>Ga0315280_10003715_pt1 | contig 23179 bp, 21 predicted proteins | sample YL17G06_40_MG_FD_203697 | JGI IMG/M metagenome (GOLD analysis project Ga0315280, IMG submission 203697) | Sediment microbial communities from Yellowstone Lake, YNP, Wyoming, USA - YL17G06_40 | ecosystem: Environmental > Aquatic > Freshwater > Lake > Sediment | place: USA: Wyoming | collected... | reverse complement strand
GAGGACCCCGGCGAGTTTCTTTCCTCCTTGAAGATCGATCTGTACCCGGAGGAGGTCTACACCTTCACCCCCCTGGGGAAGGTGATCATCCTGCCCCGCGAGGCCACCGCCGTCGATTTCGCTTACGCCATCCACAGCGAGGTGGGGCATGCCTGCATGGGCGCCAAGGTGAACAGCCGGATCGTCCCCCTGCGCTACAAGCTGCGCAACGGCGACATCGTCGAGATCCTGACCCGGCAGGGGCATACGCCCAGCCGCGACTGGCTCACCTTCGTCAAGACCTCCAAGGCCCGCAACAAGGTCCGCCACTGGCTGAACGTGGCCCAGCGCGAGCGCGCCATCGAGATCGGCAGGCGCCTGGTGGAAAAGGAGGCCCGGAAGTACGAGGTCAACCTGAAGAAGGTCACCGAAGAGACCTACCTGAAGGTGTCGCAGGAGTACGGCTGCCATAAGGCCGACGACCTGTTGGCCGGCATCGGCTTCGGCAAGTTTTCGGCGCGCCAGGTGCTCATCAAGCTGGCGCCCGAACCCCTCAAGGAACAGGCGGCGGCCGAGGCGCCGGGCAAGTTCGCGGCCATCAAGAAGGCGCTGGGCATCTCGCGCGACGGCGAGGCGGCCATTGTCGTCCGCGGCGCCGGCGACCTGATGGTCTACCGCGCCAAGTGCTGCAATCCCATCCGCGGCGAGGAAATCATCGGGTACATCACCCGGGGCAAGGGCATCGCGGTCCACTCCAGGCTGTGCCCCAACGTGGCCAACCTGCTCTACGAGCGGGAGCGGCAGATCGAGGTGGAGTGGGCGCGCGCCACCCAGGATTCCTACGCCGTCAAGCTGGTGATCCAGGCCGACGACCGCCCCGGCATGATGCGCGACCTGACTTCGGCCATCTCCGCGGACGATACCAACATCCGCGACATCGAGGCCCACCCCAACCAGCAGGACCACACCGCCACCATGGACCTGACCGTCGAAATCACCGACACCAAGCACCTGGAGCGCATCGTCGGCGCCATCCGCAAAGTCAGCGGCGTCCACGAAGTCAAGCGCATCCTGAAAGTGTAACCGCCAGGCGGGACTCACCACCAAGACACCAAGCACACGAAGGGCACGAAGAAGTGGTAAAAGCGGTGGTGAGCACGGCAGGAGTCGAACCTGCAACCTGAGGATTAAGAGTCCCCTGCTCTGCCAGTTGAGCTACGTGCCCTCCGTGAGTTACCTACGCCGCCCCGGAAACTGTATGGGTCCGCTCCGGCTTCACCCCACCGGGGCAGCATCGTATGGCGCAACGAGTGTACCACGAAGTCTTTGGGAAGGTGAAGCAGCCTTCGAACGGCGGCCTGCTGATGGTCCAGCGACGTTGTGACAAACGGCCTGCCCGGCTCGAAATGCACGTCGGGCCATCCAATGCGACTGTTCTGAGTGCCCATTGAGGGATGCGGCCGGCCTGCGGCCATGAAATGAAAAAGGCCCGCTGCCAATCCCCTGATTGGCAACGGGCCGTGTTGCTTGCCGTCAGGCGTCAGCCGTCAGCCTTCGTTCGAACTCCGCAATCCGCAATCCGCAATCCGAAATTGGCGCCAGCCCTCAGCCGTCAGCCTTCGTTCGAACTCCGCAATCCGCAATCCGAAATTGGCGTCAGCCGCCGAAGATGCTGCTTTGCTCACCGGTTCTTGCCACTCCCTGTTTCTAGCTCGCATGCATTCGAGACAAGCGTGGAGTCCCGCTCCCTGCTGGTTCCTATCGCCCGCCCGCCCCTGCAACCGTGGAACCGGCCGGCGGTTCTTTCGGCTAATCCGGGCGAGGGGCCGGTTGGCGGCGGCCGAGCAACTGAAGTGCGAATAGGAGCACGAACCGCGGATTGTGCACCGCGTAGCGCTTCCACAGCCGCCGCGGCTCGGCGATCAGCCGGAAAAGCCATTCCAGGCCGGCGTTCTGCATCCATAAGGGCGCCTGGGGAACGGTGCCGGCAATGAAGTCGAAGGCCGCGCCAACACCGAGCATGACGGCATTAATGCAGCCACGATGCGCCGCCATCCAGCGCTCCTGCTTCGGGCAGCCGAGCCCCACAAAGACAATGCGTGCTCCTGATGCGTTAATACGCCGCACCGTCTCTTCGTCCTCTTCGGTGGTCAGTGGGCGGAAGGGCGGCGCTTCGGCAAACGCCACCTTCAAGGACGGATACTCGCGGTGGACGACCCCGAGCAGGCGCTCCAGCACTTTCTGACGCGACCCATAGAACGCCACCGGAATGCCGACATCCGAGGCCGCGCGCAGTAGGTGGAGCGTCAAAGTGGGGCCGTAGACCCGTGTGGCCTGGGGGCAGCCCAGCAGCCTGAGGCACCAGACTAACGGCATGCCGTCAGAGGTCACAAGGTCGGCGTTATTGACCACCTCGCGGAAGCTGGGATCGTCGTGGGCCTCCATCACTGCATGTACAGTCGAGACGCAGACGTAATACGAGCCGCCTGTGGTGGCCCACGATAGAACCAGGCGCACCGCACCGCCGTAGTTGGAGGCACAAACACGCGCCCCGAGAATTGAGCGGGATTCCGGGACAACCGGGGGTATGCCGCCAGGCGCCACAGACCGTGCCTGGTCACTTGCCATCATTATTGAGGAATTCGTTACCGTGTCCGGATCCAAGCTGGCTGTTCAGCAGCTTGGCGTTCGTTGCCACCGGTGGCCCCTCCCACTGCAATTAGGGACTTCGTCAAACCAAGGAACTTCTCCTGATGGATTTGCGCCTCCGGAAACAGTCCGCGCAGTTGCTTGCGGTCGAGGAGCCGAACGTGCCGGAGAAAGTTCTCGCAATACTCTGCCGTAGGACGGGTCAGCAGGCCCCATACTGTGAAGTTCCTAAGCAGACGACGTTGCCATTTCTTCGTCAGGAAGTGGATGAAAGGCGTTATGACGTGCGGCTCAACTGGAAACCGGCTGTTGGGCGTCTGCACATAGTAGCGGACACCAACCCGGGCAATCTCTCGCGCGAAAAGCTGCTGATCCCCCGCGTTCCCGACATGTTCGATGACAGAGTTGCTGAAGGCGATGTCGAATGCGCAGTCTCGAAAGGGGAGTCGGCGGCCATCGCCGATGATGAAAGTGGCCTCTCTTTCGCGCACTGCCCCCACTGATACGTTCAGGATTGTCAGACGGGGCCGGACCGGCAGTAGCGACCAGTTAAACAAATCACCACCGACATCCAAAACCGACGTGTGCGGCGCGACACGGAGCAACTGCGCAAACTGAACCATCCGTTTTGAGCGGAAGTGGCGTAGAAACGGCCTGTATACACTATGGACGTTCATTGCCCGTTGCCGGCTGAGCAGCGGTGGCGTGCGATTGCCGGTTCGAAAATGCGCATCAAGCCCCGGAGGTGCTGTTCCGAGGTATATTTCGACTCGTATTCGGCGCGGGCGGCCCGGCCCATATCCCGCAACTGGCCGGGATGATCCCGCGCCCACGCGATTTTCTCCGCCAGGTCTCGGGAATCGCCGGGGGTGAAATGCAAACCCGTTCGGCCGTGTTCGACGATCTCCGTCATGGCGCCAAGCCGCGAGGCGATAACCGGTACTCCGCAGGCAAACGCCTCGCAGATGGACATGGGGAAGTTTTCGTACCACTCCGAAGCAAACACCAGGAAGGCCGCCCGCTTCAGGATCTTCACGACTTCGTCGCGCGGGCGCCAGCCCAGGAAGTCAACGTTTTCCAGCCGCAACCGTTCGGCCACGGCTTTCAGTGATCCTTCGGCGTCGCCGGAGCCAATCAGCTTGAGTTGAACGCCGCGCACGTGCCGCCAGGCCTCGAGCACGGTCAGAATGCGCTTCTCAGGAGAGAATCGGGACGCGACCACCGCATAACCGTCCTTATTGTCCTCCCATCCGGGATCAGGGCAGACACAGTTAGGGAGAAGATCGATCTTCGCGCCGGGTACGCCGCCTTGAATGAGCTTTTGCCGGGCAAAGGCGGTCAGCGCTATGTAAGTGTCAACGTGCCGGTCGACATTCATCATACGCCGGAAGACGAGCAACGCCGCCGCACCTGCGGAATGGGCCAAGTTGCCGTGATAGCAGCGGTGGAGAATTGCCGGCCAGGGTACGCTGCGGCCCATGCAGGATTCGCACACCCCTATCTCGCGGAAAAGATCGGCCCGCGGGCAAAGCAGTCGGTAGTTGTGCAGCGTCTGGACGAGTGGCGTGCCTGTTTGCGCGATCGCTTGATAGGCAGAAGCAGAAACGAGCGCCAGGGTGTTGTGGACATGAGCGATGTCTGGCTTTTCCCGGCGGATGAGCGACTGAATTTGGCCATGACTTTCCATGGACCATAGGGCCCGAAATGGAAAAGCTGCGCGCTGGAGGAGGGTCATCGAGTCCAGTTCCAGGTTGGAGCGGTGGTACTCGACAACGGAGTGGCCGGCCGCGCGCAGGATCTCGGCTTCCTGGCGGGCGACGACGTCCTCGCCGCCCGCGTGGCGATAGCTGTTATGCACGATCAGGACCTTCATCGCGAATCAAGCCGGTAAATCAAGCGAGTGGCGGGCACCACGCGGGATGCGGACGACGGAAGACCGCGGGTGGAGTCGAACTCCTGGTGAAAACGATGGAGTTTCGAATCTTCGATGCCGCACGCTCGCAGCAGGTGCTTCGCCTGCTTTTGAGAATAGCTGCGGCCCCGGAAGCGGGCTGCGTGCCATCCGAGAGCACGGATGGGGTTGTGCCACCAGTTGTGGAAATCGATGATCGCGCAGGCTCCCCGTGCCAGCGACTTACGAATTGCGGCCAGCAGGAGGCGCTCGTGAACGGCCCCGCGGATGAGCGTATCCAGACAGAGGACGACGTCCAGGCTGCCGTCGAAGGGCGCACGAACGTAATCTATTCGCAAGAAGAGCATGTTTTTGATGCCCGCCTGCGGCCTTTCCCCGCCCCGCCATTCCGAACGCCCACCCTGCCCTGTCACTTCACGGAGCAATCCACGATACGCCAAGGCTGCCCGAAGGCGCTAGACAACTACGAAGAGGTTTGGGGTATAATGGTCCAGTACAATCGGCATGCATGCATCAAAACGAACGGCCAAGTGTGCGATTTCCCCTGGGGAGAATGCCGTGAGTCATAAGGCCGCCGCGACCGCACCGTTGTTGAGGTGCCCGCATGTATGAGTTGGCCTCCTTGCTAAAGCGTAAGATCTCCAACCTGCTGCTAGACCTCCGCTATGGATCCATCCTTCGTGGAGTTAAGCGCTCTCCCCACGCGAGCTTAGGCGCTCACGATACAACGAACAGTGACTACGCAGTTTTATCCCACGTGTTCGCCAGCAGAATCGCGCATTCCGACGTTCTCGTCGACGTGGGGTGCGGGAAAGGCAGGGTGATTAACTGGTGGCTCAGCCGAGGCCTGCGGAACCGGATCATCGGCATCGAACTAGACGCTGAGGTCGCCCGGCAGACCAAAGAGCGGCTAAAGCGATATCCCAGCGTCTCCATTATCAGCGGTAACATTGTGGAATACTTGCCCCCCGAGGGCACCTTGTTTTATCTGTACAACCCGTTTGATGCCTCGGTCATGCGTGAATTCAAGGAGCAGCTCGATCAGCTTCTGGAACGGAATGGGGGGAAGGCGATTCGAATCATTTACTATAACTGTTTGTACTTGGAACCTTTTGCACGAGACTCGCGCTGCACGATCGAACGAGGAGAGTTCCTTCGCCCCTTTGCCATCATAACGATGGACCCTCCCATAGGCTCAGGTTCAGGCGACGCCCCATTTGGTGATTCGAATCCGATGCCCCGTCCGTTAGGCAGCTATCCCGGTGGTGCCGCCGAACATCCCCATGACTGTTCGCTCCCCGAATTGAAACCCGACTGGGTCCGAATGCTGGAAGAGCACCGCTCCGAGTGGTTCTGTTCCGCGCAATTCAGCAGGCTCTACGCAGTTGACGGCGCGCAGCGCGTGTGGCTCGGTTTCCATAACGATGGCTCCCTGTCGCGTGCCTGCTATTACCTCGAAGACCGCTTCGCTGGGCTTCTCAAAAGGGTCATGGTTTTCGGACCGGTGCCGCTGGGTCTGGAGGAGATTCACGAGATCATTTACACGCGAGGCGCCCACCTCGCTACGGTCACTCGCGCGAGCGAGCAGGATGCGCGACGGATTCGCGGTCCGTTCTACCGCTGCGTCGCTGTTGCCGCGAGTGACGACACAATCATCGAACTACCCGGTTCTTCGGGGGAGTACGTTGAGACTCTAGGCAGGCAAACGAAGAAGCATCTGCCCTATTACCTCAGGCGCCTCAGGAGGGAACGGAGTGGCGACTTCCAGTGGACTCGCGCCTCAGCGGCGGACATCTCCCTCGAATTGTTCTCCGCCCTCGTGGCTCTGAACCGCCGAAGGATTGAGAATAAGGGATCGAGGAGTCTTTGGAATGACAAGATGGTGCGCCAACGATGGCGACTGGCCCAGGAGACCGGGCTGCTAGTGGGCTTGCAGTTGCAGGGGGAGCTGGTGGGTGGCACCTTGTGCTACCTGCACAACCACGAAGCCTATCTGGCGCTCATCGGACACGATCCTGCTTATGACCGGCTGAACATCGGCAGCATTTGTCTCTGGCAGACGATTGAGTACCTGATTGAACTCAAGGTAGCGCGGTTTCATTTGCTCTGGGGCGCATCGTTTTACAAGCGGCAGTTCGGAGGGGAAACAGAAAGCCTCTTCGAAATTACGGTCTTTCGAAGCCCATTGGTCGCACTCGTTTGGCACGCGGTCAGGGTTGTACAGGCGGCTGGGGCGCGCGTTCGACGGGTGTTGGGCCCCATGCGCCGACGTTTGCTCTCTGAGTGGAAACGCAGAAAGCTAAAAGCGGCGAAGACCCAGGTACTGTGAGCTAAAACGCAGGGTAACTGTTTAGCCTGTCAGGAGGCCGAGCGGAGGGCCACCTCTCCGGGCGCCCATCTGGGTCTATACGGGGCCGGCACTTCGCCTGATCGAATCGCAGATTTCGCCATTTGACAAGAATCGCGCATTGGGCTTCTGCTCATTCACCAAGCGGAAAACGTCTTCCAACTGTCGCCACTGATTGCACGCCTCTATCTCCCAGGAATGGCCCCAGAGGTGGAAGACGCCGCCCCGGTTTGCCGCGTAGTTCAGGAGGGCCGCCGCCGTTCGGCCCCATGCGCGGCCCTCGCTTACCTGCACGTAGCAGCGGAAGTTCGCCCAGGCGAAGCGCCGCGCGAAATTCCGAAGATACGACACGGGACCGTGCGGGTAGGCCTGGATGCTGGTTGGCAGCAGCACGATTCCGTCCCGATGGACGGGCGGCCGGAGCGAGAACAATTCTGTCGTGCGAGCCCCGAGGAAGCCAGCGCGGGTCAACATGCGGACATGGCGAGCACGGAACCTGCCGCGCGGAAAACAGAACATCGGAACGGGCCGTCCCAAAAGGTCCTGGAGATAGGTCTTCGAATCCCGAATCTCGCGTTCGGCCACGCTATCCGCCACCCCAGGAAGCACAACGTGGCTGAGCGTGTGTGCCCCGATCTCGAATGCCTTCGCCAGCTCTCGCAGTTGCGTGTCCGCCATCACCGCCTGCTCGGCACGCCGTGGCACGTAGAACGTACCAGGCAGCCCGTAACGCGCCAGCAATTCCGCAAGCCGCAGGTCAAGCGGGTGGCCGTCGTCCCAACTGGTGGTGATGTAGAAACCGGTCATCGCGGGACGAGCTCTGATGAGCGGCGCCGGATTCTTTCAAGAGTTCGGCGCTTGTGTGCGGCTGCGGCTGCAGATGCTTGCCATGCCGGCCCTTGACAGAGGAACCTATTCAGTGAAAGCCATGTAGCGCAGTTCGCCGTCCAAGCGCAGAAGCTGAAGCGTATAATCGCGCCAGACGCGAAGCGGCTTGCTGGAGTAGCCGATGAACCAGCGAAGCCTTCGATGACACCTGTAGCCGCATCGGGCAAGAAGAGATTCCAGGTTGCGGGGCGTAAAGAAAACAACATGGCCGGGCTTTTGTGCCTCCCGCCATCGTGAGCCGCGCAACTTCGCGTTTAACCCTGCCGCGTTCGGAGTAGTCACAAAAAGCCATCCGGATTCCTTTAACAACTGCCTCAGTGCGGCAATCTCTTTCCATGGAGATGGAAGATGCTCGATGACCTCGATCGCAAGGATGCCGTCAAACTTGGCTCCCCGGGGCAAGGCATCCAGGCTTGGAACGGCCGGGAAGCCCTCTTGTTGGAGGTACCGATGTCCGAATGGCTCCACGGCGCAGACGTTCGCGCCAAGGTCCCGAAGCGCCGCCACCATCTCTCCCTTGCCGGCGCCGAATTCCAGCAGCCTGAGCCCGCAAAAATCGTTCCGGCCCAGAGAAAGGGCAACCTTCCGCGCATAGATCCTGGCCAGTTCCGCGTCTGTGCCGCCGGTCTCGTTCAGATTCCGGGCAGGCTCGGCCCAGCTCCCCTCGTACAATTCCTCGAGGTGCTCATTGGACGGCATGGGGTGACGAAACAACAAGCCGCAGCCGGCGCAACGGTAGATGCTCGCTTCGCGCCAGCAGGCCACCAGGACAGCGCCACAGAAACCACAATTCCCCGATTGGTTCACCTTCGTTAACCCCGTTCTATGGACGGTATTACCGGTCACGGTTGCGCGTCACGTAGTCAATCGCCTGTCCAAATGCCTCCACCATACCCTCCTGCGTCCAGGTCGCAATTTTTTCGCGCGCCTTTCTGCCCATCCGCTCACGCAACCCGGGCTCGTCCAGAATTCTCTGGAGGGCTGCGGCAAGCGCCTGTGTGTTCCCCTCGGGCACGATGAAGCCGTTTACATCGTTCTCTACCAAACCGCCGGCCGCGGCGCCAACCGCATCCGTGGCAATCACGGGCGACCCCTGGTTGAACGCCTCGTTGACCACCAGCCCCCACGGCTCCTTGAACCGGGCGGTCGTGATCGACGGCAGCACGTACACCCACGAGGTGGCATAGTAGCGAATCGTTTCTTGTTGGGCAACATACCCTGGGAAGCGAACTCGGTCGGCGACACCACACTCTCGGGCAAGAACTTCGAGCGGGCGCCGTTCCTCTCCCTCGCCGGCCAACACAAGGACAACGTCCTTGCCCGCCAGGGAAGAGAAGGCCTTGACCAGGTAGGGCAGTCCCTTGACTGGAGTCAAACGCCCCAAATAAAGAACGATTCTTGTCCCCGGGTCGATTGCCAATTGACGCCGGAAAACAGCCTTCTCCTCGTCGGATACAAAAGAGGCATAGATATCGTTGTCAACCGCGTGAGGAGCCACAAAGACCCGCTCGTCTGGCACCCCTTCCGAGATCAGATACCGTTTGACGTGCGCGCCGTAGACCACAACAGCGTCAGCGTGCCGATAGAAATAGCGCGTCAAAGGAAAGAACAAGCGATGAAAGGGGGTCTGCAGGCGGGCCCAGATTCCTGTCCACAGGATAAATGGGCGCCGCTTGATGCGCGCGACCAGGTATGTGATCGGGAGAGCAAACCGGCCGTTGATGCATTTGACGCAAACATCGAAATCCGCCCGCATCAGCTTGAGAGGCAGCGTTGGCGTGACCCGGGTGCGCCCGAGATGGAAGCCTGGCATGTATTCATACGCGAAATCGCCGACCTTGACACCGTGTTCTTTCAGCCAATACCAGTCTTCTCCCCCCGAGAAGAAATAAAACCGTACATCGAAGCAGCGCGCCAGTAGCTCGAACGTCCTGGCTGTGTAATGAGAGGCAAAATTGTGCACAAATGCGATCTTCGTCATCGGGACGTCGCCTCCGACAGCCGGAAGGAGGGAAAAAGGCAGCTCACCCCTCAACTACGCTCGCAATCTGGCTGCCGCGGACCCGCCAGTCCCATTCCTTGACCACGACACGCCGGGCATTCTCCGCCAGAAAGCGAGATCGGTCGGAGTCCCTCAACAGACCCACGATGCAGTCGGCCATTTCCTCGCCGGTAGGGCCGGCCACGACGCCGACCTCCCGGTGGCGAAACAGGGTACCCGCCTCTCCCACGTCGTTGGTGACCGTGGCCCGGCCGGCAGCCAGGTAGTCGAGAATTTTCGCCGGCCAGCGCGCACGGTCGTTGGTACCGTCCTCGAGCGGGCAGAAACAGACGTCAGCGCACGCGAGGTATCGTGGATAGTCCTCGTCCGAAACCCAGCCGACAAGAATCAGTCGGTCTCGGATTCCGAAGCGCTCTGCAAGTTCGAGCGCAGGCGGCGGCACGTGACCGATCATGAGGAACAGCGCGTCGGGAACGCGGCGAAGAACCTCGTTGAAGACCCTGACTTCGCGGCACATGTCTCCTGCGCGCACGGCAGCCACAAGGGGCCGACCGGCCGGGAGGCGCATACGTTCTCGAGACTCGTCGGCGTCGAGAGGAACGATGTAATCGACCGCGGCGCCTTCCGGGATGTGCACCACCCGTTCCGGCGGAATGCCGATGGCCAGTGCCCGCTCCTTCAGCAGGATTGATGTCACACTGACCATTTCCGCCGCAAAGCGAATCCTCTCTTCCAGCACCCCGTCGATTCGGTGGGCCCACTTATAGCCGCGAAAGGGGTTGGCGTTTCCGGCGAACCAGTCGCACCAGTCGGAGTAAAAGCGGTACCCTCGAAAACGCTTCGTCAGGTAGATCGGCCACGACACATTCGGGTGATGCTCGAAGCCCCAAACTGCCTGGTATTCACCCATGACCAATTCTCTGATTCTTGCATAGATGTCGAGCGGGCCGGAGCCCCAACCGGGGATCCACCTGTAGCCGACGCCCGGCCCCTCTATGATGCGGACCCAGCCTGGTTCGCCGTTAGCAGCAGCCCGTTCCCCGATCCATTCCGCCTTGTAATACTGCCTGGGCCGATACAACGAGTCGCGCGACACTGTGAACATCGTCACTGCGTGGCCGCGACGGGCGAGCTCCCGGCTGAAGTAAAAACAGCGGCGGTAGGTGCCGATCCCCTTCAGATTTGCGTTCAAGGTGAGAATCCGCATAGAACGTTCTTCGGTACGGATGTCCTGGTTCAGCTAGACGTAATAATCGTAATCTCGCTTCAGCACTTCGCCGAAGACTGCGCGCATCCCGCCCGACCAAAAGAGAGTGCCCGTCCCATCAAAGACGTGAACCGTGGGAAAGGCGGCGCGGACAGCATCGGCGGTCCCATCCGGGCTCGCATCGTCGAGCAGGAAGACGTCCATCCCCCAAGAGGCGCGGATGCTCTGTCCGTGTACCGCGTGAAGGCAGCGTATCGTCGTTTCCTTGCGGTCAAAGCTCGCAGCCACAACAGCAGCACGCCAAGGTCGTACAGCCTGGCCGGATGTCATCGCGACGTCCGAAGCAGTGAGAACCGAAGGCGCGCCCCAAGCTTTGCCAGACGGCCAGCCCAACGCACAGAAGATCTTGCTGCTAGCGGTTGCATGCGATGCTCGCCGAACCCTCGCCCCTTGGTTCCTCGCCGCGAGGGGTCAGGCGGAATCCTCGGGCATTCGGGCGCAGCTTCAGGCCCGCCGTGCCGTGTTGCTTGACTACATGAGCGGCAGTCACCAAGCACAGGAACCAGACTGCGCTCATGTCCAACATCATGCTCTCTGCAACACCGAGGCACAGCGCGAAGACCGTTATGGCGAGTGGCCACTCGCACATGCGCGAAGGACGCGCTGCGAACCCAAGGGCATGCCGAACAAGTGTGAAGCAGGCGGCCACAAATATCGAAGCCCCCAACGCGCCAAAATCGAGCGCCACTTCCAGATAGGCGTTGTGACTGTGCGCCGGGTGCCACTGTAACCCGCGGCTGGCGATTGGGTTGTTGAACTCGAAGTTCCAAAAGGAGCCCCACCCGTGTCCCAAAAAAGGCCGATCCCGAAGCGCCGCAAGCACAATCCCCCACGCATCGGTTCTGCCCGTTAGGGTCACCTCCTTCCCAAAAAACGCGGTGACTTCTGGCAATTTCCACAGTAGCAGCAGAAGCAGAGGAACAGCAATAGTGGCGACGAAAAGAAAAAGCAGGGCGAATCTCCACCTCATTGAGGACCACACGGCTCGCAAGACGGGAGTCAGCGGGAGCGCGATCAGCACGCAAATCAAGGGAGCCACGTATCGTGAGAGCAACAAACACGCCGCACAGAACGCAATGCCACAGCCCCGGCTGGGCCAGGAGCGTCCACAGTTGCACCAAAAACCGAGAATACCGATGGCTGCTAGCAGCCCGAGTGGGTGCTTCGCGGGGAAGATCCCGCGGAAGGCGCCCCCCAGGAATGCGTCCCCCGGATGCACGGTCGCGTATGCAATTGAGGACAGCAGGGCGAAGACCACCGTGGTGACCGTCAGTGAAATCTGCGTCTGCAGGGAACATCGGCTTCCAAGGTGCAAAGCAATTGCCGCAAGCGCGAGGAGCCACGCCGACCTGCGGGCGGTGTAGCCAGCATTGTAGGACCACAAAGCCGAGACCGCTGGCAGGACGATGAGAAGCGCAAGCGATTTGAAGCGACGCGCAATCTCGAGGATTTCTGGCACCGATGGAAGGCAAGCGGCAAGACCAATGCTGAACAGAACCAGCGATGCGAAAAGGACCCCGCGATTGCTGTCGCCAGCACCCATATGCGGGCTGTTCGGGAAAAGCAGGTGCGTGGCGTCGCTGCACCTCAGCAGGATCACAATGAAGAGAGCCTTGTCTAAAACACGAAATAGACCTGTCTGCATTGCCTCGCCCTGGCCGACCGATGTGTGCCCCCCGGTCGGTCGTCCGCGGTGCTCCCCGCTGTTCATGTGGTTTCCGGCTTAGGAATACTAGCGGCCGAACTGTGTACAGCTTGGGGACGTTTCACGCTGAAGAGCAACAATAAGTCGGGCCCTGCGGCACTGGGGCCAAAGAACACCAGGGCAAGCAGAAGCACAGATACTGCCGCAAGGCCAGCGATTGCCAAGCGCACAAGCGTTGAGTCGCAGGCACTCGTGACTGGCCGAGTCACGACGACTGCAAGGAGGCAACCGGCCGCAATGGCACTCGGTCCCCGGAGCGCGAACCAAAGACATCGCAAGCGCGCATTCAGAGGGCGAATCGTGAGGACGGCCATTGCAGCGAATCGCAGGCCGGCAACCACGGCCACGACCCACGCGACCTTGAGCCGGGACGTTGCGGACACGAGCAACAGAAAAACCAGAAGCGTGGCGGTTGATAACTGCACGCCCAACTCCTGTCCTATGGTGGTGCGCGCCCTTGGCTCTGACAACATCACCAGCCATAATGCCGCTTCACGAAAGATGCTAGCCCTTTCGAAAACCTCGTGATCTTCCGCGGACCCCAGCATTCGGCAGGCTGCCTCAGATGGGCTCCCCGCCGGCACTGGCCGCGCAACCGCGGTAGAGACGCGCGCAGGCCGTGGCTCCCTTCTCCAGCGCGAAGTGTTCGTGGACACCCTGGCTCAACCTTCCGCCGATCTCGCGACGCCGCTCGGCAGGCATGTTGACAAAGTGCGTTATCCCGTCGGCAATGGATTCCGCGGTCGGCTCCACCCAGTAGATATCCGGGCACACTTCGCCGAAGTCGCGAAGTCCCTGGACGCGCGAGAGAAGCACCGGAAGGCCGCATGCCATTGCTTCCGTGGCCGCGCAACCGAAGCCCTCGTAAAGTGAGGGCATCAAATAGATATCGGCGGCGTGGAGCACCGGAAGAACCTGCGGAACGACGCCGAGGAAGCGAACTCGTTCTGCGACTCCGAGGTCGAGAGCCAGTCTCCGCTCCGGGTATCCCTCGTCTTCCATACCCGCATGCAAATACAAAACAAGAGGCTCGTTTCCCAACACCGAGAGCGCTCGGATAATCGCCGGGTGATTCTTGTACGACCAACAACCGGCCACCGACGCGATCACCATAGCACCCTCCGGCACACCAAGGAACTTGCGCGCCGCAGTCCGCTCTCTTTCGGTCGGTGGCTGGAACTTGGCGCTGTCGAACCAGTTCGGCACAAGCAGTGTAGCGTTCCCATAATACTCCAACTCCGTGTTCCTGACGGAGGGGCTGATAGAGATCATGGCGACGCCCAGAACATTCCTCATTATCCATCGCTGGATGCGCCGTTCGACGCCCAAGAAGCCCCGGAAGGGGAAGACGTTATGGATCGTCCTGAACAGCCGCTTGTTCCCGGCCAACCAGGCCACCAGTGCGTACCAGAAGTTTGCGTACTCGCTGTTGATGTGGATCACGTCAAAGCGGCTGCGCCGCAGGAATTGGTAGACGGCCACCAGGTGACGGGCAGATGCAACAAGCCCGGCACGAGCTGAAAATGGGATGTGATGAATCCGGTAGCCGTCGTTCTCCAGGGTAGGAGCAAACACCCCGAGCTTCTCACCGGCGGAAAGGATTTCGCAGTCAAGACCTTCTCTCTTCCAGAGGTCGGCGGCCACGTGGTACATGACCTCCGCGCCAGAGGGTCTCAGCTCATTCAAAATATGAAGGACACGCATCAGATGGCGGCCCCTCTCGGGTCCTGATAAACGTTCTCGTAGGCGGCGGCCACATCCTCGATTCGGAACCTCCGAAGCGCGGACTGCCGGCCGCTACAGCCCACCTGCAAGCGGAAATTCGGATCCCCGACCAAACGAAGCATGGCGTCTGCCAGCCGCTTGGGTGAAACCACATCCACCAACAGGCCGGCTCTCCCCTCGTCTAACGTGAAAGGTACACCGCCACTCCGGAGCCCACCGATCACCGGTACCCGCAGGGCCATTGCCTCAGCGATTGTCAGGCTGAATGACTCCAGGAGTGACGGGTGGACCAAGACGTGCACTTCCCTGGCCAGGCGCGTCAAAAGCTCAGCGTAAGGCAGGGGGCCAACGAACTCGACGCCGGCAGTGAAATGCCTGTCGCGGGCCCATGCGGCTGCCTTCTGTCCCTCCCCATAGTCGTCGCCGAACATCAGAAGGCGAACATTAGGGGCGGCTGCGCGCACCCGAGCGAACGCCTCAAGAGCGGCCTTCCCGTTCTTGAGCTTTCCCCAACCATTGAGCACGGTGGCAAAAGTGACCGTTTCGGAGGTAGGAGGCCGGCGCTCCCCTCCGAGCACAAACACCGTGCTGGGCAAACCGTTGGGGATCACGCGGATCGGATTGGGGTGGCGCAAGACTCGTTCAAAGTGCCTGGCCACGTAAGGGGAAACAGCCGTGATGCAGCGAGCTAATCGCGCGACCTTGAAGGCCATGAGAAGGCGCACAAGGCGATAGGGGGAAGAGTCAAAGAGCAGACCCCGGACAGGGGCATCATGCGCCGTTACCACCGTGGGGACGCCGCTCTCCAGCGCGCCCAAGCCGAATTCATAGGTCCAGTGTGCATGCGCCAGATCGGGCGCTTCGCGCCGGATCGCTTCCCGCAGGTATCGGCGCTCGACTCCGAAGAAGTCTCTCGCCCTGTGTCTGGGCCGATAGGGGCCGATGCAGATTTTAAGGCGCGAGCCTTCCAGAACCACCTCTTTCGATGCTTCCGGGTCCAAGGTGAATATGGTTAACTGCCAACCCCTTTCCAGCAAAGCCAGGGCGAGATGTACGACGGGGATCCCGCCCAATCCCCGGGGTAGAAAGGGCCGATCCAGGGTTCCGGGATAGAGATGATCACGGAAGGGCGAGGTCAGGATGGGGCCGGCGATTCCCAGCTTCATGCAGCCTCCATCTCAACCGAGTCGATGTGCCGCACGAAGGGACGGAAAGCCGCCGGGAGCCGACCGGCAAAGCGCCGCAGAAGCCAGGCCAGTTCAGCACCAAAGACGATCCTCGGGAAAAGAAGGGCGAAACCAGTCATGGCAAAAGCCCCGGCCACCACATCCGGTGCCAGGCGCAGCACAGGCTGGAGCCCGTATGTGAGCAGAACTCGATCCACAGACCAGATCAGGAGGTCGGTGCAAATGGCCATGAACAAAGCCCCACGAAGAGCAGCGAGCACACTTCGCCACGAGCCTTCAGTGATTCGCAGCACTTGGCTGGTCATCAACAGGAAGCGAACGAGGTAGACGAGAAAAACGCCCCACGCGACCGCTAGGACCGAGATTCTCGAGGTGGCCAGCAGGACGAGCACGAAGAGCAGTCCCACCACGCTCTGCACCCACAACTCCAGTTCGACCCTGCCGCGCGCCCACAGAAGCGGCCCGGCCAGCCCCATTAGGGCGTGAAGCACCATGGCGAGCGCCAGGGGAACCAGCAAAGGCCCGGCCGCCGACCAGCGATCACCGTAAAGACCCTCAATCACGCTGTGGTGGGCCACAGCCACGCCGCTGAACAGCGGGAGCGTGACCAAAGCGACCGCAGCGACCGAGGTGAGGTAAACCCGCCGAAGCACACTGTTGTCTTGCCGGCCTTTGGAATAAGCCGGGAAGAGCACCCCCGAAAGAGCCGAAAGAATGCCGCCCGTAGGGGCGGCGGTAAGCGTGCAGGCGCGGTTGTAGAGCCCCAACTCCCGCACGCCAAAGCACCTGGCCAGGAAGGCGCTGTCAACGGAACTAATGAACCAATTGACCAAGTTGATAGCGGTCACCTTGGATCCAAACCCCACCAGGCCCGCAGGCCGTGTACTCAACAACGGTTTGATGGAATAGCGAACCCGTAGAAACAGGACCGATGAATAGAGAAAGCTTTGTGTTAACTGCGCCACCACCAGGCTCCAGGCGCCAAGGCCGAAAGCGGCCAACGGGACACCGACAAGCACGTAAGCAACAACATACGATGCTGTCTGGGTCAACTGGACCGTCTTGAAGTCCAGGTTGCGCTTCAGCAGGCTGGTGGCGACCAGGCCGAACACCTGAATTACGAAAACCAGGGAAAGGGCGCGGATCACCCAAACGAGTTCGGCTCTCTTCAAAACCTGCGCAACCAGGTCGGCGGAAGCCGCAACGGCCACGGTCAAACCGACGCCGATAACCAATTGCACCGTGAACACAAAGCGAACGTCTTCCGGGCAAACGGTTTTCCGCTGTATCAGGGCTGAACTCAGACCCAGATCGGCCCATTGGTTCGCCAGGCCAACAACCAGCCAGGCCGCTGCAACGACTCCGAACGGCGCCGGTCCCAGAATCCGGGCTAGAAGGATCCCGACCGCCACCTGGGAGGTGACCTGAGCCAGGCGACCGCCGTAACTCCACTGGAGCCCCGTCAGTGTGGACTCTACGAGGCTTGGTTGGGTCGCGCTGCACATGCCGTCGTCAGCCAACGATACCGCCGCGTTTTTAAAGCGAAACGGCGCATCCGTCACGGCTTCACAACAAGCCCAACGACGTAGTTTCCCTGGGCGGGCGCCAGCAAGTTACATACCCAGTTCAAGCCCTGCAACAGCCGAAACCCACAAGACGTGGCCGCCACGCGGTGCAGCGCGAACAGCGACCTGCATGAACATGAGCAGAACATGGATCGCGAGATGCGCTGGAAGTCTCGAGTGGCAAATCGAAACACGTAATTTCCCGTCTCTTCAACTTCGGTCGCAAGACCAAGGCGGGTGGCAATGCGGCACAGAGCCGTGTCTTGTGGTTCAATCACGATGGCGCCTTTCCGCGCAATTCGGACCAGCTCGTGGAGCCCGACAAACGGGTGCGGAAGATGGTGAAGAGTGGCAGCGACGAAAGACCAGTCAAAGGCCCCATCAGGGAAAGGTAACTGCTCGATGTCACCCACGACACCGGCTGCGCCTGGGTTCTTAGCCTGCGTTATGCGCACGACAGTTTCCGAAATATCGAGACCCGTAAATACAGCGTTATAGAACTTGCGGAGATAATGTATGTCGGTCCCCGGACCACAGCCCGCGATCAAGACGCGGTCACCTGAGAGAGTAACGCCACGTTCTTTCAGCAAGCAGCTCAGAGCCCGAAAGGGAAGAAAGCGAAAATAGTCGTGCCGGATGTTGCCTTCGTATTTAAGCGCCTCCCACTCGTGCCTCTTGCCGTTAATAAACTCCCGGGTTGCCTGTTTGAGCGGGTGCATGGAGATTGAACGTACGCGCGCCTATGAACGCTGCCAGGAGGCGGGAGAGTCTCGCCAGGAGTTGAGACCCGTGCTCGTGTCTTGCGCCGTGGTCACTTCAGAACGCTCCGACGCCACGGATGGCAAAGAAGACGGTGTGGATGAGAATCACGATATCCAGCACCACGGAACGGTTGCGGATGTAATAGAGGTCGTAATCGATGTTCTCGTGGATCTCGTAAGCGCGGTCGGCGCTGATCTGCCACAGCCCGGTAATGCCGGGCTTGGCCCGCAGGCGCTCCCGCTGGGCCGCTGTGTACCGAGCAACGATGAAAGGCATCTCGGGGCGCGGGCCGACCAGCGACATTTCACCGCGCAGCACGTTGAACAACTGCGGCAGCTCGTCGAAGCTCGTGCGGCGCAGGAAGCGGCCGACGCGCGTAATGCGCGGGTCGCGGACGTCGCTCGGGGTGTGGGCGTCGGCGCAAGTGTCCTGGTGCATGGAGCGGAACTTGAACATGCGGAACAGCGCGCCGTCCTGGCCCACGCGCTGGTGCACGAAAAGGACCGGGCCACCGGTCTCCAGCCAGATGGCAAGCGCGGCGGCGGCCATCGCCGGGGCCAGCAACAGCAGCGCAAGGGAGCCGAGGAGAAGGTCCAGGATCCGCTTGGCCACCGCGTAAACCGGTGACTCGCGCGGCGCGCGGACGTCGGCCAGCATCACCCCGTCCAGGTTGCGGTACTCAAGCTGGTGCAACTCGACACCGTAATGCAGTGGAACGAAGCTGACTTCCACACCAAGATCGCTGCAGACCTGCGAAATGCGCTTGAACTCCGACGCCTGCTCGCTCTTGCCAAGAGTAAGGATCAGGCGGGTAATGCCCAGGCGGCGGATCACGTTCTCCAGGTCCTGGCCCGTGCCGACAACGGAAACGCTCCCGCGCCGCGTGTAGGAGCTTTCATAGATCCGCCTGCCGAGAAGCGCGGGATCGTCGTCCACGAAGGCCACCGCCACCAGGCCGCTGCGCGGCGACACCATCAGCTTGCGGAACAACTGAATTCCCGCCTCCGAGCATCCGTACAGCAGGGCGCGGTCAATGCCGTAGCCGCGCACGTGCATGCGGCGCAGCAAGACGTAATACAGGGCCCGCTCCGCGAGCACCAGGCCGAACACCAGACCCGAGGCGATTCCGAGGATCCAGCGCGACGGGGCAAAGCGCGTCACCAAGTATCCAAGCACGAGGAAGGCCGCCATGGACCAGCAGGTGGAACGCAGGATGGCTTCGGTCTCGCGGACGTTCAGCAGGCTGCCGCTGGGGCGGTAGAGGTCGTAGCGATCCAGCAGCAGCACGAAGCCGACGGCGACGGCGGCGGAAACGAGCGCGTAACTTTCCAGTTGGTAGGAGACGTGTTCGCCCAGACCCAGGTGCCTATATGTGGCATAACTGAGCAGCAACGCACCGAATGCGGTGGCGAGGTCCAACAATAGCTGGAAGCTCGAGACAACCGCCGCGAAGTGGCGAGCGACGAAACCGAGGCGGACCGGCGCCCCTTCCAGCACTTCCTGCTGCAGCAATTCCTGCCGGGCACGAACCGTCGCCGCTTGCGTCATTTTCTCTCCGTTACGTGGCTGGGCCCGCCCAATTGCGGATTTCGGATTTCGGATTGCGGAATCAAGAGCAGGGGCCAGGTTCAAGGGTCCAAAGGTCCAAGGTCCAAGGTCGAAGCGATTGCGGATTGCGAAACATACCGAGTGCGGAATGCGGAGTGCGGAATGCGGAATTGAGAACAACTTCACTGCACTCCCAGTTCCAGCGCCGGAGGCTCAATCGTCAACTCAAAAGAGAAGGCGCCTTGATCCAGGCGGGCCTCGGGCCGCACCTGCACCATCAGGGAGACGATCGCCGCGTTGGAGGTGGCCCGCAGCGATAGAATGCAGAGCAGGCCGATCAGCAAGTACAGGAGCGCGGGCCGTGCCGTCGGGAAGCGCCGCGCGTTTCGGCGAATCACGTTTGGGGCCAAGGTCAACGCCCAACGACCAAGGTCCAAGGTCCAAGGTCCAAGGTCGGGCCGGAAAGCAGTAGGCAGAAGGCAGAAGGCAGTAAGCAGGAACATCAAGAGCCTTCACCGCTGCCAAGTCCGAGGGTCCAAGGTCGGGCCGGAAAGCTGTAGGCAGTAGGCAGAAGGCAGTAAGCAGGAACATCAAGAACCTCCACCGCTGCCAAGTCCAAGGTCCAAGGTCAAACCGATTGCACAATGCCGGAGAGGATGGCGGCGATGCGTCCAGAGGCCTTGCCGTCGCCGTAAGGATTGTGGGCGCGGCTCATGCGCTGGTAGGCCGCGGCGTCGTCCAGCAGCTCGAAGACCCCGTCGCGGATGGCCGCCATGTCGGAGCCGACCAGCCGCACGGTGCCCGCTTCCACGGCTTCCGGGCGCTCAGTGACCTCGCGCATCACCAGCACCGGCTTGCCCAGCGACGGCCCTTCTTCCTGGATGCCGCCCGAATCCGTGAGAATCAGGTACGAACGTTCCATCAAGCCAACGAACGGAACGTAACTGACCGGGTCGATTAGTTGCACATTGGGCAGACTGCCGAGCACGCGGAACACCGGCTCCCGCACGTTCGGATTGAGGTGGACCGGGTAGACGATTTCCACGTCCGGGCGCGCCGCGACTTCCGCCAACGCCTGGCAGATGCGCCCGAATCCGCCGCCGAAGCTTTCGCGCCGGTGTCCGGTCACCAGCAGCATACGCCTGGCGGGGTCGATGGGCCGCAGTCCGGGAACCGCCGGCCAGCGGCCGCGGTATTGCTCGCAAATGAAGAACAGGGCATCGATGACGGTATTGCCGGTGACGAAAACGGTGTCGGAGGAAACGCCTTCGTTCAGAAGATTCCGGCGCGCGCTGTCGGTGGGAGCAAAGTGCAGGTCGGCCAGGTGGGTCGTCAGCCGGCGATTGATTTCCTCGGGGAACGGACGGCGCTTGTCGAAGGTCCGCAGCCCTGCTTCGACGTGCCCCACGCGGAGATCAAGGTAGAAGGCGGCCAGGGCGGCGGCAAAGACCGTGGTCGTATCCCCTTGCACCAGGATCCAGTCGGGGCGCTCATTCTGGAACACCGGGCGCAATTCGGTCAGGCAGCGCGCGGTGACATCGAACAGGTCCTGCCCGGCCCGCATGATGTCCAGATCGTAGTCGGGCTGAATCGAGAAGGCCTCCAACACCTGGTCGAGCATTTCCCGGTGCTGGGCGGTGACGCAGACCCTCGCCTGGAATTGCGGGCGGGCGCGCAGCTCGCGGATGACCGGCGCCAGTTTGATGGCCTCGGGTCGGGTGCCGAAAACGAAAAGGACTTTCATAGTGAGACCGGCTGTGGGCCAGGACACGATGCAATTGCGGATCTCGGATTTCGGATTGCGGAATCAAGAGCAGGTGTCAGGTGTCAGGTGCCAGGTGCCACGTGTCAGGTGGCAGCGCGAATAATTCACCACGGACGAACAGGGATGAAGTCGCCGGAGCAACAGAGACGCGCCTCCGGCCAGGCATTTAGGGGGGAAGAAGCATGCCGGCCGAGCAAGCAGCTCCGAGGCCGCGGCGCTGGGTGACAGCCTTCCTGCTGCCCGGCGCTGTGATGCGGCGAGTTGCGAGCCGCTGAACACCAGGTGTTCGCGCCCTCCGTGTTCATCCGTGGTGAATGTCATGAAGTCCAAGGTCAAGGGCCAAGGTCGAACCAATTGCGGATTTCGGATTTCGGATTGCGGAATTCAAACATCAAGAGCCTTCACCGCGAGCGATGGCCAGGCCGGCGCAAAAGGCGAACCAGGCGGCGTTGGCCGGAATGTGCAGGTTGAAGTCCACCAAGCTGTGGACCAGCAAGCCGATGCAGCCAAGCGCTGCGCCAAGGCGCAAGGGGTCCAAGGGCCAAGGTCGAACCAATTGCGGATTTCGGATTGCGGATTGCGGAATTCAAACACAAGAACCTTCACCGCGAGCGATGGCCAGGCCGGCGCAAAAGGCGAACCAGGCGGCGTTGGCCGGAATGTGCAGGTTGAAGTCCACCAAGCTGTGGACCAGCAAGCCGATGCAGCCAAGCGTTGCGCCAAGGCGCAAGGGGTCCAAGGTCCAAGGTCCAAGGTCCAAGGTCCGAGGTTCAAGTGACGAGTGACGAGTGATGAGTGATGAGTGATGAGTGCGGAGTGCGGAATTAAAGAAAAGGACCAGGGACCACAAGATCAACAAAGCGCCGACCAGGCCGGTTTCCGCCAGGGCCTCGGCATAGTCGTTATGGGCGTGGTCCCAGAGCAGATCGCTGGGCGTGCGGCGATACCGCGGAAACACCATTTCGAAGCTGCCCAGACCCGTTCCCAGCCCGGGATGCGCGCCGAAGATCCGTAACGCGCCGAGCGAGGCCTCCCGGCGTTCGGCGACCAGCTCATCGTAAGAGACACCAACGCCAAACACCGTGGCCAGGCGGCGGGAGATGTTGCCCGGGTCCATCCAGAAGAACAGCAGGGCGGCCGAGAGCAGGGCCAGCGCGACCGCCAGAGGCAGTGACGAATGCGGAATGCGGAGCTGCCGATTGCGGATTGCGGATTGCGGATTGCGGATTGAAGACCATAGGATGGCGGTGAACACTACGATTTCGACCAGCAGGGCCAGGAAGCCGCCGCGGGAGCCAGAAAGCAGCAGCGAAGCGATGGGCACCGCGACGGCGAAGCCCAGCAGCACCCGCCGCGCCCGCTCCACCGGCCGCCCCAGCGCATACATGGCCGCCAGCGGAATCAGCATCTCCATCAGGCCGGCGTAGTGGTTGTGGTTCACGTAGGGTCCGACCACCCAGCCGCCCCAGCGCGGCTTGATGGTCCAGTAAATCAGGCCACGACTGGTAAAGAACTGGAGGATCGCAAACAGGCCCAGAGCGAAGGCGTAGACGGAGGTCCAAGGTCCAAGGTCCAAGGTCGGGCCGGCTCGGTCCAAGGTCCAAGGTCCAAGGTCCAAGGTCGGGCTGGAGGCCGGAGGCTGGAGCCGAGGAATTGCGGAGTGATCGCGGATTGACGGCCGCGGCGCGGCGAACAACTGGGCAGCGAGGAAGAAAAAGATGAAGCCGGCGGCGAGCTTCACCAGCGCCTCGCGGGTGGCGACGGCATCGAGCGAGAACCCGCCGGCAAACTGGACGGCGGCCAGCAGGAGGAACAGCGCGGCCGGCACGTAGAGCGGCGACCACAGGATGCGCAGTTCGCCCTGCAAAATGTTCCCGG
>Ga0315280_10003714_pt1 | contig 23183 bp, 18 predicted proteins | sample YL17G06_40_MG_FD_203697 | JGI IMG/M metagenome (GOLD analysis project Ga0315280, IMG submission 203697) | Sediment microbial communities from Yellowstone Lake, YNP, Wyoming, USA - YL17G06_40 | ecosystem: Environmental > Aquatic > Freshwater > Lake > Sediment | place: USA: Wyoming | collected... | reverse complement strand
GCGGTGACGTCAGCGCCTGGGATGTCGTTCCAGGTGCTGCCGCCGTCCTTGGACCACTGCAGCTTCAGGTGGTCCGTGGTGGCATCGCTGACGAACGTCGCGCCGAGCTTGGCGCTCACCGCGATGGAGTAGAACTCACTGGTATCGAGCGCCTTGGCGACTGCCTTCGCTCCGTGGATCTCGAGCACTTCGCTCACGATCGCGGGCTCGGGCAGGCCCAGGCCGGAGATGTCGTAGCCGCTCAGGCTGCCGCTGAAGTCGTCGGAGAACAGCTCCTGGACTTCCTTATCGTCGTTGTTGATCTGGACGGCGGCGTGGTCGTAGCGAGCATCCTCGACGGCCAGCCAGCGGTAGAAGCTCAGCTTGACGGCGCGCTTGGAGCTCAAATCGAGCACAGGGGTGGTCGCGTACTTCTGCGTCATGCTGCGCTCGTAGTTGGCGCCGATGTTGTAGCCCAGCACCAGGGCGCCGGTGTTGGCCGTGGCCGGATCCGCGCCGACCAGGCCCTCAGTCGTGGTCTGGCCGCTGGTGCCCACAAACGGGGGCCCAACTGTCCAGCCGGTGTCGAGCGACCATGCCTTCGCCCCCGTGGTGACGTCATCGCCTGCGCCCACCAGCCACTGGGTGGTGGGGTTGTCCGCCTCGGCGGTCAGGGACGCGCTCTTGAGGTTCCAACCGCCGAACTGGACGCTGGCGTCGGAAACCAGGCTGAAGCGGAGCTGGATGGTCTGACCATCGGCGACGTCGGAAATGTCGACGTCTTCGGTGACGAACGAAGTCTGGATGGTATTGGTGTTCGCGTTATTCACCCAGACTTCCGTCCAGCTGCCGCCGCCGTCGGTCGAGACCGAAACGGAGGCCTGATCGTGCAGGGAGTCCTGTACGTTCAGCCAGGCGGCGAAGTGCAACTTGACGCCGACGTTGCCGGTCAGGTTCACGGTCTCGCTGACTGCATCCGAACTCGAGCCAGCGGCGTAGTTGCCGGCAAGGTTATTCCCCAGGACGTTGCCGCCTGACTCGGTGGAGTTCGGATCCCGTCCCACAACGGGATCCCCACTTCCGCCCAGGCCCGTCGGGATGCCGTAGGCCCAATCGCCACTCAGCGTCCAGCCCGGGTTCGCGGCGTTCATATTCCAGGTTTTCACGGTCTGCGTGCCAGCGAAGGCCGGTACTGCGAGCAGCGCTAGGCCCAGCGCCAGCAACGCGCACAACAGGTACGACTTCTTCGACATGCCTCGCCTCCTTGACAGGGTGGCACATTCTTCGACGAGATTTCCCCAACGGAAGGCCCAACCGCGCCCCGAGGCAGGGAAACGCGAGCTGGGATACGGCCAATGAGGTCTTGGCACCTCCTCTCACATTCGCGATCTGCTCGCGAGAGATATGGGCGGCGCACCCGCGGCCATCTTGGGCTGAGGGATGAACCCGGTCCGACGGACTGCTCGGTTCCTGCCGCCGTGAAGTTATCAGACCGAAGGAAAGATGAAGTCAGTTCAGACCAGCGACTTCACGGCTACTCGAAACGTCCCGTCAGATCAGTTGTGGCCTGCGGACCCCTGTCTGCCCAAACTCTGGAACAGATCCCCCCCGGCGTGAGAGAGGGGAGAAGTGAAAAAGTATTGCGGATATTAGGAAACGCGTTGCTGTCAGCTATGACACGCCCTTTGGTCCGCCGCCCGTCGGCTCACCTCCCCGGCAACTGACATGGAAGCCCAATAACCTAGCACACAAGACGCTTTACGTCAAGACCTGCCCGAAGCGCGTTTTCGGCCCCTGCCGCCTGCGGGAGGGGCGCCGGTCTCCCCTCGCGGCCGCGCCGGGGCCTCCCACCTGGGCGGCCCCCGGCCCTATCCCCCGCGACGGCCCAGGAGTTGGGCGAAGCGGAGGTCCCATCCTGCCGCGTGACCGCCGCCTCCCGCGCTGCCCACCAACCGCGGCAGAGGTCAAACGCGCTCACCTATGGAAGCATACAGAGAGTTGAGTTCCGGGGCCTGGTCCTTCGCCGGGCCGGCCGCCGTCACTGCTACTGATGAAGCATATTCCGCGCAACTGGTCTGCCATCGCCATCGGCATCGGCCTCGGTCTGATGCTGGCCTTCATCACATGGGTCGCGTACCTCGACGGCGGCACGCGGAGCAGCTTCATCCACTTCTTCTACATTCCGATCGTGCTCGCCAGCTATCTCCTGGGCGACATCGGCGGCATCGTCACCTCCTTCGCGGCCGCGCTGCTGGCGGGCCTGCTGCCGCTCGACGTGACGGAGGGTACACGACAGTCAGTCAAGGATGCCATCACCCGCGCCATCCTCTTCTACTTCATCGGTGTCACCACGTCGCGGCTGTTCGACAAGCTCGAGGAGCGGCGGGCAGACGCCACCAGCCTGCTCGAGATCTCCCGGTCTGTGAACGCGTCTCTGCGGCCCAGCCAGGTGCTGCGCACCATTACGGAGACGGCGGTCCGCATCACCGCCGCGAAGGCCTCCTCCATCCGGCTGCTGAACCGCGAGCGGAATGAGCTGACCGCGGCTGCGAGCTACGGGCTCAGCCTCGACTACCTCGGGAAGGGCCCCGTGCGCCTCTCGGAGAGCGCCGTGGACCGCGAGGTGATCGCCGGGCGCACCGTCACCATCCTCGACGTCCGCCACGATCCCCGTTTCCGGTACCGCGAGGAGGCCGCCGCGGAGGGCCTGGTGTCGCTGCTCTGCCTCCCGCTGCGGAGAGGCAGCGAGGCCTTTGGGGTGCTCAGGGTCTACTCCAGCGCGCGCCATCGCTGGTCTCTGCGCGAACGCCGCTTGCTGCAGGGCTTTGCCGAGCAGGCCGCCGTCGCGCTGCACAATGCCAGGCTGCACGATGGTCTTCGCCGGAACTACTTCGAGACAGTGAGCGCGCTCGCCCGCGCGATTGAGGCCAAGGACCCCTACACCATGGGGCATTCAGAGCGAGTGACCGATTACGCGCTCCAACTGGGCCGGGCGCTCGAGCTCAGCCCCGAGCAGATGGAGACGCTTCGCTTCGCGGCCACCCTCCATGATATCGGCAAGATCGGCCTCACGGATGAATCGCTGGCGCGCTCGGGGCACCTGGACATGACCGAAGAGATCCTGGTGAGGATGCACCCGCTCATCGGGATCAGCATTCTGCAGCCTGTGGAGTTCTTGGCGCCAGCGTTGGATGGCGTGCGGTACCACCACGAGCGGTGGGATGGAAAGGGCTATCCTGAGGGAAGGGCGGGGGAGGACACCCCGTTACTGGCGCGGGTGCTAGCGGTGGCAAACATGTACGACCGGCTCCAGACCGGCTCACCAGGGAAGCTGGGCCTTTCGCCCCGCCAGGCAGCTCAGGAGCTGCGCCGGATGGCCGGAACCGCCCTCGACGCGCGGCTCACCGAGGCGTTCCTGAGTGCCCTGGAGCAGGCCGCGACAACGGCCTAGCCGCAAGAGCAAGGGGCGACCCTATCCCGTAGGGGAGCCACTCTGCTGGCTCCCGCTGCCGCTGCGGTGGCTAGCCGACTTGGCTGCAGTCGCCGGCGTCTTCTCATCTGCACCGGTTCCCGCCGCCTTCTTGTCCTCGGGCTTGCGGTAATCCGTGCAGTACCACCCTGAGCCTTTGAAGATGATCCCGACGGCGCCTATCACCTTCCGGCCGGTCCCCCTGCACTTCGGGCACGGCGCTACCTGGCGCTCGGTCACTTTCCGCTGCTGCTGAAATGCGTATTCACAGTCCTCACAGACATATTCGTAGACTGGCATTGCTCTCTCACCGGTGGCGGCGCAGACGCCGCCCGGCACTACACCTCCTTTGTGGTCATATGCGGGGGCTCACGGTGCTCCCCGCCAGGTGCGGCGGACCTCCCGCCGTCATATCTCCTTGATGGTGAGTCCCTGCCGAGCGATCCGGAAGGGCATCACCGTCGCGCCGGCCTTCGTGAGCGCCGCTTCGACGGCCTTTCGCTTCTCCTTGGGCGAGACCGTGATCATGCAGCCGCCCCCGCCCGCGCCGCAGATCTTGGACGCCCAGGCGCCCCCGCCCTTGGCCGCCTCGACCAGAGCATCGATCGCCGGCGTCGTAACGCCGTCGGCCAGCTGCTTGCGGTGCTGCCATTCGTCGTCCAGCAGCTCGACGAAACGGTCGAAGTCGAGCTGCAGCAGCGCCTCGCGCATCTGCTGAGCGATCCGCAAGATCACCTGCATGCTCTCTCGGGAGTTCTCTGCGTTGTCCATGAACCGCTTGAGCATGCTCCAGTTGTTTGCGCCGGAGAAGTGCGAGTGGCCGGTGAAGCTCAGTATGATCCGGGATTCCAGCTCGGCGAGCTGCTCCTCCTCAGAGACCAACTGCTCCTGCTCCCAGCCGTCCACGTTGAAGTGAAAGCAGTTTACGCCGCCGTACAGGGCGGCCAGATAGTCCTGTTTCCCGGTCGGTATCCCGATGGACTGGGCCTCGAGGTTCGCGCCGATGTCAACGAAGAGCTTCGGGTCCATCTGCGCCCGGTTTAGGCGGTCCAGCGCGCCGCTGAGGGCGATGAGGAGCGACGACGAGCCGCCCAGGCCCGACCCGTACGGGGTGGAGTTGTGGGTGGTGACGTTCACCCCGGTCTTGGGCGCATAGAACCGCACCACTCGTGCCACAAACGCCAGATCCTGGTCCAGGGGCAGCTTGTCGGCCGAGGGAGCGTGAAGCTCCTTGCCGGTATCCAGGGACTTGAGGTGAACCTCCGAGTCGTGCCGGGTCTCGAGCCAGACGTTGCTGTAGATGTCTATCGCCGCGTTGTTCGTTACCCCGCGGTCCAGGAAGAGATAGAGCGGGTAGAGGTCGAGGGTTCCGCCAGAGAGGTCAATCCTGGTTGGGGTCCTTGCCTCGACGATCATTGCGCGTTCCTCTCGTGCGAATGGGATACGTTCATCCCACAAAAGCGGAGTCCGCCCGGACGCGCCACAGCTCCTACCGCGAGCGATGGCGGAGGCGGACCTTATCAGAGAGTATATTCCCGGTCGCGGAGGCGCGTCAAGTGTCAGCTCACGACAGCGCCGGGGCCGCCTGCCGGAGGCCGGCTGAAGGCCGCACCGCGCTGCGGGTCGCCGCAGGAAGGAAGCGTGTTGTCGCGGTGGTATAACCGCTTCAGAGGGTTGATATGGGTCCATTCTGGCGCTGTCGGAGGTTGCTGGTGCTGACTGCTCTTATGTTTGGTGTTGCCGTCGGGATTGCCTCTTTCGCGCTGGCGACGGGAGGTCGGGGACGGTCGCTGCACACGGAGGACGGGTTTGTTCTCGACTTCGGCGACGACGGCGATATCGTCACCACCGCGCCCGCTGGTTTCTCTCTGCGGGACTTCGCGGCGAAGTCGGAGTTCGTGCGGCCGGAGGGGGCGCTCCAGACGGGGCCCGACGGCTCACTGCGCCGCGTGGCGACGGCAGGTGCTCTCGGCCTGCAGTTGACCGCGAGCTATCGCGCTGTGGGGGCCGCGATCCGGATTGACGGTGAGATCCAGGACTTGACGGGCAAGGACCGCGCAGTCACCGTGCACTTTGCCTACCCCGTGGACGCGGTGGGCTGGCAGTGGCACGACGATCAGCGCAGCGCGCGGACGATCGAGCCGGGGCAGCAGTATGGCGCGTTCGCGGAACGCGGGGCGGGGTCCACCGGGACGGCTTCGCGCTGGCCCCTTGCCTGCGTCAGCGGACCGAACGATGGGGTGGTGATAGGCGCGCCCCTGAACCTCCCGCGGCTGTGGCGCTTTGGCTACGACGCGAAGGCGCGCGAGCTCTACGCCGAGGTGGACCTGGGGCTCACGCCGGAGACGCGGAAGTCCCCCTCGCGGGCGAGCTTCAGCCTGGCGCTGTACCGCAGTGACCCACAGTGGGGATTCCGCTCCGCGCTGGAGCGCTACTACCGGCTCTTCCCCGACTGCTTCACCAAGCGGAACGCGAAAGAGGGCATCTGGATGCCCTTCACCGATATCGAGACGGTGCAGGGCTTTGAGGACTTCGGTTTCCAGTTCAAAGAAGGCGACAACAACGTGCCCTTCGACCAGGCGCATGGGATCTACAGCTTCGTCTATGTTGAGCCGTGGAGCAACTGGGTGCGCATGCCGAAGGAGATGCCGAGGACGCTCGACAACGCGGTGAACCTGGCGAAGGAGCGGGCGAAGGAAGGCAGCCACAAGGACCAGGCCACTGCCACGTCGGCCATCGAGGGCCCTGACGGTCGGTGGGCAGCGCGCATCGAGAATCAGCCCTGGTGCGACGGCGCGGTGATTTGCGTCAATCCCAACCCGGCGGTGCCGACCCAGCCCGCAGCCGTGACCCAGTTCCAGAGCCTGTGGGGCCATGTCGAGAGGGCCTTCGAGCGCAATCCCGATCTGACGGGCGTGTACCATGACAGCTTCGAGATGTACCTCTTCCCCCGGGCGCTGAACTACCGCCGCGAGCACTTCGCCGACGTGGATACGCCGCTCGTGTTCGACAGTGAGGGGCAGCTGTGCCAGATGGTGATGTTCGACATGGTGGACTTCGCCCGCGCCACCGCTGAGCGAATGTGGCCCAAAGGGAAGATGACGTTCGCGAACGGGGTGCCGTTCGAGACGCCGTGGGGCGCGGCCTGGCTGGACGTGATGGGCACCGAGTTCGGGGGGAATGCCTCCGATGACATCATGAACTACTGGCGCGCGCTGTGTTATCAGCGACCATACCTGCTGCTCCTGAACACCGACTACAATACGTTCCCCGCGGAGGGGGTCGTGGCCTACATGAAGCACGCCGCCGCCTACGGCTTCTTCCCGAGCTTCTTCTCTCACAATGCCTCTGAGGATCCCTACTGGCAGAACCCGGCGCTCTACAACCGGGACAGGCCGATCTTCAGGAAGTATATCCCGATCATCTCCGCACTCAGCGCGGCCGGCTGGGAGCCGGTCAGCTACGCGCGGTCGAGCAACCCCAGGGTGTATGTCGAGCGGTTCGGCAATCTGCCCGGCCCTCTCCACTTCACGCTGTTCAACGACAGCGACCAGGCACAGGAGGCGAAGATCACGTTCGACCTGCCTCACGTCAAGTCGGGAGCGAAGGAGCTGCTCTTCCGGGAGCTGATCGCGGCAGGTGGGCTCAGGGCGGAGGTCGCGGGTGGTGCCGCTTCGCTCCACGTGATCGTCCAGCCGCGGGATGTGAAGGTGCTGCGGGTCGAGTGAGCGCAGACCGCGAGGCCGCCATCTCGACCGACGGATCAGACCATCTCCGGGCCCGGCGCGGGCGGGGGCAGGCGTCCGCCGCGTCCCGCAGACCGCGCGTCTGGCGCGGCTTCGTCGTGGGGTTGGCTCTGCTGCCGCTCAACGCCCTCTGGGTGCTCTACATGGAGCACATCGGCGCCCACGGGCCGATTCCATCCACCATTTCGCTGTTCTTCAACGTCGTGTTCGTGCTGTTCTTCCTGGCGCTCGGGAACGCAGCAGTCGGCCGGCTGCGGCCCGCGTGGGCGCTCAGCCAGGGCGAGCTGATCATCATCTACATTATGCTCGCCATTGGGACCGCGCTGGCGGGCCTGGACGGCATGCAGGTGCTGATCCCGGTGATGACCCACGGGTTCTGGTCCGCCAACCCTGAGAACCGGTACGATCAGTTGCTGACCGATGTGCCCCGCTGGCTGGTGGTGGCCGACAAGAGCATTCTGTACGGCTACTACAACGGTTCCTCGACCCTCTACCAGTGGCCGGTGATCCAGGCCTGGTTGACCCCGGCGCTGTGGTGGACGGGGTTCATTGTGGTGTTGGTTTCCGTCATGACCTGCCTCTCTGTGATCGTGCGCGCGCAGTGGGCGGATCGCGAGCGCCTCACCTTCCCCATCATCCAGCTTCCCATGGCGGTGAGCGAGCCGCGAACGCCTCTCTGGCGCAACCCGCTCCTCTGGATCGGGTTCGCGATAGCCGGGTCGATAGACCTGGTCAACGGGCTCCATTACATCTACCCCTCCATCCCGTACCTCTCCATCGCGCCCACCATGGACACCTGGGGGTCGAACGATTTGATGAAGTACATCACCGACCTGCCGTGGAGCGGGATCGGGTGGCTGCCGATCACCTTCTACCCGGCCGTGATCGGGATCGCGTTCCTGGTGCCGCTGGATCTGCTGTTCTCATCAGTGTTCTTCTTCTTCTGGTGGAAGATGATGTTCGTGATCGCCGCCGCGACAGGAGTGAGCCAGGGGTACACGGAGGCGGAGAAGACCGTCTTCCCCTACGTCAACGAGCAGATGTTCGGCGGCTACATGGCGATCGCCATCGGGCCGATGCTGATCGGGCGGCGGTACTTCCGCGAGGTGTGGCTGCGGATCCTGGGCCGGCCCTCGCAGGCGGACGACAGCGACGAGGGGATGAGCTACCGCAACGCGGCAATCGGCATCGTCGTCGGCATCGCGCTGCTGGTGGCGTTCGCGGTGCACGGGCATCTCTCGCTGCGACTGGCGGCATCGTTCTTCGTGATGTACTACCTCGTGTCGCTGGCGGTGGCGCGGGTGCGAGCCGAGTTCGGCTCGCCGGTTCACGATTTCCACCTCGCCGGTCCCGGGCAGACCATCACCTACGTGGCGGGCACGGCAACCATCGGCCAGCGGGACCTCTCGATGCTGGGCCTGCTGTGGTGGTTCAATCGCGCCTATCGCGCTCACCCCATCGGCGTCACCGTCGAGGGGGTGCAGATGTCCCACCGGAGCCGGTCCTTGAGCCGCGCCCTGGTGGTGGCGATCGTGCTGGCGACGTTCGTGGGCGCGATTTCCGTCTTCTGGGGGTGGCTGCACTACGCCTACATCATGGGCGTAGGATCGAAGTGGAACGGCGGCGACTGGCGAGGCGTAGAGATGATCCAGAGCTTGCAGACCTGGATCCAGAACCCGACCCAGCCCAATCCGGGGGCCTTGGTTGGCATAGGAGTCGGCTTCCTCATCACCATGCTGCTCGCCGCAGCGAGGACTACGTTCATGGGCTGGCCGCTGCATCCGGTTGCCTACGCCCTCTCGGCGAGCTGGTCCATCCACCTGGTGTGGATGCCGATGCTGATCGCCTGGATCGTGAAGGCGCTGGTGCTGCGATATGGCGGCCTGCGGCTCTACCGGCAGGCGCTGCCGCTGTTCTACGGCCTCATCCTCGGCGAAAGCGTGATCGGCTGCGGCTGGCCGATCGTGGGGCTCATCACCGGGATGCCGACCTACAGCTTCTGGGGGCTGTGAGGGAATCCACCGCGCCCCATTGTCATTGTGAGGTAGGCAGAGCGCCACAGGCGCTCGACGACGGTGGCAATCTCGTCGTTCCCTCCTCCTCTGCACCCCTTTCCGCCGCGCCCGCCCGCTTGCGGAGGGGGGTGGGCGCATGGACCTCGGCAGCGACTCGCGGACCGTGGAGGGAGACCCAAGCGGAAGGGGAGCCCGCTGAAAGGGCTCCCCTTCCGCTTCGACGGCACGGCCGGCGGGCATGCGTCGCATACCCGCCCTACACCTGCTACAGCCCCGCCGCTTCCAGCACCTTCGGCACGTGGTGGCCCCAGCCCAGCGGCATGAGGTGGACGCCGCGACAGAAGGGTTTGAGGCCTCGGATAAGCTCCGCGGCGATCTCGATGCTGGTCTTCACTTGGCTGTCGCCCTTCTTGCCCTCGGCCTTCGCCGCCTTGTCGGCCTCGCCGGCGGCCGCCATGCGCTTGATCAGCTCATCGGGCACGAACACGCCGGCGACGTTCTTGTTCATGTAGCGGGCCATGCCGGCGGACTTGAGGAGCACGATGCCGGCGAGGATGGGCGCTTTGATGTGGCTGACCTTGTCCATGAAGGCGGCGAACTCGTTGACATCGTAGACCGCCTGGGTCTGGATGAACTCGGCGCCCGCCTCGACCTTCTTCTTCAGCTTCATGATCTGCATTTCGACGGGGTTCCCGCCCGGGGTGACCACCGCGCCCAGGCAGAAGTCGGGCTTGCCCTCGAGCTCGTTGCCCATCATGTCGTGGCCCTCGTTGAGGCCCTTCGCCACCTTGAGCAACTGCACCGAGTCGAGATCGTAGACGGGCTTGGCGCCCTTGTGGTCGCCCAGGGTGGGGTGGTCGCCGGTGAGGCAGAGCACGTTCTCGATACCCAGTATCCAGGCCGAGAGCAGGTCGCTCTGGAGGGCCAGGCGGTTGCGGTCGCGGCAGACCATCTGGAGCACGGGTTCGGCGCTCAGGTCCTTGATGAGGTGGCAGGTGGCCATGGAGCCGACGCGCATCGCGGCCGCCTGGATATCGGTGACGTTGATGCCGTGCACGAGCGGCTTGAGGAGCTTCGCCTCCTCGAGCACGTGATCCATGGCGACGCCCTTCGGCGGGCCCACCTCGGAGGTGACGACGAAGGTGTCCGACTGGAGGACGGGACGCAGGCTCATTCTTCTTTCCCCTCCCGGGAGAGCGTTCGCTGGCCCGGGTGCACGAACGCTTCCTTGGGCTCGGCGTATGGCTCCAAAGACTCCAGCGTGCCCTGCTCCTTGAGCTTGTTGTAGATCAGGAGCCAGCCGCAGTCAGTCTCGGGGTTGACCTCGCACTTGCCCTCCGGCGTGGTCCCGCCGCAGGGCCCGTTCTGGAGGCCCTTGGAGCAGCGAGTTACGGAGCAAATGTAGCCCGTCTGCTCGAGGGTGCAGTTGCCGCAGGCCGAGCAGTACTCCCTGAACTGGCCGAAGCGCTCGACGCAGCCCAGGAAGAGGGTGTTCGTGGCCGCGTGCACAGGCTTGTCGGTCGCCTGGGCGGCGGTCTGCGCGCCGGTGCCGCACGACATGATGAGCATGGCGTCGGCGCTGTCGATCTCCTGGCGGTGGGCGCGGAACTCCTTGCGCAGCCCGAGCAGATGGCAGCCCGGCTCGGCAATGAGCATGCCGGTGACGGTCTTGCCGCTCTCGGCGAGCTTGCCGGCCATCTCCTTGAGCTGGTCTTCGCCGCCGACCTGGACGACAGTGGCGCAGTCACTGCACCCGACCAGGAAAACCTTGTCCTGGCCCTGAAGCATCCCGAGGATCTCCTCGAGGGGCTTCGGTTCACTGATGGTCATGTCTCACTCCTCTACTCTGACTCCAGAAGCCCGCTGAGGGCCTCGCCTGCAAACCGCCTGGACGCGAGGCGACCAGAGCAGCGGAAGCGCCGCCTGGCGCGACCCGATTGCGCCTGCGCGTTACCCGCCGAGTTGCCAGCGGGTCGCCTCCACCGTATTGCGAAGCAGGATGGCGGTGGTCACCACTCCGACCCCGCCCGGGACAGGCGTGATCGCCGCCGCCTTCTCACTGGCGGCCGTGAAATCCACATCACCGTACGTATGAGTTTTCCCACTCTCCGGGTCTTTCACGCGTATCGTGGCGACGTCTATGACGATTGCGCCCGGTTTCACCATGTCGCCGGAGATGAGGCCCGGCTTGACCCCGACGGCGGTCACCAGGATATCCGCCCGCTTCGTATGCGCGGCCAGGTCGCCCCGCTCGCTGGTGCCGATGTGGCAGACGGTCACGGTGGCACCGGCGAGCTTATCCGTCTTGCCATCAGCGCCCTGGGTGATGTACTTGTCCATCAGCAACAGCGCTACCGGTTTGCCGACGATCTCGCTGCTGCCGACTACGACGACTTCCTTGCCGTAGCAATCCGCGCCGGTGGAGCGGAGCAGTTCGATCACGCTCATTGCCGTGCAGGGGGCGAGGCGAGGCTGGCCCAGGACGATGCGGCCGATGTTGGCCGGGCTGACGCCATCCACGTCCTTCTTGGGCTCAATCAGTGCCTGCGCGGCCGGGCCGCTCAGCCCTTTGGGCAGCGGCATCAGCAGCAGAATGCCGTTCACGGAGGGATCGGCGTTGAGGCGGCCAATCTCGGCCTCGAGATCGGCCTGTGTGATGTCGGCCGGATGCTGGGCGAGCTGATAGGCGATGCCGACCTCCTCGCAGGCCTTGTGCTGCGCGCCGGCATAGAACTTGGCGCCCGGGTTGTCGCCGGCCAGCACGGCGACCAGCTTCGGCGCCACTCCCTTCGCTTTCAGCCCTTCCACGTCGGCCTTGACCCGGGAGCGGATGGCCTCCGCGATCGGCTTGCCTTCAAGCAGCTTCGCGCTCATGTGTTGTTCACTCCCTCTCTCACCCGATGGATAACCGCGTGCCATACGTCCTTGCCGAGGCGTTCGCCCTCCGCAAGCAGGGGCTTCATCGAGTCGAAGGCCCTGTCCACGTAGGCCCTATCTTTGATGTGAACCAGGTTGATCTCCGCGTTGAGAGTCGCGCACTCCATTGCCGCCAGAGCGAACTTGGCGGCGACACCGACGTCTGTGATCAGGTTCGGGTTGCCCTTGTCCAGCAACTCGGTGGCGATCTTCAGCACCTCGTGGCAGGCCGTGACGGCCTGCATGGGCACCTCGGCAGCCGCCTTCAGCGCCTCCTGGATCGCGTCCTGGCGAGCGGCTTTCTCGTGGTCCGTCTCGCGCGGCATCTGGTAGGCCGCCGAGACCTTGGCGTACGCCTCAGTGTCGGCCTGAGCCAGCCGCTCGAGGTGGGCCCGCAGGCGCTCACCGTCGGCCAGCAGCGTGCGGACATCCGCATCCACGGACGCGAACTTCTCGCGCCCGACCGTGAAGTTGGCGACCATACTATTGAGCGCAGCGCCGAGCGCGCCCACGAGAGCGGCCGCGCTGCCGCCACCAGGGGTCGGGCGCCCACTGGCGAGGGCGTCGCAGTAGGTCTGCAGCGGCTCGTTCAGATATCCCATGGCGGCATCCCCGCGGCCCGTGATCAGAACAGCCCGACGATCCTGCCTTCGGCGTCTATGTCCACATCCACCGCGGCTGGCCGGCTGGGCAGGCCCGGCATGGTGGTGAACGTGCCGAGGAGGGGGAACAAGAAGCCGGCGCCCGCGCTCGGCCGGATGTCTCTTACTGGCACGCGGAAGCCGCGCGGGCGTCCCTTGAGGTTGGAGTCATGGGAGAGCGAGAGGTGGGTCTTGGCCATGCAGATCGGGAGCCTGTCAAGGCCCCACTTGGTGAACTGCTCGATCTTGCGCTCTGCCACAGCATCGAAGTCCACGCCATCCGCCCCGTAGATCCTGGTGGCGATAGTCTCGATCTTCTCCTTGATGGAGGCGCTGTCCGGGTACAGGAGATTGAAGTCGCTGGGCTTCTCGCAGGCCGCGATGACGGCCTTGGCGAGGTCCGCGCCGCCCTCGCCGCCTTTTGCCCAGACCTCGGACAGGTACGCGCCTTCCGCGCCGGCGGCGGCCGCCTGCTTCTGGATAAGCTCGATCTCGCGATCGGTGTCCTGCGTGAAATGGTTGACTGCGACGATGACGGGCACTCCGAACAGCCGGGCATTCTCGATGTGTTTCGCCAGGTTCGCGCAGCCCTTCTCGAGCGCGGGCAGGTTCTCTTCGATCAGCTCCTTCGGGAGCGGCCGCCCGGGCCGGATGCTGCCCACGCCGCCGTGCATTTTCAGGGCGCGCACGGTGGCGACGATGACGACGCAGTTCGGCACGAGGCCGCTTACGCGGCACTTGATATTGAAGAACTTCTCCATGCCGCAATCGGCGCCGAAGCCGGATTCGGTCACGACGTAGTCGGCGAGCTTGAGCGCGATCTGGTCGGCGACGATGGAGGAGTTGCCGTGGGCGATGTTGGCGAACGGGCCGGCGTGAACGAAGATGGGGGTGTTCTCCAGCGTCTGCATCAGGTTCGGCATGAGCGCGTCTTTGAGCAGCACGCACATGGCGCCGGCCGCCTGGAGCTGCTCGGCGGTGACGGGTTCGCCGGTGTATGTGGAGCCGATGATGATGCGGCCCAGACGCTTGCGGAGGTCCTGGAGGCTGGTGGCGAGGGCGAGAATCGCCATCACCTCGCTGGCGACGGTGATGTCGAAGCCGGTCTCGCGCGGTACCCGGTTCTCCCCGCCCAGGCCGCTGACGACATTGTATACGCCCCATTTGTCGTTCAGGTCTATGACGCGCCGCCAGGAGATGGTGCGCGGGTCAATGTTCAGGCTGTTCCCATGCTTGAGATGAGCGTCGATCATGGCCGCGAGAAGGTTATTGGCGATGCCGACCGCGTGCACGTCACCGGTGAGGTGGAGATTGAAGTCCTCCATCGGCACCACCTGGGCGTAGCCGCCGCCGGCCGCGCCGCCCTTGATGCCGAAGACCGGCCCAAGGCTGGGCTGGCGGATGCACGTGATGACCTTCTGGCCGAGGTAGCCGAGAGCCTGAGAGAGGCCGATGGTGGTGACAGTCTTCCCCTCGCCCAGGGGTGTAGGGGTGATGGCGGTAACATCAACGTACTTGCCATTGGGGCGGCCCTCGAGCCGGTTGCGGATATCGAGGTGGACCTTCGCTTTGTACCGCCCGTAGAAATCGATCTCGTCTTCCGAGATGCCGATCCCCTCGGCGATCTCGAGGATGGGCCGCATTGTGGCAGCTTGTGCAATCTCCAGGTCGATCTTCACGTTCCCTCCCGGAGTCCCGGGCCTCGGCCCGAGACGGCAATGTTCACCGACTCATCGCGAAGGCCGCCAGAGGCGGCCCGAGGTCAGACGCGAGTCACCGGCGTTTCGACAGCCTGGTGACGGCGGCACAACTTCGTGACAGCAGTCACAAACTCCTTGCGGGCGGCGCGAGAAATGCCGCGGCTAGCAGATTCGTGGCATCTGTTCCCCGACGTGGCGATCGAGGATGCGATGCGTGCCCAGGGCGGTCTTGAGCAGGACGCGGCCGGGGCAGCGCCTGGTTGCCCGGCCGATCATCGTCGCGTCTCTGCCGTACTTGTGCTCGCTCAGCGCCTGGAGGGCCCGCTGGGCCTGGTCGGGGGAGACGAAGACGGCCATCTTCCCCTCATTCGCGGCATAGAGGGGGTCGAGGCCGAGAAGCTCACAGGCGGCCGCGACTGATGGTCGCACTGGCACGTCTGCCTCCACTATCTCGATTTCGACCTGGGATTGCCGAGCGATCTCGTTCAGCGCGGCGGCGAGGCCGCCGCGGGTCGGGTCGCGGAGCGAGTGTGTCGCCGGGGTGGCGCACAGAAGCGCCTGTACCATCCCGGCGAGAGGCGCGCAGTCGCTGACGATCCCAGACTCGAACTCCAGCCCCTCGCGCTGGGAGAGCACAGCGAGGCCGTGGTCGCCGATGGGGCCTGTGATGACGACGACGTCGCCAACCTGCACGTTCGCGCCAGAGATGCAGACTCCATCGGCGATCTCCCCAACGCCCGAGGTCGAGATGTAGAGCTTGTCCGCTTTGCCGCGCGGGACGACTTTGGTGTCGCCGGTGACGATTCGCACGGCCACCTCGTCGGCCGTGCGCGCCATGGAATCGGCCACTCGCTCGAGAGCGGCGATGGGAAAGCCTTCTTCAATGATGAAGCTGGCGCTGATCGCGAGAGGCTTCGCCCCGGCTGTTGCCAGATCGTTAACGGTCCCACAGATGGCGAGCCGGCCGATGTCGCCTCCGGGGAAGAAGATGGGATCAACGACGAAGGCGTCGGTGGTGAAAGCGAGGCGGCCGGTCGCGGACAACTGCGCCGCGTCATCCCCAGGCGGATCGCCCGCGCCGAGCCGAGCGACGAAGACCTGCGCGATCAGGTCGGCCATGAGTTGGCCGCCATCACCGTGCGCGAGGAGGATGCGGTCAGTGCTCATGTTCGCCGCTCTGAGGAAGGGTCAGGAGCATCCGACGTCGCCGAGGCTATGTCGGACGAGAGCTCCTGGCGAACGGGGTGAGCGCTGCCATAGCGGTAGCGGGCCTGGCAGGCGCCCTCGGTGGAGACCATGCAGGAGCCGACGGGGATCGCGGGCGTGCAGGCCGAGCCGAAAAGCGGGCACTCCGGCGGGTCAATGAGTCCGCGCAGCACGTCGCCGCACCGGCAACCCTGTGGCTCCTTCGTCGTCGGCAGGTCCACCCGGAAGCGCCGCGCTGCGTCGAAGTCCGCGAAGTCGCTTGCTATCGCCAGGCCGCTTTGGGGAATCTCGCCCAGGCCGCGCCAGCGCGCGTCTGTGGGCGTGAAGACCTGTGACAACAGCGCCTGCGCGCGCGCGTTTCCCCCCGGTTTGACGGCGCGTGCATATTCGCTTTCGACTTCGGCGCGACCCTCGGCGAGCTGCCGCAGGAGGATCTCTATCGCGCGCAGGATGTCGGCGGCCTCGAAGCCTGTGACGACACATGGCTTGCCGCGCGCGGCAACGGGCCGATAGGCATCGCTGCCGATGATGACGCTCACATGACCGGGGCAGATGAAGCCGTCCACGTGCACCTCCGAATCCAGGAGGGCAAGCATGGCCGGCGGGATGAGCTTGTGCGCGCTCAACACGGAGAAGTTCGGCAGGCGCTGCCTCTTCGCTTCGGTGATTGCCAGCGCAACGGCAGGAGCGGTGGTCTCGAAGCCGATGCCAAAGAACACGACCTGCCGGTCCGGCAGACGGGCTGCGAGCGCGACCGCATCCAATGGAGAGTAGACGACGCGCACATCGGCGCCCGCGGCGCGGGCCTGCTCCAGGCTCTGTTCGCTGCCAGGCACCCGGAGCATATCGCCGAACGTGGTGAGGGTGACGCCGTCGAGCGCGCCAAGCGCGATGAAGTGATCTATCTGCTGCTGCGGCGTCACGCAGACCGGACAGCCCGGTCCCGAGATTAGGCGGACGCCGTCAGGCAGCATCTGCCGAAGCCCGTGGCGAGCGATGGCCACGGTGTGCGTGCCGCACACCTCCATAAGGGTGGCGGGAGGCGTGGCGATGGCGCGCATGTGCTTGGCGAGCTGGCGAAGCAGTTCAGGATCCCGTAGTTGTCTCAGGCTCTCCACTGAACATCTCCGCGAACAGACGCCGGGTCTCTTCTGCTTCCGCCGGGTCCAGACGCTCTATGGCGATGCCGGCGTGCACGATCACGTAGTCGCCGACGGCGACACCCTCTATCAGATCAACGCGCGCCTCGCGGCGCACGCCACCCTCCTCGACCTGGGCGACGGGGCCGGAGACGGAGACGACTTTCATCGGAATCGCAAGACACATCAGCTTTCACTCCTCGCCGCTGCGATCACGGCCTGCCCCAGACTTACCCCACCGTCGTTGGGCGGCACTTCCCTGTGGAGGTGCGCCCTGAGGCCGTTCTCGGCGAGCGTTTCCAGCAGCAATGATAGCAGCCGCGCGTTCTGCATCACGCCGCCCGACAGCACCACATCGGCGGGCCCGCCGCTTTCGCGTATTCGCTTGCAGACGTCTCCAGTGAACGCGGCCACGGTCCCGTGGAATCTGGCAGCAATCGCTGAACGCTCGACCCCCTGCCCGAGGTCCGAGATGATCTGGCGGATCATGGGCCCCGGATCGATCGTATACGCATCCACATTATACGGGTAAGGATCGGTTCGGTCACGGACGTCGGCGGCCATCGCCTCCAGCTCCATGGCGGGCTGGCCCTCGTAGGTGGCGACGGGGGAGGCGCCGAGGAGGGCGCCGACGGCATCGAACAGCCGGCCCATGCTGGAGGCGGGCGGGCTGTTCAGGTTGCGCGCGACCTGGCGGATGACGATCCGCCTTTCGGTGGGTGTGAGCGCCGGGAGGAAGTCGGCGGCAGCCCTGTCGGCCTCTGCTGGACCCAGTGACGCGATGAGGTAGGCGAGGGCGATCCGGGTTGGGTGCTTGATCGCAGACTCACCGCCGGGGAGAGCTACGGGGAGAAGGTGGCAGGCGCGCCGGAAGTCCTTGCGGTCGGCAACGAGTACCTCGCCGCCCCAGATTGTCCCATCGGCGCCATAGCCGGTGCCGTCGTAGGAGACGCCGATCACCGGGCCATGCAGCCCCAACTCCGCCATCACGCTGACGACATGGGCGTGGTGGTGCTGCACCGGCACCAGACGCACATCGGTCAGCGACTGCGCGTATTGCGTGGAGAGGTACCCGGGATGCAGGTCGTGTGCGACGATGTCCGGCTTCGTCTCGAAGAGACGCTGGAAGTGGGCGATGGCTGCGCCGAAGTACTCGAGCACCTCGAGGCTGTCGAGGTCACCGATGTGCTGGCTGAGAATGGCCTCGCCGCCTCGCAGAAGGCAGAATGTGCTCTTGTGGTGCCCGCCAACAGCGAGCACGGGTGGCCCGTCGAAGTCCACTGCGATCGGGCGGGGGACATAGCCGCGCGCTCGCCGCACCGGGATCACCAGGTCTCCATCGCACCGCACCACCGAGTCATCGCACGGAACCGCGATCTCGCGATTGTGCGAGAGGATGTGATCCGCGATCGGGCCGAGCCTGGCTGTCGCCTCGTCGTCCCGGTGGATGATGGGCTCTTCCGCGAGGTTGCCACTGGTCATCACCAGGGCGGAAGGCGACCGGCGCAGCAGCAGCCGGTGGAGAGGCGTGTATGGCAGCATGATGCCGACGGTCGCCTGCCTGGGCGCGATGCCGGGGGCGAGGCCGCTCTGGGGCCGAGCAGGCGCGATAACGACTGGGCTCTCGGCGGAGGTGAGCAGCGCCTGCGACGCGGGGCTGAGGGCCGCGACGCGGCTTGCTTCCTCCAGATCGCGCACCATGATCGCGAACGGCTTTTGGCCGCGGCCCTTGCGGCTGCGCAGGGTCTCGACTGCGGAGGCGCTGCGTGCGTCACAAGCCAGATGGTAGCCGCCGAGGCCTTTGATAGCCAGCAACTTGCCCTGCGAGAGAAGCTGCGCCGCTTTCTGGAGGCCGTCCGGAGCGGGCAGGCCATCGAGGAACAGGCCTGGCCCGCATTCAGGGCACGCGATTGGCTCGGCGTGGAACCGCCGGTCGGCCGGGCTGCGATACTCCGACTCGCAGTCGGGGCAGATGCGGAATGCCGCCATCGTCGTCTGCGGCCGGTCGTACGGAATCCCCACCACGATGCTGAACCGCGGGCCGCAGTTGGTGCAGTTCGTGAATGGGTACCCGTGCCGGCGGTCGGCCGGATCCTCGATCTCCCGGGCACAGTCACGGCAAAGGCCGACGTCGGGAGGGATCAGCGCGGTGGGCTGCGCGCCGGGCGCGCTCTCGGCGATCTCGAACTGTGTCAGATCAGCCGGCGCCAACCGGCTGGTCTGGAGAGAGGAGATGCGAGCGAGGACGGGAGCGTCCGCCACGAGGCGGTCCAGGAACGCCGATATGACGTCGGGCTCTCCCTCCAGCTCAATGATGACGCCGCGCGGGCTGTTCCGGACGCTCCCGGTCAGCCCCAGCGAGGTGGCGAGGCGATAGACGAATGGCCGAAAGCCGACGCCCTGTACGGTGCCCCGCACCAATGTGGAGGACCGGACACGACTCAAGGCGCGGCTCCTGCCGGGCGATCGGCATTGACGGGAACACGCCAGCGCGGAAGCGGGCGCGCCAGCGTGAATACTCGCACTTCCGCCGCGCCCGCCCGCCTAAGCGCCCGGGCACACTCCGTGAGCGTTGCACCGGTTGTGAAGAGGTCATCAATCAGCAGCACCGTCTGCCGCGCTATCTCCGTCTGGCCTTTCGGCGCAAAGGCGCCGCGCACATTCTCGGCCCGAGAGCGGGCCGGCAGATCCACCTGAGGAGCGGTGGCTCGAGTCCGCTCCAGCAGGAACCTCACTGGCTTACCGATAGCTTCCGATATCTCGCCCGCGAGGAGCTGCGACTGGTTGAAGCCCCGTTCCCGTTGCCGGGAGGCGTGCAGCGGGACAGGGCAGACCACGTCGAGGGTCGTCGGGTCCAGGTCGCCGGCCGCGCCTGTCAGCGCTTCGACCATTATACTCCCCAGCGGCTTCGCGAGGACGATCTGTCCATGGTACTTGAAGCGGCGAATGGCATCCGCCAACGGGCCATGGTAGTGAGCCGCGCTGCGCGCGATGCTGAAGGGCTTCCGACTGGAGCGGCAACGCTGGCACCTCGGGGCGGCCTGGGCGCGTGGATCGAAGGACTCCCCGCAGATCTCGCACAGGGGACGCTCGACGGGCTCGACCTGAGCGCGGCACTCCTGACAGAGCGGGTCCCGGCGAAGCCGGCCGCAGGCCTCACAGCGGGGAGGGTAGAGCAGGTCGAGGATGCCGCGGAGGAGGGTGTTCACGGTCGCTGGGCGATGGCGAGCATCAACGGATGTACCGCAACCACACGTAGGCGGTTGACAGGATGATTGATACCAGTGTTACAGGGATGCCGTACCGCATGAACTCCCGGAACCGGATAGGGTGACCGGCGCGCTCGGCGATTCCCGCGACCACCACATTGGCGGAGGCGCCGACGAGCGTGGCATTCCCACCCAGGCAGGCCCCCAGGGCCAGCGACCACCACATCATCATCATCGTGTGACTATGGAGGGCAACGGCGCGCGGCACCCCGGGGCCGGCGAGGGATACTGCCATCTCGGCCAGCATGGGGTTGGCGGTGCCCACAAAGGGGATGTTGTCTACCAAGCTGGAGGCCGCGGCGGAGAGCCAGAGCAGACCGATCGCCGTCGAGCCCGGGTGGTGAGCGGCCTTCCCGAGCAGCCAGTTGGCGATCGCATGGATGACGCCGGTGTGCGTGAGCGCGGAGATCATCACGAACAGCCCGATGAAGAAGAGCAGCGTGCTCCACTCGACCTCATGCAGGACCTCGTCAACATCCGCCTTGGACACGACCAGCAGCAAAGCGGCGCCAACCAGCGCGACGGTGGCCGGCTGGAGATGGAAACGCTCGTGCAGCGAGAAGCCGACGAAGGTGAGGGCGAGAACGACGACACAGCGATGGAGAAGCCTGCGGTCGGTGATGGCGCGCGTCTCGTCGAAGCCGGCGAGCCGCTCCCGAGCATCAGGCGGCGGCCTGAGCTGGCCACGGAACATCCAGCTGAACATGGGGATGAGCGCGACGAAGATGGCTATGCAGATCGGCGCGAGGTTGGTGAGGAAGCTGGCGAACCCCAGTTCCGCCGCGCTGCCGATCATGATGTTGGGTGGATCCCCGATCAGGGTGGCGGTCCCACCGACATTGGAGGCGATGACCTGGACGATGAGGAGCGGGATCGGGTTGATGCCGAGCCCGTCGGCGATCAGCAGCGTCACCGGCGCCATGAAGAGCACCGTGGTGACGTTGTCCAGGAACGCAGAGAGAAGAGCGGTGACGGCGGCGAGGAGGATGAGGACCCGGAACGGTTCGCCTCGGGCCGCCTTCGCGGCCTTGATGGCGATCCATTGGAACAGCCCGGTCTTCCGGGTGAGGTTGACGATGATCATCATGCCAAGGAGCAGGAAGATCACGTTCCAGTCAATGCCTCCGCCCCTCGAACCGAAGGCCTCCGACTGCGGAACGAGGCCCGAACCCAGCACGGCGGCGGCGCCAGCCAGGGCAACGACGGAGCGGTGCATTCGCTCAGTGGCAATGAGCGCGTAGGCGATCGCGAAGATGACTATCGCGGCCAGAGCCTGGTGGGGGATGGCGTTCATGAGTCGGGGCGCCCCGAGGTGAATGCCACCGCCGCCAGCTTGTCAACGATGTCCTGCATCCCGATCACGCCAACGAGCAAACCATCGCGAACGACCGGCATGAGGTGAACGTGATGGACTGTCATCAACGATGCGATTTCCGCCAGCGGCGTATCCTCGTGCGCAGTGGGGACCGGCGCCTTCATCACAGCGGTGACCGGCAGATCGGCCACTTCCCTGCCCTTGTCTATGAACGGCTGGAACTCGCCGGAACGGTAGAGATCGCCCACCTCCGACAGATACGGCGGGAGACAGCGCCCCACGATGTCGCGTGTGCCGATCACACCGAGGAACTGGCCGCTTTCGTCCGTCACCGGCAGGTTGCTGTGACCACTGGCTCGCATCAGCCTGGCTGCTTCAGCCACAGTGGTCTCAGGGCCCACTGTAACTGCATCACGGATCATGGCTTCGGCGGCCTGCATCTCTCGCTACCTCCGAGGGAATACCGACGCAGGTCCATTTCCGACCAGGGATAAGCATATCCTCCTTAGTCGTGTGCCATGCGCGACATACCTCGCTTTACCCTCTCCGGTCGTTGTGTTAGAATCCGCCGACGAAGGGCCCGGTGGGCGAACAGTGGTTACCCTGACAGAGACGGCATACCGCGACAAGGTGCTTGGCGGCTGGCTGGGCACGCTGCTAGGCGCGGCCCTGGGCGCGCCGCTGGACGGCCAGAAGCAGTCGCACGACCTCGATCAGAACCACCTCGACTCGTTCTCCCGCAGCCATCCGAGCCCGAACGCGACCACTGACTTCGAGTTGGCGTGGCTTCGGGCGCTTCAGACCGTGGGCCCGCGGATCACGTCGGAGGACCTGTCGGCGGCCTGGCTGAAGTACCTGTGCTACGCCTCCGGCGAGTACGCCTATGCTGCGCGCAACCTGCGGCGAGACCTCCATCCGCCGGTCTCCGGGGCGTTCGACAACCCGTTCCAGCACGCGCTGGGCGCGCTGTCGAGGGCCAGTATCTGGGGGCTGGTGTCGCCGGGCGACCCGCGGCAAGCTGCGTGCTATGCACGCCAGGACGCAATGCTGGATCACGCTGGTCCCGGTGTGGAGGCCGCCTGTGTCGTCGCTGCACTGGTGAGCGCAGCTTTTGCTGAGTCCGACGCGGCGCGCTTGCTCGAAACCGCGATAGGCCTGCTGCCCGGTGAATCACGCGTGGCTCGCGCGATCCGCGATACCCTCCGCTGGCATGGCGAGCTTGCACAGTGGTCGCGGACGCGGGAGATGCTGCTGCGCGCGTACGGCGCAGATGATGTGCGAGACGCGGTGGTGGCTGTCGCGTTCATCGCCCTCGCCCTGATGCACGACAGAGGCGACCTGGGTCGGGCTTTGCTGACCGCTGCCAGATGCGGTTGGTCCACGGCGACGACCTGTGGGGCCGTCGGCGCGGTGCTCGGGGTGGCGCTCGGCGCCTCGGCTCTTCCGGCGCGACTGCGGGACCTGGTGGTTGACGAGGTGCAGGCCGGCTGGGGAGTGGTCGGCGTGGCGGCATTCATTCCGATCACGCAACTGGCCGACCAGACAGCCGACATCGGACAGAGTGTGATTCGGACGGAATTGGCGGGGCGGGTGCAGTTGACTGAAGGCCCGACCGAGGAGCGATCGGCGCTGGCTGTGGCGGACCCGTCTGGCCTGGTTCGGCAGATGGCAATGGGCCCGTACGTGACCGTCCTCCGGCGCGGGCCGTTGGAGGTCCACATAGATTACGATGGCCGATGCACGATCGGCTACGACGCGCCGCGGAAGTTGATGATCGAGGTCACCAAC
>Ga0315280_10003713_pt1 | contig 23186 bp, 20 predicted proteins | sample YL17G06_40_MG_FD_203697 | JGI IMG/M metagenome (GOLD analysis project Ga0315280, IMG submission 203697) | Sediment microbial communities from Yellowstone Lake, YNP, Wyoming, USA - YL17G06_40 | ecosystem: Environmental > Aquatic > Freshwater > Lake > Sediment | place: USA: Wyoming | collected... | reverse complement strand
GCCGCATCCTCGCTTCTGCTGCCAGAACAGGGCTCCGGCAGGAGCCTCGCCCTCCCGTTTGGCTTGCCACGTGGGTTCCCAGAATCGTGCAACCGTATCTATGGATCGCAGAAGCGAGGGCAAATATGGATGCACATCGGCGCAGGCTCCTTGTGGTTCTCGTGGGCGCGATGTTTGCGGGGCAGCCGCCGCGGGCCGCTGCGGCCTTGGCGCAAGAGCGCGCAGCGGGTAAGGATCGCCCAAAGATCGCGGCGATTGAGCCGGCCGAGCGGGGCTTCTACTCCAAGCTGCTCGATTACGACGGCATTCCGATCAAGGCACACAACGTCGTGGCCGATGAGGCGCTCTACGAAGCGAGGGATCGCCTCTGGAAGATGCTCCACCAGAACCCCAACGTTCATGCGAATCTCAAGGCGGCCGGGGCCGAGCTGCACGTCATCGGCAAGAACCAGGTCACCTCGGACCTGCCCGAGCACCGGCGTTTGAAAGGCAAGCCCTTCGAGGGCGGGCTGACGGTCGATGAGCGGACCCGCGGGCTGGGCGGGCTCTTGGCCTCGTGCGGCGAAGAGAACCTGCTGCGGCTCCCGAAGGATCGCTACCACGGGCGAGACATCTGCGTCCACGAGTTTGCCCACAACATCTTCCAGTATGGGCTGCCCGAGTCGGTGCGCCGCCAGTTTCGCCAACAGCGCGAAGGGTCGCTCGGCAAGGGGTTATGGCAGGGGTCGTACGCCGGCAGCAACGACCACGAGTTCTTCGCCGAATTGGCGATGTGGTATTGGGGGACCCGCGGCGACCTGGGAATGAAGGGCAAGAAGCCGGAAAACGGCCGCGAGGGGCTCAAGCAGTACGACCCGGCGGCCTACGAACTGTTTGACCGCTTCTACACCGGGCGCATGGAAATCCCTAGAATCGAGCCGCGGAGAAAGAAACCGCCCGTGCGGGGCGCAGACCCCCAGCGCTCTGGCGGACCTTAGGTCCGCCAGAATGGCGATTGGGCAGGGCCGCCCAGGGAACGGCCCTGGGGAGAATCGTGGAGAGCCGATCGGCGCTCGGCTTAGACCGGCTTCACGTTGATCGCGCGGGGGCCTTTGCCCCCTTTGCCCTGCTCGACCTGGTATTCGACGGTCTGCCCTTCTTGAAGGGCGTCAAAGCTCGTGCCGACGACGGAGGAATGGTGAAAGAACACCTCGCCCCGCTCCCCACGGATGAATCCAAAACCTCGGTCCGAAACCAACTTCTTGACGGTACCTTGCGGCATATCTGCCACTCCCTCTCAAAGAAAACTCAACAACCAGCGCGCCCCCGGCAGTCACGCGCACGCCGGTTCCGCACCGACGAGGAAGGACAGGTGGCTTCTCCTTCGGAACCGCCACCCGCACCCTTCACCGGGCCACGCAACCAAGGGCAAGCAGACAAATCGCAGGCCGGTGACAGATACCTTCAAGAAGGTCTTGGAAGATCGCCGCCAAACCACAAGCAATTTCGTACGGCAGAGCCTAAGCTCGCGCCTCTCTCGCTACCCTTTCGGGATCAAGTGTATCAGGTCGGCGTGCGATGTCAAGGCCACCCAGCGACGCTTCGGTGGTGAGACACCACCCGAAGAGGGCCCTAAGCGGCGCGATCCCGGATGCGACCATCTCTTGTGGTGCAGGCGTCCCGCCTGCACAATCCGCGTAGGCTGCGTACGGCGGCTACACGCAAGCCGTTGTGGACCGCCTGTATGCCCTTGGCGGCGGAGAAGCTGATCGACGTATTCGTCCTCGACCTGGGCATCGTCGGCTTTTCGCGCTGGCGGCGGATCATGCCCGAGCTTGTCAAGGCGGGCGTCAAGGCCTCGCCGCACACGTGGATGTGGATCCCGCGGCCCTACTACACCGCGCAACTTGCCGCGGGCGTGGGCAACATCCCCATCATCGAAGGCATCCCCGGCCGCACACCGCGGATCGACTACTCGGCCTACCGCATAAACAATGGGAGGTTGGTGCTGCCCCCGAGTCCCGGCCTCGGGCTGAGACTGGCGACGAAACCCGGGTGAGAGCAAGTCGCATGAGAGCGCGGTTATCGATCACGTGCGTCGGCTCGTAACCTGCTGGGCTCCGACGTAGCGTTCGGAAAACACCGTCGCGAACGTCGGTCCCTGCTTCAGAGGTGTTGACCGCCGTCCCCTAATCGGTACCATGGCGCGCTTGGGGGCCATAGACGCTCAAGAGCGCGAGCAGTCAGCCATCGAGTATGCCCCGTTCCGCTCGCACGCGCATGTCGCCCTGGAAAGCGCAGAGGCTACGGATACCGATTCTACAAGCAAGGAGTCCGCCATGACCGCGTACGAGTTGATTAGTGTGGTTGCATCCTTCGTCGCTGTTGTGATATCAGGCGTTTCGCTCCTGCGCACCTGGCACTTGCAGAGGCAACAACTGCGTCTGAACGAAGTGACCGAGCAACTCTCTCGCAAGCAGCTTTCGGTTCTCGCGGCGCAGGAGGCGGCGACGGCACGCGCCCGGGTAGTTGCCGACCTAACCAAGTTTGGCTCGGACTGGTACTTCACCATAACCAATCAAGGCCCGGCCCCGGCGCGAAGCGTCAACTTCGAATTGGTGGACTGCGCCGACAGCCCGTTGGTCGAAGGCGATTACGAGCAGAAGGTGCCGATACCGTTGCTGCAGCCAGGGCAGACCACACGGTTGTTGGCTGCCCTCCACCAGGGCAGCCCAACAAGGTATAACGCCAAAGTGTCGAGGACTAACACGGACGGATTGGGCGTTTGCGAGAATTTCTATCTGTCGTGGTAGGCTCCCTAACCCGCTACGACTGGTGGTGCCGACTACGCCCGGCTTCGGGCTTAAGTTGGCATGATCGCGGCGTGATTCAGGCGGACTCGCGTTCATGGTAAGCCGGCTCCCGGGCGAATTATCCCGCGCGCGACCCAGCTTCGCCTGCTAGGCAAAGGGCGACTGGCCGCCGCGCGGCTCGCTCAGGTCTCCCATTCTTCAAAGGCTTTCTGTCTCCTGGTCAAGTAGCTCGCGGATGCGCGGTATCACGGCCTCGTTCAACTCAAACATGTGCTGACCAATACTCCGGGCTATATCATTACGAGTCAGAAAATGCCTGAAGCCTGCAACTCCATGTTCCCGGAAGTTGCTGAACCTCTTGAAATCCGCCATCGTCATCTGCCGTTTCGTTAGGAACTCCTCCCACAGCGATCGGCGCTCTAAAATATTCTCGCGAATTGTCCGCTCCCTTTGGCCCTTGCGATCAGTTTTGTCAAAATACGTCAATCGCGTTTCGCCCTCAACTGGAGGGCGTTCGACGGGCGACGTGTCACCAGCAGTCTTGCGCTCCGGAGCCGGTTCCCCGCGAAGCCGAGATAACGGCGCCGCGAGCGCCGCCACGAGGATCGACGGTGGCACCGCGATCAAGTCGCGACACTTCTCGGAGCAGGACTGCTCAAGAAGGATGTACGTTGCGAGGACGCTTTGAAACATCCTTGCCATGCTAAGAACATAGTGTTGCCCCGTGGCCCCGTGGAACCGGTCTCTCAGTTCCCGTTCGTATGTCTCTCGCAGCTCCCCCGCGTCACCATCGCCGTGACCAAGTATCACCCAGCAGTGAGGTTGAAAGGTCTGGTGCTTCATGTGTCTGCGAACGGTGCTCTCTGCGATGGCAGTTGAGAAATAGCCTTCTTTGAACGCTGAACCAGTTCCGAGCAGGAGCTTTTCGATTTCCTGTACGTGCGCGCTCAAATACTTGGTGAGCTGGTCAGCGTCTACCTCACCTCGTGGGAAAGCCCGCGCCTGCCTAAAGAAGGTTCATCCGTCTGAAGGATGCGCAGACGTAAGTCGTTGTGTAAGTGCGGCTTCGCCGCAGGATTTTCTAAGGCATAGCTCCGGTGTCCAATGGGAGGAAACAAAAACGGCCTCCAGCGACACTCGCCACCAGGGGCCTGATGCACCCTTGGCGCACCGTCGGCCCGGATATCCCTTGTCGGGTTGCGTCCCCGCAGAGCCCGACTCCGTTTCTCCGGGCGCCTGAAGTATAGCGGGGGCATGATCATAGCTGCAACCACCACTGGACACCGGAGTTATGCCTCAAAAATCCCGGGCCGAAGGCCCGCGCATTCTTGCGTCGGATGAACCCTAAAGAAGTTGGAGCCCGTCTTCCACTCGACCTCGACCACCCATACTTGCTCCCGCCATGGGAGCCACACTAGCCCATCGGGATGCTTGCGTTCGCCGGCCGCCCGGTCGAGGTGGCTACGCTTCCAGTCGAGGAAACATGCGCCCTTGCCAAAAACCGCTTCGACCATCAGCTTCAGATTCGGAACAAGGTGCTTGGTTTCTTCGACCGTGGGTAGTTCCTCGAGGACCGTCGGTGCTGGTTCCAATCTGGTCATTTGCACACCTCCCACGTTGAACCCAGACGGACTGCGCGCGAAAGTACTGCGAGCGGTCCGGGGATCCCGCCCGCACTGTCTTTACACAAGGGGCCGGTACCCCCAATGTAAAGGCCCGCGGGTCCCTGTCAAGTACGCTACCGGCTGCCCGCGCGACTGCCTGGCCGTATTGGAAGCTTCCTTACGCTCACCCGCCGACGGTCCACGGAAACCAGTGCACCGGCGGCTAGATCGTCGCGGCACTGTGCGAGCACGCTTTGAACAAGATCGGCCAGTGGGGCCGCACGGAGGCGCTCGATGCGAATGCGAATGACCGAAGGCCCGGTTGCTCCGGATAGCGCCATCAGGGTATGGAAGTCCGCATCCAGAGTGACAACGATTCGGGCCTCGCTCCGGGCATGGTGCAAGATCGCGGAATCCGACGCCGTGGTCAGACCAGAGTCGCCCGTATGAACCGCGTCGATGCCTGCGTTGCGTAGCATGGCAGCAGCAGTGCGCGGCAATTCCTGGTCCAGAAGCAGTCTCATGGGGCCGCAGGCGCGGGCAGGGTCTTATCGTCGAGGCACGCGGCGGCGTATTCCAGGGCCTGACGGAGGTCTTCGTCCTCCAGCTCTGGGTACTCGCGCCGCAGCTCCTCGCGATCGGGGTAGGTGGCCATCGCCTCCAAGACCCGCCGCACCGTCAGCCGCAGGTTGCGGATGCACGGCTGCCCGTTCATCCGGTCCGGTTCCGACGTAATCCGGTCAAAGGGCATGGCAGAATCCTCCATGCCGAATCATACCCCATTTGAGGCGGATCGGCAATCGAGGCAGCGCGCGCCCGGCCGACCGCGCGCGAAAGAAGAGGGGTCGGCGCCGACCCCTCTTCGCGTACCGCAGGGAAGATAGCTGACGCCGCGCAGCGGTCGCGCGCGCGGCCCCGCGCTGGGGCTCAGATCCCTCCGTCGATCACCCACCGATCGGGCTTGCCCACCACCGGCCGGACCCTGGCCTTCCTCTGCGTCTGCGGCCCGGGGCCCGATTTGAGCGGCGGGCCGACGACCTCCTTGGTCCCGTCCTTCTCGACCTCAAACGCAAAGGGGACGTGGAACACCCGCGGGCCGGCGTCGGGCTTGGGTTCGGGCGTGCCGACCGAGACCACGCGCAGATACCGGACCTTCAGTTGCTCTTCGACCCTGCGCCGGAGTTCGTCGGCCGGCTTGCCGTTGTAAAGCTTCCCCGCCGTCGCGTAATCCTTGGCGACCAGGGCCTCCAGGTATTGCCGCACGACCGCGGCCGCGGCCTCGGCGTCCGTCATTTTCTCCTGAGGCAGGCCGATTGCCCGCGTGCGGTCCTCCAGCTTGACGTCCTTCGGGGGCTCCAGCACAAACTTGGCCGGGTCGATGGGGGCGTCGTATTGCAAGTACCGCCGCCGCTCCTTGAGCTTGTACGAACCGTCGACCAGCCGATGCCTCTCGCGTTGGCTCACGAGCTTGGTGTTCGCGTCCACCAGGAGAACGTACCGCACGGGGTGGGCTCCCGGCGGCAGGTCTTCCGGCCGCTTCGTATCCGTGGCCTCCAGGCGGATCGGCTCGCCGGCCGCCTTGGGCTCTTGCACCTCGATCTTGACCGCTCCCTGCTCTTTGAGCCAGTGGATCGACTCGACAGCGAATTTCGGGTCCCAGAGTTCCCGGGCGCGGCGCAGCTCCTCCTGCACGTCCGAGTCGTGCATCACGATGAACTGGTTCTTGGCCGGCGAGAACCACCGCAGCTCAGCTTTGGCCCAAACCATGATCCGGAAGGTCTTGTCCTTGCCCTCCTCGACCCGCAGCCGAAGGACCTCGCCCCGGTCGTCGTACTGAAGCCACGTGTCCTGGGGCTCGGCAGCGGGCGGAGCGAGATTCTGCACGTGGACCGTGCGGATGGCCTGGTTGGCCGCGAGCGTGTGTTCGAGGGCGTACAGCGGGGCGGCCGGCCGCCCAAAGATCAACACGGCGACTCCCACAACGGCTAGGACCGCGGCCGCCGCGGCGGACTTCGTCCAGTAGTTGCGCATGATGAGGCTCCAAATCGGGAGAAACGATCGTTGGGTAACCGGGGCCCGCGTCATCGAGCGCGCCAGGGCCGCGGAGGCGTCGTCAAGCACGCGCCGATCGAGCGCGGCGCTGGTCCTCGCCCGATAGCCTGCGATCAGCCGTTCTACGTCGTCGGAAGGGGTCCTTTGCGGGACCCTCGCGTGAGAAGGTCTTTGAGCCTGCCAATTCCATAGCGATAGCGGCTTTGCCCCGTGTTGATCGAAATCCCCCACAGCCGGGCAATCTCTCGAAATGTGAGCCCCCCGTGCAGGTGCAACGTGATCGCCTCGCGCTGCTCGTAGGGCAACTCGCCGAGGGCCTCGTGCAGCCGGGCCGCCTCTTCGCGGTCTTCGGCCTCCGCGGCCGGACCGGCTCCAGCGGCGGCAAGCCTCGGATCGTCCGCGGCGGCCGCGAGCGGGACGTGCCGGGCCTCCCTGCGCAGTTGATCGCGCGCCCGGTTGGCCACACACGTGACCAGGAAGCCCTTCAAGGTGCCGCGCAGACGGAGTCCGGCGGCGCCGGCGGCGAAAGGACACCACCACGTCGTGAACGCAGTCCTCGGCCGCGGCCCGGTCGACCAGCAGGCAACCGGCGACCGTCAGCAGGTCGTCCTTGTACCTTTCGTAGATACGCCGCAGGGCGGCCTGGTCGCCTCGTTGCAGGCTGGCAAGAAGGCTTCGTTCATCGCGCACGGATGCCCTCGATCTTGGCGATCGAACGTCCACCCAACGATATGACGGACAAACAGCCCGTTTTAGTCTGGTCGGCCGGACGGCTTTGCCCAAAGGCAGAAGACGCAGTGGCACTGCGTCCCATGGGAGTTGCCAGACGGGCGCTACGCCGGCCGGTACACCCAGATTATGCCCTGCGTCCAGTCGTTCAGCCGCAGGATGTGCTCGGTGACGCGGCGCTGGCGGCGGAAGTTCTGGTGCAACACGCGGAGCTGGCCGCCGCCCATGTTCTCGATCACGATCGCCGTGTGATGGGGGAACTCTTCGATCGTCTCCTCCCAGGAGCCGTCCGGATGGGTCACCCGGGCCGTGATGACGACGTTGCGCATCTGGAGGATGTCGCCTGGCTGGGCCTCGGCGGGGCTCGTGAGCCCCAGCCCCCAGACGTAATCGGCGGTCGGGCCGACCGGGCCCCAATGGCTCGCCGGCTGGGCCCCCGCGGCCTGGAGCACAGTGCGGGCGAAGTCGTAACACTCGCCGCTGCCGACTCGCTGGCCGAGTCGCCGCTGGGCCTCCTCCACGACCCTCTGATTTAGCTCGTCACTCATCTCATGAACCTCCTCCTATTGGGTGGCATCACCGGGCAACGCGGCGGCAGGCCCGCTTGCGAGCAATCGCCGGCAGAACGATTCTCCCGAATGGTTCGCTAGCCAGTCGGGTTATCGGCACGAAATGGAGAAAGTTGTGTGATTTCCGCAAAAAACCGGACCACAGGGTCTGACTCCGGGCAACGGAGGTCACTGGCTCCATGCCGACCGGAGTTCGTAGACCTTGAGCGAAGCGATCTTCACGGGGCCGCCGGTGGCTCGGAAGGCGAGCGCTTTGGCGTCTGTGCGCGGGAGGAAGCAGGAGGTCATCGAGACGCGGCCATCGTTGCCGAAGACTTCAATCGACGTGCGGTCGAGAAGGATCCGGAGCTTGATCCGGCCGTTGACTGGTCCGAGCACCGCGGAGCGGCCCAGACAGGTGAGCTTCTTGTCGGCCAGGTTGTAGGTGACCGGCTCGCCGCGGAGGATGAACGAGACCTTAAGGCCGGCTTTGCCGGCCGTTCTTTCGGCGCGCGGAGCGTTTTCGGCCGGCACAGCCGGCCCTACCTCGATCTCCGCGCGGATGTCGAAAAGCTCACCTTGGATGCCTGCCAGCAGGTCCTCGCCGGGCTGCACGACGCGGCCGCCCCACGAATGCTCCTTCCCGCGCAGAAGCTCGATCTCTTTGACCGGCAGACGGCAGATCCGCAGCCCCTCGGACAGGCTGCGGAGCTTCAGCTCGCAGGGGAAGCTCATCTGCTGGTTGAACGGCATCCCGGGGTATTTCCCCCCATTCATCCAGGCGATCTGGATGCGCCGGCCGTCGGAGGGCGGGATGTCGCTAAAGGTCTGCACCGCGTAGAAGTTCGCGCCCCAGTCGGCCTGGTGCGGGCCGGTCTCGGGCACAAACCGCTTGCCGTCAAAGGTGCCGACGAGGTAATGCCCGTTGGCCGCGGTCCAGACCCACTTCTTGAGATTCGGTTCGCCGTCCACGGGCATCTCGAAGAAATCGGGACATTCGCCGCAGCCGGGCACGGTGATGTCGTGCAAGTGCGTCCATCGCTTCAAGTCCGGCGAGGCGAAAAACCCGTAAACGTTGCCGTCCTTGAAGAGTGTCATGATCCACTGCCTGGTCGGCCCGTGCCAGACGACCTTCGGGTCGCGATTCTGGCCGACGACGTGCGGGAGCACGGGGTTCTTCTCGTACTTGGTCCAGGTCCGGCCGCGGTCGAGCGAGCAGGCGATCGACTGCGAGAAAGGCTGCCCTTTGGATTCGGGGGACGTGCCGCCGGCCGACGTGTAGATGGCGACGAGCGGCTTCTCGGGTCCCTTCCCGAAGCCGGCGGTGTCGTTCCAGTCCACGACCGCCGAGCCGGAGAAGATCGTCCCCAGCCGGTCCGGCTCAATGGCATTGGCCAGTTGCTCCCAGTGGACCAGGTCGCGGCTGACGGCGTGACCCCACGTCATGTTCCCCCAGTTGATCCCCTTGGGATTGTGCTGGAAGAAAAGGTGATACTCGCCCTGGTAGTAGACCAGCCCGTTGGGGTCATTGGTCCAGTTCCTCGCGGGCGTGAAATGGAACTGGGGGCGGTAGGTCTCGTGATAGAGCGGGGTAGTGACGATCTCTTGCTGGCGGCGTTTGTTGCTCTGGACGATATGGTCGATGTTGACGTGACCCCAGCCGCCGGTTTCCTGGTCTACGATCTGGATGACGGCCTGGCGGCCGATCAGATCGCTTACGTCCCACGAGTGCCAATCGAGCCGCTCGCTGCCGCCGGGGCGGTCGTTCGGGCCGGTCGCCGTGCGAACCACCTTGCCGTCCACGAGCAGATTGATGCACGTCTTGCCGGGGTGCATCCCGCCGCCGATGAGAAAGTTGATGTACTTGCGCTCGATCGTGAGGGGCGGCGAGGTGAGCGTGCCCGTGGTGCCGTCGCCCTTGTAGAAGCTGTTCACCAGGCCCTTGCCCTCATAGCCGCTCACGTCCATTTGACTCGGGAGCGTGCCCCGGGCCGGTCCCGGCCCGAAGGCCCCGCCGGTGGTCTTCCAGGCCCCGTAGTCGCGCCCCTCGAAATCGGCGATGAGGATGTCGCCTTGTTGAGAAGCTTGGGCCAGCCCGGCGAAGGCGAGCAATGCGCACAGGGGCAGCGTGGTTGATGGCCGAGTCATGGCGATGGCCTTTCATCACCGAGGGTGCAAAAACGGATTGTGGCCTTGGGTGGCATGCCGTCACGTGGCGTACCCACTCCCTCGGCATGTGTTGTTCGAGGCACGGCGATGACGCTGAGCTTCCGCCCTCGATCTTGCCCGCGGCCCGGGGGCCTGTCAAGTATGTCCGGGGTCCGACTCCAACCCCGCGAAAATCTCGCCGTCGCTTCGGTCGCCTCTTGCCATCGCCCAAGCCGCCGTACCACGGAAAACCGTGACTCGCCGGACCTCATCCAACCGCAGCGTCTCGAACACCGCCTCGCGGCACGTCGAGTCTTTCGGATAAAGGGAGCGGTCGTCCCAACGATGTGGCGGCAAGTCGCGATCAAACAGCCGCTGCCAGCTCGCCTCCAAGTCCGATCGCCAGGGCTCGGGAAGGGGCCACTGATCCTCATCCGGAACCGCCTTCCTCAGCCGCGATTCCCAGGCTTCGTGTTCCTCCCGGGTCGTCGCGAGATAGTCCTGACAGTAGACTGTGTGCCAAGCCCAACAGGGGAACTGGAGCACCGCGTCCCGACTGATCTCCAACTCGAGCCGTACCTCGACCTTTCCGGCGGGTGTGTAGTGCCGGAAGCGACGCAAGTCCGGCTTTGCACAGTGTGCCCACCACGGTAAGCGACCGCCGTAGCCTGGGATCCGCCGCCGCATCTCAGTTTGGAGCCACAGGTACGCGGGTGGGACGTACCCTCGGTATTTCTCGCAGCGAGGGTCAACGTGGAGCACTCGCTTCACCTGGAGCTCTTCCCAAACGGGCAGCGGTTGGATTGTCCAGAGACGCATGGGCGGAGACAATACAAACGGAGCCAGCGGCCAGTATTCCCGGAGTCCGTTCACAGGGTCCACGGTTATGGTAGCCGATCTGGGGATCGACGAGAAGTTGCTGGACGAGGCCTTTCGGATCGGCAAGCAGCGGACGAAGAAGGCCACCGTGAACCAAGCGCTGCGGGAGTACATTGACCGCCGCAAACGGTTGAACGCCCTCAGGCTATTTGGGAAGGTGGACTTCCATCCCAAGTACGACTACAAGGCGGAGCGAAGGAAGCGATGAGGGTCCCTCTCAACCCTTGAACGCCCGGCATGCCGGTCAGGCATCGATCCCCCGCTCTCCCACGCTGGGCGCGCCGCCCAGCCGGGCGCTCATCTCCTCGAGGTCCTGGAGAGTCTGGGCCCCGCCCACCTGCAACCGTACCAGGAACCGCTCGACCGCCTGCCATCCATAGCGAAGCAGCCGGTCCACCACAAAGGGCGCGTAGAATCCTTCCCCGACAAAGGCCCGCGAACACCGCTTCAGGTAGGTGTTCATGGTGAAAAGCGACGAGGAGTAAAGGTTCTTTGGGACGTCGGTCGTCTTGGGGTGGTGGAAGCAGGTGGCGGCCAGGGCGATCCGCTTGGAATAGACCCGCGGCTCGAAGGTCGAGAATCCCATCTCGGCAAACACGGGGATGTTGGGGAGCAGCCGGAGGATGCCGTAGAACCACAGGGCCGCCACGCTGGGCTCGGCCACCAACAGCAGCTTGCCCCCGGCGGCCAGGAACCCGCCCAGCGCAATCGTGAACAGTTCGCAACGGCGCTCCGGCGGCATCCGCTGCCAGCGCCGCGAGACGATCGAGGCCGCCGCGCCCCAGTCTTCGCCGGCCGGCGCCGTGAGGAACCGTAGCACCAGCTCCCGGCTGATCAGGGGTTGGCCTCCGCTGTGCATCTCGCTTAAATCCGCCAGCGGCTCCAGGACCGAGGGGATTCCGCTGGAGTCTTCCGTCACCCAGCGTGGCGCCGCCCAGAGCTCCAAGCACCGGAGGTTGGACCACCATGCCTGCCGATTCTCCGGACAATTGACCAGGACGTGGGCGAAGTTCGAATCCGCTCCGTCCTCGCTGCCCGTGCGGCGGTACGAGATCAAGGCCAGGAGGTCAGCCCCGCTCTCCGACGGGATGAAGACCATCCTCTTGGGCGCCTTGGCGGGATCGAGCTGCTCGCGGGCCGAGGCCGTCACGTCTTGAGGGAGCTGATAATACAGTTCGGGCTCAGCCTGTTGGTACCGGCGCAGAAGGTCGTCCCCCTGCACGGAACTTGCCCGGACGGCGTACCCGGCCCCTTGCCCCGCCCCCTCTCGGCCGCCCTGTGAAGGAACCAAAGTTCCGGCGGCACAATGGGTACCGTAGATCTGGTGAATGCAGTTCACAGATGCTGCGTCCTCTCTATTCTCGGTGCTCCCATTATACTCCACCGTTGCGTCGCCGGCAAAAATAGTACCACCGGGGGGTGTCCCGTGGCACAGCCGCCCCCGGCTGTGCAGATTGGATTCGCCTCGGCGCTTGCCCAGCCGAGGGCGGCTGGGTCACAGGGGGCGTCTATAGCGACAGCACGAATTCCGCCAGGTCGTCGATTTCCTGCGGGCTGAGATGCTCGACGCTGCCGTGCCGCTTCTCCCGGAGCAGCATCTCGCGGATAGTCTCGTAGCGACCGTTGTGCAGATAAGGGGCCGTGCGCCAGACCTCGATGAGTGTCGGAGTGTCGAAGCGGCTCTCCAATTCCTGCTCGTTTTGCGTGCCCACGTCGTGGCTCTGAAGGTCCGTGAACAGGGGGGCCGGATGACAGCGGGCGCATCCGGTCCGCCGGCTCTCGAAGAGGCGCTGTCCCCGCTGGGCCGCGGAACTCAGCTTGCCGCGGATCAAATAGGGGCTGGGGATCGGGCGGAGCGCCTTGAGGTACTCGTCGATCGCGGCCGCGTCTTCTTCCGGCCGATCGGAGAACATCGTGGTCTTCAAGCCGGCCCGCACGGCGATCTCCGCGGTCGCACGCACGCCCAGGCTCATCGCGGGGGGCGTCATGTGGGCGAGCATCATGCTCTTGGTTTTCTTGGAGTTGCCGACGCCGTCGTTGGGCAGGTCCCAGTTCAGGGCGTCGGTCCGCGCGTCGGGGTGGCAGCTCGCACAACTCTGCCAGTGCTGGTAGGAGAGGGTGCCGTCGTTGAAGAGCATTTCGCCCCGGCGCTGGTCGTTCCATCGCGGCGGGGGACCCAGCGGGATAACGCTCGGCCGGGCCGCCCCGGGCGAACTGAGGTCGAGAACCTCGAGCGAGTCGCTGAAGTACGCCGCCGCAAAGACCTTGCTCCCGACGATCGCCAGCTCGCGAGGCCCATTGCCGGCCAGCGGGATCCGCCGACGCATGTCGCCCAGGATGCCGGGGTTTCCCGGCATGCCGCTGGCGACCCGCGAAGGGTAGATTTCCCAGAGCGTCTTGAGCATCGCCGGCAGGTCGATCACGCTCAGCTCGTGCGTGCCGGCCTGCGCGATCACCAGCCAACGCCCGTCCGCCGTGCAGCCCACACCCCACGGATTGGCCGCACCCAGGAGCAGGTGATCCAAGTGGACCGTGTTGAGAAACTCCCGCCTGACCAGGTCCACGACGCTCACCACGTTGGTGTTCATCCAGCCCTGCTCGATGTGAGTCGTCGTGAGTTGATAGTTGGCCAGGAGGTGGGTCACGAAGGCATAGCGGCCGTCGGGCGAGGTGCAGAGGCCCCGCACGCCCATCGAGCCGTCGGGCAGGGGAATCGGCGTCACGCGGCGCGACGGCAGGTCCACCAGCGACACCGTCGCGGCGACGAAGAATCGGTCGGCGCGGCCGTCGGGAAGGTGATTGGCCACGACCAGCATGCGGCCGTCGGGCGTGACCGCCGCGGCCACCGGCTCACGGGTGACCTTGATTCGGGCGATTTCCTTGCCGGCCGCCGCGTCGATCTCGGAGACGTCGTTGTTGAAGCGGTTGCAGACGAAAAGCCGCCTGCCGTCGGGCGTCACTGCCGGGGCCATCGCCGTGTGGCCCACGCGGATCGATGCCGTGATCTCCTGCGACGCGGTGTCGAGCGCGAAAACCGTGCTCTCCGGCGCCGCGCAGGTCACGTAGAGCCTCCTGCCGTCGGGGCTAAGGGCCAGACCGGTCGGCTCATCGTGTACGTCGATCGCGCGAAGGATGGCGCGCCGCGGGATGTCCACCAGGATCAGCCGTTTGGCGTCGGCGCAGGCGACGTACAGAACACGCCCGTCCTTGGAGGCAGCCAACGCAGACGGCCCGAGATACGCGGCCGGCCGCTCTGCGGCGGGCGAGGCAGCCGCCGCGATCGCCCAGCCGATCAACAGCCCGCCGCCCACCTTCGCCAGAATGCTACCTTGACTCACTGCCGGTAATCCCTTGGTCGGCGACTTGCGATCGTGTACCCCTCCATGGTATCACAGTATGGCTGGGCTGCAAGGAAAGGGTTCAGGGGTCAGGGTTCGGCATTCAGCATTCAGAGCCGGGCCGTGTCGGCCCGGCAAGGGTTCAGGGTTCAGAGCCGGGCCGTGTCGGCCCGGCAGGCGTCAGGATTCAGGAAACCGCCATGACAAAGCCGCTTTGGAATTGGCTTGTTGCCGCGCTAGTCGGGATGATCGCTTTCAGCGATGGCCGGACTGTCCGGGCTGAAGAGGAACTCGTCGCGCAGGGCAACTTTGCTTCCGCCGGTCAGCAATCGCTGACGGCGCCGTGGTCGGTGTGGAGCCCGGAAGCGACCCCGGCCGCCTGCCGGATCCGCCCCATGCCGCAGGGCCTCCTGATGGATTCGCCGCAGGAGCCGTTTGCCGTGGGCGGCGTCCGGCAGGACCTGAAGGGCGTCCAGGGCGGGAAGGCGTACGCGGTGGAAGCCGTTGGCAGCGCGAAGGACGTGAAGTATCCCTATCGGTCTCTCATGATCCGCTTGACCTGGACCCGCGGCGGCAACCCCCTCCACCCGGCGGGGATCTACGTCCGCGGGCCGCAGCGCGAGGGGGCTCCGTCGCAGCAAGTCGGGCCTGCCCCGTTCTCCGGCAGACTCAAGTTCCAGGAAGTGCTCGTCGCCCCCAAAGAAGCCGACGGCGCAAGACTGGCCTTGGAAGCGAAATGGCTCGGGCACGGATCGGTTTGCTGGGAGCGGGTGAGCGTGCGTCGCACTGCCCTGCCCTCCCCTCGCAAGGTCAAGATCGGCACGGTGTATCTGCGGCCTACCCGAAGCACGCCCGAGCGGAACCTCGGTCTGTTCTGCAACGAGATCGACGCTGCCGGCCGTCTGAAGCTGGACATCCTCTGCCTGCCCGAGGCGATCACCATGGTCGGCACGCCCCAAAGCGGCGTGCAGGTGGCCGAGCCGATTCCCGGTCCTTCCACCCGGCGCCTCGGCGAGGCAGCCAAGAAGAACCGCATCTGGGTTGTGGCGGGGCTCTACGAGCGCGACGGCAACCGGGTCTACAACACGGCCGTGCTCTTGGACCGCGAGGGACGCCTGGCCGGCAAGTACCGCAAGATCCATCTCCCCCGCGAAGAGTGGCAGAAAGGGATCGTGCCGGGCAGTGAGTATCCCGTCTTCAAGACCGACTTCGGCACGATCGCCATCCAGATCTGCTACGACTGGTTCTTTCCCGAGTTGGGAACCATCTTCGGCTTGAAGGGGGCAGAGATCGTCTTCGCGCCGACGTGGGGGACCACATTCGCCGACAAGGAAGGCCGCGCCGAAGGCGAGACGGTCTTCCGCGTCCGCGCCCGCGACAACGGCTTCTATCTCGTCCCCTCCGTCTATGACGGCCAGAGCATGATCATCGACCCGTTGGGCCGCATCCTGGCGGCGAACCAAGGAAAGAGCGGCGTGTTCTGGGCCGAGGTGGACTTGAGCCGGCGCGAGCCGCTCTGGTGGGTCGGCAGTTGGCGGGAGATCGGTCCGCGGGACCGGATGCCGGAAACGTACGGGCCGGTCGGCGGTGATCCGGCAGAACCAACGTACTGAGAGAGTCGAGGGTCGAGAGTCGAGAGATGAGAGTGGAGAGATGAGTGGTTTCGCTCCGTTTAGCCGCCGCGCTTGCGCGGCGCTCTGGCCGCTTCGGCGGGACACCGCGTAGCGGGCGGGCTTGCCCGCCGTCTGGCTGCGGCCATAGCCGCGTTAGGGGCCAGGACTGCAAAGTGCAAAATGCAAAATGAAAAGTGCAAATTGGCCAGCGAACCCTCATTTAGCATTTTGCACTTTACATTTTGCACTTTGCATTCTTCGCTTTTCACTTCTCACTTTGCACTGGCCCGCATAAGGATGCGAACGCCGTGAAGTACCCCGTCGCCATGGCCCAAATCCTCGTCGAGTGCGGCCGGCCGGAGGAAAACCTTCGCCGGGCCGTGGCGGGCATTCATGCGGCGGCAAAGCGCGGTTGCCGCGCGGTCGTGCTGCCGGAGTGCCTCGACTGCGGTTGGACCGATCCCAGCGCGCGGCAGTTGGCCCAGCCGATCCCCGGGCCGCACTCCGATCGCCTCGCGGAGGCTGCCCGAGGAGCAGGCGTGTTCGTGGCCGCGGGCCTGGTCGAGCGCTGCGGCGAGAAACTGTTCAACGCCGCGGTGCTGATCGATCTTGCCGGGCAGATTCGGCTCCTGCACCGGAAGATCAATGAATTGGACGTGGCCCACGACCTGTACTCGATCGGGGATCGGCTGGGCGTGGCCGAAACGCCGCTCGGCGTGCTGGGCCTCGACATCTGCGCCGACAACTTCGCCGACTCGCTGGCGATCGGACACGTGCTGGCCCGGATGGGCGCCCAGGTGATCCTCTCGCCGTCAGCTTGGGCCGTGGATGCGGACCACGACAATGCGGCCGAGCCGTACGGCGAGCTATGGCGCAGTGCCTACCGCGAGCTGGCACGCCTCTACGACATCACCGTGATCGGGGTGAGCAACGTCGGCTGGCTCACCGCCGGACCGTGGAAGGGCCGGAAGGCGATCGGCTGCTCGCTGGCGGTCGGGCCCGGCGGTGCCATCCTGGCCGAGGGGCCCTACGGCGACTCGGCGGAAGCCCTGATCGCGGTCGAAGTCGAGCCCCGCCCTCCCATCGCCAAGGGCACCCTGTTCGCCGATGCCCTCCGCGCCCGCGGGTATGAGGGGCCATGATTCCGTCACCGAAAAGGGGCCGCCTCGCGCCCCCGTGAACGTCCGCGAAGGGACGAAATGATCTTGCCGCCGGGGCGCGATGCGCTTTGCCCCAGCCACCCCGCCGAGACCACTGGTCGCGGCTTTATATCCCAGTCCCCAACCCCTAATCCCCAACCTCTAATCCCTCTCCCCTGGCCAGCGTCGGCAAGTAGTCGCTCTTCACGTTGTGCGTGTGGACGTAGTCGCCCGGCTGGATGTCGCGCGTGGCCGAGCCGATCGGGGCCCCGTACTTGGTGATCTTCTGGCCTTCAGCGATTAGCAGGATGGCCACCTTGTGTCCGGTGGGAATGGTCTGGGCAATGCGAACCGGTCGGCCGCCGATCATCACCGTCTCGCCGGCCTGGATCGTGGTCGTTGCTGCGGCCACGTTGTCCTCCGGCGACAGACGCAGAAGCCGTCGATCCAAGGGGTCGGGAGTCTTTTCCGGAGAACGAATCTCGCCGGGCGTACGGGCGGGTTTCGCTGGAAAAGCCTCCCGACCCCCTTCTCGCTTTTCAGCCATAGCCGAGTTCCTCCAGTTGCTCCTCGGTCAGCCCGTGAAAATGGGCCAGCTCGTGCAGAACGGTAATGCGAATTTCCTCGCGGAGCCGCCGGGGGCGGACGCGGCCGCGCCGGTCCCGGGCGGCGGCGAGGATGCCCATGCGGTAGATCGTCACCACCTCCGGCAGGGTCCCGGATTGCTCGACGCTCCGGTCCGGCAGGGCGATTCCGCTGAACAGCCCGCAGAGACCCTCCGGGTCGTCGATGTCCTTGTCCTTCATGACCTCGCGCGAGGGATAGTCTTCCACGTGCAACGGGATTCTCTCCAGAAGCTCGTGGACCAGGGGGGGCATTTCGGCCAAGACGCCTTCCAGCTCCCGGTCGAAGCGGTCTCGCGCAGGTTGGCTTAGTCCCATCAAGAGGCGTGCTCCCAGGAGCGGCGAAGGGGCAGGCATCGGCTGATTATGATTCTAGGCCCGGCGGCGGGGGCGTCAATCGGCCGGCCCCCCCTGCCCTTTTCTGCCGACACTGGCAATCGCCGCGTCCCCTGGGTAGATTGTAGACAAGCTTCTGCGAAGCAGTGGCACACGCGAATTCCGCCTACGATCAAGGAGTCCTCGATGAGAGCCTTTGAGAAGACGATCACCCGGCGTACACTCCTTTCCCGCGGCGTGCAGGCGACGGCCCTGGCTTGGGCGGCCTCCCGCATGGAGCCGCTTTTTGCCGCCCCGAGCTCCCGATGGTTCAAGATTGGGGCCTGCGAATGGAACCTGGGCAAGGCGGACCCCTCTTCCTTCGACGTGGCCAAGAAAATCGGCCTCGACGGCGTGCAGATCAACATGGGGAGCGTCGGCAACGATATCCACCTCCGCAAGCCCGAGGTGCAGAAGGCGTACCTGGCGGCCGCCAAGCGGACCGGCCTGGGGATCGGCTCGATTGCCCTGGGCGAGACCAATTCCGTGCCGCTCAAGAGCGACCCCCGGGCGGCCCAGTGGCTTGCCGACTCGATCGACGTGTGCAAGGCGATGGGCGTGCCGATCGTCATGCCCGCCTGCTTCGGCAACGGCGACCTGGACATGGGCAACTCTGGCGAGATCGACCACCTGGTCAAGGTCCTGAAGGATGTCTGCCCCAAGGCCGAGAAAGCGGGGATCACGATCGGCCTGGAAAGCTATCTGAGCGCCGAGGACTGCACGAAGATCGTCGACCGCGTCGGCTCGCCGGCGATGAAGATCTACTACGACGTGGGCAACTCGACCGACAAGGGCCGCGACGTGCTCAGGGAGATCCCGCTTCTGGGCAAGCTGATCTGCGAGTTCCACTTCAAGGACGGCGACTTCATGCTCGGCCACGGGCGGATCGACTTCAAGAAGGTCCGCAAGGCCATCGACCAGATCCAGTACAGCGGCTGGATCCAGATCGAGGCCGCCGCCCCGCACGGTCTCTTCGAGGACTACGCGGCCGATTACCGCTACCTGCGCGCAATCTATCCGGAGAAGGGATGAGACACGTTGGGGCAGCAGTTGCACTGCTGCCCCGCTCGGCCTGCGGTGAGGGCCGCTGGGGGACGGCATTACAGCTATCCCGAGCGGGAGTAATCGGGTAGATTCTCCTTGTCCGCTCTCGCGTAGGCTGGGGCGCAGCCCCAGCAGACCGATTGTTGCTGGGGCGATGCCGCGGCACGCGTTTCTGCTGCTGCTGGGGCTGCGCCCCAGCCTACTGACTGGTGCAACATGACTCGAACCGTCGCCAAGGCCGCTGCCGATTCCGCCGCCCTCCAGAGGCCCACGCGGGTCCGCTACATCGTGCTCCTGTTCGCGGCCACCCTGTCGATGGTCACCTACCTGGACCGCGTGTGCATCTCGTCGGCCCAGTCGGACCTCATTCGCGACCTCGGCCTGCAGAGCGAAGCGGACCTGAAATGGGTCTTTGGAGCCTTCGCGTTCGCCTACGCCTTGTTCGAGGTCCCGACGGGCTGGTTGGGGGACGTCTTCGGGCCGCGAAGGACCCTGATCCGCATCGTGCTCTGGTGGTCGTTCTTCACGGCGCTTACCGGACTGATCGGACTGCACGTGGGCGGTTACGTGCTGGGAACCCTCTGGGTCCTGGTCGTGGTGCGGTTCCTCTTCGGGATGGGCGAGGCGGGGTCCTACCCCAATCTCACCCGGGCCTTGCACAACTGGTTCCCCTTCCACGAGCGCGGATTCGCCCAAGGGACGATGTGGATGTCCGGTCGGCTTATGGGTGGGCTGACCCCCATGATCTGGGCCCTGTTGGTGGCGGGAATCGCTTACCAGGGCATGCCGTCCGGGGAGACGCAGAAGGCGTGGATCGTGCCCCCGCTGGTCCACTGGCGGCTCAGTTTCGCGATCTTCGCCGGGATTGGCGTGGTCTGGTGCATCCTCTTCGCCCGCTGGTTCCGCGACCGGCCCGAGAAGAAGGCTTCGGTCAACGCGGCCGAGCTGGCGTGGATCCGTTCCTCGGCCGCGGAGGCCGCCCCGGGCCACGCCAAGGTTCCCTGGCTGAAGATCATCCGCAGCAGGAATCTCTGGTACCTGTGCATCATGTACGCCTGCCAGGCGTACGGCTGGTACTTCTATATCACCTATCTGCCGAGATTCCTGGAGGAGCAGCACGGCGTAGATAAGACGAGCTTCGTGGGCGCGGTCTACAAGGGCGGGCCGCTCTGGATGGGCGCGATCGGGTGCTTGCTGGGCGGTTTCCTGACCGATTGGTTCATCCGCCGCACGGGCAATCGCAAGCTCGGCCGGCGGCTGTTCGGCATCATCGGCCACAGTGGCTGCGTGGTCTGCTTCTTGCTCTGCCCCTTTGCGCCCACCGCCTTCTGGTTCTTCCTGGCGATCTCCCTGGCCGGGTTCTCGGCCGACATCACCATGGCGTCCTCATGGTCCTTGTGCCAGGACATCGGCCGGCGCTACGCGGCGATCGTGGCCGGATTCATGAACATGATCGGCAACCTCGGCGGCGCCCTCGCCACGGTGGTGAGCGGCTTCATTCTCGGCCTGGCATTGTCTGCCCATGTGGCCCCCCTGAAGCCTCAGATTGCCACCGATTGGGCGGTTGCAGCGGCCTCCTGCACGAGCACGGAGTTGCTGGCTGCAACGGTCGACTCGTGCGTTTGGAGTACGAGTTGGGTGGCATTCGAACAACCCTTCGAGCGGTTTGCCATCGCCAAGAAGGCCGGGCTGATGAACGGCTACCAGATCAGTTTCCTCGCGTTTGCCGCCGTTCACGTGATCGGCGTGATCTGCTGGTGCCTGGTCGATTCCACCAAGCCGGTGGCGCCGGAAGAGTAATGTGGCACAGCCGCCCTCGGCTGGGAGACAGGCAAAAAAAGACTTCCGAAGTCTGCGAGACTTCGGAAGTCTGTACGGTGCGTTCACCGCGACCCGCGGCCGCGGCTCTATAGTCTGCTCATGGCTGCGGCCGGGGCGGCGCAGGGGTTCCCCCCGGTTGCACCGCGGGCTGATCGAGGGCCGGTGGAGTGATGTTGACCGTCACCGGGTTGGTGGCCGCTCCGTCCCCGCGGACCACGATCAACTCCGCGGGCGTCGCGCCCGCAAGCGGCAGCTTGGGGACCGAGACCCGCACGCCCAGGTCGTACCAGCCGAGGATCTCGGCCTCCATCTCGATCCCGCCGAGATGGACCAGCACTTTGCCGGGCTCGGGACCAAGCCCTTCCCCGGCGATGATCACCTCGCTGCCGGCCGCGGCCGAGGTCGGATTGACCTCGAAGGCCGCCGGGTCCACGGGGAGCATGTCGGTCTGGGCGATCTTGGCCCCGTTGTTGGCCCGGTTCGCGTCGTTGATCTCCCGGTTGTCGTCCACGATCGCGTGCAAGGTCGTATTGGCCGCCTGGCCCAGGTTGGTCACCTCAATCGGCAGGCGGACGTCCACCGACTGCGCGTCGCCGGCCTCGACGGCGGTCACGCGGACCCCGGCCTGGGGCGAGTTCGGCCGCAGTTGCCCGTCGGCGGAGGCCGCCAGGAGCACGTTGAACGGCTGGGTGACCGGCTTGGCGCTGTTGTTGCGGAACCAGACCCGGTAGCGCGGGCCGAGCTTCTGGTCGGGGTGGCCCGGGTCCACGAACCGCACCGCCAACAGTTGCAGGTCGTACTGCGCCGGCGCGACGGCCACCGGCGCCACGTCCACCCAAGTCCCGGACGGGACCGAGGGCAAAGCGACATAGACCGGCGGCTCATAATAGACCCACGGCGTGGCAACCACGTAGACCACCGGCCGGCACCAGATCGGCCGCGGGTCCCAGAGCGGATGATAATGGTAGTGCCAGCACCAATCGACCCAAGGGCTCCACCGCGGGTACCAGCAGAAATCGACGTAGAAGTACGGCAGGTGCCAATGGGAATGGAAGGCATAGGTCGCATACGCCGGGTGTACCCAGCCGCGATAGGCGTAGTGCGGGTGCGACAGGAAGATGTTGTTCGTGGTCCTGACCGCGCCGACATTGACGACCTGCTTGTTCAGTCCCATGCGCCGCACGACGTCGCCCTGGAGCGACATTTTGTACTGCTCCGAGAGATTGAGCTTCTTGCCCATGGCGCCGGCGGTGAGCTTGTCGAGGTCCCCTTTCTTGACCCGATCGGCAAAGTTGATCTTGGGCGACACCCCGCCCGGTAGGCCCTTGCGGACATCGAGCCCGCCCGGAGAAATGATCTTCATGCTCCCCTTCTTGGAGCTATCCTCCAGTATCTTACCGATCCCTCCCGGCTTGCCGGTGCCCGGCTTGAGCAGCTCAACGGGCAGCTTGCCCTTGTCGGGACCGACCAGGAGTGGGACTTTTTTCCCCGTGATCGTCGTGCCCCCGGCTGGGCCTTTGCCGGTGTCAACGGTTCCGCCCTTGCCGGTGACGGTGGTTCCGCCCTTGCCGGTGACGGTGGTTCCGCCCTTGCCAGTGACGGTGGTTCCGCCCTTGCCAGTGATGGTGGTTCCGCCCTTGCCAGTGATGGTGGTTCCGCCCTTGCCGGTGACGGTGGTTCCGCCCTTGCCAGTCGTTCCCGATGCCTTTGCACCCTTGCCGGCGGTATCGGAAGATGTCTTCGTCGAGGACTTGCCGCCGGAGCCTTCCGAGATCAACCTGCGAAGCTCACCCGGGCTCAGGCGTTCCACGGTGGCTTTTGAGGACTCGATCTTCGAGGTCCCGCCCGACCCGGACGATCCGCCCGTGACGGACTTCCCCGACGGCACGAAGGCCGACGACGAGCCGGAGGTCCCCGCCGGATTCCTGCGGGTTTCCACCGATCGAGGAGTCTCGCCTCCTGCTTTGCCCCGATCCGATTTCGAGGACGCGTCGCCTTGGGGGGCCAACATGCCGACCGGCTTGGCGACCGGCTGCAACGCCGACGAGCTGCCGTCTGCCGCAGTAAGGCGGCTGCGGATTTCGCTCACGGTGGGCCGGCTCACCGTCGGGCTGGACCCGGCCGCGTTGGGAAGCGTGGAGGCCCGGACCGGCGGCGTCCATTTTGGCAACGTCGACGGGCTCAACGTCGGGCTGGACCCGGCCGCGTTGGGAAGCGTGGAGGCCCGGGCCGGCGGCGTCCATTTTGGCAACGTCGACGGGCTCAACGTCGCCCCGCTGGGGAGGCGAGTGGCTTCAATACGCGTCGGTGGAACACGCGGAGTCTCGACAACTCGGCTACGGATCGCGTCGCCGGCACTCCGGCCGGAGAACGATGGAGTGCGGTCGACCCTCGGCGACGACCTGAAACCCGAAGCCCGCGAGTCGAAGCTCGGTGAAGACGAGCTGCGTGCCGCGGGAGCGCTCGCGGAGCGTGCGCCTC
>Ga0315280_10003712_pt1 | contig 23191 bp, 17 predicted proteins | sample YL17G06_40_MG_FD_203697 | JGI IMG/M metagenome (GOLD analysis project Ga0315280, IMG submission 203697) | Sediment microbial communities from Yellowstone Lake, YNP, Wyoming, USA - YL17G06_40 | ecosystem: Environmental > Aquatic > Freshwater > Lake > Sediment | place: USA: Wyoming | collected... | reverse complement strand
TTTGACATCGAGCTCGTTGAGCCTGTAGTAGGGGTGCGGGGTTCCTTCCGACCGGATCAGGTCGAGATAGATAACTCCTGGAATGAGGGCCTCCCACCAATCAGTGTCTCTCTTATGATCTTCAAACGCACCTTGGGTGTCATCTTTCCCAGTGCTCAACTCCTTGAGCAGCCAGACTCCGTTCAGGTCTACGGTTCTCATCGAAAAGGTACTTGTTCAGAATTGAACTTAAGGGTTGACACTCGCGTGCCCGCGCGACAGTGTGGGTCGATAGTCGCGAACCCACGCCTGTGCGGCGGCTTCTGGTCACAGATGAGTCCGATTCTAGTCTCAGTTTCTCTTTCCGTTCTCCTGTCAATGGTCGTTTGATAGACAGGCAAAACAAAAGGTTGTGTCACGTCTACACCCTCTCGTGAGTGGCGCCCTAGCCATCAGAGGCCGTCTCAGCGCAGGGCGAAGAGACCATGCGCTTGCATGAATAGAAGCTGGTAACAACGAGTTAAGGCATTTAAGCCAACAGTATTCAGCATAGGTAACAGATATGCAGTTCTGGAAGATCGTAGCAGGTCATAAGGAAAAGGACCCCGACGAAGTCAAATCAGTGATTCTAGGCGACTGGCTTCGCTACAACTACGTCGCGATCGGTTGGTCGCCAGAGCTTAGTCCTCAAGGCAAGGCTTTCAAGAAGAAGATGCAGAGAGGAGACGGGGTTGTCGTTGTATCAGACGGTTTCGTTTGGGCTCTCGGTACAATAAAGGGCGGCATGAAGCCTGTGGACCTAGAGAGGAATTCGCATCTCTACCCCTACCAACGGGAGGTCAAGTGGACTAGGGTAACCAAGGTCGCATACAAGCACTTCCCGCGCTCTCTCTACAACAAGCTGAAGTCTCCAAAGGCCTTGGTTAGGTTGGGTTCTGAGGATTGGCAAGATCTCCTTGGGTGCTTGTAGCTGTCATGGTTCAAGTACTACGGTAAGATGTGCCAAGAGAACCTGATACAGACCACACTGTCATCATACAGTCTTTGCGATCGATGACATTCGGACTACCGCTAGGCAACCTAGGCAATCGAGCGCGCGCTCCTCCGCTGTGCCATCTCAGCTCGTCCTGCAGGCCTTCTTGTGCTTCACTTTGGAGCGCGCTAGAGCGTGAGATCCGTCATATGCGAACCCGCATCAACTCGACTTGGTGTCAGTTAGGGGTCATAGCATCCGCTCAAGGACAGCTCTCGTCAATGCTAGGTCTATCATCGTACGGAAGTCATCAGAGCCCACTAGGATTCCGACTCTATCATAACCTCCCTTCTTTATGTAGGACTTGTGATATACTCTGGCGAACCTCCAGTACTGTAGTGGAGTGGTCTCCGCACGTTCATACATTTCCTCCGAATTTGGCTTTCTCAATACACACAATAGGTTTCCTGTTGCATCGTAGTCGTCCGTTCCACACAGTTCCAGTATTGCCCTTTTCTTGATAGAGACGATCACCCTTTTCCTCATCTGCTCAAAGGCCTCTCTTTCACCCAATGCTATTGTCAAGGGGACTTCCTTGCCCTCGATGACAGCTGAGAAGTGCAAGGCGCAGTCGAACCTTTCCTTTTCGTTTGGCCACTTGTACTCATAAGGAGACTCGGTTCTGTCCAAACGTATGCCTCCCACGCTCATCCTAGGTGGATCTTAATGGAGAGGAACAGGGATAAGGCTTGCGATCAGGTGAAGGCTCTGTTCAAACAAATGGTAGGAATATCCCTTGGGAAGTGTATGATCTTGTGCTGAATTCTATTGCCGCGCGCGTAGGAACAGTGGTCGATGCAAGAACAGCGTGCGAGTTGTAGGGCTAGGCGATGATCGCGCATACTTGGTGCGATATTCCTCAGTGCAAATCTTATAACCGGAAGTGCTATCACTGCCGGACAGGGATGTGGGGATCGATAGGGATACGCGCAGGGGATTCTCACAATGCGCCCGATCTTGCTGATTGTGGGGTTCCAGCTATTGAAAGTCCTTGACCTGTTCTGTGGTGCCGGGGGTTTGGCCTTGGGGTTCAAGAAGGCTGGCTTTGAAGTGACCGGTGTTGACATTTCTGATTGTGCCGGCAGTACGTTTGAGCTAAACCGTGCAGGGAAATTCATCAAGGCCGACCTGTCAAGGGAGTCAATCCGCGAGAGATGCGAAGTGGTGATTGGGGGTCCACCATGCAAGCCGTGGTCTGCGGTGAACACACAAAAACGTGGCAAGAATCACGGTGATTACCTCTTGGTAGCAAGATTCCTCGAGCACATTGAGCGCTTGGCACCAAAGATGTTCCTCATGGAGAACGTTCCCTCACTTGCCGGCGATCCCATACTTCAGACACACATTGACAAGTTGAGCAGACAAGGGTATTCAGTGACTGGACAATGCGTAAGGTACAGCGACTATGGGGCCCCGATCAGTAGACACCGGCTGGTTGTGGTCGGTGCCAAGGACAACGATGCTCAGGTTTTCTTCAGAATGCTGCACAGGTACAGAAAACCAGCCAGTACAGTGAGAGCTGCGATATGGGATCTGAGAAAGACAGGAAAAGGGGACTTGCCAGATCACGAGTGGCCAGAGCTCAAGACAATCGGCAAGTACAGAGACTACTACAAGACTAGGAAGTATGGCTGGTATGTCTTGGAGTGGAAAAAGCCAGCTCCCTCTTTTGGGAACGTGATGAAAACGTACATACTGCACCCGGACGCATTCGACGGTGGACCTACCCGAGTGATTTCGGTGAAAGAGGCGTCTCTGATCATGGGGTTCAGCAAGAAGTTCCGGTTTCCTAGCGGCTATGGACTCGGGATCCGGTATCAAATGGTCGCTGATTCGGTCAGCCCAGTCTTTTCACGCGTCGCGGCGCGAATAGTGAGTCAGATGTTACATGGCAGCAGAGGTCACAGGTGATTTCGATGGTAAACAGGCAGAGGTTCGGCAACAGTCTCCTCAGCTGGTGGAGAGAGAACAGAAGGCAGTTCCCTTGGCGCGAGACCAGAGATGCATATCGCATTCTTGTTTCTGAGGTCATGCTTCACAGGACTAAGGCTGATCAGGTTGTTCCGGTCTACACGGCCTTCGTGGCCAAGTACCCGTCTATCAACAGCCTCAGAGATGCTCCGCCACGAGACGTGCAACTGGCTCTCCGTCCGCTGGGTCTTCGCTGGAGGATCACTCTCGTTCGGGAGATGTCGAAATGTATAGTGAACCGGTTCGAAGGCAGGATACCAGAGGAGAGAGACGAGTTGGAGTCACTGCCCGGAGTAGGCCCCTATATCGCATCTGCGGTGCGGTGCTTCGCCTTCGGCCATGCAGAACCTCTTCTCGACACAAATACTGTCAGAGTAGTCGGACGAGTGTGGGGGCGTAGGTACTCAGATGGTTCGAGAAGAAGCAAGGAGTTTCGAGACTTGGCTTCAAGCCTCATTGATCGCAGGCGCCCGCGGGAGTTCAACTACGCTTTACTGGACTTAGGAGCCACTCTATGTAGGCCAGCACATCCCAAGTGCTTGGCATGTCCGGTTGTGGATATATGCCGAGAGGGAAACCGGAGGCGAAGGATGAGATGAGAGAGAAGTTCATTTCAGATCTCGTGAAGGAAGTTCTAGGACCTAGAGCCGGCATGCGTGAAGTCATTCAAGAGTCGGATGAGGGCTCTCCTCTGAATGAGTACATCACAGGAGTTCTAGCTCCGGCTTCTTCTCAAGCCGCCCCAGAGATAGACGATGAAGCAGCAATTCCGGTAGAGGATGTCCAAGATCTCGACGAAGAAACAAGTGATGTCGACGTGGATGTTCGGCCATTCTTCTCCCCAGCTCTTGACCCGAAGAGAAGATCGCCGACCATGGGAATTTCATTCATTGTGCAGTCCGCTGACAGGCCTCGCGCTGATGTGTGTCTGACTTGGGCAAGGTACCGCAGAACACAGGAAAGACAAGGCGCAGAATGGCATCGAGATCCTAGGCATAGAATCCTTTCTGTGAATCTCGACTCTAACCAGAGAGTCTGGCTTGACGGCTCAGGAATGGAAACGGATCCTTTGTCAGCAGAGGTATCTTTCCATGTAATGGTACGCCAAGATCAGAAAGGTGTGGGATTTGTCTCCCTGTACTTGGTGAACAGGCTGAGGGTCACCAGAGAACAGACGTTGACTGCTGAGCATCACATTTTCCAGCCGCAGATTCGTGTGGTGTGCCACGACGGGACCAGTGTCCTACCCTGTGTACCTACGGGAGAGAGGAGTGTCGGCGGCGATGAGGAAAGCATGTTGGAATTCCTGTATGGAAATCGTCCTGTTTATGCGAGAGGACATCTCTGTTCGGCTATCTGGAGAGATATTGACCCCGAGAAAGCTCCGCCCAGTGACATCAAACCCGCACTCCAAGAATATCGTGGGTCTCAGCCCTTCGCGTGGCCAGACGGGGAATTGCTTCAACCACATGACAGGCAGAGGTTCTCTCCTCCTGACCTGCGTTCTGAGTTCGTTCCGATATACTCCATAACTGCCCCAGATCTGGAATGGAGGGAGGAACACGGAAGGAAACCAGAATTGAGAGCAGGAGAGCTGGCTGAGATGTGGGATCCCAGCAGGCTCAGAGATGCACTTTCTCCTCTGGCAGATGGGTATGAAAAATGGATAGATTCTTTACAGAGTAGTATCAGTCTGCTGCCTGCCCGCCATATCCCGGCGGCTGATAGATCTCTGAGCGAATGCAGAGAGGTCTTGGCGAGGATCAAGTCGGGAATCGACATCCTCTGCAGCGACCCTGAGGCTAGGCTTGCATTCTGCTTTGCGAACAGGGCCATTGACCAGCAGTCTCGCTGGTCGCCGAGGGGTGAAGGGCTCACTTGGTATCCATTCCAGCTGGCGTTCTTCCTGATGAGCATTGAACCCTTGGTCAGAAGGGAATCCAGTCTGAGAAGCGTATGTGATCTGTTGTGGGTTCCCACTGGTACCGGCAAGACTGAGGCATACTTGGCGGCGGTTGCTTTTGCGATTGCCTACAGAAGAAGGCATGCAAGGAAAGGGATTGGGCCTGACCGGACAGGGGCTGGTGTTGCTGTGATTACGCGATATACGCTGCGATTGCTGACCATCCAGCAGTTCAGAAGGACGCTTGGGGTCATTGTGGCCTGTGAGAGACTAAGAATCCACGAACTCACTGGCTGGAAGAGAATTGGCTGGAGGCCAGCCGCCTGCCCGAACAAGGACAACTTCCTGTGGGGCTCTACTCCATTTAGCGTTGGACTGTGGGTGGGAGGAAACGTCAGGCCGAACTTCCTCACGACGATCATTCGGAAAGGAATGAGGCCAGTTTTCGGGGCGATAGACATACTCCGCGGAAAGGAGACAAACCAAGAAGGCGAGCCGGCACAGGTCTTGAATTGTCCTGCCTGTATGACCGTACTTGCTGTTCCCGAGATGGGACTACAGGCTGGACAGCATGAGCTACACTTCGTTGTTCACGCTGAGGGTGGGGGTGGTCCAGCCCGAGCGATCCAAGCTTTGGCTGGGAGAAAAATCCAGAACGTGCAGGTCATGGACTTGGCTACTACCGAGCATAGGTCATCTGGATTCTACACGATAACAATCAAGGCGAAGTCTTCAGACATCTTGAAAGCGCATGACGTCGACGCTCTATGGGAGAATATCGACGTTCATCTCAAGGCAAGTGGGATTGCCGTGGCACTTGTACCCGCTCGGGCATCGAGGATGGGCTACTTCCTGAGAACCTACGTCAAAGAAAGTGGCAACAAGTGCGAATATGATTTCGAAGTGTTCTGTCCGAACCCAGCTTGCCCTTTGCATGAGGAATGGGTCGGGGGAGCCCCTCTGGGCTGGATTCATGGGACAGAACCGACACCTCATGTATCTGCTACAGCCATTCCTGTGGCTTTCCCTGATGGCAACAAGCCGGTCACTGTGAATGAGGCATTTCGCGTGAAGGGCCCGTGTGTGTCGGACAGGATCCCGATTCCCGCTCTCATTGTGGACCAGCAGGTATACCAAAGGTTGCCAACTGTTGTGGTGGCAACGGTTGACAAGTTCGCGCGCGTCCCGTTCGAACCACGTGCCGCGGCCCTTTTCGGAAATGTAGATCATTATCATTGCGTCTGGGGGTATTATCGCGAGCATGAACATTTGTCAGGCGGAGGGGCACATCCCTCTCCTCTTGGCAGTCGTGATACTAGGAACTACCAAGAAGTCCGTCCAGTCGAACCACCCCAGCTGATACTACAAGATGAGCTTCACTTGATAGAAGGGCCATTGGGTAGCCTTGTTGGGTTCTACGAGACTGCAGTTGACTATCTATGTAACCCCAAAGGAGATTGTCCTGTGAAGTATGTTGCCTCGACTGCGACGGTTCGAAGAGCTGAAGAACAGATAGGAGCAGTGTTCGCTAGAAAGCTGCAGTTATTCCCTCCTCATGGACTCTCCTCTTCTGACAGATTCTTCATAAAGGAGGATGAAGTCCACCCGATAGCTGACGAGTCGCCTGGTAGATTGTACGTGGGTATCTGCGCTCCGGGTAGGGGACCACTGACTCCGATAGTTAGGGTTTGGTCGAGGCTTCTCCAGACTGCGTGGGAAAATAGTAGGAACCCGGATGTAGACTCTTTCTGGACACTTACTGGATACTTCAACGCCGTTCGGGAACTTGGTGGGTCTAGAGCACTATACGGTCAGGACATCCCCCAGCGGATAAGGCACATTGCCCCCGAAGATCCGAGGCGTATTCCCGATGAGAAGGGTCTGGAACTCTCAAGCAGGACCTCGTCTACGGATCTTCCAGCGATCCTTGACATACTAGGCAAGAAGTACCCAAGCTCTCCCGACGCACTTTTCACAACATCGATGTTCGGTGCTGGAGTGGATATTCAGCGCTTGGGACTGATGGTAGTCAATGGTCAACCGAAAACCACATCGTCGTATATCCAGTCAACGGGGCGAGTGGGAAGAAGTCGAGGAGGACTGGTAGTGACGTTTCTCAGGGCAACTAGGCCAAGGGACCTGAGTCACTACGAGTACTTCTGTGGCTATCACCGGCAACTCCACAGATTCGTCGAGCCTGTCACGGTCTATCCATTCGCACCTGGCGTTCTGGATAGGGCGATGGGATCTGTGGGTGTGTTCATATTGAGGAGCATGAGGGGAACATCGGTTGAATGGCACCTAGACGAGTCAGCTGTGAGCATGGCAACTCGGAGAACTAGTGCGCCTGAGCTGGCTACTCTCCCGGTCCTTTTCGCCGAGAGGGCAGCTCGCCAGCCTCTGGGCCGCAGACCATCACGCGCCGAAATACAGCGAAGAGGGGAATCCGAACTGGACAGATGGTGGGCGATTGCAGGCATACACCCAAATCTGAAGTATATGGAGTATAGGAATCCCCAGAATCCCGTGGTTCTTGGGGATTCCGAACACGTGCATGCACATCTCGCGGTCGTGTACAAGAGCGTGCCCCAATCACTGCGGGATGTAGAAGAAACGACAGGCATCCAGACGAGGTAAAATCATGTCGCAACCTGTGTCGCAACCTGTAAGGCAATCGCAGTTTGTCCTGACATACGGCCCGGGTGCAATACTTGAGGGGCAGTTTGGCCCAAGAGTCATCCCGCGCCCTGATATCGGCATCTTCATTCAGGGACTTTCACCTTCTCAGTATGAGATATCTGACCAACGAATGTCTCAAGGATTGCTGCAGGGTGCAAGGATAGCGCGCTTGCCGTCAAACGCGGAGCTTGGACGTCCTTCGTACTTCTATGTGTACCACACAAGGAATTTCCCCACGTGGAAGTTGTGCCTGAACGTCAACCGGCACAATGGCGACTTCTACGTGCTGCACTCCCAATGGAGGTGTCCGGTCTGTGGCAACAGTAGCAAGAGAAGAAGCGAGTCAATCCGTTTCATCAGGGCATGCTCGGCCGGTCACATGGATGACTTTGATTGGTGGTATTTTGTTCACGCAGAATCCGAGTGTAGCTATGCCGAATGGTTTGCTTGGTATGGCGGAGGGGGAAGCCTTGCACGGGTCCTATTGGAGTGTCCACGGTGCCACAAGACGAGCATAAGCCTTGGGCAAGCCTACGGCATGCGGTGGCCGTGTAGTGGTAGATACCCGGAGGATGAACCGCTGGACTCGCAGCCCAACCGCCCGGGCTGTGCTGAGAGCGCTAGGATCGTCCAGAGACAGGCATCGAATCTGAGGATACCGGAAATCAGGACCCTCTTCTCAATCCCCCCTCGGCATACGGCGATTCACAGGCTACTTCAGCTCCAGCCGATCTATCACGCCATCGCTGCTACCAACCCATCTTCCCCGTCTCAGATCCAAGACATCTTCAGGAATCTGAGAGCCCGCGGTCTGATTGGTGATGATGCTCTTGCTGAGATGAAACAGTACGGGCTCGACGAGGTGCTCGAGGCCGCTCATGATGTGCTGAGCCCAGTTCCGAGCACATACAGGGAGCTCATCCTTGACGAGTTCAATGTACTGGTCAATGGATCGGTTGTCGGTATACCGCCTGTCGCGCGGCGTGGGCGAGACGCGCGCGATTCCCGGATCGTGTTCGAGATAGACCCAAACCTAGTGGTCAAGTCCTCGGGACCTAATGGAACGGTCTTTCGCGTTACGCCGATTCCGAGGTTAACGACAGTGACAGTACAGCGTGGGTACCGAAGAGAGGTTGACACTCAAGCACAAGCGAGAGAGGTCGATGCGTCATTTCGTGATCCTAGTGAATCTAGTCAGCGCTGGTACTTAGGGACGGAGTTTCTCGGAGAAGGTGTCTTCTTGATGATAGACTCGGATCAAGGTTGCCTGCCCCCGATGGCTGGGGCTGAGTCCTCCAAATGGAAGGACGCATTCACTAACCCAGAGTCGTATCCGAAAGAAGTGTTCAGAGATCCAGCTAGACGCGACGAGCTGCACCCCTCATTTGTCTGGTGGCACACTGTTGCTCATCTGCTGATCAGAGCCATATCCGTCGAGGCCGGCTATTCCTCCGCCTCAGTGCGGGAACGGGTGTATGTGGAGACTCAGCAGAACCGGGTCAGAGGCGGGATATTGCTGTATGCAACACAACCCGGCACTGAGGGAACACTCGGAGGTTTGATAGCCTTGGCCCCGACTTTCCAGTCAGCGCTCGATTCTGCGTTTGGGAGTGTTCAAATCTGCTCTGGAGATCCACTGTGCAGAGAGCACGTTTTCACACCGGGCCAGTACAACGGTTCTGCCTGCTATGGGTGTCTTCTTCTGTCTGAGACCTCGTGCGAGCACCGCAACATGTGGCTTGACAGGAACGTGGTTCTGGAGAATCTCCCATGACAAGAGTCGAGGTGCTAGGAACAGGCCCAGAGATACTGAGCAGGGGCATTAGAGCAATCGGGCCTGTCACCGAGGAGATGATACGCGATGCAAAGACAGAGGTCCAGATGCTTGTGTATGTTTTGACCTCTCAAGCGTTCCACATTTTGGATCTGGTCAGCGAGGCAGCTGAGAGAGGAGTGCGAGTCACTATCGTCGTGAACGCGCGCGTGCGCGAGAATGTGGCTGTCAGAAACAGACTCAGGTCGCTTTGCGAGAGCAATCGGCAGGTGCGCATCCTGAATTTCAGAGGCCGTGAGGGGAGTCAACTGCATGCGAAGATCATCGTCGTGGACAGAAAAAGGGCCTTGGTCGGCTCTGCCAATCTGTCTTGGGGCGGGATCTACGGCAACTACGAAATTGCCTTGCTTGTCGAGGGAGAGGCTGCTTGGAGTCTGGCACAGGTTGTTGATGCTCTGGCTTTGGCGTCATCATGAGAGCTAACAAGTCTCCCAAGACCGGCAGGATCAGTTTAGCTGCAAAACCGAGGTCCTCCAACCGAGAATGCTACTCCATCCGACTCGGCGGGTCTTTTTCTCTCTCCGTACTCATGTATCAGTTTGAAGCGGTCGGGGTGCTCGATCCAGTCTACGACTGTGCTGATGTTTTTCCGTCTTGTCTGGTTTCGTGCAGTGGACACAGAGGCAATGGGTCAGGGCGTGCGCGGACTTGGCGGAGCTCTTTGATGGTGTGTTTGGTCAACTGCAGATCCTAGGAAACCCGAGCTTGCTTCATGCACGTGGGCTGTGAGTGGGCTGTTGAACTCCCGAGGAAACGCCCGAGCGCACACGGGCGCTATCAATGGACAAAAACCACTCTTTCATGGTGACATGCCGCACCCTCCTAGTGATAACCGAGTCCAACTCTTCGACTCGTTTCAGGGCAAGATCCTTCTCTATCCGTCTAAGCTCTTCCTCGAAGCTTTTCCTCTCGACAATCGGGAATTCGATGGCATACTCAACAGCACCTCGTCCGAATTCCTTCCTGATGATCTCAAGTTCGTTCAATGTACGACACGCTATCGCATGCACGTAGCTTCTGCCAGCAGACGGTGTAGGTTTGCTATCAGCCTTCTTCCTCTTTCTTGGTGGTAGCCTTTTCATACTATTCCTTCTCCTTTTTTTCCTCCTCCCTTTCTCTGTCGTCTTGGGTGGAGCAAGGGCAACGATACGGGGGAGGATTGACATGTCTGTTACCCTGATCGATTTGAGCACATTCTCCAACCTACTCCGGTAGTCGCCGCTGAGCCTTACTTCAAATTGTGCGCCGGCATTATTGGCGATGCGGATATAGTTGCGAGTTCCTTCCCCCGCGCCTCTCTTGACTAGGTCAATAGATAGAGCATCAATCTCAAGTGTATGTGGTCCGGTGGGTGGAACCCCGGAGGCCTCCACGCCGATCGCCTGACTGGGATGCTCTTGCACACGCGATGTGCCGTAACCATTCCTCTGAAGACGAGCGACGATTCCTTGAAACCAGTGCCACAGCTTCTCCAAGAATACGAGCGTCCTCATTCGCCGTGCATCGTGACTCGCATACGCCGAGTATTTATGTGAACTGAATCTGACCTCACATCAGCAGATTCTTGGTTGCTTTGGCTTGGACAATGTTTGTATAGACTTATCTGAATCTTGGTAACGAGCATCAGATCACTTCCTTGTCGGCTATTTGGCCTATAATCGTCACTTAGAATCCTCGCGCGCGAAGCAATTCTGGATGAGTACGGTCTCAAGGACTCCGAGGAGGTAATGAGGGCACCAGAACAACCCATGCCACGTTCAGCAAGTGGATGTCTTCATCCCAAATCACTCCTCCAACTAGGTCTGTCAGAGTCGTGCGTGCTACTGAGCTCGCCTTGTCTATGTCCAGTCCTTTGGCGAAACCGAACTGATCCTCATCCGCTCCTGCCTCAGAGTAGTGCATGAGTGCCTGCTTGCTTGCCTCTTCATTGTATCCATAGGCCTCGTCTACAACGATCGGATGGAAGTCGAAGCGAGTCTCCTCAAGGTCTTCTGGTTGGCTAGGCCGCTTCACAACGAAGTTGAACTGTATACCCCTAACGGTCGAGGCCACTGGAGCGCGAACGAATCGCCTAGATGCCAGTCCTCCAGAGTCATAGGACCCACAGAACTCAACAGCGGCCTCAACAAAGGGATGACCAAAGGCCATGAATTGCAGTTCAGGGTCAGTGCTGTTGGCTGCAACATCTCGGTCGAATGTCACCTTGTTGTACCTCTCGGGCAACTTGTACTCGGCCAAGACATCGGGGGTCAGGAACCCGAAAAATCCTGATTGGTCCTTGCGTATCTCACGTCGCTGCAGTCGGATGAAACACAGAATGAAATCCTTCACATCCTTGAGATCATAGAAGCTGCGAACGCGCGTCGCGTACTGGTCCGGACTGAAACATGACAGGTCATGGCGGAACAAGGTATCATAGGCAAGCTTCCATGCCTCCTTCGCGTGCTGAAGACCCTTGTCGATCTGCTCTCTTGTCCATTCCGCTCTCCCAGTCCTCAGTGCCTGCCTGTAGAGATCCTCATAGGAAACATCAAGGGCCTCCTCAAGCTGCCCGATAAGCCCATTCTTTACATCATCGGGGTCTTCTCCAGTGACTTGAGCCAATGCTGCAGCGGCACGATCCACCTTTTCCTCCAGATACGAGCGAACAGTATCCTCGATCGTGTCTGCGTACCGAAGGTTGTAGACAAGAACCCGATCCTTCTGCCCGTACCGATATATGCGACCAATACGTTGTTCCAAGCGCATTGGGTTCCATGGTATATCGTAGTTGACGGCGATATGACAAAATTGCAGGTTGATGCCTTCTCCGCCTGCCTCAGTAGATATGAGGAAGCGGACCTGTTGGTTGTCGCGAAACTCGGCAATGCTTACGCGGCGAGCATCGAGATCCATACCCTGTCCTCGGATGATTCGTGTACAGCCTTTTTCAAAGTGAGATTCCAGTCTGCCAACTAGGTAGTCTTGTGTTGCGAGATATTCTGTGAAGATCAAGACTTTCTCTTGACCAACGGAATCAAGGATCTTCTTCAGCTCCTCGAACTTGCTGTCAGATCTTACGCTCAAGCCAAGCAGACGTTCAAGCAGTGCGATTTCATTCCGTATGAATGGTCGTGCTGGCTCGTCTTGCTCGACTACTCGGGCCTCATACTCTCCCTCAAAACGTGCATCCTGTTCTATCTTCACATGCTCTGGTTGCAGCACCTGCCTAAGAATCTCAAGGCGCTTGTTCAATGCTGTTCTGATTGCGGCTGTGCTGCTGGCGGCCAGTTTCTGGAATGTGGTCATGACAAATCCTATGGCTCGATGCGTTGGATCAGACAAATCCTGATCAGCAATACCGTAGCCCTCACGAAGGTATTTCACCAGAACGCGATAGAACAGCTTTTCCTCAGAACTCATCGGAATCCGTCTTGCATAAACGTCCTTGCCTTTGAATACTGGTTTTCCCTCGTTGTCAATGACAGATAGCTTTCGATTGCGAATTACGAGGTCAGTCACACGCTTGCGTCCAGTTGATTGCGGAACCAGACTGGGGCCAAACGCAATGTTATCGTGGAGGAGCTTGAGGAGATTTCGGAACCTGGACTCGTCACCCTGATGAGGAGTAGCAGTCAGAAGAAGGAGGACCGAGCAACGGTCTTTCAGCTCGAGAGCAAGCCGGTAGTTCTGCGTTCTTTCCAGTTTGTCTCCGTATTCACGGGCACTGAGCTTATGGGCTTCGTCGAAGATAAGCAGGTCCCATGCACGCGACTCCAAGAGCCCCTTCTTGTGACTTTCGCGCTTCAGCGTGTCAATGGAGGCGATCGCTAGGTGGCGTTCGTCCCAGACTCTCGGGTTGTGGTCCAAGAAGTCCTCCTTGAGTACTTCAAAACGGACGCCGAATTTGTCCTCCAGTTCGTCACGCCACTGAAGTGTGAGTCCCGCCGGCGTGACAACGAGCGCGCGCTCAACCTCTCCGCGCTTCAGGAGAACGTAGAAAATGATGCCAGCCTCAATGGTCTTGCCAAGTCCCACTTCATCTGCCAGAAGAAAACGGCGATGTTGTGACTCCATGACGCGATGGGCCACAAAGATTTGGTGAGGAAGTAGATCAACTCTAGCATTAGAAAGTTGGCCGCCCCGGTTTTCTATCCTCAGATGTGCGGCCCGTTGCTTCAGATCGAAGCGGATTGCTTCATCACATTGACCGGTTCGCAGTAGTTCCAGAGGTGAATTGAGGATCTCGACCTTCTCGGAGTCGCAGATACGGGTCACGGTTTCATAGGGAGGTTTGGAGAAAACAGTGGGTCGGTACTCGATCTTGACCTGTTGGCCCTTTCGGTCTATAATGTACCCCACACCCTTCCTGCGAAGTACCTCAGGCTCCCTGATCCTAGCCAAATCCCCGTCAGTCGGCATCTTCGCCTCAGACATCCTTGTTTTGAGATCCTCTGCATCCTTCTCAGACAACGGCGGCGATCCTCTCGTCATGATCCAACGGTTCGTGCATCTTCATTGACCTCTCGTGTGCGCGCGAGCGCGCGAATCTCGTCCTCTGGCCTAGCTTCCTTAATGTTGAAGAACTCGGTTCGGGTCATTCTCTGTCTATCTCATGCTTGATTGCCTTCAGATCTCGACTGGACAAGCCTAGGATCTTTCCCACAACTTGGTCCACTTCACCTTCTATCTCAGCTAGTCTGGAAAGGTTGTGTGATGACGCATCTCTTTCCGCGGCTGCGCCGAGTTCGGCAAGTTCTCCATGGTCTCTATTCTTCTCGTCGTACTTCGGTACCGAGACTCGTTCCAGAACTGAGGGAGTAGCGAAGCTCTTCCCCCCAGTTTGGGAGAACGACTGAATAAGCAGATTGACAGGGCTCGAATTGAGAAACCCGCACAGGTAGTATGCCTCCTTCGCGTTTGATAGGGGGACGAAGCTGATTGTCTCCTGAGGGATCGGAGTCTTCTTGCCCACATTCGGGATCTCACATGGACCAATAACACTGGCTTCAATAGAGCTGCCCATCCTCTTCCACGCCACCTTCCATTGTGCGAAACTGTGGCTGTGAATGTCCACCATAATGTAGAAGGGATGGCCAAGTCGAAGAAGCTTGTACGCGGATCTAGCCAGTAACTCTTCCTTGAAATCGGAAAGATATCCATAGATCCTAGGATACTTAGTCTTCATAACAGTCTCCGGAATGGCCTGCCAGTCCGTCTCAGTCGTGTGTGGAACTATGCATAGGAACTCAGGTTTCGTGAACCATTTTCTGGAATCTCCCGACCTGACTAACGGGTAGAGTAGGTCCGTCTCCACCCGGAGAACACGCTCTTCTATCTTTTTCTTTCCGGCATCATGCAAGTTCCTGATGATGATATCCCCGCCTGGAGCTTGCCCGACAATCTCAACCCAATAAACCCCGTTGGCGCCGCCGCTGTTGACTCCTAGGAACGCCTTATATGCTGAGCGACCTTTTACCCGGTTCAGAGTCGCCAGCAGGGCCGTCGGTGCTGTGAGCCAAGGGGATGTCTGGTCCGCATCGTCAATCGGTTGTGCGGCAAACTCGCGGCGCTCGCAATCAATCAGAACCTCGTCAAGACCGGCGTGAGAAAACGATCCCCCCTGCTTCCGACGCCAAACCACATATGGCACCGGGTAGACATTCTTCTCCCCTTTTCTCAGCACGATTAGACTTGTGCGGTTGGCCGCATCCTCGAAGGGCTGCAGCTCCACCATGTCATGAACTCGGACAACCTTCAGAGGTGTGCCATCAGGCAGACTGAAAGAGCGGAAGACTTCGGATCCTTGTGTTTTGAACACCGTTTGTGTCACGAGAAACCCAAGAGTACCGCCTAATCGGAGGTACTTGTCTGCCGAGACATACGTGAACAGGATCGCCAAGTCGCGCTTCATCTTCCCCAGCTCGAACTGCTTGCTGCCTGCTTTAGCAGCCAACCCAAGCCTTTCCCAAATCGGGGTGGTGACTCGTCTGTACCCTTCCGGCAGGTTCTCCCAGTTGATCCACGGTGGGTTACCTAGGACATAGTCGAAGGTTCCAGCGAACATTGGAGCGAAACCATTCTTGATGATGCGAGACCAAATCCCATCGATGCCTTTTGCCTCCAATTGAGAGATCTTCTTGAAAATCTCTCCTAGCATCTCTGAGCACTCGGACATGTCTTGTTCACTCATTGCCAGCTTGGAAGGAACTCGAGATAGGAACTCCGCTGACGAGCATTTGTTGCTGGCACACTCCTCCAGTAGTGTGGCTAGGGCTCCCATCTTCTGGGCTACTATCACAATCTCTGGTACATGAAACTCACCAACACTCGTTCTGATCCGCCGGGATCCTTCATAGAGGGGGGCGTAATCATTCGGGATGAGAATAGAATCACATAGGTAGACAGGTATCTCTATCTCTTCTCTCACGTATCTCAGCAGTTCTCCGAGCGCTATCACGTAGTTGACTCTTGAGGCCATTACTGCCAAGGGATTGAGGTCGAATCCCACCACGCCATCAGTTATCGCCTTCAGTAGCTCCCTTGGTGGAACTTGATCCCTCTCGGCGTTCCGACGCATCGAGTTGATAGCAGCGACCAGAAACGTACCTGACCCACAGCCCGGATCGAGCATCCGGGTCCCAAGCTCGCCTGTGTAGCCCGCCTCACGCAGGACAAGATCTGCGAGCCAATCAGGAGTATAGTATTCTCCTAGATCGTGACGGACAGGCCTGTCGATGAGGTACTGATACAATTCCTTGAGAAGATCCCTTGCCTCGTCAGGCTCAACACGTAGGGTGCTTGGATCATATTCCTCAAGACCTTCGACCATGGACCTGATGGCGGCCTCAACACTATCATCCCATTCATCTACATACCATGCGAATAGGTCACCCTCAAAGAGATTCGCTATACCCATCTGCCTGAAAATGCCACCTTTCTCCAGAGATCTCAGCTCCTGCCGTAGGGTCTCTCCAGTGAGTGCAGCAAGTCTGCCAAGAAAGGACGGCATTCGATGGTAGAAAGTGATGATCTCGGTAGCCAAGAGTTTCATAAAGATCGCATAGTAAGTGTGGACTGCGAAGAGCATCATCTCTGGGCGTGTCCTTTCCCCTAAGCCGTATCGTTGGCCGAGTTCCTTGACGTGCTCTTTGGGATTGTGTAGGTCATATCCGCAGACCTCACTGAACATAACCATCCATTGCTCGAACATCTTCTGTGCCCGCGGATTTCTCAGATCTCTGACTTTCCCGAAGAGCCTTGCGACAGTGGAACGAGCACGCGGGGAATCCGCGCCAAAATCACCCACCAAGTAGCTGGGCAGTAGAGCCTTTCCTGCAGCGCCTAATGCAGACAGTCTTCTGAGGAAAACGGCTATTGTCTTCATGTCAATGGCAAGAGGGTCTGAGATCTCCCATTCACCAGCCCGGAATCGAACGAAGATTATTCGGAAACCATCCAAGGCCACGCCAAACATCGTATTCTTGGGGCGCCGCTCTTCTCGCTCGAATGCATTGAACCTATCCTTCAGCTGGCTTATCGCTTCCTTGTTGGCTGATGAGTCGTTGCCGGAGCCTAGGCGCTTGGGCTGCTTGTACTCGATAATGACAAGGCTGTAGACTGAGTCAGCCCTACCGGTCCCAATCGAATACTCGTGATGTCCCTTCAGATCTACTCCAGCATCGTGGAGGAAGGAGCTGAGGAGCTTCTCAGTTTCGATACGCAGATCTTCCTCGCTCTTCGCCCATCTTGCAATGGCGGGCAGTTGATCTGCGACTTCTTGAGCATGCCGCTCGATCAGCTCGTCGACATACAATGAACCATTCCCCGGACACAAGTTCCTTACACGATATCTGCTGAGACTCTATAAGCGTTGGTGTGCACATATATCAAGAAGCGTAGTCACGTTTCGAGCGGGATGTACGTGTCGGGGTAACAATCACTACCGTAGCTGTCAAGCACTCCGATTTCCAAGCTAGCTAGTCTTTCGTGTGTACATGACCTACGGATCTACGACGAGCAGCGCCTACGTCGTTTGCCCCCTCGCCCGTGGGCTTCATTCACCAGCTTCGGCAACGTGAACCTCATGAACCTCCTGAAGCTCTTCATCGACATTGCTTGCGTCAGACTGAGTATGGAGCTGCGGCGCTGATATACCTTTTGCATCAGGTGATGATCTATGGTCGACTGAAGGACAGGTTCTCCAACGAATGGCTAGAATCTGGTCACTGCGCCGGCCACGGGATGAGCATCTTGAATCAACAGAGCTAGGAGCGCCAAGGCCCGTGACAAGAACATCGTGTTTAGCAGATGCGACAAGTACCGCAGGGATGTCGGGTGTTCTTTGTCCGATGAGAGTCAAACAGATAGTTAGCAAAAGCGCATCTTAGTAACGATCACAAGCCCTATAAGCAAACGGACAAATTACTTCATGGGCAGATTGAACAGCACAAGGCCGCTGGGCTCAAGTCTGTTGTCCGAACTGATAGGGAACGCTCGCGAAGCAGTGCCAAAGGCATTCGTCAGGCGATTCCCGGTCATACCTTGGGTCAATGAAAGCCGTGTCGGCGTAGTCCCTCTTGGGGAAGACAGAGGCCGCAGAGGATTCCCACGACTATTCCTGAACCCTGAAAAGGAGCTCCCAGCTATGGATGGTCACCTCAAGGCCGAAATTAGGAGGAGCGGTATTGAGGCTCTTGCTTGGTATGCCCCATTTCACCACGATGACTCTTGGGGGATCTACTTGAGAGCAAGAGGCATACTGTACCTGACAAGTTATTTCCGCAGTGGACACACGTCCGCCGATGTTAACGAAGACGTAGGAAATGCGACAGAGGTGCTGCTATATCATGAGTTCTTTCACTTTCTTACTGAGATAACGGCCACACACATGGAATTGTCATATCTGCGTCCTCTATTCGAACCCTACCTTCTTCATGTCGAGTCTTTGAGAGACGAGACAGCGAACATTGAAGAATCATTGGCAAACGCCTACGTTCTAACTAGGCTAAGCAGATGGCATCACGGCATCATCAAGAGCTTCTTCTCAAGCCAGCCAGGGTCGTATTGCCTCTTTGACGCTTTTGCCAGTGACGAGGACTTCCTCATGGGGAAGCTGGAGCTGGGGAGCATGATTCACTCTGGTGGCTTGCAAGGTCAACACTCGCTCGGTTATCAAGAACCCTTGTGGGAGTTTCTCTTCAATGTCACGCCAGAGAGGCTGTTTGTCCGGGACATACCTGTCTATCTCGTTTTCGAGCCTAGTCAGGCCGACGACAGGATGAGGTTCATTACCCCAATAGTACATGGCGCAAGGGTAGCGGCGTATCCCAGCGACCACCTCCCTCATCACCTTCACATATGGATTCCAGCGGATGCTGGGAGGTTGAAAGGCAAGTATCTATATCCGTCGCTCGAACCCTATGGTCATTACCCGCCCCTAAGCAATGCGGAGAGAAAAAAGGTAGACAGATTGATAGAGGAGAATAGAACTAAGATAGAGGAATCAATCAGAAGGCAGCAATAGTCACCATGGAGTCATAACAGTTTCGGCGGATTCGATCAGCTGTCACCAAGATTGGCGACCTCTTTCAGTGGCTTTCCGGTTCCTTGTTTCTGACCGTCAAGATCTAACCAGAGATCAGGCACATCCTGCCAGCCCTGCATGCCGTGGGGAGTTGGGCCAATGTACTTCCAACCCTGACTCATCCGCTCGAGTATGTAGGCATGGACTCGATCTCCCGCCTCTTGGGCAGTGGCCTTCTCCTTGCTCAGCCATTCGGTCCAAGTCTTCACCTTGCCTTGCTCCAGATCCATCTCGAAGGATATCAGAATCCACGCGTTCCCGAAGACATGCCCGTACCGAGCGCATCCAACATCATAGGCAGAACCTGCTGCCCCTGTCTTGGTCTTGTCGATGCTCGCTACAAGCTTGGTGAACAGGGCTGAAAACTCCTCGTTACTCAATTTCGGCAATCCTCGTCCCTCCTTGGTCTTTGCTGAGCTCCTCGACCCAGTAGTCCAGTACCCTCTTGGCCAGATTCCCCGATACGTCTGTGCCGAAGACGATCCGTTTGACCCGGAAGTCAGCTAGGGTTCTCATCATGGAGCTGACCGTGCGCATCCAAGCCATTTGCCTGCTCTCCGATCTCGACCGTTCTGCGGCATCTATCGCCTGCCAGATCAGTTTCTCGTACCGGGTCAGCAGATCCGCATCCTCCAGCTCCCTTAAGGGGTTGTTGCTCATTTCCTTACGTCAGGCTCGCGTCGCTACTCATCGGTACTCCCCCTCACGCTTTCGGCCCGGTTGCGCCGCAGATCTTGGGCGGCAGTCTTCTCTGCTAGGAGATCCAGACCACGCAGGACTCCGTCGGTGAACGATCTTATACGCCCTCTTTCCTTCAGACGGATCAGGAGTTCGGCGAAGTCCCCTCTCACGATTAGCGAGATCTTGACTTTCTCTTCAGACAACCAGTTCGACCTCCCTCGCGTGCGCTCTCTTTTCGCTCGCAGTTCGATCTATTGTTTCCAGATGCCTTGTGCAGAATCTCACGCACACACTTTTCGTCATTGTGTTCGCTGTGTACCTGAAATCCAGATATTCATTTTTGGGCCAATCTTGCCGGTCGTGTCTTCTCCGCTGCCCATGCGTCTTCTAACTCTGGTTGGAGATGCCGCACTAGGTTCCTTTGGGTGCGTCCAGGGATGCCAGTCTTCTCCTCAATCTGCTTGGCCGTCAAGCCCCTCCATCGCATGTGGGAAACGAGAGTTGCCTTCATGTGCCATATCTCTTCACTCTCAATCCACCAGACTGCACTGTGTTTTTCTCTTTCCCATATGAATACAGGGATTTGTTGCCTCATCTCTAGAACTCTGGCGATCCCAGATGTCCTCCAGAGTTCTTTTGTCTTGGATTTCTGATGTGCACGCTCGTATGTGGTAAGATCCGCACTTCGCATCACTCCATAGAACTTGAGACCATCGGGATCCTTGCGAACATAGAAGCCAGCATCGCATGAGCGGCAGAAGCGCCGGCAATGCACGTCTGCAAGCCAACTCCATTTCGACCTGATGCCTTCTGGCGGACGACCCCTCGCCTTGTTCAGTCTTCTTCCACAAAAGGGACAACGAGCCACGAACTTCTTGCTGGGCACTAACGCAAAAGTCTGTCTGATCATCCCTCTCCCCAAGATTTCGGCGCGCTCCGCGGGATTGATGGGTCAAACATGTCTTATTACCTTACACCCTCGCGCGCGATGGTTCCCCCCTGTTCCCCCCTGAGATGCGGCCCAAGGCTGCTGAGTCCTGTCGTGCGTGCGCAGCCTAGCCCTGTGAGATCGGACTGATGTCTTCGTGACGACTGGGGGTGGAATAGGGGTTATGTTGGTGCAAATTGACAGCGGAGACGGTGTGAAAAGGCTACGGATCAGGTGGAGATCCAGCGAGGCGACGCCCAAGATCCACGCATATGTGTGAAGGTGCAGACGGATGCGACTGAATTCTTTTATCGTCTTGATTCTCCGAAGGGAGACAATGGTGCGTTCGGAGAAGTGGGTCAGATGTTGTCTTATCATACTGGTTCTTGTCGGTCCTCTTGGTTTTGTGTCTGCGGGTTCCACTAACGCGATCGAGAAGGTCATTCTGGCCGTAGATGATACATTCGTATCCTCGGAATACCCTGACTTGCAATACGGCAACTTCCATTACATCAGTCTATGGCCAGGGAAAGAAATAGGGTTCATCAAGTTCGATCTGAGGGAGATTCCTAGGAATAGCACCATAATCTCCGCCAGCGTTTCGTTCCGTCCTGTGAGTTCTCCCACTGATATTCGAGTCACGCCGATCTCTATAGATCTATTCATCTATCGGGATAACGACTGGTATGAGGGAACACTGACTTGGAACCTAGTCAAGTGGTCATGCATCGACTCAACTCCTTTGGGTTCAGTTCCGATGCAAGGCCTCGATTGGCATTCATGGCAGATCGATCCCAACTTAGTCAATATGTCACTCGCTGTTGGGGAGATATCGTTTGCTGTCAAAGCGAACTCCACGCTGATGCTTGCCGCAAAGGAAGGCTGGTTCTTCTGGACTCCGCAGCTGAGGGTGGAGTACGTTCCAGGAGGCTCCTCATTGCCACCCCAGGACTGGGGCGCTGAGGTGGCTGGGTACTGTCGGATTGTGGGTCTGATAGTAAACGGGGTCCGTTTTGAACTGTATTCCCCCGTAACGGACTTCGTCTCAGGAGAGACATACTTGATGAAGCTCCTTGTTCACAGCGATTCTGACAGGCCTCAGTACATCTACAGCCTGACGATGGAGCTACGAAACGATGAGTCTGCCTCAACACTTCCAACCTCGGTAGTCAGTAGTGAATCGCCTCCGTTATTCGTACGCCCCAGGGACACAAAGCTCTTCAACATCAGTGTCAGACTACCCCAGAAGCCAGGGAATACGACCTTCGTTCTCTTGGCTACTCTGGGTACCACGCGTCTGGATGTGTTGGTTGCCAATTGTACATACGTCACTCCAATAAACAGTGTACCGAGACAGACGCTCATCCAAGAGATAGACAATCTGCAATCACAAGTCAACATCCTGCAACTGAACCAGTCAAGACTACTGTCACAGATCGTAGCGTTGCAACTGAACCAGTCAAGACTGTCAAGCGAACTCAAGGAAGCCAAGGCATCCATAGGCATGTGGCAGATTCTGAGCGTAGTTGCCCTGATTGCAGGTCTTGGGGTGGGCTACGCTACTGTAAGACTGTCCAAGAAGCCTCTAGGCTAAGACAACTCTATCAACAAGTCACCTGAGTGTACCAATCCATCGCGTGCATTGAGGTTCCTCTCCCCCTTTCCCGTCAGACTCTCGTCATTTGACGAGAATTGACGAACTGCATATCTCATACGGATCGACATCGCGCTCTAGGTACTAGCCCTGTCTGACCGAACAGGCCCCTTCATTGTGATTGGGTGTGAATTCGGGGTTCGATTGGTGTGAATCGGTAGTGAAAGTGGCGAGAAAAGGGTATGGATTAGGGGTGTGGACCGCGCGAGACGGCGCCGAAGATAGTATGCGTGTAGGTCAGCGTAGGCTGTTCACACCGACCTGTTTCGGGGTTTCATGACCTCTACGAAGGCTCAGGTGCGTTTTCGCCCCGAGGTGACAATTCGTGATCCTCCAGTTTTTGGAAAGCCTCAAGCGTAGCACGCTATCCCACGAGAAGCGGGACTATGTAGATGACTTCGAAAGCCTCGTACACGGCCGCGACCGCTAGGACCAAGGCCACCAGAAGGTAGATGCGACCTGTCCTCTTCAAGCCTATCTTGTATGCGGACCAACTGGTGGCCTGCTGACCATGGAGAAGTCCTTCGTATCGATCCTCGACAATGTCGGTCGTGCAGGACGGTAGCCGGTGTAAGCAGTGTGATCTCGCGCATGGGTCGACGTTGCCAAAACCAGGAGCCACCAAGACCAAATCAAGGCACGGTATGACAAGAACTGGGAAGGATCCCCTACGTTGGAGAAGGCGGAGCGACACTTACCTCATTTCAAGAGTGCGGTACAAGTTTCGATCTATGTCCCAGGGATGGACTTGTGGACAGGATCTTTATCATATCTCCGTCTTACTACGGTTGACCAGTTACAGTCTATTTCATAACTCCAGCTCCTCTATTCTGACAGGCCTGCCTTCAGACAGTGACCTCTCTGCGGCTTCGATGATCTTGAGCGCAACTAGGCCATCTTCGCCAGTGACTAGGGGCTCGGTATCATTCAGCACCGACTCAATGAAGTGCTGCAGTTCAATCCT
>Ga0315280_10003710_pt1 | contig 23195 bp, 14 predicted proteins | sample YL17G06_40_MG_FD_203697 | JGI IMG/M metagenome (GOLD analysis project Ga0315280, IMG submission 203697) | Sediment microbial communities from Yellowstone Lake, YNP, Wyoming, USA - YL17G06_40 | ecosystem: Environmental > Aquatic > Freshwater > Lake > Sediment | place: USA: Wyoming | collected... | reverse complement strand
CGAAGGGATTGACTGGACCTCGATCCAAGTCGGTACAGCAGAGCCAATGGGACCACCTAGTGAGCCGGCAGCGGGCGTTCCCATTCAGGCCGAGTACGACGGCGACGCGGCCAGCGGACCCGACGGCGGGCTGAACCTCTCGGCGCGGCTTACCAGGGCCTGGGGCAGTGCTGCCAATCCATTCTGGCCCGCGCGGGCAGTGTTCTCACTGATCACCCCGCGTGGCGACCTGGCGGGGCGGTTCTACGCCGACATCGTCGAGTCGAGTTCCGGGGATGAGGCCGCTGCGCGTGTCAGCGTTCAGCTGCCGCCGGGGGTTTACTTCGCATGGGTGGAGGTAGAAGGTGGGGCTTCGTGCGACTCGGAGCAAGAGCCTTTTGCGCTGATAGCCGTGGGGGCCGACAGAAACGCAATTTGGGGAGCGAGCCGATCGCTTGGGGATGGCCAGCTTAGCGCCGCAATCTCGGTCTGGGACCTCGATACCGCACACCCGCGCGCCGAGGTCATATATTGCGTGCGTGGCCCCGCGGGTTCGCTCCGCGTATTCACCGGCACCTCGATACAGGCGCTCAGCGCCGCCGACGGGCGCGTGGAGATTAGTGGAGTCTCTGCTGCCGACGGTGTGCACGGCCTGCCCTTTGGAGTGACAGCCGATGTCTTTTCGTCCGCCCTGACCATAGCCCTGGCCGACGGGACGAGCGCATCGGGAACTCTTGACGCGGGAGCAAGCACAGCCCCCTAGCCCCCAACTCCCTCACCGCCTGCATTGCCCGCAGGCACAAACGAAAGGGCGCCCCGCAATGATGCGGGGCGTATGGGTCAACCGGCCGTGAAACCGGCGTGGTGCACACGTAGGCGCCGATCCCGGCCCATCACAGCGGCCTCACCCGGCCTTGACGAGTACGCAGTGTCTCAGTCCGTTCCTCCCTCTGCGGCAGCGACCCGGTAGACGCGAAAACTGTACTGAGGGACCTCGCCCTTCCAGCTGACGACACCTGCCTGGCGCACAGAAGCAATCGCCTTCTGCTCCCACTTCTCCTCTACGGTGACAGGCCCCGCACCTGCCAGCCGCAAAGCAATCATGCCCTTCCAGTGCCGGCCAGCATGGTTGCCGATGGTGACCAGCCAGCCCTTTGCCAGTTTGTTGAGCATGACCTGTGGGGCTGCTCCGTTCTGGGTTGTGACTCTGACCGCCCAGACGGGCTCTATCCAGCGCTTCAGGAACTCCGTGATCGGAGCCAGCCAGCGGGATTTGCCGCTGGCTCCCGTTCCGCTGAGGTTGTGCCGAGCCCCGACCACATAGATCCTGCCCTTGCCCAACTGGTTGACCACGATCACCGGCCGGCCTGCCGCATCAGTCAGCACGGCTCTGGCCCCATTAGGCTCGAGCACCCGCAGGGAGAACTTCGCCCCATCGCCAAACCCCTCTGACTCAACCAGATTGCCGAAGCGGCAACCGAAGGCGGGATTCGTCAGGACGGAATCGTGCAGGTGCGCGGCATTGACAACCAGTTCACCGCCCGCAGTTACGTAAGCCAGCAGTTTTGCCAGAAGTGCCTTATCTACAACTATGCCTCCCAAGGTGATGACGCGCGGATAGCGCCTTAGCACTTCCAGAGGGCATTTGTCCGTCAGCACGTCGAAGCAATCGCCAAAGGCGCTTTCTGTGAGGATCAAGGGTTCGATCGCGCAGGGGTCATCAGGGTCGGCTTTGCCGGGATCTGGAAAAGAGGAATGACCTGGGAAGGCGGCATACCAGAACTGCTCGATCTCATGCTCGCCCTCGCTCATCGGCATATAGCCCCAGGCGCCTTCCCGCCGGAAGTTGGTGTGGGGGCCTGGACTCGAAGCCGTGCGCATGTTCCAGCAGCACGGCCACCGGATTGTACGGTTGGCCGCGATCGGGGCAGAGGTCGAAGCAGAAGCGCGCCGCCGCCTGGGCGGTCCTGCCGACGCTGGTCATGATAGGGCGATCCGAGGGCCCATGGGGATAGGGCTCGATGCGGAAGTGGGTGCCGCCGCTGGACTCTTCCAGCACTGCGCTGGCGCCAGCCAGGTAGCCGTAAACCCAGGTGCGCAACTGCATGGCATCGGTTACGCCTCCGCTCCACTTGCCATCCACGAATCCCCAGCCAGGACCGCCATGCACCGGACTCCAAGGGGAGGCATCGAGGAGCCACTGCTTGCCATACTGGCGCGAGGCACCGCGCAGATAGGCTGAGCCTATCTGCAGACTGGCGCCATCAATCTGGCATTCCCACCAGTACGCGCCTATCTGGGGAAGAATGTCGAAGGAGGCATGGGCCAGCACCGGGCTGACGCCGCCGCTCATCATGGTAACCGGGCTGGTGTCTATCTTGTGGTCGGCCAGGAACTCCCAGGTCGCTTTACCAGCGGTGTTCCAGCCGTCGTAGAACTTGCCCGGGCGGGTGGAGCCATATTCCAGCCAGTGGCGCTTGTGAAGGCTGGTGGTGATCCACCTGCGGTAGAACTCATAGCCCTCCATCTTGGCCTCGAAAACAGGGGGCCTGTTTGAGCCATCGGGCTGATTGGCCCACTGGCCAACAGCATCCATCTGCTCGTGACCGACGGACCAAAGACAGCGCCTCTTGCCCAGCGCCCGCCCCATCTCCAGGATCCGCTCGGTGAGCGCCAGGTTGTACTCGTCGAGCGTGGCGAAGCCCCAATCCCGCTCGAGCTTGGGGTTGAAGATATCCTCGGTGAAGAAGTACCACACGATTGCCATTCCCCACTGCTTCATCTGGTCAGCGGTCGGCGGCGGGGTGTTGTACCAGGTGTGGTCGGGCCAGCAAGTCATGGCATTGGCCATGCGTGCCGTCACAAAGGCCTCGATGAGTTTGTCCGGGTCAATAACCAAGGACGAATCCCCGAAAGGCTGGACAACCAGGAGGAAGTCCCGTCTGCCCAGGGCGGCCCACTCGTTCCCCCTCAGTGACGGCTTCGAGTCGGGTTCGACCTTCGGCCATTCACCCGAAATATCGAAGACGGCGCGCCGGATGCGCTTGCGCGAAAGGGAATCGAGGTGGACGGTATTGTGGCACTGGATCAGTTGTGGGACATAGGGCGCCGCTTGCTTTCCCAAGGCGGTGAAAGCCAGGGCGGCATAGATCCGGGTGTACTGATCTTCATGCTTGAGTGCCTCCAGCAGAGCGGGAACCGCGCCCTGCGCTGCCGGCCCCATCTTGCGCAACGCAGCGGCTGCGTTCAGGCGAACCATCCGGGCTGGGTCCTTGAGCGCCGCCGCCAGGGCGGGGATCACGTGGGGGTACTCCGCGGCCGCCCCGGGGCCCAGCTTCTGGAGCACCCAGGCGGCTGCGCCCCGGAGTTCGAAGGCGCGCCAGTGCTTCTGGCCGTAGACATCACCTGGCTTGGGGCCTACGAGCCCACTCTCGTACTCGCCCCGCAACATGGCTAACAGGGCCGGGACTGCGGGCAGGGCCTTTGGCCCGATATGGCCCAGCGCCGCCACAGCGCACCAACGCACCTGCATGGAGGGCGATCCGGCATAGAGCGAGGGCTCCTTCGCGCCATAGCCTAGTTCGCGGTCTCGACTGTAACTGAGGTTCTCCGCGAGGATGGGAACGGATTCTGCGCCCTTGCTCCCCATATCTCGAATGGCGTTGGCGGCCGCGATGCGAACCTTATAGTCCGGATCACGCAGGGCCTCGACCAGCGCTGGCACGGCTGGCTTTCCCAGGTGACCCAAGGCGATGGACGCTCTCCAACGCGCGCCGTCGTCCTGGCCTCTCAGCGCGGCAACCAGGGGCTCCATCTGTGAGTTCCCTGCGCAGGCGGCGCAGCAGCACGTGATCGCAGCCAGCATCGTCGCTCCCATGCAGTAGCCGTTCATACTCCGTCGCTCTCCTGTTGCCCTATCTGAGTCTCCTCCAAGGTTGAAATACGGCATAGGGCAAGTGTCTTCGGCTCACGCCCCTCCATCTCGTCGCGGGTCGGCTGGCACGCGCGTCACGGGTGGAGATCGAAGTTCTCCGGGACGGGCTTCCCAAAGAACCGGAGGTCGGCGAAGTCGAGCAGCGCCTTCCAGTCCTCGAGGGTGTGCGCGTGTCCGCCGTCTCGGTACCAGATGCCGATCCGATTCTCTACCCCCAAGAAGCGGTAGACCTCGCGGGCGGCCTCATGGGTGAGTCGGGTGCCCCGGGGGCTGGCCCAGATGTCGCCGCGCGCCTCCGTGCTGAGCAACGGGCGAGGCGCCACAGCAGCCTTCAGAGCATGCTGGTCGAAGGGCAACTCGGACTCCCGGCCGACATACTCTTTCAGGCGGGGAGAGAACCAATAGGGGAAAGACCGAGTGATGTCGGCGAGTTTTTCCCCTCCCTCATCCGGGAACCGGGAGCATCCGGCCCCGCAGCAGCCGGAGTTGTTCGGCGCTGTCAGTGCAATCCGCTCATCGGTCGCTCCCGCCAGCAGCGCCGCCTTCCCGCCACGTGAATGCCCGGTGACGGCGATGCGCGTGGGGGCGATGCCGGGCAAGTGCTGCAGAAAATCCACGACCCGGTGGTAGCCCCAGGCCCAGGCCGCTAGTGCGCCAAAGTCGCCTCCAGGGAAGGCGGAGTGCAGGCCGATGTTGCGGCCGTTGGAGGAGTCGTCTGCTGCCAGCTCCACGCGGTTGAAGACTGCAAGCGCGTAGCCTCGCCGCGCCACTGCGAATAGAACCTCATCCGTGACATCCCCCCAGCACCCGTCGCCATCCACGACGACCGGGAACGGCCCGGTGTCGGCAGGCATGTAGACCGTGACCAGCCAGCTCAGCCCGTCAGGTCCTGCCGTCAAGCGGTAGTGCGTGGCGGTGAGGCCCTCCTGGCGTAAGACCGTGCTGGAACGCAGTCGGCAGGCGGCCACGGCCAACGGCGGCGGCAGGTGACCATACTGGATCGCCTGGAGCGCCTCAAGCAGCTCGGCCCGCCTCGCCGGCCACTCGGCGGGCGTGGACACTCGGCGGCCGTCATTGGAGATGAATAGGTCGGGCAAGTCAGCGGCAGTGGGGATGTTGACCATCTCGTTCACCTGAGTTCATGCAGGGTGGGGTGCCTTCCGTTGTCCGTGTCAAGCGCCCATGAGCCTTGACCGGAGCCCGTAGTCACGCCCACGCGATCTCCCCGTCGGGCGCGAACCGGACGATCTCCCTCCACAGCGTTGTCACGCATCGGTAATGCCCGCGCTGGTACAGGGGACGATTGTTCCCAGGAGGATCAATGTGGACGACCTCGTTGCCGCGGCGGACGAGGGTGTATTTATGCTTTTCGATGATCACTGTGTCAGTCCGTTCCCGTATGGGGAAGGTCAACCTCACCTCGTCTCCAGGCTTCACTTGTCCCACGCCTGCATAGCGCCCATCGAAGTGCAGTGTGCACGGCGCTCCGTTGACCTGGCCGCTAGTCTGTTCCGCCTTCACCCATTCCGGCAGACGGATCTGCAGGTCCAGCGCCTGCTTCATCTTGACGTCCACCTGCCCCGCGTACGGAACGTGGCTGTTGACGTCCGCCCACTTCGACGCGCGGTTGAGCAGCAGGTTCACCTTGAGCTTCCCAGGATCGTGGGTGAGTATCCGTTCCCAAACGTAATAGACCGCCCGCGCGGCGTTTCCCGTGCAGCAGTGCATGATCGTCCAGCCCTGGCCCTGGACGAAGTCATTGGCCGACGGCCAGCCAGCGAAAGAACCGATAGCACGCTCCGCCACCCGGTCGGTGGTGCCGAAGTCCGGCCCTTGGCAGCCCGCGCCGGGCAAAGGTGACTGGGTTCGGTCAACCGGCTCAAGATGGCCGTCTCTAAGCCAGGCAATGTCAGTCAACTGGCATTCGGCGAACTGGTTTCGCACCCACCGGTCCACATCGTCCCACTTGTCAATGCCCAGAAGTGAGAGCTTGATCCCGGCGGCAATCATGTCCGCCACCTCGCAGATCTCCGAGGAGAACGGCCCCTCGCCGTATCCGCCGCCCTTGGACGCCAACCACTCGGGGAAGAACCCCACGAGGGGTTCACCCTGGCTAACCGCATAGTGATAGGCCTGCAGGGCCGGCGCCAGCAGCTCTTGGTTCCCGGTGGCCTGCACGACCTCCAGCGCCGTCATGATCTGGCAGGTGTGGGCGTGGAAATGGATCTGCTTGGCGGCCCCCGGGAATTCCTCCCTGAACTCGCCGTCGGGGCCGAAGTACCCGGAATCCCGGAAAACGTAGCGCATGAGCCTTTCCGCCATCGCGCCAGCCTCTCGGTTGCCCGAAGCCCGGCAGCACTGGGCCAGGCCCTGCGCCACCCAGCCTGCAAGGGCAGCACGGAAACCCACGGGCCCCTGTTTCGGCTTGACGATCGGCTTCCCGGGTTCGGTGCAGTTGGCGAACAGGTACGCAATGTCCCCCTCCACAATGCAGAGGTTCATCAGCCCCTCGGCCAAGCGGTTTGCTGCCTCCCGCCAGGGACCGCTGGGATCCATGAGCGCATAGATGCAGAACGCGCCCAGCACGCGCCCGTTCATGCTGATCGAGCACCAGTGTTCCCCCGTGGGGAGGTAGTCGAGCCCGGCCCAGGGGTTCGGATCGGGGGGCAGCGCCCATGGGCGGCCCTTGATAGGGATGTACACCAAGCCGTCCGCTCCCTGCATTTTCAGGTAGGTGTGCATCAGCCTGTGCTCGGTGTCCAGGTTCTGGCGGCTGCCGCTTGCGATTCGATCCAGGGGTAAGGCCTGGAAGAACTTCGCTTGGACGTGGTCATCCACCGTGTGATACATGGCCGGGTCCTTGGCCAGCAGGTCAACAATCCAGTAGAGTTCGTCGTCGAATTCAGGGTCGAGCGCCTCCGTCAAGGCATTGACGCATAGACCGGCTCGCTCGGCGAGGTCGAGGGTGGCCGGCACCAGTGCGTCATGGTACTGCCCGGGGTATGCCGGACGCGCAGGGCGGGCAGCATCCGGGCTGACATAGGTCAGGTTTGGATTGCCTGCAGAAAGAGCGTCTCGAACCACTGCCACGTTTCTCCTTCCAACTCGACTCCGCAGCGGTGATTCCAGATTGCCGCTGGAAGTGCCTGCAATCCCCGCGGAGGGGTGAGATTGGCTACCGCGGTCACGCACCTCTCAGACCGGCTGCGTAGGTTAGGGGGACGTGAGACCCCTTGTAGCGGTCAGACACCCTTGAGACCGACGTAGCGGGCACAGAAGCGCCGTTGTCGGACGAATGGGCCCGGTTTCAGCCACGCTTGACCATCACAAATGGTCTGATATGATAGAATGCCCTGGGATCACGGCCAAGCCCATAGGGCCGCTGGAGGTGTCCCATCGCCACTTGACAGGCGCACCCTGGAGCGCTCCTGGTTGCTTGGGGGCGCGGGGCTTGGCGGCGCAATACGCAAGAGAGGGACGAGTCAATGCACAACGCGGAGTGGATGATCATGTTCCTGGCCCTGGTCCCACTGAGCCTGTGCTCGGGAGCGGCACACGCGGCGCCGTCGCAGACAGTGGATCTGACCAAGGCGGTGGTGGTCATCGCCGGTTCGACGGCCGACGCGGTGGAGCGCCAGGCGGCGCTCATGCTGCGCTGGGAGGTGCGCAAGCGCACCGGCCTCGAGCTGAAGGAAGTGCCCGCCCTGCCCGCGGACGCGACGCCGGCCATCGTGCTCGGGAGCCGTGAGCGGATGCCGCCGCTGCCGGCGGGGCTGCAGCTGCCGGCGCCGCCCATGAAGGAAAGCAAGCCGGCGGCGGAGGGGTACGTGGTCTTGGTGGACACCAAATCGCGGCCGGGGCCGACGGTGTGCTGCGTGGGCAATGACCACCGCGGGACGCTGTTCGCGGTGGGGAAGCTGCTGCGCACAGTGGATTGGGGGGAGGGTAGCCTGAAGGCTCCAGCGGATCTATCAACCGCGAGCGCGCCCGAGTATCCGGTGCGCGGGATGCAGTTGGGGTACCGTCGGCTCAACGACACCTTCGACGCGTGGGATGTTGGGAGATACGCCCAGTACATTCGGGACTTGATTATCTTCGGCAACAACAGTGTGGAGCTGATTCCGCCCAGCGGGCCGGGCGTGGAATGGATCGCCATTCCCGATCCGCTGATGCCGCTCAACACGTGGGACATGACGGCGGCGCTGAGCGCCCTTTTGGATGCTTATGATATGGACGTATGGCTGTGGCTGCCGCTGGAGGACAACGCGACCGACGACCCGCAGCGGCGGGCGGCAACTCTTCTCGACCGCGAGGAGCTCTTTGCAGCCTGCAAGCGAATTGACCACGTATTCGTGCCTGCAGGCGATCCGGGCAACACTTCCCCGCAAGCGATGATCCCCTACCTGCGGGACCTGGCGCCACTCTTGCACAAGCATCATCCCAACGCGAAGCTGTGGGTTTCGTCGCAGAAATGGGGGCTGCAGGGGGTCAAGTACTTCACGGACTACATGCGGGCGAACCAGCCCGACTGGCTGGCGGGCATGGTGTGGGGGCCGAGCTCCCCGGGCACGCCGCAGCAAGCGCGACAGCTGGTACCCGCGAAGTACGGCATCCGCCTATACCCCGACATCACCCATGCCCTGCGGTGCCAATATCCGTTCCCCTACCTGGATGAGCCATGGGCGCAGGGCTACGCGCGCCAGCCCATCCAGCCGCGCCCCACGCAGTACGCGCACATCTGCCGCATGATGTCGCCGGGCACGGTGGGCGCGGTATGCTACTCGGACGGCACGGGCGATGACGTCAACAAGATCATCTGGGATTCCTTGCTGTGGGACCCCAAGGCGGACGTGCGAGAGGTGCTGCGTGACTACGGGCGTGCTTTCTTCGGGCCGGAATTCGCGGAGCAGGTTGCGGATGGGGAGCTGATGTTGGAGCAGAACTGGGTTGGCCCCGCCGCGAGCAATCCGCAGGTGGCGCAGACATTTGCTCACTGGCGGGCGATGGAGAACCGCGCCACGCCCAAGCAGCTGGCGAACTGGCGCCTCCAGCAGGGGCTGATCCGGGCCTATGGAGATATGTTCATCCAGACGCGCGTGCGCCGCGACCAGGTGCTGCTGGAGCGGGCCTACGCGGAACTGAGGAAGGCCTCCCGAGTCGGTCCCGAGGCGGCGATGGCAGGGGCGGACAAGATCCTTGCCGAATCCAGCGCGCTCACCGCCGCGCCTGAGCTGCGCAACCGGATTCACGAGCTGGGCGGGGAGCTGTCCGAGAGCGTCGGCATGCAGCTCAGCCTCGACAAGTACGGTTCCAGCGACGGCAACCGCGGGGCACAGCTCGACAACAACGACCGGCCGGTCTCCGATTGCCCCTGGCTGAAGGCGGAGCTGGCCAAGATTCGCAAGCTGCCTACCCGCGAGGCGCAGCTCGCCGCCATCCACCAGCGGCTGAACTGGGCCAACCCCGGCCCGGGCGGGTTCTACGATGACCTGGGCAACCATGCCAACCTCATGGACCCGCATCTGGTGCGTCCCACGACCTGGGAGGATGACCCCGAATTCATGCGCACCCCCGACGACGCGCACCAGTCCTCGATGTATCCCCAGTACCAGCGCCTGTCGTGGATGAATCAAGCACAGAGCCAGATTGAGCCCTTGCGGCTGCGCTACACCGGGCTCGACCGGAACGCCGCCTACATCCTGAAAGCGACCTACGGCGGGCGGGGCAAGGCGATGGTGCAGCTCTACCTGGACGGCGAGAAGTTCGGCGATCCGATTACGTCCGATCCGCAGAAGCCGACCAGGTACGAGTTCGAGGTGCCCAAGTCCATGACCGCCGACGGCGCGCTTGACGTGGCATGGGATGAGATGGGCGAAGGCGGGGCGAAGATCGCGGAGGCGTGGCTGGTGAAGAAGGAGTAAGCGCTGTTGACGACATCGGCGATCTAAGAGGCGATGCATGGCCGGGTCACCCCACCCGACCCTAAACTAGAGGGCGGGCGGCAGCATGCCCGCCCTCACCATCTGGACAACATGACAAGAGAGGAGCGGATCGTGAACGGAGCGCCCTTGGCAGAGGAACTGGCAGCGGCGAAGAACTGGTTCGAGGCCGCATTCCACCCATCGGAGCCGGGCGAACGGCCGCTGTGCCCCATCTCCTTCCGCTACGGCAACAGGGGTTCAGACGAATTGCTGCGCGAGTGGAAGGCCGAATGGGCTGCCGGGGCCGGGCATTCGGGGAACCTGGTCCTCACCGACCCGCAGGGAACGCTTCAAGTGCGCCTGGAAGCCACCTTCTTCGAGGACTTTCCCGCTGTCGAGTGGGTCGCGTACCTAAGGAACACAGGCAGCAACAAGACCCCCATGATCTCCGACGTCGGCGTACTCGAAGCCGCGTTCCCCGCCAGCAGAGACGATGCTTGCGTGGTGCATCACGCGCTGGGGAGCGACTGTAAGCTGGATGATTTCGCACCTCGCGAAACGCCGGTGCCACCCGGGGGCGAGTTCCGGCTGGCTCCGTTCGCCGGGCGCTCGTCGGAAGGCGCCCTGCCGTTCTTCAACCTGAGGGTCTCGGATCGTGGGGTGATCGGAGCGATCGGCTGGACTGGCGAGTGGGCTGCCGAGTTCCGTCGAGACGGGGCAGGCGAGGTGCTCGTGCGCGCGGGCATGCGGCGCACGCACTTGGCTCTTCTCCCTGGCGAGCAGATCAGGACGCCGCGCATCGTGCTGCTTTTCTGGCAGGGCCACCCGCTGCACGGCCACAACATGCTGCGCCGCTTCATCCTGGCGCACCACACGCCACAGCCCAGCAGGAGACTGCTGCAGGGGCCAATATGCAGCGCGCAATGGGGAGAAAACACGGCCGAGAATCAGATCGCAAAGGCGCGCTGGTGGAAAGACAACGACCTGCCCATTGACTGCTACTGGATAGATGCCGGCTGGTACGGCGACGCGCCGTATAAGGTGGGCTCAACCGTATTCGATAGTCCATGGTTCAAGTACGTGGGTGACTGGTGGCCGAACAAGCAGACCTACCCGCATGGGCTTGGCCCGGTAGGGAAGGCGCTGCGGGAGATGGGCCTCGGCTTCGTGCTCTGGATTGAGCCTGAACGCGTCTTCAAGGACACGCACTTCACGCGCGAGCACCCGGAATGGCTTCTGGGCCCGGTGGGCGATAACTACCTGTTCAACCTGGGCCTGCCCGAGGCGCGACGCGAGCTGACGGATTTGATCTCGTCGCTCATCCAGGAGGGAGGCGTGACCATCTACCGGCAGGACTTCAACATGGACCCGGCTCCGTTCTGGGAGGCGGCTGATGCGCCTGACCGGGTGGGGATGAGTGAGATCAGGCACATCGAAGGCCTGTATGCGATGTGGGATGAACTGCTTGCCCGTCACCCGGGCCTGGTGATTGACAACTGCTCAAGCGGCGGCAGGCGGATCGACCTGGAGACGATATCGCGCAGCATCCCGCTGTGGCGCAGCGATTTCCAGTGCTTCCCGCATTTCGACCCGATTGCCATCCAGGGGCAGACGCAGGGCCTCGCCCTGTGGGTGCCTTTGAGCACGGGCTGCTGCGAGCAGGGCAACACCTATGCTTTCCGCAGCGCACTTGGGCCGGGGATGGTGATCACCACCAATATCTTCGATCAGGCGCCAGCGCTACCGTTCCCCGTGCCCTGGCTGCGCGAGCGCCTTGAGGAGCAGGTCGCGGTGCGGCCACATTTCCATGGAGACTTCTATCCTCTGCTTTCCTTCAGCCTGGCGGAAGACGTCTGGGCAGCGTGGCAGTTCGACCGGCCCGATCTGGGCGAGGGTATGGTGCTCGCCTTGCGGCGGCAGAGCAGCCCGTTCACGCGGATGGACGCGATGCTGCGTGGTCTGGAGCCTGATGTGAGATATGAGGTGCGCTCGATGGACGGCGCGCAGGCAACCAGGCGCACCGGGCGGCAGTTGATGGAGACAGGTATTCCCATCGAGATAGTCGAGAAGCCTGGTTCCGCGCTGTTCATCTACAAGCGTCTTTCCTGAGTCTGGCGACTGGTCCTCTGTGCCGCAGTCAGGGGCCCATGAGGCGAGTTGCGCAGGTCATGCGCCCCTGATACCGGCATGGCTGGCGCATATGCGCCGAGATCGGACGAATGGGGCCGGTCTCAGGCACGCTTGACAAGGACAGGTCGCACCAGAACCCGCCGAGAAAGCCAGGTCACCTACACGTAGTTGAGGCCCGGCTGGATGGTCGGGAGCGGGAAGATGGCGGAGAGGACGCGGCCGAGGTCGCCGGGCACCTGGGGCGCGTCGGGGCCGCCGCAGACGAGGCGGGCGGCAGCGGAGAGGTCGAGTGCCAGGGTCTCCTCCCCCAGCGCGAAGGTGCAGGTTTCGCCGTCCTGCGCGAAGGAGAGGTGCGACAGGTCGCACTCGGGAAGGCGTGCAGCGAGGTAGTCTTGCAGGTCATCCATCAGCCCCGGCAGGTCAATGAGGCGGATGGTGCCGGAGATGGTCCGCCAGGTGATCTCCAGCCCCGCGCGGCAGAAGCGGTACCGAAGGTCGGTGTCCTGGGCCAGCGCGTCAAAGAGGATGAGAGGCGCCTCGGTGGCCTCAAAGAGCAAGGGCAGGGCGTCGAGGAGCGCGGCGCGGGAGCCGGCGTACTCGGCGACCCAGCGGCCGTGTTCATCACGCCAGCGGTGGATGCTCAGCACGGCGTAGGCGACGGGGCGGCCGTCTGACTCGACGAGGTAGATGTCAGTGCCGTAACAGTTCCACCAGAAGCAGAGGTTCTGCTCGAGGTCGGCGGGCCGGACGAAGTGAGCGGGCTCGGCCTGGTAGAGGGGCGCGAGGACGGGCCAGTCGTCGAGCGTGACGCGGCGGACTGAAAGGCCTTGGCCCGGCGTGGGGAAAGCATCAGGCGTGAGCTTCACCTGGTAGGCGAGGCCCGCGGGGACGCAGTGGTTGCGGCGGTAGAGCCCGCGACCCCCGGAGACGACCATGAGCCGGACGCCCGCGGCGGCAAGGCGCTCGATATGGTGCGAAAGGATCGCGGTGGCGAAGCCCCTGTTCCGCTGGTCCTCACGAGTGCAGACACAGCCGATGCTGGAGATGTGGGTAGTGCAGCCGTACATGCGAAACGCGCTGTCGTGGGCGAAGATGTAGGAGACGGGCTTTCCCTCCTCCACTATCACGCGGCCGGTCTGCATCAAGGGCCGGCGCATGCCGGTGAGCATGTAATCGCGTCGGTAGTAGTCAAATCGGAAGACAGTGCTGACGAGATCGGTGAGATCTTCGATCTCCTCGGTGCGGGCCTGGCGCGGTCCTTCCACAAGCATCCTCCTGGCTCAAACACGGGATTGAACTTGCCTCCCAAGACGAGTCCAGGTCCGATGTTAGTATGTGGTGCCTGGGGAGGTCAAGGAGGAGCAAGGCAGGTGAGTCAGAAGCGTCACACGCCGGAGCAGATCATCCACGAGCTGCGGTAAGCGGAGGTAGAGTTGAGTAAGGGAGCCACGGTGCCCCAGGCCTGCAAGAACATCGGGGTGACGGACCAGACCTACTACCGCGAGCCGAATACGGTGGCCTGCGGCTGGATCAGGCGAAGCGGATGAAGGCGCTGGAGACCGAGTGCGGCGGGTCAGGCGCCCGTGAGACCGGCACGGTGCACACGGAAGCGCCGTTCTCGACCTGCCCCATGGCCTGATTGGCTGGGCGAGGACAAGACAAAGGCGCCGCCTCAGATGAGCCGGCGCCCTCAGTCGGACTGCCAGCGCTGCGTGGACTACTGGACCTTAAGGAGCTGGACCTCGAAGATCAGCGTTGAGTTCGCGGGGATCGGTCCCACGGCGCGGTCGCCGTAGCCCAGGCCCGGTGGTACTATCAGCTTGCGTGTGCCGCCCGGCTTCATCCCGACGACACCCTCATCCCAACCTTTGATAACACTCCCTGCGCCCAAAGGGAAGCTGAATGGCTGGCCCCTGTCTTTCGAGCTGTCGAATTTGGCGCCCCCGACGAGCCAACCGGTATAGTGGACTTCCACCATCTCGCCGGCCTTTGCCGCTGGGCCCTTGCCCTGCTTCACATCAATGCAGACCAACCCGTCAGCCATCTTGTACGCCGGGTTCTTGGTCGCGGTGCCGAGCTTGCGGGCCGCCTTCACGGCCGGGCTTTCCTGGCCAGGCGTCAGCCTCACTGCTTTCGCCTTCTGCGCAGGATGAGCCGCCTCCTGAGCTTTCTTCGCTTGCGCCATCCCCGCCGCCGAGACGGTCAGCGAGAGAAGCGAGACCAAGACGTAACGCTTCAAGTTCAACCGCATCGCACCTCACCTCTTGCCAGATTCGCGTGGCGATTATAGCACGTGATGTCGCTCGGAACAAGCAATTCCACGCTTCAGGCTGCCAGAGCATGGGACAGCCCTGACCTAGTTGGCGGGTTGAGGCCGGTTGCGCCGGTCAGGCGCCAGTGGGGCAAGCATGGCCGGCGCATATGCGCCGTTATCAGACTCGTTCCGTCGGCGTAGCCTTGACTTCTGCTGCCCGAGCCCCTCGCGTGCCTGCAACCCTTCGGCCTGAGTAGGCCCAACTGGGTGCGACCCTGCGCCTGCAGGGATGCCCTCATCCGGCGGTGAAAACAGTCGGCGGACGAGTTCCGGGACCCTATGGGGCTTGAATCTACTCTAGTCGGCGCTGAACTCCATGCGCCGCCCTTCCCGGGCTGAGATGTAGGCCGCCTCGAGCAACTCGGTCAGATTCCGGCCATCCTCCACCGTGATGGTCATCGGTGTTCCCTTTTCGATGGCTGAGATCCACTGCTGCATCGGGCCCGGCAGACCGGGGCCTAGGTCAGTCGGCTCGAAGGCTCCACGCACCCCGGCTGCTTCCAGTTTCCGGGACGCCATGCGCACCGCGGCGCCAGGCAGCCCGCGGATCAGATAGCCCTCTGTCCCGTAGATCTCCATCAGGTTCGGGCCAGCACGATGCACCCAGGATACATCGAGCACTCCGAGTGCGCCGTTCTTGAACTCCACCGCCACTGCTGCGTTGTCATCAATGGGGTACCTGTCTGAGAAGTTCTGTATCTGCGCAGTTACGCTCTTCGGCTCCCCAAGAAACCATCGCATGACATCAACCGTGTGGCAGCCCAAGTCGAACAGGGCGCCGCCTCCGGCGAGCCCGGGGTCGCCGAACCAAAGGCTACCTCCTGCAAACCATCCGTCCAGCGCCGCCGAGTGCGCTACCCGCGCCCGCATGAACGTGACCTGCCCCAATGCGCCCTCGTCAAGCATTCGCTTCGCGAACAGCACGTCAGGCCTGGTGCGGCTCGGCAGCGAGATCATGAAGTGAATCCTTGAAGCGCGCACCGCCTTGACGACCCGGCCCGCGTCGGCAGTGGTCACCGTCAGGGCTTTCTCACTGAATATGTGCTTGTCGGCTGATACTGCTTGCAAGATGATATCAGCATGTTTGCTGGTTTCAGCGTTGATGACCACGGCATCCACTTTCGGATCGCTGAGCACCGCCTGCAGATCCCTGCAGAACGGAGCCCCGTTCTGCTGGGCCGCCGATTGGCCCCGCTGTACGTCATCATCCCAAACGCACGCGATCTCTGCATCCGGGTGCTCCTGCACCTGGCGAGCGTATCCTTGCGCGTGTACGTGGGCGAAACTAACCATTGCAATCCGCACCATTCGCATTCCTCCTAATCTGGGCTGCCGCCCCTAGCATGTTACTGTATTCTGCCTGGCCAAAGTAAAAACCTTGATCGAGCTGTTGGTCGAGGCGCGACGTACTGCAGCAGTTCGGGGGCCGTGAGGCCGGCGTGGGCGCATACGCGCCGATATCGGCCGAATGGGGCCGGGTTCAGCCACGCTTAACAAGGACAGGTTGTCCGGCAAAAGGACATCCGCAAGGCGCTCGGGCGTCGCTGAGACCAGCGCGGGCGGCCTCGGAATGAGTTCTAGGACCCTACGGGGTCCCCGCCTCCACACGCTTCGCGGAATGAGGTCACGATCACCCCATGGGCCTTTTGACCTACGGCATCCATTTGTCCCTGCCGTTCAACTCGCCGGCAATGATTCGCTCCTGGAATTCCTTTGAAATGTGCGCGATGTAGATCTGCGGGACCCACGTGCGGTCTGAGCGAAACACGCAGAGGCTCCCGTCTTGCGAAAGGCTTGGGTGTGGGTGGCCAAATTCGTAGTGGTCTTGGCTAGCGCCCGGATGGCACAAGGTGGCAAAGTGGGCGGTAGGCACGTGGATATACTGGAGGCCCTGGTCAGGCCAATTCGTATCGGCCACAATCCATTCGCCATTCCAAGAGGCACCCGAGTGCCAGAAATAGGGCCCCTCGACAAGCGCGCGCGGGTCGCGACCCTTTTCCGCGAGCCAGATGCATTTGTGGGGCGGCTTGCCACAGCCTTGCAGCATGAGCCGTCCCCCCAAGAGGGTGGCATGGGCGTACATCTCCGGGCAGAAGTATTCGATATCGTTTCCGTCCTCGTCTGTGATCCACTTCGCCAGCAGCGCTCCCTCGTTTGTTACGATGCGCGAGCCGTCTTCGCGAACAACCGTCCCCCATTCGACCGTGCCTTTGCTGACGATAAGTCGCGGGCCCGTGGGGTCACAGGCAAAGAAGTGCCCATCCACTTTCACTCCCGTCGTCTCTCCGGTGTCGAGGTTGACGCGGATGGCGCCACTTGCGCGGGGCCCGCGGTGAAGGATAAACAACCGCTGCCCGTTCGCGGATATGTGGAGATTCTGAATGACGCTGCCCTCAGGGCGGTGCTTCTCCAGCGAACACAACTCCTCTATTCTGCCGGTTTCCACATCTACCGCGCACAAGGTATAGCCCCACACACAGAAGACCGTCTTGCCGTCTAGGGTCAGGCGAGCGGCCGGGCGACCGTAGTAGCCGCCAGCCTCCATGCGCTCGCCGCGCTCGGCCAACTGAAACAGGTTGAGCCCATCTGCATCTACGCGAAACAGATCCCAGGGAGCATCGCGCGCGACAGCACGCTGGCAGAAAAGAAGCACCCGTCGGTTGTCGGAGGTAATGCAAGGCCAGTCGTAGAGAAAGTGCGCGCTGGGGCACGGGTAACTGGTGAGTTGAATCACCTTGATGCCTGTCCTGGGATCGACCCGTTGAATCCGCTCGCTGGCAAATGGCGTACGTAGCATCCGCTGCATTCTCCTATGCTCAGTCAGGTTCGATTCTTTCTTCTATTATAACCCCTGCAGCGGTCACGGCGCTTTGAGACCGGCGTGTTGGGCGCACACGCGCCGATCTCGGCCGAACGGGGCCGGTTTCAGCCACGCTCAGCAAGGACAGGCTCTAGCGTCATGAGCGGCCCCGGCCCAGTTCTTCAGCGGCCCTGGCGTCAAGCGGGGCCCAACTCTGGAAATCCGCTCCCTTACCGTTGATGCCACGGGTCAGGAGGCGCCGATTCCTGCCGTCGGCGTCCATGATCCAGAGCTCTGCCGGGCATCCGACTGCTGCCCGGGCGAAGACGATGTGTTTGGAGTCGGGCGACCACACTGTCCGCCAGTTCCAGATCGGCGGGTCATCGTGCGTGATAGCCTTCGCCTTGCCGGTTTGAGGGTCTATCAGGCAGATCTCAGTGCCCCCACGGGCCAGCTCCGGCTTGTACTCGCGGTTGAAGTGGTTCGTATCTGGGCGGTCGGCCTGAAACTCCCAGGCCGTACGTGAGCCCGGCAGACACCGCGTGTACGTAATCGCGCGGCCGTCCGGCGACCATGTCGGCAGGTTCGAGCCGCCTCCCCTGGTTTCGGGGGAGCCGTACGAGGTGCCAAACCAATGGCGCTGGCCGGTGGTCAGGATCCGCTGCTCGGAGCCGTCGGCCCGGCTGATGCAGAGATCCGAGTGATCGTGTCCCGGATCCTTCTTGTGCTCGCACCGCTGATATAGAACCCAGTCGGCGTCCGGCGACCATTGCGGCCCGAAGTTCAGATAGTCTGGGTCGCTCGCCAGGAGAACTCGCCTCTTGGTCCCAATGTCCACTACGTAGATCTCGTAGCCGTTTCTGCCTGGAACGTTGGTGATGTGGTACGCCACTCGCTTCCCGTCCGGGCTGAGAGTGGCGCCGTAGGCGTAGCCCGGGCCCCGGTAGATCCAATCCGGCTCGGTCCCGTCGAGATTGACAGTGAACAGCCGGGTCTCATTGGCGATGGCACCGCATACCAGGAAACGCTTCTCCCCAGGCAGCAAGGCCACCACGCTCATCAGGGAGGGCAGAGGGATCTCCGTCAACTGTTTGCTCACCAGGTCGTAGATCCACTGATGAGTCCGTGCGAACGCGGCCCCGTCCTTGTCGTCGAACTTCGCGAAAGGATTCCTAGGCGGCTCCTGGCTGGCAAGGACCAAGCGGCGGCCATCGGAGAAAGGCAACCTGATCTGCCAAAGGCTTTGGTTTGGCACATCGAATTGCAGATAGCGCTCCCCTGTCGCGTCCGGCTCTATCATGCCAATGCGGTTGCTCGAACTGAAGAAGATGATGCCCCTTCCATGTATCTTGGCCATTGGCGCCTCATCGCGGACGAGTAAGGTAGCGAGCGAGACGCTGGCGTGGGCTGCGTAGAGATGCCCCTTGCTGCCGGCCACTCCCACAAGAGTCAACACCAAGCAGAGGCATTTTCTAGTCATACCACCCACTTCCGCGCTCAGCTCCCAAACCCATCCTGGGGCTGTTCTTGGCCCTCGACGGAGGTTATCCTCCTGGAGAGATAGGACCGGATAGGGCCCGTCCAGCCGGTACATACGCGCCGTTCTGTTGCCCATCCCATTCCCCAGACCTCTGCAGGGAAGAGATCCTGTCGCGGCGAAGCCGACTGCAGTTGAAGGCCTTGGTGGCCAGGCGTGAGCACCACCGCAAGACGGGGGACAGAAGTGAGAATCCAGAGGCGGGGACACCCGGAGTGTACACTGATTCACCCCCCGATCTGTCCCACGATCGCTGAAGACCAACACGGCCCTCAGGCCGGTCGGGGGCAAATGTGCACTCGGCTAAGGAGGTGACGAGATGAGCGGCAAGCCTGTTCCTGAAAAGGATCCTGAAGGAAGCGGCACAAGGCTGGGCCGGCTTCTGCGGCTACCGGCCTGGGTCATGTGGCGATTCGTGATCGGCGGCCTGGCGTGCCTCGCGCTGGTTGCTTGGGCGATGTATTGTTCGTACCTCGCGCTCCAGTTACCAGGTCTCGGTTTCGCTGTCATGTATGCGGTCGCTGTCTTCGGTGTCCCCCTGGCGCTGATCGGCGGCTCCTTGTTGCTCGTCGCCTACGGGTTTGTGAGGAGGGAGGAATGGCCGGGGACGCTGGCGCTGGTTCAAGACCTTGTGCTGGTGATCGTTGCGGCGCTCATGCTGGCGGACTCACTCCATGAGTTCGCTACCAGAGGTGGCAGCCCGGCGCTGATGATCTGGTGGGCGTCGGCAGTCGGCGCCTCCGGACTCCTCCTTGCGGCGGAGGCGAGCCATTTGCTGCACGCAGCGTGGGCGCGGCGGCTTGCCTGGCCTGCGTACGGCGCAGTCGCTGCCGGTCTCCTGCTCATATGTCTCATCGTCCCGCCGGTGGTCAACAAGCGCCTCGTCCGGCACGTGGGGCCGCTCCTCGCTTATGCGCGAACGCACTGGTTTAGCATTCCGCCGGGCTCTCGCATCTCAGTGAGCCGAGTGCCGTTGTCGGGCCCCGGTTCAGAGGGGCATCGGGACTTTGTCCACGTGGAAACGGAGAATGCGGTCTGGGACGTGCGAACACACCACCTGGCCAGCGGACGTTGGCGTATCCCGGAACCAATACTGGAACAATGGGTGGATTTCAGTGTGTTCCACGGCCGTGTGCCTGGCCGTGGAGGCATCAGATCCGTCTCTGCCGCGCAGCGCCTGCTTGAGGATGTTGGTGTGGTGGACCGTGATCTCAGACCTGAGCGGCTGCCCGAAGGTGAGAAGACAGTAGGGCCGGAGATTCCCCCACCTTCTCCGCGGTTTCTCTGCAAACTGTGCCATCGCCAATGGCACGAAGAAGTAGCGCCGGACATTCCTCCACCTGCTTCGCGCTTTGCGCGGCCGTACCAGTTCTGGTCGCCCAGAGGGCGCGGGTTCTACTCTGTTAGCGAGGACGGTAGAATCGCCTTCTTCGTAAAGCACCCGCTGGAAGTGCCGTAGGCAGGCCCTCCCGGGCATCTTTCGGACCAGGCCAGGTGGGCAGGGGCTGACGAGGCCCACGTCCCACGTCGAGCGCCGCTGGGCCGGTCTGTCGTGTCAGGCGTCTGTGATAGCGCCGTCGCGGAGCCAGTAAGCCCGATGTCAGTCATGACCCGGTGGGGCCGCTCAGAAGTGCCGATACCCCCCACCACATCCCCCTTACCGCCCGTAAGCCGCTCGCCCACCCGTGTGTGGATCGCGCTCCGCGGCAGGAGGTCGGCGCCAGGGTCACGCAGAAGATGGCTGCAGAGCGATACCTGGACACTGCGCTATCTTGCTGCAGCGGAATTGCGCGATAGGTATTGCGATTCAAGAATAGGGAGGACTGGCGATGAGAAGGTTTGTGACGTTGATGGTTCTGCTGCTGTCCGCCGCAAGCGCGTTAGCTGTCGGCGACCAGGCCTACCTCGGCATATTCGCCGAGACGAAAGTGATGCGCATCGCGGGGATGCCCCCGATGCCGGCGATGCCTGCTCTGCCGCCAGGCGTGGACCTGTCGAAGATCCCGGGCATGCGGAATATGCCGGCCATGCCCGGCGCTCCACAGCGGCTTCTCGATGTGCGGCTTTGGTCGCCGGGCATTGCGCCGCAGAACGCGTCTGCCTACGTTGCGCCTCCTGCGGGGCTTAAGCAGGGGAACCGGCTGGACCTTGAGATCTACCGCCCGCAGGCAGAGAAGGTCAGCGGCGGCCCGTTCAACCCCGATGCGGTGCCCGATTTCACGGTGAAGATATACTGGGGTTCGTCGCCGACGGTGAAGCCCGGCCAACCGAAGGTGATACGCTGGGGCGGGCTGACGCCGGAGCAAAAGGAACTGATGAAGAAGCAATCGAGCAGGGCGGCGCGTGGCTCCTATTTCTACAAGCCTGACTGGACGACGGGTTACTGGCCGACCGACCGCCAGCCGGGGAAGATCGCAGACGATGCCTCGCTCGTGGGCGGCTACGCGCTCACGACGAACTACGCAGGCAACGTATCCATCGAGGCGCCTGCAAATGTGGAGTTCCTGGCGCCGATTGAGATGAGCAGCCCGGACCTTGGGAAGCAGGTGCCGTTTGAGGAGCCGATAGGTTTCGTCTGGCAGCAGATCCCGAACGCGCTGGGCCTGCACGCGATGATCACCGGCATGGAAGGGAAAACCACGCTGGTCATCTGGAACTCGTCGGAGTCGTACACCGACGAGATGATGGGAGCGGACTGGGGCTACCTCGAGATGGCCCGGGTGCTAGAACTGGTGAAGGCGACGGTGATGATGAAGGGGGACCGAACGAGCGTGACGGTTCCAGCGGGCATATTCAAGAACTGCGAAGGAGCGATGTTCATGATGGTGGGCTACGGGCCGGGGGCGGCGCTCGACAAGGGCCAGCCGCTGCCGCGGATTCAGACGAAGACGACGATGAACATCATGCTCGGCGGCAAGGGGATGCGTGGGATGGGAGGCATGGGCGCGGGTGAGTAGGGGTCGGTCCCCGTCCGGCGACTGAACGCGCGGCCTGGTGTCAGGCGCAGTCGAGTGACCCTATCGGAAGGAGGGAGATTACAGGTGAGGGGTGCCGGTTCGTGTGGGTTGCTGCGCATGTTCCGGGCCTGGCTGTGCGTGTCCGTGATCCTAGTGTGGTGCGGGGGGCCGCTGGCGGCGGCGACCTCGCTCGGCAATCCAAACGACAGTAACCGGAGGAACCGTCCGATAAGCAGCCAGCAGCTTCCCAGCGTGGTGATTGGCACACCCCACGTGCTTGCAGAAGGGCCGGGCGTTAACGCCGCCTCTCCCATCACCTGCCTGGCCAGCGGCGAGGTCGTGGCCGCCGTGGACCACCCGGCCACTGGCGGCAAGACAGCGGAATCATACGTGATGATCTCCTCAGATGTGGGCAAGACCTGGCGCAAGCAGGCGATGCCCTGGAACGGCGCGGTCAAGATGCAGTTGCGCGATGGGGCCATCTTCGTCACAACCGGGTGGGCGCAGAGCCCGGCCCAGGAACAAGGTGTCTGCACCTATCCCGTGCTTCGGGGCAAAGACACCTGGGAAAGCCTGCGGCCCGAGACTATCACCGTCAGATCGCCGGCCATCGTCCAGCTCGGTGACAACCTGAAGCCTATCCAGGGGCTCATCCTCTGGAACCGGGTAGTTGAAATGCCCAGCGGGGATCTGCTTCTCACCGCCTACGGCAACTTCAAGGGCGACGACGTACCGCTCGAGGTGAGCTACGAGGCCCTCCGCCCGACGCTCTATCCCTATCCGGGGATGACCAAGACGCGCGCGGTGCTGCTCAAGTCCGCCGACCAAGGGCATACCTGGGACTACGTCACCACGATCTCGGACGACCCCTCCAGCGGCGACGAAGGCCCGTGCGAGCCAAGCCTGACCCGCACGAATGACGGCGACCTGGTGTGCGTCATGCGCACCGGCCGCGTCAATGCCCTGCGCCTATCGCGCTCCAGCGACGGCGGTAAGACCTGGACGCCGCTCAAAGTGATCCCCCGCGCCATCGGGGTGGCTCCTTTTCTGATCACCATGCGCGACGGGACTTTGGCCTGCGCCTATGGCATGAAAGAGGACTACTGGAAAGGCGAGCACCGCCGCGAGCTGCACATCATGTTTTCCTTCGACCAGGGCAGGACGTGGCCGCTCAACGAGATAGTCTATGCGGGGGAGGCGAGCTCCTATCCCTCCATCTGCGAGGCAAGGCCGGGCGAGCTGCTGCTGGCTTTCGACCCGGTGGACCTGAGGTATTCTGGCGCCCCGTTGATGAGCTTCGCAGCCATAACCCGTGTCCGCCTCAAGCCAGCCCCTGTTTACAGGTGGCCGTGACATTCGGCGACAGCGACCGGAGGAGGAGGCGACGGAGCCCAAAGATCAGCAGCCGTTTCCCGTCGAGGACGGCCGGATGGAGGCCATCTGTCCAGGTCAACCGCCCATGAGACCGCTCTGCCGGGCCCCTGAACTTGCGATCGGTTGCAGCCGCCCCTATCATCTGACACCAACGCGCGCCGCCGGACATCCGTTCCGCATGATACGAGAGCCTGTCATGCACCGGTGAGACCGCCTTTAGCGGCGGCGGTTAAGACTCGTGACAGCGTT
>Ga0315280_10003709_pt1 | contig 23195 bp, 22 predicted proteins | sample YL17G06_40_MG_FD_203697 | JGI IMG/M metagenome (GOLD analysis project Ga0315280, IMG submission 203697) | Sediment microbial communities from Yellowstone Lake, YNP, Wyoming, USA - YL17G06_40 | ecosystem: Environmental > Aquatic > Freshwater > Lake > Sediment | place: USA: Wyoming | collected... | reverse complement strand
AGCGGGAACCTGGACACGCGCCTTTTGGCCGCCTTCTACGAAACCGAAGCCAAGGGGGAAGGCGTGCTCCTGGAAAAGGACCTGGAGAACGTCATGGTGCTGGCGCCGCGTTTCTTCACGGCCTTCGATCGCGCCTTCCAGGCGCTGCTCAACGGGACGGTGGCCTTCGCGGGCGGCGGAAAGGGAGCGGTGTTCTCGCCGGACTGCTTCCAGACCGAGCTTACGCGCCTCCGCAACGCCATCGAGAAGCTGGAACGGGTGGCCTTCACCTATGCCAACTTCCCCTACAAGCGCTACCTGCAGATCCGCAGCTCCACGGTGGGCGCCATCCCCAAGGAGGTGGAGGTGCTGCAGCTCTTCGATGAGGGCCTGTCCGTGATCTTCGGGCTGGGCCAGAGCCTGGCCCGGCTTCTGGCCATGGACGGCGTGGGCGCCCCGGAGGGGGGAGGGGAGCACCCGGTGGAGGCTTCGGCCTTGCAGGGCAAGCCGTTCCGCCTGCCGTTCGCGGGGCGAAAGCTGCAGGCCAAGGGTTTCCTGCAGGGCAAGAGCGTGGCCGAGCTGCTGGGCCAGGTGGCCGGCATCTGCCTGACCGCCGATGTCCTGTTTCAGGACCCGGCGATCTTCATGCTCCTGGGCAAGGAGCGGAAGATCAGCTCCCAGCTCCAGCTCAAGCTCGCTCAGCTCGAGCACCTGGTGGACGAGAAGACCTTTACCGAGTTGCGGCTGCGCTACGCCTGAACGCTACTCCTGCTCCGCGGCCTCGACCAGGGCCCGGATGTTCCCTGCCGGGGTCCCGGGAATGAAGGCCCCGCCGGGAGCGAGGGTGCAGCCTCCGCTTTGCTCGCGGGCGATGCGCGCCGGCATGTGATCGAACAGGTAGATGCGCTTGAGCCTTCCATTCAGCTTCTCCTGGGTCTTCAGCCAGGCGATGCTGAACTCGGTCATCCGCTGGAGAAGCTGGCAGCGCCGGTCCAGGTGCCGCCGGAAGTAGCGATACTGCTCCAGCACGCGCGGCAGCAGCCCGTCCCTGCCGGGGTTCGGGGCTCAGGGCTTGTCCCCGCGCTGCACCAGCCTGCAGCCGAAGTCCGGGCAGACGCCCGGCACCTTCCGCGCATGGTCTCGAGAAAAAGCGGCAGATAAGCCAGGAAGGTCGGGCAGGCGACGTCCGCCGCCCCCAGCACGAACATGCCGTCCGCCTTGCCGTCCGCCTGGCGGGCCACCGCAATGCGGATCGATTCCAGTCCGTCTTCGAGGCGCCCGGGAGGCGGGCCACGTTTTTCCGGATCAGGGCCCGGCGGGCCTCTTTGCCCCGGCTGGCGGCCCGGATTCCCGCGGCCTTGGCCTCTCCGGTCCCGAAACCCTGAATCCTCCTGCCCAACACGGTCTCCAGCACCGGGTTGGCCACGGTAAGCTCGAAGATGGGCACTCGGTCGGGTTCCCTGTGGGAGAAGGTCGTTTTCACGCGCTTTTTTCCTTATGTTAATTGCTCCCGCTGGGACGAGCCCAACATGACCCCGCCGGGAGGTAAAGGAAGCGGGCGCATTCGGCCCCGACTAGACATAGTCGTTGTTCGCCGCGGGGAAACATGGTAGTATTTCCAGGGGAGAGCCTTGTGACCTCAAGAGAACGGGTGCTGGCAGCGCTGGGGCACCGCGAGCCGGACCGGGTGCCCATCGACCTGTCCGGGCATCGTTCCTCCGGGATCAGCGCGCTCCTGTATCCGAAACTCCGGCAGGTCCTGAACCTGGCTCCGCGGCCCGTCCGGGTCTACGACCCGATCCAGCAACTGGCCATCGTAGAGCCGGACGTGCTGGACCGCTTCGGGGTGGACACCATCGAGCTGGGAAGGGGATTCGCCCTGCAGGACCGGCACTGGAAGGACTGGGTCCTGCCGGACGGCACCCCCTGCCAGATGCCAGCCTGGGCCCTGCCCGTGCGCGAGCCGGGTCGCTGGGTGCTGAAGTCGGTCAGCGGGCGCGTGCTGGCCCAGCTGGTGGACGGCGCCCACTACTTCGAGCAGGCCTACTGGCCGCTGGTGGACGACCCGCAGATGCCCCTGCGCGACGCGCTGGACGAATGCATGTGGACGGCGATCGGCTCCCCTCCGGGGCCTCTGGCTTCCGGGGCGGAGGGCGAGCGGCTGCTGCGGGAGGGGGCTCAAGCCTTGCGCCGGGCCGATGACCGGGCCATCCTGGGGCTGTTCGGCGGCAACCTGCTGGAGATCGGGGAGTTCCTCTACGGCATGGACGGCTTCCTGTACCTCCTGGCCGCCGAGCCGGCTCAGGCGCACCGCTTTCTGGACCGGCTGGTGGAGCACCACCTGGGGGAGCTGGAGCGATTCCTGCGAGCCGTCGGCGGCTCGATCGACATCATCCTGTTCGGGGACGACCTGGGCATGCAGACCGGGCCGCTGATCTCGCCGGCCATGTACCGCGAGTTCTTCAAGCCGCGCCAGGCCCTGATGTGGGCGCGGGCCAAGAAGCTGGCCCCGGTGAAGGTCAAGCTGCACTCGTGCGGCGGCATCCGTCCGCTGATTCCCGACCTGATCGAGGCCGGCCTGGATGCCGTAAACCCCGTGCAGACCAGCTGCGCCGGTATGGACCCTGCGGAGCTGAAGCGGGAGTTCGGCAGGGACCTGGCGCTCTGGGGCGGAGGATGCGACACCCAGGAGGTCCTGCCTCGAGGCACCCCGGACCGGGTAAGGGAGCACGTGCGGGAGCGCGTGCGTATCATGTCCCCCGGCGGCGGCTTCGTGTTCCAGCAGGTGCACAACATCCTGGCCTTCGTGCCCCCGGAAAACGTGGTCGCCATGCTCGATGCGGTGAACTCCGGCGCCCCGAGAGGCGCCTGATAACTTTTCGAGGAGGTCTGTATGAAAACAGTTCTGAGATGGGCCGCCGTGGCCTTGGCCCTGGCCGGCCTGGCCGCGGCGGGCTTCGCCCAGGCCAAGGACCTGGTGATGATGCACGACAAGGGCGGCAACCCCAACTACCAGCCGTTCTACGAGGCCATGGGCAAGCAGGTCAAGCAGGCCATCGGCATCGGCTTCACTCCCACCCCGTATCCCACCACCGACGTGTTCAATGCCGCGGTGCGGGCCGCCCTGCCCACCAAGCAGGCCCCGGACCTGTTCACCTGGTGGTCCACCTACCGAATGAAGGACCTGATCGACCAGGGGCTGGTGGCCGAAACCACGGATTTATGGGACAAGCACAAGGCCGAGTTCTCCAAGGGCCTGCGGGACGCCTTCACCTTCAACGGCAAGGTGTACGGCTTCGCCTACGTGGTGGAGTACTGGGGGGTCTGGTACAACACCGAGGTATTCGCCAAGTACAAGCTGAAGCCGCCCAAGACCTGGGGCGAGTTCCTCAAGGTCTGCGACACCCTGAAACGAAACGGGGTCATCCCCATTTTCCAGACCGTTCAGGCCCGCTGGCCGACCTTCATCCTGTTCGAGGAGCTGGTCGCCCGGCAGAACCCGGACCTGTACGTGGACCTGTGCGAGGGCCGGGCCAAGTATACCGACCCGCAGGTCAAGACGGCCTTCGGGGTCTGGGCGGACCTGATCAAGAAGGGCTACTTCACCGATCCCTCCACCGACCTGTTCTCCGAGGCCCCGCGCCTGTTCGACCAGGGCAAAGTGGCCATGATCCCCTGCGGCTCCTGGTACATGACCGTGCTCACCAGCAACGGGGTGCCCGAATCCAAGATCGACATCTTCGTCATGCCTCCGCACAACCCCTCGGCCGGCAAGCTGGCCATCCTGGAGGCCACCCCGATCCTGATCGCCGAGAACGCCCCGAATCTGGAGGCGGCCAAGAAGGTGGCCGACTACTGGATGGGCCCGGAGGGCAACGCCTTCTACGCCAAGCTGGTGGGGCAGTACCCGTCCAACTCCAAGGCCGACACCAGCTACCTGGCCAAGGCCCGGGTGAACTTCCGCAAGACCCTCGTCGGGGAGAACTACCGCATCCTGAACCGGTACTGGGAAGCCACGCCCACCCCGATCTGCGAGCAGGCGGTGGACAAGTTCGCCGAGTTCATCCTGAACCCGGATTCGTTGGACAAGGTCCTGAACGACCTGGACTGGATCGCCTACGACTACTGGTCGCAGAACAAGTAAGCGGGTATAATCCGCTGCGTTCCGGGGCGCCTCGCCCCGGAACGCGCTTTTGATTCGCGAAGCCGCATGAAGACTACGCGTGAACGGGTCGTCAGCTATCTATTTATTCTTCCGGCATTGGTTCTGGTGGTGGTTCTCCTCCTGGTACCGATGCTGCAGAACATCTACTACAGCTTCTTCAACTGGAACGGGATCGCCAAGCCGGTGTTCATCGGCCTCTCCAACTACGCCAAGCTGCTGGTGGACCGGGACTTCCTGATCTCCATCCGCAACACCGTGATCTGGGTCGGCTTCACCCTGATCTTTCCGGTGTTCGGCGGCCTGCTGGTGGCCGTGTTCGTGGACGGGGTCCGCTTCGAGCGCTTCTTCAAATCGATCTTCTTCATCCCCCTGACCATCTCCTTCGTGGCCACCGGCATCATCTGGACCTACATGTTCGGCAAGGAGCTGGGAGTGCTCAACAACCTGTTCGAGCTGCTCGGGCTCAAGCTGAAACCCTCCTGGCTCACCGGGGTGCCGCTGAACACCTTCTCCATGCTCATCGCCTGGACCTGGCAGCAGCTGGGCACGAACATGGTCATGTTCCTCATGGGCCTGGGCACGATCCCCGTGGAGCCGATCGAGGCCTCGATCATCGATGGGGCCAGCCGCTTCGAGACCTTCGTGCACGTGAAGTTCCCCATGCTGCGCCCGATCACCACCGTGGTCATCACCATGGCCATGGTCAACTCCTTCAAGGCCTTCGACATCATCTACGTGATGACCCGCGGCGGCCCCTACCACTCCTCCGAGACCCTGGCGGTGACCATGTTCCGGGAAACCTTCACCATGTTCAAGATGGGCTACGGATCGGCCATCTCCATCGTGCTGTCCATCATCGTCATCGCCGTATCGGCCCTGTACATCCAGCGCATGGCCAAGAAGGACCTGCTCTATTATTAGGGGAGCCAAGTGCGCAAGATACCGACCTACCTGATCCTGATCGTCCTGGTGCTGCTCTGGCTGCTTCCGGTGTGGACGACCTTCCTGGTCAGCTTCAAGAGCTCGCAGGACTTCATGGCCCAGAGGTTCTACCACCTGCCCACCAAGGTCTCCTTCCTCGAAAACTTCCGCACCGTGATGAAGACCTACAGGCTGCACGAGCACTTCCTGAACTCCCTGCTGTACGCCGTCGCCGGAGGGGCGATCGCCATCGCCGTCTCCTCCATGGCCGGGTTCAGCATCGTCCGGCTCAAACCGCCCCTGTTCTTCCTGCTGTTCCTCCTGATCTACAGCGGGACCCTGTTCCCCTTCCAGATGTACCTGATCCCCGTGTACCGGCTGTTCAACGTCCTGGGCCTGTACAACACGCGCATCGGGCTGATCCTGATCTATGGGGCGATCTGCACGCCCTTCGCCCTGTTCGTCTACCGCGGCTTCTACACCACGATCCCCAAGGAAATCGAGGACGCGGCCAAGATCGACGGGGCCGGCCCGATCCGTGCCTATTTTTCGATTTTCGTGCCCCAGTCCCTGGCCCCCACCGCCGTGGTGGCCCTGTTTCAGATGACCTGGATCTGGAACGACCTGCTGTTCGGCATGGTCCTTTCCCGCACGCAGAACATCCGCCCGATCATGGTGGCCCTGGCCACCATGTCCGGCTACGGCGGGGGCAACATCCCCTACATCATGACCGGGGTGATCTTCACCTCCCTGCCCACGATCCTGCTGTACGTGGCGCTGCAGCGCTACTTCATCAGCGGGATGAAGCTCTCGGTCACCGCGCAGTGACCGCGGCGGCGCATCTGGCGGCTCAGCCGGACTGCGCCAGGCGGCGGCGGATGTCCGCGGCCCGGTCGAAGATCCGCTCCCGCGAGATGCCGGCTTCGCCGTACAGGGCGAAGAGGTTGCGGTCCGGGGTTTCCGGCGGGATGGTGTGGGAAGCCGCCAGGATGTAGCCTCCGCCGCCGGCGCTCATGATCCGGAGCAGCTCCGCCGTGTGCCGGCGCACCTCGGCTTCGCTGCCGAAGGGAAGAACGCCCTGGGTGTCCAGGCCGCCCATGAAGGCCAGCCGCTCGCCGAACTCGCTCTTCAGCTCCCGAGGGTCCATGCCCGGGCAGCCGGCCTGGATCGGGTTGAGCACGTCCAGCCCGATCTCCACCAGGTCGGCGATGATCGGGCGCAGGGCTCCGCAGCAGTGGAAAGCCACCCAGAGCCCGGCCCGCCGGCCCGCGGCGAACACCCCGGCCAGAAGGGGCTTGATCAGCTCGCGCCAAGCCTCCGGCGACAGGATCATCCCGTTCTGGCCGGCCACGTCGTCGCCGGTCCACAGCCAGTCCAAGGGAAACTCGCGGCAGGCCCGCTCGGCCAGCTCGCGGGCGAAGCCGGCGCAGCGCTCCAGCATGCGCGATGCGAGGACCGGGCGGGCCGCGATATCCAGCAGCGCCTGCTCCAGGCCCCGCAGGCGCCAGTACATTTCGAAGGCGCAGGGTGAAACGTCGCAGCCTAAAAACAGCTCCGCGCTTCGGGCGAGCAAAGGGGACATACGGGCGAGCAGGAAGTCCATCTTGTCTTCGGGGAAGCGATAGGCCAGAGCCTTCGCCTTGGAGGCCCCGGCCAGCGGGAACCCGGCGGGTTGATTGAAGGCCCCCTGCCTGACCCACTTGATTCCCCAGAAGTCTCGATGCCACTCCCCGTCCCGCTCGTGGACGATCCCCTCCATGGCGTAGTTGTTGTTCACCCAGGTCTGGGCCACGTCGTTGCCCATGGCCTCGCCCACCTCGGAGGCGGGGATCTCCAGCAGGAGCGCCAGGCGCCGGGCCGTTTCCGGGTGAAACCACATGAACACGGGCACCCGGTCCACGGGACGGCGTTCCAGCGCCGCGTGTACCCGCTCCTTGGAGGTCATGGCCGGCGGCAGCCGTGTCCGGTGGGGGCGGAAGGCCTGGAGCTCACCGCCCGCCATCCGCTTGGCCGAAGAACTCCAGCTCCAGCAGGGTGCAGAGGGCGTGGTAGACCTTCAGGTGCCAGAGCTGGACCTCCGGGGTGCTCGAGGCCGGGACGCGGATGAGCACGTCGCAGAGTCCCTTCATCCGGCCGCCCTCCGCCCCGGTCAGCCCCAGGGTTCCCAGCCCGAAGGCCCGGGCGGCGCGCAGAGCGTTCAATACATTGGCGGCGTTGCCCGAGGTGCTGATCCCGAGCAGCGCGTCCCCGCGGCGCCCGTACCCGTAGACCTGCTGGGCGAAGACCATATCCGCGGCCACGTCGTTGGCCACGGCCGTAGCCAAAGAGACCTGGCTCACCAGGGAGATGGCGGGCAGGGCCCCCTGCAGGCGCTCGGCCAGGTAACGGCCCTCTTCGCCTCCGGCCACGGCCAGCCGCGCCCGGTCCGCTTCCGGGATGGGCCGCCGGGAATGGAAGCCCTTCATCAGCTCGCCGACGATGTGTTCGGAGTCGGCGGCGCTGCCCCCGTTGCCGCAGACCAGGAGCTTTCCGCCCCGGCGGAAGCTCCCGGACAGCAGGTCGAAGGCCTGTTCCAGCTCCCGCCGGCAGGGCTTCAGCGTTCCGTCGCGCAGCTCCTTCCGCCACCGGGCCGCGTTCTGCTTTTTCATGGCTCCTTCAGGCCCACTGTAGCGCCTGAGCCGGGAGCTGGCAATACGTACGTACGTTCGGCCCCGTCGAATGGGATGGCGGGCCGGGAGCCGGCACGCACCTTGCCCGCGCGGGCCGGCCCCGCAGCGCGTTCCATGACGCCGCCCCGCTTTCCGTGCTATAAAGGCTTGTTGTGAAATCGAAGCTGGCCGATCTTTTGGCCCGCATCCCCCAGGCGCGCATCGGCATCGTGGGCGATTTCTGCCTCGATGCCTATCTGCTGCTGGATCCCGCCGCCTCCGAGCTCTCGCTGGAGACCGGCCTGCCCACCAAGGCGGTGCGGGCGCAGCGCTACTCCCTGGGCGGGGCGGGCAATGTGGCCGCCAACCTGCGGGCCCTGGGCGTACGCCAGGTGGCGGTGTTCGGAGTGCTCGGGGATGACCCCTTCGGCTGGCAGATGCTGCGCCTGTTCGAGCAGGAGGCGGTGGACGTGCGCGGCCTGCTGGTGCAGCGGGAGGGCTGGCAGACGCCCACCTACACCAAGCCCTACGAAGGAGAGCGGGAGGGCAGCCGCATCGATTACGGCGCCTTCAACGAGCTGGCCGAGGAGACCTCCGGCGCCCTGCTGGCCGCCCTCGAGGAGCGCATCGGGGAGATGGACGCGCTGGTCATCAATCAGCAGCTGGCCCGGGGCATCCACACGCCCCGCTTCCGCGACGCGCTCACCGATCTGGTAGGCCGGCATCTGGGCTTCCCGGTGCTGGCGGACAGCCGCTCCTTCAGCGACGAGTTCCACGGCACGATGCGCAAGCTCAACGAGCGGGAAGGCGCCCGGCTGTGCGGCCCGCCGGCCGGGGGGGCGGCTGGCGGCCTGGCGGCGGCGCGGCGGATCGCCGGGGAGCTGTACCGGCGCTGGAACCGGCCGCTGTTCCTGACCCGCGGGGAGTTCGGCTGCCTGGTCCAGGACGAGGAGGGCTGCCACGAGGTTCCGGGCCTGGCCATCCTGGGCCCGACCGACCCGGTCGGGGCCGGAGACAGCATGCTGGCCGGCATCGCCGCGGCCCTGGCCTCCGGCGAGGACCCGCGGGGGGCGGCGGAGCTGGGCAACTTCGTGGCCGGAGTCACCGTGCAGAAGCTGCGCACCACCGGCACCGCCACTCCGGAGGAGGTCCTGGCCATCGGGACCAGCCCGGACTACCGCTACCAGCCGGAGCTGGCCCTGCAGCCGCTGCGGGCCCGCTACCACCCGGGCACCGAGATCGAGCTGGCGGACGCGCTGCCCCGCCGCCTGCGCCTGCGCCATGCCGTGTTCGACCACGACGGCACGATCTCCACGCTGCGGCAGGGCTGGGACGAGGTCATGGGCCCGATGATGATCCGGGCCATCCTCGGCGAGCGCCCCGAGCAGGCGGAGGAGGCGCTGTACCGCCGGGTCGAGGAGCGGGTCCGCGAGTACATCGACCGGACCACCGGGATCCAGACCCTGGCCCAGATGAAGGGGCTTCAGGCCATGGTGCGGGAGTTCGGGCTGGTGCCGGAGGAGCGCATCCTGGACGAGCACGGCTACAAGGCGATCTACAACCGGCAGATCATGGAGCGGGTGGACGCCCGCCTGGCGCGCCTGCGGCGCGGCGAGCTGGGCGTCGAGGATTTCACGATCAAGGGGGCCGTGAGCTTCCTGGAGGAGCTCCGGCTGCGGGGGGTGCGCCTGTATCTGGCCAGCGGCACGGATCAGCAGGACGTGGAGCGGGAGGCCGCCGCCCTGGGCTATGCCGGGCTCTTCGCGGGGCACATCTACGGGGCGCGCGGGGACTTGAACCACGAGCCCAAGCGGGTGGTGCTGGAGCGCATCCTGCGGGAGATCGGGGACAAGGCCATCGGCCAGGTGCTCACCTTCGGCGACGGGCCGGTGGAGCTGCGCGAAACGCGCAAGCGCGGCGGCCTGGCCGTGGGGGTGGCCAGCAACGAGGAGCGGCGCTACGGCCTGAATCCGGACAAGCGGGCGCGGCTCATCCAGGCCGGGGCCCATCTGATCGTGCCGGACTTCTCCCAGGGCCCCCGCCTGCTGGAGCTCCTGGGCATCGGGCCGCAGCAGGAGCAAGAGCAGTGAGGGCGAGCAGCTTCGATCGCCGGCGCCTGCGTTTCCGGCCCCTGGGGGAGCGGAGGAGCAAGGTGCTCATCGAGCGGGACCGGGTCGAGCCGGACGCGCCGGCGGGCCCTCTCCCGCCGGAGGTCCGGGAGAGAATCGCCGAGGCGGCCGCTGGCGTACGGGAGGCCCGAGCCGCCGGCAGGGCGGTGATCCTGGCCTTCGGGGCCCACACGATCAAGAACGGCCTTGCCCCCGTGCTGATCCGGCTCCTGGAAGGGGGCTGGCTGACCCATCTGGCCACCAACGGGGCCGGGGTCATCCATGATTGGGAGTTCGCCTTCCAGGGGGCCAGCTCGGAGGACGTGCGGGAGAACCTGACCCGGGGCGAGTTTGGACTATGGGAGGAAACCGGCTACTACCTGAACCTGGCCTTGGCCGCCGGGGCCTACCGGGGGCTGGGCTACGGGGAGGCGATCGGGGCCCTGATCCAGGGCGAGGGGCTCAGCCTGCCTGAGCAGGGCGAGCTGGAGCGGGAGGCGCGCGAGCTGGCCGGAAGCAGGCCCGATCAGGCGGCCGCGGCGGCCGACCTGCTGGACCTGGTCCGGCGCTTCGAGCTGAAGCCCGGTTTCCTGGGACTGCCCCATCCCTACAAGCGTTTCAGCCTGCAGGCCGCCGCCTTCCGCCTGGGCATCCCCTTCACCGCGCACCCGATGTTCGGCCAGGATATCATCTACGCCCACCCGGCGAGCCTGGGGGCGGCGATCGGCCGGACCGCGGAGCGCGACTTCCTGCGCTTCGCCTCCAGCGTGGGCGCGCTGGAGGGCGGGGTCTACCTCAGCGTCGGCTCGGCGGTCATGTCGCCGATGATCTTCGAGAAGGCGCTGTCCATGGCCCGCAACGTGGCTTTTCAGGAGGGACGGACCATCGAGAGCTTCCGGGTGTACGTGGTGGACCTGGCCCCGCAGAGCTGGGACTGGCAGCGGGACGGCGAGCCGCCGCCGGACAACCCGGCCTACTACCTGCGCTACCTGAAGACCTTCAGCCGCGTGGGCGGCAGGGTGCGCTACCTGCGCGCCGACAACCGCGACTTTTTTCTATTGCTCCTCGCCTGCTTGAGCGCCGGGGGCGGCTGAGGGGCAGCCCGTTCACACCGCTACCCGCGGGTACAGCAGCGCGGCCGCCCAAACCAGAGCCGCGGTACAGGCTGCCAGGACCAGGTAGTCCCAGCCCAGCCCGAAAGAGCTGGTTGCTCCGGCCAGCATCAGGGCGCGCAGGGCATCCACCTGGTAGGAAAGGGGATTGAGCTTGGCCACCGCCTGCAGCCAATGCGGCATCAGGGTAAGAGGATAGATGGCGTTGCTGGCGAAGAACAGCGGCATGGTCATTATCTGGCCGATGCCCATGAAACGCTCTCGGGTTTTCACCAGGCAGGCGATGACCAGGGAAAACGTGGAGAACAGCGCGGCGCCCAGCACGACCGTGCATACCACCCCGAGCAGTGCCGGCGCGCTCCAGTTCATGTGCACTCCCAGCAGCACGGCCAGCAGGTACACGATGGCCGCCTGAGCCAGCGCGCGCACCCCGGCGGACAAGGCCTTGCCGAGCACCAGCGCGGCCCGCGGGGTGGGGCTGACCAGAAACTTGTGGATCACGCCCAGGTCGCGCTCCCAGATGATGGCGATGCCGAAGAAAATGGCGATGAACAGGACGCTCTGGGCCAGGATGCCCGGGGCCATGAAGTCGATGTAGGGCAGGCTGCCGGTGGCGATGACCCGCGTCCGGGTAAACACCTGGCCGAACACCAGCAGCCACAGGGCGGGCTGCACGGCCCGGGTGGCGAGCTCGGTGGGGTCGTGGCGAAGCTTGCGGGCTTCCAGTCCGGCGATGACCGCGGTCTTTTTAAGGAAGGACAGGAAGGCCCGCAGCGGATTTTCCGCCGGCGGCGGGTCACGCTCAACCCAGGCGGCGGGCGACGCGGCGGGTGCGGGTCGTTTCACGATAGTTACCTCCGGAATCCATCCGGTCGCCGGTGAAATGGATGAACACGTCATCCAGGCTGATCCTCTTCCGGCCGACCGCGGCTTTCAGCTCCGGCGGAGTGCCGACGGCGGCGACCCGGCCGTGATGCAGGATGGCCACCCTGTCGCACACGCTCTCCGCCTCCTCCATCTGGTGAGTGCTCATCAGTATGGTCGTGCCGTATTCGCCGCGCAGGCGGGCCAGGTGCTCCCATACCAGGCGCCGGGCGCCCGGGTCCAGCCCCACGGTCGGCTCGTCCAGGAACAGCACCGGCGGCCGGTGCAGCACGGATTGGGCGATCTCCAGCCGGCGGATCATCCCCCCCGAGTACTGGCGCACCAGGCGGTCCGCGAAGTCCTCCAGGCCCATGAACTCCAGCGCCGAACGGACCCGGGCCCGGCATTCCCTGGCGGGAAGGTCGTAGAGCCGGGCGAAGACCATCAGGTTTTCGTAGCCGGTCAGGGTCCCGTCCGCCGAAATGAGCTGCGGCACGTAGCCGATGAGCCGGCGGACTCGCACCGCCTGCCTGACCACGTCGTTTCCGCAGACGAAGGCCGCTCCCGAGGTGGGCTTGAGCAGGGTGGTGAGCATCTTGATGGTGGTGGTCTTGCCCGCCCCGTTCGGCCCCAGCAGGCCGAACACCTCCCCCTGCTCGACGCGGATGCCCAGGGCTTGGACGGCCCGCACGGCGCCAAAATAGCGGCTCAGGTTTTCGGTGCGGATGAGGCTCATGGCTCAGCCCTCCGGCCTGCCGGCCGGTTCCGCGGCGAAATCGGCGAACAGCGCCTTCAGGATCTGCAGGGCCCGGACCAGCTCCAGGCGCTTCCCGGCTTGCAGATCTGATGCCAGGGTGGCGAACCTGGCCTGGGCCAGGAGGCGCGCCCGTTCCAGCGTGTCGCGGCCGGCGGCGGTCAGGCCCAAGGTGATCCTGCGCCTGTCCTCGGGCGAGGTGCGCCGGACCACGAACCGGCTGGCGACCATCGCGTCGATCATCTTGGATACCGTGGCCGAGGCCAGGCCCAGGTGATCGGACAGCTCGAGCAGGGAAGCCCCCGCGTGCCGGTCGAGGAAGACCAGAGCCCGAAACCCGGTGATCGACAGGCTGGGGCTGCGATGGCGGCGCATCTCGCTTCGTATGGCCCGCATGACCAGGGGAACGGTCTCCAGGACCTCCCGCGCGCAGGTTTCCGGGGAGCTGTCCATTCGTTCGCTTTCCTAATAGTTAGCTAAGCTAAGTATAATCCCGTGCGGGCTTGAAGTCAACGGCCCCGGGGGCTATGCTTCCGGCAGGTGGCCATCGAGATTCTGCTCTCGGTGCTTTTCTTCCTCGTCATGCTGTTCCTGATGTCGCTCGCCTGGACTGGGAGCCGCGGCGCGCCGTGGGTGCCTACCTCGCGGGAGGCCGTGCATCGTATGCTGTCCATGGCCGAGGTCCGGCCCGGGGAGCTGGTCTATGACCTGGGCTGCGGGGACGGGCGGGTGCTGGTGGCCGCGGCCCGGCTCTTCGGCGCCCGGGCGGTGGGAATCGAGCTGGACCTCTCCCGCTTCCTTTTTAGCCTGGCCGTGATCGCGGTCCTCGGGCTGCGGCGTCGGGTGCGGGTCGTGCGCGGGGACCTGTTCCGCCAGGACCTGAGGGAGGCGGATGTGGTGGTGAGCTACCTGCTGCAGGCCACCAACGACCGCCTGCAGCCCAAGCTGCTGCGGGAGCTGCGCCCCGGCTCAAGGGTGATCTCCAACACCTTCACCTTCTCCGGGCTGCCCCTGGTCCGCTGCGACGAGGAGCACCGGCTGTACCTGTACCGGATCGGCTGAGGCCCGCTCAGCGCTCCCCGTCCGCCCGGGCCAGGCTCAGGATCCGTTCGATCGCCTCGACCGCGGCCAGGCCGTCCTCTGCGCTGGAGACGGGCCTGCGCCCCGGGTGGCGCAGGACGGCGACGGCGTCGGCGAGCATGCCGGAGAAATAGCCCGTAGCCCGGAAGCCACGCGCGCGGGTTTTTTTCAGTGAATTGAAACCCTCGTAATGCGGGCTGGGCGCGCTGCGCCATACCTCGAACAGGCCGTTTCCCAGCCGCAGCCTGCCGCGCGACAGGTTGAGCTCCAGCTCGAACACCAGAGGCTCGAAGCGGTTGGAGACTTGCAGTGCCCCGGAAACTCCACCGGCCCGGAACCACACCCCGAGCACCTCGCTTCTGGAGGCGGGGTCTCCCGACACCTGCCGCACCTCGAGCTCCGCCCCGGTCAGAAACCGGATGATATCGATCAGGTGGCCTCCGTCCTCCCAGAGCAGCTCGGCGATGGGCCGGTTCCGGCCCATGTACAGCAGGGCCGAGAGCGAGACCAGCTCCCCCAGCTCTCCCGCGCCCAGGAGGCGCCTGGCCTGCAGGTAATCCCGGGAGTAGCGCCGCTCGTGGTTGACCATCAGCACCGTGCCGGACTGCGAGCACAGCCGCAGCGCCTCCCGGGCCGCCGGCAGGCCTGGCGCCAGCGGCTTCTCGCAGACCACCAGGGGCACCCGCTCGGCGGCCGCCATCCGCAGCAGCTCCAGGTGCGTTTCGGCGGGAGAGGCCACGTGCAGGATGTCCAGCGCGTGACGCTGCAGCATCTCCTGCAGGGTAGGGTAGACGCTCCGGCAGCCCCAGCGGCGGGCGAAGGCTCGGCGGCGGTCCTCCCGCGGATCGCAGCCGGCCACGAGCAGGCAGTCGCGGTTGGCGCGGATGGCCCCCGCATGGCTGGCCGGCTTTTCCCGCAGCCGGTCATCCTCCAGCATCGAGCCGATCCGACCCAGCCCGGCGATGCCGCAGCGCACCCCCCTGTTCGCCATGCCTCGATGGTGGGCGGGAACAAACCTCGCGTCAAGTGAGGCCGGAGCGATTTCATTTGAACCGCCGGGGCGCGCGGTGGTACATTGAGGCAGGAAGGAGGAGGCCGTATGTACCTGTATCTCTCGCTGATCCCCGAGGCTCTGATAGCCTCCATGCTCGGCCCCTGCGAGTTCGGCAGCTACCTGGCGGTGGGCACCAAGAAGCGCACGCTCGGGCAGGCCATGTTCTTCTCCATCGAGGGATACCGAAAGTCGGCCGTCTTCGACCTGGCCGAGGCCGAGAAGCGCTGCGTCCCGAAACCCGGGGGCGAGCCGAAGCACTCGGTGTACCTTTCCATATATCGGGTTCTGGAGCAGGTCCCCATGGAGGTCATCCGCAACCTGTACCTGGTCACCCCGGACGGGCGGGTGCTCGAGCTTGAGGCGAGCAATAAGGTTGCGGAATCCGTCAAGAAGTATCACCTGTACCAGGAGATCTGCCCGGTCCACCCGCGGATCGTCAGCAGCCTGGACCCCAGGGATTTCAGCAGGCATATCACCTCGCGGGAGACTCCGATCCACCTGCCGAGGATCCTGTTCGTGGACCTGCGCCTCGGCGAGCTGGCCGACGAGCCGGAGAAGGCCGGGATCCGCGATCTTCCCTATTACGCCATCGAGCACCTGCGGGACTGCCTGATCGAGCTCAAGAACAACCCGGAAAAGCACACCAAGATCGTGGATCGGATCCACCCCCAGTCCTTCCCGTACCGCTCGGTGGACACGGGTTTCTACCTGGGCGGCCGTGGCGAGCTGCGCTTCTACCCGTTCCCCGCGCAGGAGGCCCTGCAGACCAAGTACTACGAGTGGTGGCGGTCCGCCTCGATCATGGGCGATCTGGGCAACCCATGAACCGCTGGCGCGAAGCGGCTTCCGCGAGCAGGCGGTGCGCATCCTGACCGCCTGCATCGAGAGGTACAAGGCTTCATTCGGCTAACAGGTTGCGGACCGTATCCTCGATGCTCAGGAAGCTGATCGGCTTGGGCAGGTAGGCCACATCCCGGCTGTTCGGCGGACAATCCTCCCGGCACAGGAAGATGGCCTTCAACCGCGGCTGCCGCCGGCGGCATTCCCGGAAAAAGGCTTCCTGCTCCTCGAAGCTTTGGCCCAGGTTGCCGATGACCAGCCTGGCCCGCAGCTTGCGCACCAGGTACAGGGCCTGCTTCTCGTTTTCGGCCTGGGTGAACTCCAGGCCCCAACGAGGGGAGAACCTGTTGAGCAGCCTGGTGACCTCGGGGTAGGGGTCGGCCACCACGGCCCGCCTGGGCCTGCCCCCCTGCCGGCTCGGGGCGCTCGAGGCCTCGGCAGATTCCGGCAGCGGCGCCTCCTCCTCGAGTGCCTCTTCTCCGGGCAGCTCGCGCTGCACCTTCAGGATGGCCTGGATCTTGTCCTCGAGGCCGGTCTGGCTGCGCATGATTTCGAGCACTCGGGCCTCGGCCTCGGGGGGGCGTTTCTTGCGCAGCAGCAGGCCGTACAGCAAGTAGCGGTCGGCCTCGGAGAGCTTGCGGATGTCCATGGGCCGCCTGCAGCGCCAATGATACTACGGAGCGGCGGATTAGGCGAGAGGCGGGCGAGCCTCGCTTTGCCGCGCGCCCTTGGAAAGCTATAATGCCCTGGGGCGCGATGAGCGATCGCTTTTTCTGGGAACTTTTCGGCCTGCAGCCCGGCTCCGCCCGGCAGGAGCTCCGCCGGGCCTACCGACGGCTGGCGCGGGAGAACCATCCCGACCTCTATCCCGAGGACCAAAAGCCCTTCCAGGAGCTGAAGATGAGCGCCCTGAACGAGGCGTACCGCTTCCTGCTGGAGGAAGGAGGAGGGGAGGAGGCCCCTCCGGAGCCGGAGGGCCAGGGCCTACAGCAGGCCCCGGCGTCCAGCCAGGAGCGAGACGAGAGCCCGGCCGCGGAGGTCGGGTTCCACCACGAGCCGGCTTACGCCTACTACAAGCAGGGCTTCGTCCACTACTCGCGCGCGCTGCACGGGATCGAAGCCCTGTACCAGTCGATCGCCCGCTACCACCGCATCCACTTCAACCCGCGGGACGACGCCTACGACCGCTTCACCGGCAGCCTCTCGGAGCTGCGCCAGGCTCACGGCTACTTCTCCCGAGTGGCAGAGGAGCATGCGGAGAGCATCTGGGCCCACGACGCCCAGGCCAAGCTGGCCCGCATCGAGCGCTTCAGCGACCTGTACCGGCGGATCCTCAGGAACCTGAAAGGGAGCGCAGCAGCTCCTTGAACCGCCGCCCCCGGTCGAACTCGTTGAGGAACAGCTCGAAGGAGGCGCAGCCCGGGGAAAACAGGAGCGAGCAGCCCCCGGCGCGCCGGGCCTCGGCCCGGGCATCCTTCCAGGCGCGGTCCAAGGCCTCCTGCAGCGCGGGGAAGGGCCCCTGATAGGCTAAGCCCCGGCGGTCCAATTCCGCGGCGATCTTGCGCGTGCCGCTGCCGTCTATAAGATATATGCCCGCGGCCAGGGAGGCGGCCTCGGCCAGAGGGCCGAAGTCCAGGTTCTTGTCCGTGCCCCCGGCGACCAGGTACAGCGGCGGAGGCAGGCTGGCGAGCGCGGCCGCGGTGGCCTGGGGGATGGTGGCCGCCGAGTCATTGTAGAAGCGCACGCCTTCCTTCTCCAGCGCCAGCTCCAGGCGGTGCTCGATCCCGGGAAACGAGGCCATGGAGGCGGCCACCGCTCCCGGCTCCAGGCCGAACAGGCGGCAGGCCAGGGCGGCGGCCAGCAGGTTCAGGCGGTTGTGCGCACCCGGGAGCAGAAGGTCCGGTCCCAGGATCGTCTCCACCGGCCCGTCGGGTTCGCGGTACAGGCCCAGCCCGCCTTCCAGCCAGGCCCCGGGCTTTCCTGGCGGCAGCTTGCGCCCGGAGTACCACCGCACCCGGGCGGCCGTGCCTCCGGGGAAGCCCTCCTGCCAAGGGTCCTCCGCGTTGAACACGGCGAGCTGCTCCGGGCGCTGCCCGGAAAACAAGACCCGCTTGTCCGCCACGTAGCTCTCCATGTCGGGGTACCTGTCCAGGTGGTCCGGCAGGATGCGGGTGAGCACGGACACCGCCGGGGCCAGCAGGCCGCGGCCCCTGAGGTCGCTCAACTGCCAGGAGGAAAGCTCCAGGACCGCCGGATCGCCCGGGCGCAGCTCTTCTACGAATTCCAGCGGCGAAACGGTGATGTTCCCGCCCAGCCTGGCTCCCGGAAAGCCGCCGCGCAGACAATGGTGCATGGCCGAGGCGGTGGTGGACTTGCCCTTGGTGCCGGTCACGGCTAAAAGCGGTCCCGGCGCGAGCTGCAGGAAGATCGACAGGTCCGTCTCCACGGGGATCCCCCTGGCCCGGGCCAAAGCCAGATACGGGGAGGAGGCCGGTACGGCCGGGTTCTTGACCACCAGGTCCGTATCCGTGAAGTCCGCCTCTTCATGCCGGCCCAGCACCGTGCGCACCCGGAAGGCCTCCAGCTGCGGCAGCAGAGGCGCGAAGGCCGCGGTGTCCCGGCGGAAATCGGTGACGGTCACCCGGGCGCCCCGCCGGGCGAAGAACAGGGCCGAGGCCAGGCCTCCTCCGTGCAGGCCCAGCCCCATCACGGTCACCCGCCGACCGGCAAGCTCATCCGGCCGGATCGTCAATGCGGAACTCCTTCTGGCCCTGCTCGTTCAGGTAGGCCTGGACGCGGATCCCCGCCCACGAGCCGGTCATGGCCTCAGGGACCAGCAGGCGCAGCCGGCGGAAGGTGGGATTGTCTTCGCTGAAGCTGGCGCCCCTCAGGGAGGCTTCGATCTCGGGCATGAGCGGCTGGAGAAAGGCGTGCACCCGGTCAAGTTGGGGCGGCAGGGCCTGGCGCTGCTCGGCGGAGAAGCGGATCACGTTCTGGCAGACGGTCCTGTATTTGCAGGCATAGGGGAAAAAGGGATAGAGCCTCCCGCCCTCCGGCAGGAACAGCCGGCTGAAAAACTTGGTCAGGTCGTTGTCCATCCAGATGCCTTGCACGAAGTAGCCGCGGCCGGTCTCGTCCATCCAGGTGCTGGAAAGCAGCGGCTCGATGCGGAAGCGCTGGACCCGCCCGCCGCTCGACTCCGCCTGGGCCAGGGGGATGAAGGAGGCCTCCAGGAACAGCTCCGGGGTGGAGTAGGCCGGGGTGAAGTCGTTGGAGCCCTTGACCAGCACGCGGTGCGACTGGGGGCGGTAGGCCAGGTCCGCGCGCAGCAGGTACAGGTAAAGCCGGTCCTCGAGGCGATACAGCTTGAAGAATGAGGGCCGCAGGATATCGGCCGGATCGAACAGGTGGGTGAGCTGGCGGAACACCTGGGGCAGCAGGGCGGCCAGCTGGGCCATCACCTCCTTGAGCCGGTCCAGGTAATTCCGTTCCGGCTCGGGCCGGCGCACGTCGTGATGGATCGGAAGCTGCGGCACCAGGTACTCCCGGCCGGCGCGCACGAAGAACTCCTCCACCTGGTTGAAGTGCCGGCTGAAGGCCTGCGCGCCGGGCGGGATGGAGGCCAAAAGCGCGTTGAGCTGCGGATCGGAATAGGCGCAGCGGATCTCGCCGGAGGTGTACGGCACGGGCCGCTCAACCCCCCTGGCTCAGGGCTTCGATGCGGTCGATGACCCAGTAGCCGCCCTTCTGCCTCAGGTGCACCCGCTCCCTTGCCGGCAGGCCGACGGAACCCGACCCGCCGCGCGGTTCGCCCGCGGACTGCGGCAGCCAGCGGGTATAGCTCACCAGAAACCGCGGCTGCGGGCCGCCCCGCTCCTCCCGGATGACCAGGTCGGTGATCCCGAAGACCGCATCCGGGGCCTGGAGGTCCGGCCGCCCACTGCGGTCCCACTCGTCCGCGGCGATGAGGTGGGAGCGGCCCTCGTAGCCCAGGTTCACCCGGCTGATGACGAAGACGTTGATCACCTGCTCGATCAGTTGCTTGCCCGCCCGCCCGGTCACGCAGTCCCGCATGCGCTCGTGGTCCAGGCTGTTGATGCTGCGATAGAAGGTTTCCACGACCCTGGCCGGGCCGTAGCCCCGGGTGGAGCGGGGCTTTAGGAGGTTCTTGAGGATCGTGGCCGAGAAGATGCCAACGGCGCAGGCGGCCACGGCGGCGACGAGCACCGTTTTCCAGTGTTTCTGCCAGAATACCCGCCGGCGGAAGGAGCGGGAGGCCCGCTCGTCTTGCCGGCGGGCCTGCTCCTCGAGCCGGCGGCGCTCCTCCTCGCTCAGGGCGCGGTACAGGCCCTGGGCCTGCCAGCGCCGGATGAGCTGCAGCCACCGCTCGAGCGAAGGCGCCTCCTCCCGGCTGCGGCCCAGCCCGGCCGCCACGGCTGCGGAGACCTCCTCCTTCAGCCCGGGGCGAAGGAGCGCGAGCGGCACCAGGCTCAGGTGGCGGGCGCGGTGGCGCACCTCCTCTTCGGTTGGGGCTCGGAAGGGGTACTCGCCGCCGATCAGCCGGTACAGGAGCGCCGCGATCGAGAAGCCCAGGCGGGCCTCGGAGCCGGTCAGGTCGGGGTGGTTGAGCAGCTCGTAGGTCGCCAGGCGGTGCTCCGGCGGCAGAAGGGCCCGCACCTGCTTCATGACTTCGGGTGGCAGCAGCAGCACGGCGCCGTCCTCCAGGAAGCGCACCGCGTCGGTCTGAAGGGACTCCGGGCGGCGCTCCCCGAGGGCCAGAAGAGCTTCCAGCAGCCGGATTAGGAACGGCAGGAAATCCTCGGCGCTGCGGTCCAGGATCTCCTCCAGGAGCGCTCCCGGCTCCCAGCTCCCGTACAGGGCCAGCCGTTCCTCCAGGGTGAAGAATCCCTCCAGATACCACTCTTCGACCCGCGGCGGGGCGACCCGGAAACCCGGGCTGGTGCGCAGCCCGGACAGCTTGGTCAGGGCGAACTGGTTGCGGCTCGCTCCGATGGGGATGGCCAGGACCTCCCGGCCTTCCCGCAGAGCCTTGGCCGGAAGCTCCAGGCTCATGAGCACCGCTCTCCGAATACCTCGGCGCTGAACAGCTCGATCTCGGTGCCCGGCGCCTTCCAGGCGTCCCCGGGCAGGCCGGCCTTGAAGCAGGTATGGGTCAGGAAGGTGTCGCGGTCCCAGCCGTACTCGGTGGCCACCTGCGGCAGGAGCAGCCCGGAGCGCAGCCCCCGGCGGACGATCAGCCCGTGCGTCCCTACCTGGATCTCATCCAGGCTGCGCAGCGGGCGCGGCTCGGAGAGCACCGAGATATCGATGGAGATCTCGGACAGCTCCCGCCTTTCCAGCGGGGGAAAGCGCGGGTCGTGGAAGGCGCTGGCTTCGGCGGCTTCGATCACCGTCTCGAGCAGCGGCTTGGCGGCGATCACGAAACCGATGCAGCCGCGCAGCGAGCCTTTCTTGTAGAGGGTGACGAAAGCCCCGCATTTTTTCTTAAGATTGCCCGAGGCCTGCGGATGGGAGCAGGAGCGGCGCTCCAGCTTCGACTCAATCGTCTCCCTCGCCGCCCGCAGCAGGGTCCCGCGTTCCTCGGCTGTCAGGATTTGTTCCATGCTTCGCGTTTCCGAAGGCGATCGCCGCGTATTGCACCACCTTCCGGCGGTCCCCGCCGGCGGCCAGCGAATCGCCCAGTTTCAGGATTTCGGCTCGCCCTCCCCAAAGGCGCTCGAGGGAAAGTATAGCAGCAATGCAGCCGGCGCCACAAGTGCTCACGCTCCGCCGGGAGGCGGCCTGCAGCAGGGCCTCCCCGTCGCCGGAGCGGATCAGCTCCAACGCCGCGGCCAGCTCCCGCGCGCTCTGTTCCAGGGGACGGGAGAGGGTCATGTTGGCGGAGGCCACGATCAAGGTGCCGTCCGAATCCCGGGCCAGGGCCTGGCGCAGGGCCTCGGCCAGGGCCTGGACCAGCGCTGGCGCGGGCTTGCCCAGCAGCACGGGCGCGATCCGGGCCCGGGGGAAAAGCGCCTGCACGAACGGCAGCTGCACCTCCAGGCAGTGCTCCTCCAGGTGCGGGATGTCGTCGAACAGAAAGCGGGGACTGGCTTGGGCCAGCTTCTCGAGGAAAGTCCCGTCCACCTCGCAGGAGCCCATGGGGGTCTGGAAGGCCTCGGATTCCGGCAGGCACAGGCGCTCCGCCGGCTCCCGGTGCACCGGCCCGAGCAGCACGACCCGCTCCACGGCGCGGCCGGCGGCGGCGCGATAAGCGGCGGCGGCCACCTCCCCCGAGAAGGCGTAGGCCGCGTGGGGGCTGACGATGCAGCGGGCGCCGCCCGGACCGGACTCGGCCAGGCGCAGCAGCTCGCCGACCAGGGCCGAAAGAGGCGCCGCCTCGGCCGGGTAAAAGATGCCGTCGACGGTGGAGGCGCGGATCTTCATATCCTTCAAGTATATGGATCACCGGGGTGAAATCAATAAGAACCCAGCAGCCGCTCCAGGCGCGTCGATTCGAGGCGCACGTGCAGGTTCTTTTCCCGGGTGGGAATGACCAGCCCGGGCTTGCCCTCGCGGGCCCGGCGCAGGTGCTTGACCTGGGTGTAGTACACATCCCCCCGGCCGGAGCTCCGGCCCTTGCTGAAGTGCAGGGCCAGGGCGGCCGCGTCCAGCAGGGTCTCCAGCGGAACGCTCTTCCCGGCCGGGGCCCGGATGAACACGTAGGCCCCCGGGAAGTCCCTAGCGTGGACCCAGGTGTCGTTGCCCCGCACGAACCGCCGGAGCAGCTCGTCGTTTTCCGCCGCACTGCGCCCGACCAGGAGCCGGAAAGGCCCGGAGCTGAACTCCAGCCCCGGTGGCCGCTCCTTGCCTCGGGCCGTTGAAAGCTTGCGGGCGCTCAGGGCGGCCAGCCGGGCGCGCAGCGCCTCGAGGTTCTGCTCTCCCGCCAGCGCATCCAGCTCCCTCTGCACCGCGGCCAGCTCGCGGCGCAGCACCCGCTCCTCCTCGCCCAGGTGCTCCAGCGCGGTCTTGGCCTTGCGGTAGCGGCGGAAGTAGCTCTCCGCGTTCTGCGCCGGGCTGGCCTGGGGGTCCAGCTCGATCTCGATGCGCTGCTCCGGGTCGGCGAAATCTTCGGCGGCGAGCCAGCGGTCGCCGGGCTGGAGCCGGTGCAGGTTGCTCAGGATCAGCTCCCCGAAGCGCTTCAGCTCCTCATAGCGCCCGTGCTCGGCCCGCCGGCGGGCCAGGCTCTCCAAGCCGGCCAGGAGCTGGTTCTCCCGCCGGTTGAGGCGGCTGCGGAGCTGGGCGCTCAGGCGCTCCCGCTCCTGGGCCTGCTCCAGCGCGGAGTAGTGGCGCTCCACCCGCTCATTGAAGCTGCCCGGCCCGGGCAGCTCGCGGAGCTGAAAGCGTTCGTCGCTTTCCTCGCCCGTGCTGGTGCCCGCAGTAAGCTCGGGCAGGAATCGCCCGCCGCTCGTTTCCCCCCGCCGCGGGCGGCGGAACAGCGCGTCCAGCACCTTGCCCTCCGGGTCGGTGACCAGGAGGTTGGCCGCCCCGCCCCAGAACCGCGCCCAGAGCACCAGGCGCTCCTCGTTTTTCAGAACCTCCAGGCGCACGATGCGCTCCCGGCCGAGCTGGGCGCAGGACACGATGCGGCCGTCGCGGATCCGCGCGCGTAA
>Ga0315280_10003707_pt1 | contig 23197 bp, 13 predicted proteins | sample YL17G06_40_MG_FD_203697 | JGI IMG/M metagenome (GOLD analysis project Ga0315280, IMG submission 203697) | Sediment microbial communities from Yellowstone Lake, YNP, Wyoming, USA - YL17G06_40 | ecosystem: Environmental > Aquatic > Freshwater > Lake > Sediment | place: USA: Wyoming | collected... | reverse complement strand
CCGCCCGGGCCGCGCCAAGCGCGGCGCCCCCGGGCGATCCGGATCGCCGCGAGACGCGGCTCCCACATAGACGCCACCCACCGAGAAAGGTCATACCCGCGGCGGGGGGGGATGACCTCGGTGAGGACGCGGCGCATCTCAGCCCGCCGGCTTGCGGAAGATGAGCGCGAACTCGTGGACCTTGTTGACGCGGAAGACATAAGGATAGCCCAGCGGGCGCAGGTTGTTGTACTCCTGGCGCCGGTCCCAGATTATCAGGTCGTCGTAGAGGAAGCCGACGGATTGGAGCCGCCGCGCCAGGTCTGAGTGGAAAGGATAGAGGCGGCCGTGCTTGCGCAGATCCATGACTACGACGATGCAATACCCACCGGGGCGCAGGGCGACGAGGACCTGCGCAAAGACTTGCTCCAGCGCAGCCAGGAAGTCATCGTATTCGGCGATGCGGCCGATGTCGGCTGACGCGCGGCCATAATTGCGGAGGGCCTTGCCATCGGCAGTGCGGCGGCGGGTCAGGATGTCCCAGTAAGGCGGCGAGGTAATGACGAGATCAACCGATTCGGGGGCAACGTATCGGGACAGGTCGCGCGCGTCGGCGACATGCAGTAGGGCCAAAGAGCCGCCCGCCTCCAGCAGCCGACCGCGTGCGATGTCCGCATATTCAAGGTTAAGCTCAATGCCAATGCCTTGGATTCCCGCCTGCGCCGCTGCGACCAGGGTCGAGCCGAGGCCGGCGAATGGATCGAGCACGACGCGGTCACCCGGCGCGGCGAAGCATTCGATCAAGCGCGCGGCGAGGGCGGCCGGAAACATCGCGGGGTGTTTGAGTCGCAACTCCTCCGGCGTCTTGCGGATATCGCTCCAGACGCTGATGGAGTTCCGCGTCCACGCCCTGCCGTCGAGGTTGTTGGCGCGAGGTTTATTCGTCTTCATCGTGTCGTTCGTTATGACGCACGGCCTATTCACCCTCACCTTCGTCCTCTCCCTGACAGGGAGAGGAAAGACCCGTCTCAGCGCTCACCCGCTGCTCCACTCCGTGGCCGGATCAGTTCTTGAGCGCGGCCTGGTAGAGCGCGCGGCGCGGATGGCCGGTGGATTCGGCGACCTGGCGCGCGGCGTCGCGCAGCGACACGCCCTCGCGCACTAGCCGCTCGACATCGGCCAGGGCTTCGGCAAAGTCCACTGTGGGAGCCGCGTCCTCGCGGCGACTCGCCCCCTCGACGATCAGCGTGATTTCCCCCCGCGGTCGGCTTGACGCGAAGTGCGCGATGAGCTCGGACAGCGAGCCGCGCGCCACCTCCTCATGCACCTTGGTCAGCTCGCGTGCGGCGGCGGCTCGGCGGTCGCCGAGGATCTCGCGCATATCCGCCAGGCTCGCGTCAAGCCGGTGCGGCGCTTCGTAGAAGAGCAGCGTTTCGCCGCGGTCGCGCAACCCTTCGAGCGCTCTGTGCCGCGCTTGCCTGGCTGCGGGCGGAAAGCCGACGAAGGCGAAGCGATCGGTCGGCAGGCCGGCCAACACTAACGCGGTCATCAGTGCCGTCGGCCCCGGGATGGCGGTGACGGGAATGCCCTCTTGCAGGCCGGCGGCAATAAGGTCGGCGCCCGGGTCGCTGATGCCCGGCATGCCGGCATCTGAGACGACGGCGATGTTAGCGCCCTCGCGCAGCCGCCGCAGGAGCGATTCCAGCTTCGACGGCGGGCTGTTCTCGTGATAGCTGGTGATGGGCGTGCGGATGTCGTAGCGCGCAAGCAGCTTGCGCGTGACGCGGGTGTCTTCGGCGGCGATGAGGTCCACCTCGCGCAGGGTGCGCAGGGCGCGCAGGGTCACGTCTTCGAGGTTGCCGATGGGAGTGCCGACGACGAAGAGCGCGCCGGGCTTGGCGGTAGCGAAGGCCATGATGGCAGCGCAGTTCGACGGGAGAGGCGGAGCTACCTCCAGAAACCGCGGCGGCAGAAACATTTGTTTTCGGCTGCGCCGGACTTCAGCAGGGCATAGGGCCACGGCGCAGAATCCGATGGAAAAGAACAGGCGGGAGGCGCCAAATGGCTGCGAGCGCGAAAACCGCGCGGCGAACCCAAGCTGGTGTCAAGCAGAAGATCGAGCGGCTGCATCGCGTGGCGAAACGCTTGGGCGCGGATGATGTCAAGACCATCGGCCCGGACACCGTGTTCACCGCGACGTGGGTGCGGCTGAAATGCCAGTACGGCTGTGGAGGTTACGGCGGCTGCCTGACGTGCCCGCCGCATTCGCCGACGCCGGAGACGACACGCAAGATGCTGGATGAGTACAGCACCATTCTGCTGCTTCACATGCGCGACTGGCGGCCACTGCGGGGCTTGATGCCGAAGCTGGAACGGGCGGCATTCCTGGACGGCTTCCACAAGGCGTTCGGCATGAGCGCCGGCAGTTGCTACCTGTGCGACGAGTGCAATCTTCAATCGTGCGCGCATCCGCGCGAGGCGCGGCCTTCGATGGAGGCGTGTGGGATAGATGTCTATAAGACGGCGCGCACCAATGGCTTCCCCATCGAGGTCTGCCGCGACCACGACGCCGAGCAGAATTACTACGGATTGTTATTGGTGGAGTGATCGGGGGGCACGGGAAACAGAGCAGATGATCTCGGGACGCGGGCGAGACGCCTGCGCCACCCACCGCCGCGAGGTTTACCCGCCTTGGGCGGGCAAGCTTCGCCCGCCGAAGCTGGGCTACGAAGCCCGCGCAGGCGGGACGCGGCTCCCACAAGCGATGAGCAGTGACTTTTCCGATTTTGTTGAGAGCCTGCGTACGCAGGTAGGCGATGGCGGGCGGATCGTGCACGCGGAGCACCTGCCGGCACGCGAGGCGCAGTTCGCGGAGCTCGACCCGCCGCTGCCGGCAGAGCTGCGGCAAGCCCTCGCCGAGCAAGGCATCGAGCGCCTGTATAGCCACCAAGTGGAGGCCATCGAGCGCCTGCGCGCAGGCGACAACATTGTCGTCGTCACCTCCACCGCGAGCGGCAAGACGCTGTGCTACAACCTGCCGGTGCTGGAGCGGCTGCTGGCGGATGAGAAGGCGAAGGCGCTCTACCTTTTTCCGACCAAGGCGCTGGCACAGGACCAGTTGCGCGGCCTGCGGCGGCTCGGGGAACGCCACAGCCGCGGGCGGCCGGCTCGACCGGCTCAGGGCGGGGTGTGCCACACGTGCCTGAACGACATCCTCGCTTGCGGGACCTATGACGGCGACACGCCGGCTTCGACGCGGCGCCGGCTGCGCAGCGACGCCAACATCATCCTCACCAACCCCGACATGCTGCACCAGGGGATCCTCCCCTATCACAGCCGCTGGGCGCACTTCTTCTCGGAGTTGCGGTACGTGGTGGTGGATGAGATTCACACCTATCGCGGCATCTTCGGGTCGCATGTCGCCAATGTGCTGCGGCGTTTGCGGCGCATCTGCGACCATTACGGGGCGAAGCCGCAGTTCGTCTGCTGCTCGGCCACCATCGCCAATCCCCGTGAGCTTGCCGAGCGATTGATCGGCCTGCCCGTGGTCGAGATCAACCGCGATGGCTCCCCGCGCGGACCGAAGATGTTCCTGCTGTGGAACCCGCCGCCCATCGACCGCGCGCGGATGGAGCGGCGCTCGAGCCACGACGAGGCCAAGGAACTGCTGGTAGCACTGATGCGCCGGGGCGTGCAGACCATCGCCTTCACCAAGACGCGAGTGGCGGCGGAGTTGCTTTTCCGTTATGCGCAGGAATCGCTGAGGCGCGACGCGCCGAAACTGGCGAATGCCCTGCGGCCGTATCGCGCCGGTTACCTGCCAGCCGAGCGGCGGGAGATCGAGCGCCAGCTTTTCTCGGGCGAGCTGATGGGGGTAACCAGCACCAACGCGCTGGAGCTCGGGATCGATGTCGGGTCGCTGGACGCGAGCATCATCGTCGGCTACCCCGGCACCATCGCCAGCACCTGGCAGCAGGCCGGCCGCGCCGGGCGCGGGGCGGACGAGGCGCTGGTGGCGCTGATTGCGTACAACGATCCGATCGACCAGTACCTGATGCGCCACCCGGAGTACTTCTTCGGCCGCTCGCCGGAGAACGCGGTCATCGATCCGGAGAATGCATACGTGCTGGCGAGCCACTTGCGCTGCGCGGCGTTCGAGCTGCCGCTGCGGGAGGATGATGCGCGTTACTTCGGCGACTTGACGGCGGACATCGCGGGCATCCTGCAAGACGTCAACCACGTGCAGCGCATCGACGGCGACTGGTACTGGGCAAGCACCGATTACCCCGCGGCGCAGGCCAACCTGCGCACGACCTCCGACGACACGTTCACCATCATGGACGCCGCGGATAAGAACCGGGTGATCGGGGTCGTGGATGCCATCAGCGCGCCGGAGCTGGTCTATCCCGGCGGGGTTTACCTGCACCAGGGCGAGACCTACCTCGTGCGCCAGCTCGACCTGGAGGGGCGCGCGGCATACGTCGAGCCCAAGGCAGTTGACTACTACACGCAGGCGATTCTCGACGCGCACATCCGCGCGGATCAGGCGGAGCAGCAGCGCGACTGGCGGGGCTGGCGGGTCTGCCACGGCCCGGCGACGGTGACCTGGGCGACGACGGGGTTCAAGAAGATCAAGTTCTACTCGCTTGATGCGATCGGTTACGGCAAGCTGGACTTGCCCTCGCAGAGCCTGGACACGGCCGCGACCTGGCTGATGCCAGACGCGGCGACGATTGACGAGGTGCGGCGCCTCGGGCGCAGCTTCGTCGAAGGGCTGGTGGGGATCCGCAACGTGCTGGTGCACGTGCTGCCGCTGTACGCGATGTGCGATCGCAGCGACCTGGGCGGGCTGGTTGACAGCAGCAACACCGGCACGCCGACCATCTTCCTTTACGACCGCTACCCGGGCGGACTTGGCTTTGCCGAGAAAGGGTACGAGATGGTCGAGGCGATGATGCGCAGCTGCCTGACGCTGATACGCGAATGCGAATGCGCGGAGGGGTGTCCGTCGTGCGTGGGGTCGCCGGTGACCCTGCCGCCGCAGCACGGCGATCCGGACCTGTGGGGCGGGTACCCGTTCCCGGACAAGGAGGCCGCGCTGGTCATCCTGCACCGGATTCTCGGCGAGGAGCCCTATACGCCGCGGAGGCGAGCGGCAAGCCACGCGGCCCGCGCCGGCGAGCAGTTGACTCGAGGCGCGCGGTTGGATGAGGCGGCGCGCGACGAGGGCGCGATGAGCCAAGGGATAGCTGCGCGCGTGCGGCAGGCGGGCAAGCGGCGGCGCATCGGTGTCCCGCCGCCGAGCGAGAGGGCTTAGCGGGGGGAGCGACGAATCACTGCGACGACTGCCATGACCACGGGGCTGCATGCCCAGATCTCAGAGCTGCAACGCGGTCGCTTGCGGCCGGTCACGCCGCGCCGGCCCCATTCGCGGCCGGCGCCGACGCGCCTGCACGCGGCGCTCGGCGCGCGGATCGCCGCCACCGCGCACGGCAACCTGCTGGTGTGGGAGAAAAGCGTCTCGGAGCTGTGGTCGCAAGGCGCTGCGATCGCGCGCAGCCTGTGGGCGGCGCTGGAGGGGGCGGGGGCGCGATCTCAGGCATCGTCGGACATCGAGCCGCTGCTTGAGGCCAGCCCGAGCGACATCGCGTGGCTGGACATCGAGACTGCGGGATTCGTGGGGCGGCCGGTATTCCTGGTGGGCATGATGCGGCCGCGCGACGAGGACCTGGTGATCACGCAGTTATTGGCGGCGGACTACTCGCAGGAGCGGGCGCTGCTGGCGTGCTGCGCGCAGGCGCTGGCGGAGTCGCAGGTGTTGGTGACCTTCAACGGGAAATGCTTTGACCTGCCGATGCTGCGCGACCGGATGGCGTATCATCGGGTGCGGGACGCGGTGAAGCTCGACCACGTGGACGTGCTGCATTTGGCGCGCCGGCGATGGCGCGCTCGCCTGCCGGACTGCCGGCTTCAGACGCTGGAGCGCCACCTGTGCCGGCGGATGCGGTCGGGCGACATCCCGAGCGCGCTGATACCGGAGCGCTATCACGAGTTCGTGCGCACGCAGGAGGCGAGCTTGATTGCGCCGGTGATGCGTCACAACCGGCTCGACTTGCTGACGATGGCGGAGCTATCGGGGATGCTGCTGGGCGCGCGATGAAGCGGTTGGGCGCGACCTTCGTAAGGTCGCGATTCGCGCGCTCATGGAGCGCGCGCGCGGCGCACGCCGCGAAGCCGGATGAAGAAAGACCAACCTGATTACTATGCCGTGCTGGGCGTGCAGCGCGATGCATCGCTGGCGGCGGTGAAGCAGGCGTATCGCGAGCTGGTGCGCCGCTATCACCCCGACGCCGCGGGCGACAGCGCGGAGGCGCGGGAGCGTTTCGAGCGGCTGCAAGAGGCATATGACGTGCTCTCGGATCCCGCCAAGCGCCGCAAGTACGACGCGACCTTGCCGCCGCGCAAGTATCCGCTCGCCGACCTCGACCCCGAGGGCCTGTGGAAAGAAGCCGCGGCGATCATCTTCGAGCGCTCCGACAGCTTCAGCAGCATGATCCAGGCGATGCGGGTGGCGGTCGCGATCGCGCGGGAGGGCGATCTGCTGATCGTCGGCGTCGCGGGCAAGGATCAGTACCTGGCGGGGCACCTGCAAATCCCAGCCAATCGCTATCGCATCCTGGAGGCGCTGCGCGAGGTCGCGGGGCGCGAGATCGACTACCGCGTGATCGAGGGCACCACCGAGCAGGACTGGGAGTGGGTGCAGCGAGCGGAGGGGAGACGCGGCGTGACCGAGCCCGCGGGGCCGACGGGAGCTGGAGCCGCGCCGACGGTAGCCGCGACGCCGGCCAAGGAGAAGACCCGGGAGGCGGTGCGCGCGCGCGGCGTGCCGGTGGTGACAGCGTGGGACCTGCTGCTGCGCAAGATTCACAGCACCTGGGGCGCGACACCCAGCCGCCAGCATCCAACGACGCGGGCGGAGTTCGTCCTCGCCTGCGTGCAGTGGATCGGCGAGACCTCGAAAGAGGCGACGCGGGAGGGCATGGCGGCGGACGAGGTGCGCCGCGAGGCGGACAAGGCCATCGAGCGCGTGGCGCAGTTGGTGGACTTGCCGCCGGCGATGATCGCGCTGGAGGTCATGCGTGGGCAGCCGCGACGACGCGCCAGCTAAGGTCAGGGCGATCCGATGAAGAGGACCCACGTGCTGCTGGTTGATGGCCCGACGCTGATCGTCAGCCTGCCTGATAATTCCGCCGACCTGGCGCGCGCGGCCGAGGCCGGCGGCGCGCAGGCCCTCAAGACCCACCTCAACGTTCACCACGATGCCAGCGGCACCCACTTCGGCTCGCTCGACGAGGAGCGGCCGCGGCTGGAGGCCATTCAGCGCGCGGTGAAGCTGCCCATCGGCGTCGTCCCGGGCGTTAGCGCACCTCTGCGCCGCGACGAGATCGAAGCGCTGGCAGATATGGGCTTCGATTTCGTGGACACTTTCGCGCATCGCTTCCCGTCGTGGCTGCTCGACATGGAGCGGATGACGCGGGTGATGGCCATCGATTCCACATATAGCGTCGAGGCGGCCGCCGGCCTGGCGCGCGTGGGCATGGAGATCCTGGAGGCGGCGGTGATACCTCACAGCGAGTATGGGCAGCCGCTTACCGCCGCCGACCTGGCGCTCTATGCGCGGCTGGCGCGGGCGGTGACGACGCCCATCATCTTGCCCAGCCAGCGCCGGCTGGAGCCGCACGATGTCGCGCGCATCATCGAGATCGGGATCAACGGCATCATGATCGGCGCCATCGTCACCGGCCTCAAGCCGGATACGCTCGAAGGCGCGACGCGGGCATTCAGATCGGCCCTTGATGAGCTGCGACGCGCATGACGCGCCCCCGACTTGCCTTGCTGCCGCTGGATGATCGCCCCCCGAATCTTCAGTTTCCGCGCCGCCTGGCTGCTATTGGCTCGATCGCCCTGCGGTTGCCACCTAAGCGGTTGCTCGGCCGGTTCCTGCGACCGGGTGACACGGAGGCACTGGCGGAATGGCTCGAGCACGCGGCGGGCGCGGCCGATGGCCTTATCGTGTCGTGCGACATGCTGGCCTACGGCGGGCTGGTGGCATCGCGAACGACAGCGGGCCCGCTGTGCGGGCGCCCGGCAGCGCAGGCGGCCGCGCGCCTGCGGCGGCTGCACGCCATCAAGCGGCGGTTCGCGCGCCTGCCGGTATATGCGTTTGCGGTCATTCCGCGATTGGGGCTGACGGCATCGGCGCCGGCGGTGACGGAACTGGGCCCGGCGCTGGCGCGATATGGCGAGTTGCGGCACCGGCGCGAGGCGCTGACCGAAGGCGAGGCGGACGAGTTGGCGCGGCTCGCGGGCGCGCTGCCGCGTGATGTCATCGCCGCGCATGGGAGGATGCGGCGGCGGAATCTCGCGGTCAACAGGAGGCTGGTTGGGCTCGCGGCGCAAGGCGATGTTGACTTTGTGGTTTTGGCGCAGGAGGATGCGCCGCCGAGCGGACCGCACATCGCCGAACAAGCCAAGCTGATGGATGAAGCACGGCGACTCGGGGTGGCCGAGCGCGTGCGCATCTACCCCGGCGCGGATGAAGTGGGGCTGGCGTTGCTGGCGCGCGCCGCGGGGCGGCTGGTCGGCGTGACCGGCGGGGCTTATCCGCTGTATAGCACGCCGGGCGGGGCCGAGGCGGTGGCGCTTTTCGAGGACCGGCCGCTGCGCGTGACGGTCGCGGGACAGATCGAAGCGGCTGGGCTGGAGATCGCGCCGACGGAGGAAGCGGCCGACATCGTCCTCGGCCTGCACTCGCCGCCGGGCGCGGCGCAGACGGATATCAATCACATCACGCCGGATTCCGCGCCGCGCCCACCGTTCGTCGAGCACCTGGCGGAGCTGGCGCGCGCAGGACGGGAGGTCGCGCTGGCGGATGTGGCTTACTGCAATGGCGCCGATCCGGCCCTGGTCAGCGCGTTGGGCGACGCGAAGACGCTGCCACATCTGGCGGCTTTCGCGGGATGGAACACCGCGGGCAATACCATCGGCACGGCGCTGGCGCAGGCGGCACTGAAGCGGATCGGCGTCGCCGTGCGCGAGTGCGGCGCGGACCGACGGCAGAACGCGGCAATGCGCGCGCACCTCGAGTTCCTGTTCGAGCGGTTGGTTGACGATTACGGCTATGAGACCGTGGTGCGGCGCGAGGCGTACCGATTTGCGCGCGAGATGCTTCGCCAATGGCCGCTCAACCTGCGGCGCGAGCGGCGGCGCGCGGCGGAGTACGTGCGGGCGGAATTGGAGCCGCTTGCGCGGCGGCTGTTCGCACAGCATTTCGAGGGCGCGGCGGTGAATGGGCAGCGAATCGCGGTGCTGCGCGATTTGCGAATCGCGCTGCCCTGGCCGCGGCTGTTCGAGGTGGAAGTGGAGGCGCGGGTCGCAGCAGAGGAAACGGCGCACTGGACGCGTGGTCCGCGGCGCGGCAGTTCGCGGCTTCAGCGAAGCCGCGCCCGGTGATCGACGCGGCACAGCCGGGCATCCGAACTCCATCACGTCTGGCACACGGCGGCGAAGGCACAGGTCAAGCAGGCGTGGGTCTCGCGGCGGGGGAAATCCCCGGCGGCAATGCCCTGTATCACGTCGGACAATGCAGCGGCGGCTGCGTCCAACGCTGCTTTGTCAATCGGGACTTGCTGAGTCTCACCCAGGTCGAGATAGTAGATCACGCCGACGGTCGGCGCCGCCCCCAACAGCTCGCGGCAGGCGAGCGCGTAAAGGATGAGCTGCTGTTCATACTCGCCGTCGCGGTGCTGGCCGCTCTTGTAATCAACGAGCGTCCACTCATCGCCCTGGCGCATGAGCGCGTCAATCTGCCCGCGCAGTATCCCGCCAGCGCCGGCTTTGATCACGAATGGCGTCTCGCGCTGAAGCTTGCGGCGCGCATCGGCCGCCGCCAATTGCTTTCGCAGGTCGCTTGGCCAGAACCGCCGCAGCACCACGGATGCGTCGTCGCGGTCGCCTTGCGGCCAACCGCCGGCCAGGCGCTCCAGCTCAGGGTCAGGATCGCGGCCGAAGTCTATGCGCGCCAGCAGGTCGTGCAGGCGCGTGCCGCGATCGCGCGGATCGAGGTCATCCTCGCGATCGAGGCGGGGGTGATGCGCTGCATCATCAGGCTGGCGCTCCTCTGGCAAGCGCTCGATCGCGGCCAGCCAGTAACGGCGCGGGCAGTGCGTGTAAATTGCCGCGCCGGTGACGGTGACCACCGGACCGGCGGACCGGACGGACGCGCAGCGGTCGATACGCTCGGCGACAGAACGCGCATCGGCGCGCAGCGCCGCGTCGTCACAACTGGGCGCGATGAGCGAGAGATCGAGCGGCCGCCTGGCTTCGATGTCGTCGCGGAAGCGGGCGAGCAGCGGCCGCGCCCTGGTCGCTGGCGCGGGGCGCTCGGCGATCGCCGTTTTCACCGCGATGCTAAACCCGTCGCGCTCGACGAGCTGCGGTTCGGGGGAGGCCTCATCCTCGAGCTGGAGAAACTTCGCCACCCACTCGCCCCAGCGGCTCAGCGCGCCGTATGGTTTCGCGGTCTTATCGCTGGCGGCGCATCCCGACAGGACGAGATGCTCTTGCGCCCGCGTGCACGCGACGTAGAACAGGCGCTTGGCCTCGGCGAAATCCGCGGCGGTCAGGCTTTCATCCAGGCGCTCGAAATCGCGTGAATCAACGAAGCTGTCGGTCAACGGATTCTTCACCCGCACCGCGAGCGCGCCGTCGGCAGAGATGACCGCCGCGCTGCTGTCGCTGCGCAGCCCGCGCATGAGGTCGGCCACGATCACGATCGGCGCCTCGAGCCCCTTTGCTGCGTGCACCGTCATCAGGCGCACCACGTCGGCCTCCTCGGTCTCAGTGGGGCCTTCGGTCTCGCGCTCGGCGAGAGTCTGCAGGCTCGCCAGGTAATCGAGGAACTCGCGCAGCCCCCAGCGCGACTCGGCTTCAAACGCCAGCGCGGTCTCGCGGAGCTTCTCGACGTTGGCGTAGCGGCGGCGGCCGTTGCGCTGGCACAGCACCTTGAGATCGTAATCGGTGGCGCGGATGGCGTCGTCGAGCAGCTCGGCGACGCTGCGATCGGCGGCGCGCCTTCTGAGATCGTCGAGCAGCGCCGAGAAATGGCTTAGCCGCTGGCGATCCGACGCCGAGAGCTCGCTTATCGCGTCGAGGCGCTGGAGGCGATGGGCGATACGGCCGGCGCCCTGCGGCTCGCTGTCATCGTCGTCGCGCGGGGCGCGTTCACGCGGCGCGCCCAGCCAGTAAAGCGCCTCATCGCTGACCCCCACCAGCGGCGAGCGCAGCACCGCCGCCGTGGCCACGTCGTCCATCGGGTTTTCGGTCGCCGACAGCAAGCGGTAGAGGTCTTGCACCTCCTGGGTGTTGTAGAACCCCCGGCCGCTGACAGTGTAATAGGGAATGTCGTAACGGCTCAGCGCGTCTTCGTAGATCGGGATGTCGCTGGTGGAGCGAAAGAGGATGAGGATGTCACGAAAGCTGGCATCAGGCCGGTCGCGGTCGTGCGCAGTCAGGCGCATCGGGGCACTGCCATCGAGGCCGGTCATGTCGGCGACGCGCGCAGCGATCATCCGCGCCTCGCGCTCGCGCATATCGCGCATATTGGCGCCGTCAACGACCAGCGCCTCGATGCGCGGTTCCTCGCGCGGGCCGAAGCGCTTGGCCGCTTGCAGCGGAGCAAACGGGAATCCGTCCTCCGCCCACAGCTCGCGGAATAATGCGTTGGTGAACGCGATGAGGTCGGCATGACTGCGGAAGTTCTCGCCCAGGTAGCGCGTGACGCCGCCCGAGCGATGGAGGTCGTCGCCGCGCTGGAGGAACAATCCGACGTCCGCGTACAGGAAGCGATAGATAGATTGTTTGGCGTCGCCGACGGTGAATGATGACTGCGGCCGGAGCAGCGGCGCCACCACGGACATCTGGAGGCGATTGGTGTCCTGGAACTCGTCCATGAGGTAGAACTTGAAGCGCTCGCGGTAGCGCCGGGCGCTGGGCGTGGGGTGCTCGGCGACGCCGAAAAGCTCGCGCGACTTGGCCAGCAAGTCATCGAAATCAAGCGCCCCCTGCTCGTCTTTAGCGGCGCGGTAAGCCGCGTCGAATTCCCCGAGCAGGCGCTTGAGGGCTTCGGCGTGCTCGGCGGCGCGTTCCGCGAGGAGCGCGGCGGCGAATTGACCAAGCGCAGCCTGGGCGGCAGCCATGATCTGCCGGTGCCCACCCGAGCCGACGGCCTTGAAGACTTTCGCCGCGTCGGTGAGCTGCTGGTACGCGGCCCAATCGAAGGTGCGCAGGTCGAGGATTGCACGGATACGGGGCGCCAGAGCCTGCGCCGCGCTGAGCGCGCGAGCATGGGCGTCGGTGCTGGGTCGCAGCGCGAGCGCTGCATCTACGGCCAGGCGCGTCGCTTCCGCGGCATCGTCAAGAGACGGCGCCGGCGAGACAACGAGGTCCGTGGGCGCTTTGCCCAGGCTGCGCGTGCGGTGATAGAGCGCGATGAGCAGCTCGCGCAAGTCCCCCTGACGCCGCGCCGCACCTGAGCGCTCGGACCCGAAGTTGAAAGCCAGGGCGAGAACCGCGGCGTCGTCGCTGGCGTGCGCGCGCCGGATAAGGTCGTCGTAAACCTGGCGCTGGACGATCGCCGCCTGGGGCTCGTCGAGCTGAACGAAGTAGGGATCCACGGCGGCTTCGAGCGCGTTCTCGCGCAAGACGCGACCACAGAAGGAGTGGACGGTGCTGATGTACGCGGTCTCGACCTGGCGGCGACAGTCTTCGCGCCCGAGCTGCCCAAAGAGGCCGACGATGCGCTGCTTCATCTCGTGGGCCGCTTTATCGGTGAAGGTGAGGGTCAGGATCTCGTCCACCGCGGCGCGCCCGGTTTGGGCGATGTGGATGAAGCGGTAAGCGAGGACGCGCGTCTTGCCGGTGCCGGCGCCGGCGCTGACGAGCAGGTCGTGATCGAGGTCTTCGACCGCGGCGCGCTGCGCGCAGGTCAGCTCGTCCTCGAACATCATGCCGCCCCCCGTTGGGCTTGGATGCGCCGCAGCGTCCACGCGTCCACGCGGCAGATGGCGCGCGCGGGGCACTGGGCCGGGCAATCATCGCGCGGGTCGCGGCGTATTTCGCCGCGGCGGATGCTTCGGACGCATTCCCGCGCCGCCGCCGCTGCCGTTTCCAGCGCGCGGTCGAATTCATCGGGCGCCGCGACCAGGTTATAACTAGACTCCTTCGCCGCCAGCGCCGCGTCCTGATACATACCCGTGCGCCGCTCGCCTTTCAGGGAGACGTACTCCGCGCCGGCGACCGCGAGGCCGAACACTTCTCGCGCCGCGATCGCATACAGGGGCGCCTGGAGCACCAGGCCCTCGCGGACCTGTCGCATATCCGGCGGCCCCGACTTGCCGAGCTTGTAGTCAATCACCACCGCTCGCCCGTCGGCGGTCAGATCGAGGCGGTCCATGCGACCGGAGATCGTCACCGCGCGATTGCCTTCATCGCCGAGGTGCAGCGGGTCCGGGCGCGATCGCTCGTCTGCCGAGGGCCACGGCGGCGCGCCGAACTGAAGCTCGAAGAAGGCGGGACGCAGCCCGCGCGCGGCGGTCTGCGCGAGGTCGGCGGGGATGAAGCGCGTCAGAATGGCGCGCAGGTCCTGGCGCTCGATCTCCTTCTCGCCGGGCGGCATATGGCGAAAGCGCGGCTGGCGCTCGAGGCACTCGGCGAGCAGCGCCGCGGCGCGCGCGATTACCTCGGCGGGGTCGAGGCGCGCGACATCCACCGGGGCGCGCGACTGCCTGCGCAAGTCCCGATACAGCCGCGCCAGCACGTCGTGCAGCACTGTGCCACGATCCATCGGCGCGACCTCGCGCGCCACGGTATGCAGTTCGAGCAGGCGCTCGCAATAGTAGAGGTAGGGACAGGTCAGGTAGGTCTCGAGCTCGCTCGGCCGGTACGGCCCTTCGCGCGCGGCGAGGGCGGCGAGCAAGCCTGGGTCGGACAAGATGGCGCTGTAGTCGGCGGCGGGCGACACATAGCTGCCCGGCTGCGCATCCGGCCGGGTGCGCCATTGGTTATAATGCGCGGCGGGCGCGACCTGCTGCCCGGGCGGCAGGTCGCGCGCCAGGGCGTGGAATATGCACGTCGCCCAGTCATGCGCGGACACGGCCAGCGAAGGCTCGGCGGCGAGGTCGGAGAAGCGGCGCGTCTTCTTGGTCAGGCCGTCCCGGAATAGCCGCTCGACCTCGTCGATGTAGAACGACCGCAGCGCTTCCTTGGCTTTCTCGTCCGCGGCGGGATAGGAAAGGTAGAGCCGGTCGGTGGCGCAGGACAGCGCGCGCCAGAAGAGCAGGCGCTCTTCGGCCTGGCGGTCGGCAGCAAGATCGAGTAATTGGGGACCGTTACCTATTTCGGAAAGGTTCTGCCGCTGGCGCTCCGTTCTCTGCCGAGATAGGTAACTGTCCCCGCCGGCGGCGAGCAGCCGGCGCTCGCGGTCGCGCAGGAAGGGATCCTCGCGCACCTGCGCCGGAAAAACGTTCTCCAGCAGATTGACGACAAGAACGACGCGGTAGGTCTCGCCGCCGAGACGCTGCGCATCGAGGATGGCGACGCCGTCGGCGACGCGCGGTCCGGGCTTGTAGCCGGCGGCGGCGACTGCGCGCTCCAGGTCGTTGCGGAATTGCTGCCACGACGGCCGGCGCCCGGTCTGCCGCGCGATGGCTTGGACCTCGTCGATCACTTGGTCGAGCTTTTGGCGCGCCACGGCGTCGTCGCGCTGCGCCGCAGGATGGCACGGGTCGAGCGGCGCCAGACCATCTACGAACTGGTGCACGGCGGCCGCCATCTCCGCCGGTGACTTCGCCTGGCTCAGGCTGTCCTCAAGCCGCTTGACCGGCTCGAGCGTCCGCCGCCGCGCGTCGAGGGTGTCATCGCCGCGCCATGCCTCGAACCACGCCCGCCGGCCCTCGCTGATGCCTTGCCCCCACGCCGCGACCTCGGCGCGCGCCATCTCGATCGCGTCGCCGCCGAGGCAAGGCGACTTCAGCGCCGAACCGACCAGGCTGGCCGGCCAGCCGTGGCCAACGATTTGCAGGCACGACACCAGGCAGCGGCCGACGGCGCTGGCGGCGAGACTCTCCATGCGCCCGCTCACGGGCACGCCGTGGCGCGCGAGCAGGTAAGACAGTCTCTGCCGCGCCTCGGCGCCGCGGGCGATGATTGCGATGTCGCCGTAGGCGAGGTCCGGCACAGGCGGGCCGTTGCACGCGCCGGCAGCGCCGATGACCAGGACCTGGATCTCGCGCGCAACCTGTTCGGCCTCCTGGGCCGGGCTGCCCGATTCGAGGATGATCGTAGAGCCGTCACTGGGCCTTGGCTCAGCGCCGGCGCGAAACAGATTGGCGGCGATGTGGGCGATGTCGCCGACGCCACCCACGGCGTCCGCGGCGCGCGGCTCGCAAGCAAGATCGCGGCGCAGGGTCTCAACGGTGCGCTGCGCAGGCACGAAGACTTCGGGGCAAGTGGGATCGTGCTGAAGCTTGATGTGAACCTCGCGCGCGCGACCGGCAATCGCCTTGATCAGGCGCAGTTGCACCTGGTTGAAGCTGCGGAAGCCGTGGAAGAAGAAGACCGAGGCGGGGTGGAGGACATCCGGGCGCTGCTCGATAGCGCTCACGGCGTGCCACATCAGACCTTCCGCATCGTGCAGCTCTTCGGCGGTCAGGATCTCCTGATAGCGCTCGTAGAGGGTAAGGATGTCGCGCAGCTTCGCGGCCAGCTCGGTTTCGCCGTTGGGCAGTTGCTCCTGGGCGCGCCGCAGCTCCTCGGGATGAACCATCGCCAGCTTGAGCTCGCCGATGAGGTCGCCAAGGGCGGCGGCAAGGCCGGGGAATTGTTGGACTTGCGCAAGCGTTGGCACCTCGGCCTCGGCGGCGATGTCACGCAACAGCAGCGAGCGCTGAAGATCGGAGAGGTCGTGGGTACCGCGGCGCGTGTCGCGCGCAATATCGCCCGCCAGGCGGTAGAAGGTTCGGATGGGGCTCCCAAAGAGGCCGGGCAGGTCAGATTCGCGGAGCAGGCGCTCCTCCAGGCGCCGGGCGGCGCGGCCAGTGGGGACGATGCACAGCACCGCCCGCTCGCGATCGCGGCGCAAGGCGTCGGCGAGCCTATCCAGCCATTCATCGTTGGCCGTTTCGCGCTCCGCCGCGGTTACGACCTCAACCTGTGCCATGCGATGCCTCCTGGCAGTTGCACGGGGCTATTGTTCTGTGCGCGGCGCGGTTCTCCTCGGACGGTACGGCGCGAGGACAAGAACCCAAAGGTTCGTCTGCCGACGACGGTCCGGAAGATGGACAGCGCGCGACGGTCTGCGCGGTTGGCCCGGGCTTGTGCTGCTTGGGGCACATATCTCATGCAAGGGTAGCGGCAGCCAGGAGGCGAATTCTGGTCTTGCATGGTTTCGGGTGCCAGGCAAGAGCCCCAGCCCGAGCGTCAAATGTCCGATAGTCAGCGGAGGCGCATCGAGGCGATGCCGGAGCTTCTCACTGAGGTGATTTGAGATGGCGACACCCAAACGAGGTGGGCCACGGCGCAGGAGGGTAAGAAGCACTCTCGCGGCGCGCCACGAGAGCGAAGCGCAACGCCGTCAGCGCAAGGGAGTCGAGGATGCGGTGGAGGCGGAGCGGCAGCGGTTCAACGACGTGCTGGAGACGCTGCCGGCTTACTTGGTGCTCCTGACGCCGGATTACCACGTGGCTTTCGCTAACCGCTTCTTCCGCGAGCGGTTTGGCGAGTCGCATGGTCGGCGCTGCTTCGAGTACCTATTCGGGCGCAGCGAGCCCTGCGAGACGTGCAAGACCTATGATACGCTGAAAACCATGGCGCCCCTTGAGTGGGAGTGGACCGGCCCCGACGGCCGCAATTACTACATCTACGACTTCCCCTTCACCGACACGGACGGCTCCACCCTGATCATGGAGGTGGGCCTGGACATTACCGAACGCAAGCAGGCTGAGGAGCAGCTCCGCCGCCACCAAGAGCGCCTGGAGCAACTGGTCGCGGAACGCACCGCCGACATCGAAGCTCGGGCGGCGCAACTGGCGGCCGAGATTGCCGAGCACAAGCGAACGCAGGAGGACCTGGCGCAGGCGCACCAGCGGTTGCAGTGGCTGCTGGATTCGCTGCCGGTCGGGATCGCCGTAGCCCACGATCCGCAGTGCAAGCTGGTGATGATGAACCCCGCCGGAGCCGCGTTGTTCGGGACGAATGTGGGCAACAACATCTCCGCGTCAGCGCCGGGATGCCGATATAGGCACATTCGCGACGGGCGCGAGCTGGCGGCGGAGGAGCTGCCGCTGCAACGGGCGGTGGCCGAGAACGTCGAGATTCACGACGTTGAACTGGATGTCGAGATGCCCGGCGGAAACCGGCGGACGCTGCGGGTGGACGCGGCGCCGGTACGCGATCTGAGCGGGGCGGTGGTGGGCGGGATCGCGACGACTGTGGACGTGACGGAGCAGAAGCGGCTGCTGGAGGTCGAACGCGGCCGGGCCGAGGAAGCGCGGCTGCTGGAGACCATCGTCGAGAACACCGACAGCCACCTGGCATACCTCGACCGCGATCTGAAGTTCCTGCGCGTCAACTCGGCGCATTGTCGCGCGACGGGCTATTCGCAAGAGGAGTTGATCGGTCGCAGCTACCGGGACGTGTTCCACAACGAAGAGCGACAGGCGCTGCTCGAGCGCGTGCGCGACACGGGACAGCCGGTGGAGTTCCGAGAGATGGCGCGCGAGCCGATCGCCCGCCATCCGGAGCGAGGGGTGACTTATTGGGACTGGCGGGCCGCGCCGGTCAAGGATGAAGACGGGGCGGTGACAGGGTTGGTAATCTCGGCCACCGATGTGACCGACAGGGTGCGCGCGAGCGAGCAAGTGCTGGCGGCGGAGCGACAGCGGGCGCAGCTAGCGGAGACGCTGACGGCCGAGATCACGCACCGCATGAAAAACAACCTGGCGATTGTCGCCGGGCTGCTGCAAATGCAGGTGACAGAGGAGCCCACCGGCAGTCGCGCCGCGGCCATCATTAGCGACGCGGTGGCGCGGCTGCGGGCCTTCGCCGTGGTGCATGAGCAGATGTACGCGACGCAAGACCAGGCGGTGGAGCTGCTGCGCGCGCTGCGCGGCGTGGCGGAGATTGGACGCGAGTTCTCGACCGCGGGCGAGGTCGAGGTTTCGGTTGCCGCGCAACCTGTTTATTACTCGTCCAAGGCCGCGACGAACCTGTGCGTCATTGCCAACGAGCTGATCACCAATGCGGTCAAGCACGGGGCGCCAGGATCCAGTGGCAAGCTGACGGTGCGGGTCGAGGCGAGTGTGTGTGACGGGCGCCTGCGTCTATCGGTGTGGAACTCGGGCAACCCCGTGCCGGCTGAGCTCGAACCGTCCGCGCAGCCGACGTTGGGGCTGCGGTTGGTGCACGCGATCGCGACCACCCAATACGGCGGGGAGTTCAACTTGCGGCCGTGCGATGACGGCACGCTGGCCGAGGTCGTGATCGACGACGAGGCGCTGCGGCAGGAGGGATAGATCGCCGCCGCCTGGTGCTGTCTTGTGAAACTGCTATTACCTGGCCGATCACCCTCACCCCGCCTCTCCCTTGAAGGGAGAGGGGTCGGGCCAAGTTCGTCCTCTCCCTGTCAGGGCAACTTCGCCCGCCGACGCCTTCGTCCGCCGGAGCGGAACTGCGTCGTCCGCGAAGGCGGGAGAGGACGGCTAAGCTCCGACGCAGTCGGAGCCGCCGTGGCGGCCTTCAGGCCTAGCCATTGAGGTGAGGGTCGCATCTCCGCCATCGCAGGCGGCCAGCGTGGGAAGGTCCCCCTACATGTTGGACGTCCGCGCGAAAGCGACCTTGCGCGCTGCCCTCCAGTCAACTCGGAATCCGGTAGAATCGTCTTCCACGGTCGCTGGTGGTCGCCCCACCGCTTTGCCTTCTGCGTCGTAGGCCTGTGCCGTCCACTCGCCCTTCGGCAGGAGGATGCGCGTTTCAGCGTCGCCGGGCCCGCGGCTGGTCAGGGTTACGCGATCGCTCGTGACCTCGACGTCGAACACCGTGTCGTGCCAGTGGATGCCGGTGACGGCGAGCGAAGGCCATGCCCTGGGCAACCGCGGGTTCAGCGCCAGCCCGTCCACCAGCGGCCGCAGGCCGAGGAAGCCGTCGGTGATGATCTGCGGCACCAAGATGCTCTCAAAGAACTCCATGTCGATGCCCAGCCCGCCCGCGGTGCCGCCGCCTTGCAGGGTGCCGCGCGTGCCGTCCTGGTAGTATTCGCGCGGCCCGCCAGCCTCCTGCACATCGCGGTACCAGGCGATGATCTCGCGCAAGCGCCTCCAGCAGTCATCGGCGCCGAGAACCTTCACCCGCGACATCAGGTCGTGGTAGGAGAAGCCGAGCACCGCGCCGCCGTCCTGCACTTGCCCGCCCCAGGGGATCTTCTCGGGCGCCGACCACGACCACAGGTAGTAGTCCACATTGCGCCTGGTTGTCGAACGCGGGCCGAAGCGCCAGTGGTAGATGTCCGCGCCTTGCGAGGTATCGCCCTCCACGATGCGCTTGCCGCCGACCCAGCTCACGATGTCGCGGGCTTGCTGCGCGGTGGCGAAGCCGTAGTGAACCGCCTCGAGGTTGAGGAAGACGAAGCCGTAGTCGTAGGACTTGCCGTCAATGTCGGGGCCGGTGGTGAAGCGGCGGGTTTCGCGATTCCAGAAAAGCTTGCCCGCGAACGCCTTGACCTCGCGGGCGTGGCGCCAGAGGTCTTGCGGCGCGGGGCGCAGCGGACCGGCGGGGATGTTCCATTCGGGATGATCGGCGATGTCCTGCTCCAGGTCGGCGAGCTGGTTGAGCGCGTCGTAGTACTGGATGGTGGCATAGGCATCGCGGTAGCCCATGGGCAGAAGATCCCAGTAGTTGTTGCCAATGCCCTGGCCGGTGCGGATCTCTTTCGTGCCGTCGGGCTTGACGGTGAAGCCCGGGCGGCCCTCATGCCCGACCCAGGGCACGGCGATGCATTTCTCCTTGAGGCCGCCGAGCTCGGTCATGAGATAGCGCATCGCCAGGCGCATGCGTTGGATGTTCTCGCGTAAGAAGCTGATGTCGCCGCTCCAGCGAAAGTAGTTGATGCTGCCGCGGATGAAGTTCTGGTTGTTGATGGTGTGGCGCGTGTCGTAGTTGGTGAAGACCGCCTGAAGGGCAACCTTGCCGCCCGCCGCAGGATTGCCGAAGCAGACGCGCAGGCGGGTAATCGTGCCCTTCCACTGTGGATGGCGATAAACGGGGATCATGGTGTAGGTGAAAGCAGGCGGCGCTGCTGGCTGCAAATCCTGCGCGGAATCGGGGGCGTGCTTGAGCGCGAGCTGCGGGGTGGTTGATCCGCGCGGCGGGTCAAAGTACATCATGCGATCGCGCGCGAAACCCGGGTGGTCGCGCGTCGCCCATTGGACGTAGGGCTGGGCATTGCCGAGGGTGTCGGCGCGCCAGCGAATCTGGATGAACGGCGCCTCGTCGGGATGGACATCAAGGACTTCGGGCGTCGTCACCGCCGCGTTGGGGGCGGTAAGGTCGAGGTTCCACGCGGCATCGTCAACGCCGAGGTCGCGCGCGCCTTCGACAGTCCAGCCGCTCTGGTCGCGCTTCTGCGTGCCATGCCAACCTTCGGGCACGCCCTGAAGCGAGAAGTGCCAGCCCCAGCCGTGCCGCCCCTGCGCCCAGAAGGGGAAGGGCCACCCGTCCTGGTGAGCGATGGAGCCGTGCTGGTGGGTGGCGACATAGCCTTCGTCATCAATGCGCCGCGCGAGCAATGCGGCGCGCCAGCGGTCGCGGATGGTGTTCATGCGGTTATCGGTTGCGACCGCGGGCCAAAGCGTGGGACCGGATTCCCATTCGTCCCAGAGGGTGGCGAGCGGCCCGCCGCGCTCATAATGCGTCCATAAGAGCTCGCGGAGCTCGGCCATCTCGCGGTCATAGCCGGGGACGATGAATGTCGGGAAATCGGGCGGGATGATGATTTGCGGGCGGGCGGCTTCAGCGGCACCAGCGTTTGCGACGAGCAGCAGCGTGGCGGCAAGCAGCAGAATCAGGGTCAGCATAATTGATCCTCGCATGGGAGAGGATATTGGGCGACGGCTATGAGGTGTCCTGCCGGGCAGTCGGCAAGCGCGCCAGCAGACTCCTCTCCCTCTCGGAGGGAGAGGCTGGGTGAGGGTGCGCCGCGACCGCATTTCACCCCCACGCTCGTCCTCCCCCTGGAAGGGGGAGGAGTCAGTTTGCCAGATCCCAACTTTTCGCGGTCATACCCTCGCAGCAGGGTATGTTCCATTTTGGTTGGTATAGGCCACGCGCGTGCCAACCCCTCTCCCTCGCAGGGAGAGGTCGGCGAGCCCTCGGCGAGCCGGGTGAGGGTGGATGGCCCACGATTCACCCCCACCTTCATCCTCCCCCTGGAAGGGGGAGGAGTCAGTTTGCCAGATCCCAACTTTTCGCGGTCATACCCTCGCAGCAAGTCGGGTTGACAACAAAGGCTTGGCGCGATAGAATACCGCTACTGCTCGATCCTATCGGGCCGAAAGGAGGTGATGACGATGACACGATTATTCGCGAATCGAGCGAGGTCGGTCATCGCACGCCTCCGATGCCTGAGCCGCACGTAACCGGCTGACGCCGCGTAGGTCGCAGCCGCGTATCGCGCCACTCCGGTCGTATCGGAGCGGCGTTTTGCATTGCCGGCCTCCTCGAATGCCCATCGAACTATGGGGGCATCGCCCCGAGGAGGAAATCGAATGACAGGCAATGCAAGCCCCCTGTCTTCCGGTTGTGCATGCGTTGAGACGCGAGACGAATTCTCGCGTCATGGCGAGGAATTGCTGGTTGCGCGCTATGGCCCCGGAGTCGCGGATCGCGGCTTCACATGGCCGGCCCGCGGCGTGACCGCCCAGAACTACCGAGACACCGAAGGCATTGTCGCCCGCGTTGACGGCGTGGTCGCCGGGCGCGCGATACTCGAGGCCGTCTTCCACCCGCTGGCGGAACTGGTCAACCTGGAGGTTCACCCCCCGTACCGCGGGCGCGGCGTGGGCAGCGCAATCGTGCGTCACGCAGTTGAGACCGCGGCGCGCGCCGGGTTCCTGGCGATTCACGTCCAGACGTTCCTGAACGAGACCGGCCCTCACCGACTGTACGCTCGCTGCGGGTTCCTACCCGCCACCCGCGGCGAGATGCTGCGGCTGTGGAAGTTCCTTAATCTGCCGGCGCTGGCGCAGTTCCTCTACGACCACCCCCTGGCGCTGTTCGACAGCAAGCCGGGCGCTGCCGGCACGCATCTCCTCCACTGGCATGAAGCGGCGGGCGAGGACGAGCTCGCAGTGACGATCACCGGCGGGTCGTGCCAGTTCGACAGCAAGGGCGTGAGGCCCGCGGTGTCCGGACTTCGCCTTCGCAGCGGCCCAATCCGGCTGAGGGCAACTCTCGAGGCAGATGGGGCCCGCATCGGTGAGCGCTGCGATGTTCGCCTGAATCTAGTGTAGTGTCCCGGAAAAAGCTTTACGGTCGCTCAGACTGCTGCCAAGGCGCCCCGACTGTAAACGTATTTTGGTGCCGCCACACTAGCCAACGAAAGCGGCGAGGAATTCACTGGCGGTTTTCGGATCGGCCTCAATCCCGGTTTCGCGATTGTCGGCGATCATCCGGGCGGCGAGCGTTTCTCGCTGAGCGCCGGAGACAGCCTTGAGCGCGCGCTGACGGTGCAGGTCAAACCGACCTTTGAAGACGAGCTGCTGCGCATCGTGTCGTACTGGTCGGTTCCGGTGACGGTCGAGTTCCTGTTGAAGGACCATACCTTCTGGCTCACAACGGAGGCGCCGTTTGACAGACCAATCTAGTGCTTTCTTGCAGGTCTGTTGTTGTATTTCACCCTCACCTCAATGGCTAGGCGGCTAAGCGCGAAGCGCCGCCGTGGCGGTGGCGGAGCCACCTAGCCACCTGAAGGCCGCCACGGCGGCTCCGACTGCGTCGGAGCTTAGCCGTCCTCTCCCGCCTTCGCGGGCATCGATTCAGCCTTCGTAGCCGAAGCTACTTCGGCGAAGTGGGCAGCCCAGCTCCCGCCTTCGCGGACGACGATTCAGCC
>Ga0315280_10003706_pt1 | contig 23199 bp, 23 predicted proteins | sample YL17G06_40_MG_FD_203697 | JGI IMG/M metagenome (GOLD analysis project Ga0315280, IMG submission 203697) | Sediment microbial communities from Yellowstone Lake, YNP, Wyoming, USA - YL17G06_40 | ecosystem: Environmental > Aquatic > Freshwater > Lake > Sediment | place: USA: Wyoming | collected... | reverse complement strand
GAATGACCCGCTACCAAGTCGAACACATCGCAGGCGAAAGAGGTTCAAGAACACGCTACACTCCGCCAAGATGCGATACGCTACAAACTCACGGGGTTTGCACAAACATGGACGAAATATGCCAAAGAATACGCCATCCACTAAGTTACTATCGAAGGAAACTTAAAACGCTGTAATTAACTTCTTGTCTTTCAGTAACGAAAGTGTGTGAAGTTATGTATGATTATTCAAGGGTTCTTGTAACTGGCGGTGCTGGTTTTATCGGTAGCCATCTGGTGGATCGCCTTCTGAAAGAAGGCATAGAAGTTGTTGTTTTAGACAATCTGCAGGGAGGGCGGCTTGAGAACATCAGTCAGCACCTCGGTAAGAAAAATCTTTGTTTTGTCCGAGGCGACATCAGGGATTCTCGTCTTGTCAGAAATTTGGCAAGAGACGTAGATGCTATTATCCATCAAGCAGCGCGAGTCAGTGTTTCAGAATCAATTGTGGATCCAGTTTTGACCGACGATGTTAATGTCAATGGAACATTGAATCTATTAAAGGCTTCTGTGGAGTCTGACGTAAAACGTTTTGTTTACGCCTCATCTTGCGCAGTGTATGGAGACGCTGAAGTGACGCCCATAAAAGAGAACTGCTTGCCTAAACCCAAATCTCCTTACGGGGTTTCGAAATTAGCAGCGGAAAGTTACGTGCAAGTTTTCTACGAGGTTTTTCGTTTAAAAACTGTTTGCCTTAGATATTTTAACGTTTATGGTTCAAGACAAATTAACAGTTATTATAGCGGGGTTATTACACAATTCGTAAATCGTTTAGCAAAAAATCTTCCTCTAGCAATTTTTGGAGACGGCGAACAGTCTAGGGATTTTGTCCATGTTCAAGATGTTGTGGAGGCGAATATGTTAGCCTTAAGAATTAAAGGAGTTGAGGGAGAAAGCTTCAATATTGCAACTGGGGTAGCTACAACAATAAATCACTTGGCTAGTACGCTGCTGGAAATTACTAACAAATCTTGCCTGAAAATTGTGCATTCTAAGCCTAGGAAAGGCGACGTAAAACATAGTGTTGGAGACACTTCAAAAGCAAAAAAGAAACTTCACTACAATGTGAAGTTTTCTCTAAAAGAAGGATTAAAAGAGCTCGTTGAGAATTACGGCGTATCAAAGTAAAACTATAGAGCACACTAACTCGTTGCGACATAAGCTATCCATAAAAGAGTAAGACTGATTAAAATAATAGGCAACGCAAGAGTAAAAAATATTATGAGAGTGCATGATAAAAGAAAGAATCGTGCACTTATGAAACCCAATTAGCTTTTAACCTCAAATAATAAATAAAAACGGATTCCATAAATAAGAAAATTCAGCGATCTTGAAGGATGATGCCAATGTGTAATATTAAGGGTGTTGTATCGAAACCGTTAAGGTTGATTTCAGATGAGCGCGGATGGCTAATGGAAATACTGCGAAGCGACTGGGAATTTTTCAAGAATTTTGGGCAAGTGTATGTCACCACAGCTTATCCAAACGTTGTCAAGGCGTGGCACATGCACAAGAAGCAGACAGACCACATGGCGTGCATACGGGGGCAAATCAAACTAGTGTTATACGATGGAAGGAAGGGATCCCCAACAAAAGGCAAGATAGACGAGTTTTATATTGGTGAAAGAAACCCCATGCTAGTGAAAATTCCGCCTGAAGTTTGGCACGGTTTCAAAGCGGTGCAAGAAACCGCATCCGTCATAAATGTTCCTACGGAGCTTTTCAATTATGAAAAACCCGATGAACACAGGCTTTCTCCTGACACTGAAAAAATCCCGTACGATTGGGGGTTAATGCCCGGCTTGAAGCATGGGTGAACCACTTGAGGCTTTTGATAACTGGCGGACTAGGCTTCATTGGAAGCAATTGTGGGCTATCGCTTTGTGGAGGGTTGGTGGAAGGACACAGGAACTCCGGAGGACATTTTAGAGTCGAATAGGCTGATTTTGGATGAGATTGAGCACAATGTGAAGGGTGTGGTTGAGGACGGGGCTTCCATTCAGGGTAGGGTTTCTATAGAAGAAGGAACTAGCATCAAGCGTGGCGCTGTTATCAGAGGTCCAGCGGTGATTGGAAAAAACACTGTTATAGAGGGACGAGTTTACATTGGCCCTTACACAAGCGTTGGCAACAACGTGTTGATAAAGAGAGGCGAGATAGAAAACTCTATCATCATGGACAATTGCCACATAGACATAGAGGAAAAGATAACAGACAGTCTCATAGGCCCAAGTTCAACAATAACTATGAATCAGGTTGGACCAAGAGGCTACAGGTTCATCATAGGCGAAAACTCAAGGATAAGCGTGTAACTTTTTTTGAAGCGTCGATTTTGAGAGAAGCCATTTCTGTTGGTCTAAGATAAAAAGGTTCGTTTAAGTCGCTTTGACGTTTGTGTTGGCAATTGAGTGCTTCGAAAAATTTCCAGTGGAACGGTGAACACTGAGAGAAAAGGCTTCTAGAAGCTTTTCATAGTTGATAATTTAAGCAGAGTGTCGGGTTGCCATCTACGTCGACCAGTAGCTTCTCTACACCAACTACCTGAGCTATGGAATAGTGAAAAGTTTGAAAACCTTCGGGAAGAATTCAACAAGATGTTAAGAGAGCCTTATTTTTAAAGTTATTTTTTAAGGAATTCTGTAATTTTATTAGCGACAATACGCGCACCTGTCGGCTCAAAAATGGAGGGCAAATTAGCATAATTCTTTTTCAGCGATAAATAGTCTCCAAGTCGCTCTAGCCATTGCAGTTGTCTAAACTGTTCTAGGTTTATTGTTTTGGCTACACATAGGCCAGATAACCTTGGGCTGATCACTTCGTCTTCTGCAAATCCCACTCTGTTCACTAAGACCAAAGGGATTTTATTTGCTATAGACTCAGACACAACACCGTACCCGGTTTTTGTTGCCACTAAATCGCATGCTGCCACATAATTTTGTGACTCGACCTCGCTAGTCGGAATCGTTTTGACGAGTTCGCTCTTCGCAAGCATTCCAGATGATAATAAGAATTTCGTGTCAACCCTTTCTGCCAAATCATTAAGCTTCTGCAGAAAGAGACCATCATATTTGAGCGAACGACCGACTGAGAGAAACACCAGCTTTTCATTTTCTTTTATCTTTAACTTTTTTCATATTTCCCTGGGGCTCTTTGTGAGCTGTCTTGTTACCAAAGGTATTTCGATTCTAGTTTTGAAGATCTGCATGCCTTCGTGAGGAGGCAAAAATAGTGCAAGGCTGGCCTTTTCGTAGGCTTTTCTGAGTGCTTCTAGAAACTGGCCTCTATGAGCATGTTTAAAGTTGACGTAAATCCAATACCAATTAAAGTTACTCATGGCAAGCGAAGGAACGCCGAGAGAACTTGCTATCTCTAAGGGATATGGAGGAATGTCAGAAAAGACAAGATGAACCTTTGTCTTCTTGAGAAATCTAATTTCCTCTGAAAAATATTCGCTTCTTTTTTTCTCAAACCATAAGCGCGCTTTTTTGAGGCTTTTATCTTCGTTCACGAGGAATGTGTCTGAATCGCACACCACGCCAACGTCATTTTTCGATTTGTAGAGCTTTGAGTAGGGACACGACTTCCTAACGAACTTGAAGGGTCCAGATGTTCTTACATGAATCACAAGTTTTTTGTTCAAAAAATGAAGCGCCCGTATCACCGCGATTACTCTTGACGCGTGTCCAAATCCATAATCGCTAATGTAGACAGCGACGGATTTTGTCATTAATCTCTATCTCAATTAGTGGTTTGACTTGCGTCTTGTGTCTTTGTTGTAGTGTTGCCCTACAGTCTTCAGTATCAATTTGAACTTCTTAACTATGCAGTCCAAGTTTTTCCCGTCATATAAATTATGAGATTTGTGTGTAACATTTCATAACCTTCTTAGCAATGTCCTGCCAGTTGTACTTTTGTTTTACTAGTTGGAGCCCTGCTCGCCCTATTTTCTTTCTTTCTGACTCGTCATTTAACAATTCGACAATCGCTTGGGAAAAATCTTTGGTTTCGTCTCTTATTATGATGTTTTCGCCGTCGCTAACTTCCTCTAGTCCTTCCACGGCTTTGCTCGTTGCAACAACAGGCTTTCCACAGGCCATGTATTCAAGTATCTTAAGTCTCGTTCCAGTACCATGATATATCGGAGCCACGCAGATGTCTGATCCATAGATGTATGGTCTTACGTCATTCACCTGACCATGCACTACCACGTTTTCAGATGAAATGAGGGGATATCCATCATTTCTGCCTACGAACGAGAATTGTACTCGTTTCATCTGAGTTAGCACAAAGGGAATTATTTCTTGCAAAAGTTTTTCAATGGCGTCCCTGTTAGGAGGATGCCCTACGCCACCCAGAAACAAAACCGTTGGTTGCGAATACTCGAAGGGTTGGATTTTTTCAAAGAAACTACTTTCAACACCATTAGGGATCACTGCAACTTTAGGCGGGGGTATTTTAAACAGTTGGCAGATTTTTTCGGCGTCAACTTTTGAACAAGCAAAAATCATCGTGGAATATTTTAGTGCAATCTTTTCAAGTAAATAAACTAACCCCGCCTTTGTTCTCGAAGGTGCGATATTGTAGGAAACATCTCGAAAGTGTATGGCTTCGACACCGTGCTCGTCCAGAACCAGCGGCTTTCCGATAAGTTTGGATACGGAAGAAAGAGGAAACATGTAAGACAGTTCGCACTGGACTATATCAACCTGGCGATGCAACTTAACTAACTCTTGGACCATCTTTGAGTTTCCTAGTTTCCAAAATGACTGGGGGATCAGGCTTGGGTTTGGGCAGAACGCTATTTTCACTCTATCTTTAACCAGATGTTCTTCCCTGTTAGACCCACAGATGATTGTTATGTCGTTCCCCATTCTCGCAAGATGGGTGGCTAACGACCAAATTCTGCGAGCTGCTCCATGAAACACTGGTAAGGGAGGATAAGGTGATAAGAAGACGATTCTCAAATCTGCGCCCCTATTCGGTTATTATATGATGGAATGATTATAAAAACATCTGTTTTAGCGGAGCCTTTTGGCCATGGACCAAGTTTGTCTTAGAACCATCCAGATATTGACTCCGACGAAAATCGAGACGAGCAATTGGTCGATTCGAAATCCTATGAAGAACGGATGGCCCCCAATACTGAATAAGAAAGAGGATAACAGTTGTAAAGTGCTGTTATAATTGGGGAAGAAGAAGAAGCTCTTTCCCCAAGTTGAATAATAATAGCTGAATATCGTGATGTTGATTAGTAGAAACAGGAAGAGTTGTAGATAAACGATGGGCTTGTATTTGGGGGTTAATTTGAGTTTCATTATTATGAAGGGCATTATCCACAACCAATACTGAGGGTTCCAATAAGAGAACGTGAACAGTACCAGAAACAGAGTGAAAAAGCTTTCCAATATGTACGTTTTTTCCGAACTCCATGTCTTAGCGATATAGAGGCAAAAAACAGCGAATAAGACTACTGTGACTCCGATGTTAAACCTGGCAAGGTTCATCGTTGGACCACCTAATGTGATGCCGAAGAAATAGAGGTAGCTTGATGACCAGAGCAGTCTACTAGAGCCTTCAGGGAGATTCGATATTTGCGGATGACCGCTAGGAAAGAAGAGAGGCAGGTTTACAACTAGGAATGTGAACGCCGCGATTGATAGGAACTGCAGAGGCCCGATAAGACTTCTCGTTCTTTCTCTCCAGCCTGCAACGGATGGCTCTCTCTCCGGATAGGTGTCTCTCTTGAAGAAAGCGAACAGCATAATTGGCAGAAAAATTATAGGTATTAAACGGGTGGCGACGGACAGTCCATAAAAGAATGCGCTACGAACTTTCTTGCCGTCATTTAGATAATACAGGCTGATCAACAGAAAGAAGACCATTGGTACATCGTTGCTTGTCCACATCTCTATCAGGATGAGAGAGAATGGATTTAGAAGCCATATGAATAAGGCCGGTGCGGCTAAGTGCGTAGAGTTTGGGAGTTTGGACATAATCTTGTAAATGATAAGGGCGACGCCGATGTCTAAAATTATGTACGGGATTTTCGCCAGAAGAACCCAAGCAAACAAGCCACTTGCGCCCTCATTTAAGAAAAATGGGATCATGTTCATGTATGAGCAGCGGGTGCTAAACAACACTTGCATATTTGGATGACTGACTGGTAAAATGTTCCATAACCGACTGAAACCGTGGACCACGAGAAACCAGAAACCCCCTTCATCCACTGGGGCGCCGATAGGTGGCGTGTTGAAACTCGATGTATGCAGTATGCTCATAAAGTCTTGACTTAGCGGTGTAATCATAGCAATGAATGATTTGAAAAAGACTATGATAGTATAAGAGTAATACCTTGTTCGTAGAGGAGCAAAGATTTCTTTTTTGTTAACCCACGGGTAAAACGGTAAGAGAGCTAGAGCTGAAGCAAGTAAACAATATACGCTGATTGTGCTCAAGACATCGTATGGGAAAAGCAGTAGTCGGGATTGAATCCATTTCACATCGCCTACGGGTTGGAAGTTGTGTCTATTGCTGTAGCTAGAGAAATCTCCGTTGAGGCGCCACCATCCGATGATGCCTTCGGATTGAAGAGCAGAGCCTCTGTGTCCTGTTTTGTACAGGGTTTCTACATCGTTAGGCGTTATGGAACCAGAGTATATTTGCAAGTTGGAGATACGACCATAGAGATAATTGTTATTGTCATCTTTTCCAACAATCAGTGTGTCTATCTCCAACTCCAGAGAGGTTGAGGTCTTTGTGTGACTCACAATTTCTCCGTTGATATACAGCGACATATTTCCGGATGTCGCGTCCCAAGTTCCTACGATGAAATACCATGTAAAAAACTCTGTCGTGTTAGGCGAAGTGACAAAGTTTACCACTTCCTTCTTAGAAGAATCCCAGAGCATCCAAATGAATCTTCTACCATTGCTAGATTCATTGCCCAGATAGAGTCGAAAGTTTTTCATATTGATTATCGGGTTGGGTATCTGTTGTTGCTGCGGATATATCATAGTCCAAACGGCTAAGCTAATTCCTTTTCCTATAATCTGTTGTCTTGCGAAAGACATGTCCAACAAAAGATGTCCGTTTTCACCGTCGAATTCCAAGTCATCTAGAGACTGTGTTGGAGCAATCTTTAGAGTTTGGGCGTAAGATAGCAAAAGCAATATGGATGCCGACGCTATTATTAGCGCCACCAGGGTCTTCTTCAGATGTTCAGTTGAAATCTTGAGCCCCCCTCCAACTCTCTAACCATATTAAAGTTTCAAATTCGATTATTATTGCCTATGCACCCATGCTTATGTTTAGGCTTGCATCTCTTCTAAGTATCCTTACGTAGAAGAAGTCTTGCTCCTTAGCCTTCAGTCTCTTGTCGGAGATCACGCGAAGGCCCTGAATCTTAGCCCTTTCCCTTATCGTATCTCTTATATTAATGATATTCCATGCGGTGCCTCCCAAGTATCCCTTGATCAGAATCAATGTTTTCGCCCACCTATTTAGACTTCCAGAAGACCATAAATCAGTGACGTGATTATAGAACAACGGCAAGAAACAGGCAGCTCCTTCTAAAATAATAAGAGGAACAAAAGAGAAGAGCGTCCTAACTTCACAATTCTTTATCAAAGTTCTTATCCTGTTTCTGTAATTCAGGTAGACTATTCTCTCGATGACTGTGCTGCTCCCTCCAACCCAATGATAAGCGATAGCATCTGGAACGTAGAGACACTTGTAGCCAGCTAGACGCAATCTCCAAGACCAGTCTATCTCTTCATAATACATGAAGAACTTAGGATCGAAAAGACCTATTTTCTCGATAATGTCTTTTCTAGTAGCAAAGGCTGCTCCATAAACCATTCTTATTTCTTGGCATTTAGATGGGTAAGGCAAGTCTGATTCCATAGTAAATAATATTCTTTCTCCGTCATAGTCGAAGAGTTTTCCGCAACACGCACCAACATTGCTTTGTTTAAGAGTTGACACCAAATGTGAAAGCCAATATGGATCGACCTTGATGTCTTGGTTTAAGAAAGCTATAATATCACCTCTTGCGCACCTTGCACCGATGTTGCAGCCCTCAGCGTAGCCAAAGTTCCTTTTGTTTTTGACTATTCTTATCCAAGGAAAGTGTTCTTCAACATAATGAACACTCAAGTCGCTAGAAGCGTTGTCGACAAGAATGACTTCATATGACTTATATCTAAGCTTCATAATGGAACCTATGCACGGTTCAAGCCACTGTCTCCCATTGTAATTAACGATGACTAATGTGACAAGAGGGTGATACTCATCCTTCGCCCTATCTTTTACCATTAAACGCAAATCTGATCAACAGTCCTTTTGAACAACATTGTGCATATTAAAGGTTTTTTGACATATCACGAACAGGAAACAATACCCTAGCCTTAATGCTGGCCATTTCTTGCTAATTTTCGAAAAAGCATGACTAATTGTTTTGGCAAATCTAGATCTCGATAGTAGTTTACGGCACCTAGATCCTACGTAGGGTAGATTAATATTTAAGTCTGATCTGATGCCTGCGATGTCTGTGACCGTAAAGCCTTGGTTTTGTAGGATTCTCCTAACCATGTTAGGAGTGAATGCCCTCTCTGACCAAGAATTTACTTTTTTTCTGAATAAATAAGTAACTAGTTCATACGCCTTGTCTTTTAGCCCGAAAATGCTAAAGAGGTTCGGCAAAGAAAGCATTAGAGTCCCTTCTCGTCTTAGAACTCTCCCCATTTCTCTTAAAGGATTAAGAATTGATTCGAAATGTTCAAGGACTCCTCCACTCCATATTAAGTCAAAGCACTCACTTCTTAAGGGTAACGATGTAAGATCACCTACAATAAAATCTGTATTGTAGCAATCATGCTTCAAGTAAACAAATTTAGCCAATTTGACCGCCTCTGGAACGATGTCGAGGAGTACCAAATGAAACCCTTTGTTTGGCAGACAAAGCGTACTTCTTCCCGATCCACAACCAGCATCTAAGGCTAGTTGGGGATAAGTTGGAACGTTTTCAAAGTAATTTGCAATAAGTTGACAATCAATGTTTCCGCCAAAGTTCTCTTCAAGGATGGCATCTATGTCTTCTCCTTGTTCTGCCTTAATCAACAGAAGACTAAATAAATTAGCAAACATTCCGGTGGTTTTCTTTCGGCTTTTCACAAGTCTACAACACAAATCAAATCGATCTGAACATAATAAGCACCCGAATGACTACCACCAGAACTTTCTATTTCTAGTCTGACTGCTTTTAGGACTTTATTCCTGTCTAAGTTGAAATACATCAAAACGTACTGTGACGAGCTTAACATTACGTTCTTTCCATTAGGATCAGGATATACCATGATAGTTTCACTGTTATCTGTATAATAGGTCCTAATGGACCCATGCACTTCCGATGTTAAATTTCCTTTAACTTTTAGGAAGAACTGTGTTCCAACGATTTCCGGCAGTACTTTTTCATAGACCAATGACGCATTTTCACCAGAATTTTCTATCCGAATAGTCAACCCAGTTCCATCATTTAAGAAACTGTGTTTTAACTCAACTTCCGTATGGACGCGTTTCCAGCCGGAATCGAAAGTATCGTCTAACCAGACAGAGTTGTTGAGAACAAAATGCTCTATAAAATCTTTTGTTTGCAAATTTGAAGGCATCTGAAAAACATAGATGTTCTGACTGTCAACCTTACTAGAAACACATCTGTCGAACTGCCCGATGGAATAAATGGTTCCAGGCATGATTAACAAGGAATATTGCGATAGATTGCTTATATAATATGGAATCATGGTTTCACTTAACCATGCTGCTGTGCTTCCTGAAACAAGCCAGTCAGGCTGTCCATTTAGGAACCTAATCAATTCCCCAACATATACATCGTTGCCAGAGATGGCACGCATCCATTGGCGCATATGTGGATAATAATTTTCATCGTACGTGGCAAGGATCAAAACTCTATCATTCCCATAACCATAACGCTGTGCTATCCAATCCAATTGTCTCTCAAGTTCTTCTGAGGGTCTCTCATAATACAAATTGGGAATATATGGCCTAGGAAGAACCGAAACAGTCAAAGTCATAAATATTAAAAACAATAGGCCTCTTTCTAGCACCTTGTGGTGAAACTTCACCCTTTTTGAGCCTAGTGCTAAGGCATAACTCATATTTTGAAAGAGTTTGTTGCAAAACTTGAGTAAAAATGAAAGACCTAAAGCCGCAAATATCATCGTGGGCAAGTAAAGTAACATGCGATAACTCTGCTGGTAACTCACAACCATAACATAGAGGTACACCATCAGCACCCAAGCCATTAAGAGTCCAGCAAAATCGTCCCGATTCTTCAGAAGACCGATTATGCCAAGTATTGAAAGAAACATCAACAATGCGGACTCGTTCAGAGCGTATGAACTCCAGCCTGGTGAAGGGGAAAATAAACGCAGTTCATGCGTGAAAGATTGGAGGAAGTCTGCAGCTAATGGTCTGTGAATGAGTTCTGTTGGAGCTACATTAAAGTAAATGAATATCAATACTCCCAAAAGCAGAGACGGGTAAAGAATTTTAAAAGTTGTTTTAGCCCTCTTGCCTACACTCTCACCAAACAACTTGCCTGAAATAACAAAAATCGCGAGAGCTTGAATAACCAAAATATATGTCGCAACATGTGCCAGAAGTAAAAGCACCATTGAAATCCTACCGAATAGAGCCGCTTTCTTATCGCTATTGTTCCTCATGTTTTCCAAATAGTATGAGAAAAATAGCATAGCCAATATCAATCCTAAAAGATTGCCATAGAGATCATAGGAAAGGCGAATCGTAAAAAAAGTGAGAGGTGTAAGGGCGGCGGCTACAGAGCCTATAAGTTTATTGTGAGTTCCTACGTTCGTAAATCTGTAAACAGACAAGCAGTAGAGGATTACCATGATGACTGGCGTAATTATAAACGATGCATCATAACTAAGGCGAAGAACAGACTCGACAACTTGCCTAATCAGAAATATCAAAACGAGCGATAACCCTCGTTCTGCAAAGAATATATCTAACACAATTTTACCACGCATCCAAAGATTGGTGTAAAAAAGATAATCTGGAACATCTGGGCCTTGTGTCCTCGGGAAATACAAGAAGCGCAGTGAAACGATTAATATGGCCAGTACAACACTGGAAATCATAAAAAAAGAAGTAACCCACTTGCTCTCCAATTTTACAAGTGTCCGAATGAATGAAGCGTTCTCTGACTTCAATCTGCCTTTGATGATGTTGTAGAGAAAGAACAGGACCCAAGAGTGAAGCAACATAAACAACAAATAAGGACTAAATATGGATAACATGCGAATGGTTAAGGCATCAATACTCAACAAACCAATTACAATAAGAATAATCCAAAAAATGAGCCTTGATCTGTTCATTTCAATAAATCCCAAACATCACGCAAAGGGCTTCGCATTTATCAATGTTTCTGCAAGCCCTACAGCATTATTTTTAAAGCGATCATTTTTTCGATATTGCTATTATGTGAGCTACTCTAAGAAGACGAGTCCGATTATTTTTAAAAGGCTTGACTCTGTATCTTGCACACAGTGGTTTTTTTATTGACAAAAATGAGGAAGACGCCATGGCTTTCTTTTTCCACATGAGATTTTTGAGATTCATACTTTTTTCCCAGATAATGTCTCGGATTTTTCTTCCCATAAACGTTAAAGAGAGAAATCTAGTTCCGCTACCATAGAGTTTATACATGATGATTTGCCGTAAGGTCAGGAAATCTTGTACATATATATTTACATATCTGAAATACTCACTCAGCAGATCAAAAAATTCTTTTACGGTGAACTCATGCACATGAAAGGGATTCAGAGGCCTACCTAAATCTGACAAAGTGACCAAGCTGTTGGGAGTAGAGCATATAAACAAGCCGCTCTTTTTCAACACTTCCTTGCACGCGGATAAAAATCTTCTATTGTCTTTCAAGTGCTCAATCGTCTCAAAAGAAACGATGACGTCAAAGGTGTTTTTAGAAAACGGAAGATTCATGGCATCCAAACGTAAAAAAACCAATTCCTCTCCTTTGTAATGCTCCTTTGCATACTCTACAGCGTCTCTATTCACATCTCCTCCCACAACCATTTTTGCCCCCTTCTTCTTTAGAAAACTCGATCCATAACCCGCTCCGCAAGCGATGTCGAGGACAACTTTGTTTCTAGTAAGACTAGCAGCAAATTCATACCTACTAATGTGCTCTCGATAAATATTCTGGGGCATTGCATTTGGTATGAGAAAATCCCCTCGGGCACGTTCCCTTGGCATATGATCGAGCTGTCCTTGTAGAATTGTTGTTTCAGCAGCTTGTGCCAAAAGCTTATGCCGCCTGTCATTAAGAACGTTCATATCTGACAATCTTCCTCGGATTGAGAACTGCAAATAACTTATATTCGTGTTGCCTCACCAAATATTTGTGCAAGTTTCTGGTTTCTTTGTCTTATAGAGAATGTTCCTTGTTCCACTTCATACCTTGCTTCTCGTGCAATATTTCGCCTCAAACTACCATCTTCTATTAGTAGAGAAGTTTTCTCGACAAGCTGGTCTATCAGCCAAGGTCTAGTGCGACGTACTTCTGTGAGAAATCGTTTATCCAAATAATTGTGTCCACCATTCCAAGTGTAATATGGAACTTGCTTTGAAGGTTTAATCAGGACACCTGTTTTCATGTCAGTTATTGCTTCAGGCACATCATACACACCTAATGCGATCACTGGTAATTCGTAACTCATCGCATCTAATATCGCCATTCCCAAATTCGCATGGGACGGGAAAATAAAGATGTCAGATGAAGTGTAGAGGTTTGCAAGTTCCTCTCTGGTGAGGATTGATTTAATAACCTTGATGTTTTTGCAATCTGAACACTTTCTCCACACGTCTGGAGGAACATAAGACCTGACTGCAAGTTCTATCCCCTGGTATTTCTTGCTAAGTCGACTGAACGCTTCTAAGACTTCATATCCACCCTTAAGCTCAAAATTGAAGATATTTGAAGGATTCGCGCTTCCGACAAAGAGTAGTCGTAACCCATTTTTCCTTCTCCTTCTGGAAAAATGTTTTTGTCTTACAGCTAAATGTACAGTCTCCACTTTCTCTTTAAAAGCACTTGATTCCAAACTACTGAAGAGGGTTCTCTTTGCCCATTCGCTCCACGGCATAATTTTTTTGCAAAACCTTGAAGCCAATGCTTTCTGAATAACGCGCCTACACACCTTGATATTGCCATATCCAGTAAGTGCGTCTGCAAACTCGAAGTCGACTACCCAAGGTTTCTTAGTGAAGATTACCTGCTGTGAGGCGTAGATAAGGTCGCAGTCATGTTGGTGCTTTGCGCTCATCAGTTTCTGAGTTCCCACATAGAGCAGTGGTTTCACGTTGTACCATAAGTCCTTCACCAGTAGAGGTTTTGAAAGAAGCTCGCGATCAAACAAGTAAGCTGGATGGACTTTTTTGGTTATCCGTGGCTTTTCTACGATGATCTCGTATCCCTTCGGAGGATATTGAATTATTTCTTCATAAAGAGAGTGATAAGGCAAACCTTGAAATCTTGTTTTTAGGTATACTTTCTTCATCTACATTTACACATCTTTATCCAACTGGTCAAGCACCTAGGTATGCATTACACTCATCAGTCTCTTTTCAGCCCACAAGTATGTGCGCCTTAGACCTTCATCTAAACTTGTCTTTGGCTGCCATCCTAATAGAGCTCTAGCTTTACTTAGGTCGGCTGTACGACTAAGAGGGCCAACAGGTTTCGTAACGTCATAGATTATTTTGATGTTTTTTCCAGAGAGCTTAGCGATTTTTTCCGCGATTATTTTGATAGCAACAGCTTCATCTGATCCGATGTTAACGACAACTGGAGGGATAGATGCCTTCTCCTCAAGCTTCATTAAAGCATCGACTGCATCGGCCACGTATAAGAAGCATCTTGTCTGCTCACCGTTTCCCCAGACTCTAAACTCTTCTTGTGGATAGAGAATCGCTTTGCGAATCAAAGCTGGGATCACGTGGGCGTTTTCATCTGGCTCTTCGTTTTCCCCATACACGTTAAAGATGCGAGCTATGCCTATTTTGATGTTCTTCATCCATTGAGGCTGTATTTCACCAATAAGTTTAGCCCATCCATAGCCTCCTTCCGGGCTTATATAACGAAGGTCATCCTCAGAAAGGACTACGTTATGTGACTGCTGTAGATCAATGGGGTAGACGGAGACACTAGACGCATATATCATTTTTTTAACCTTCGTCTCCAAACATGCTCTAAAGACGTTAACATCTACAACGAGGTTTGTTTGAAGTGCTCTCAGCTCGCTCATCTCGTCACCGTGCAGATACTCAATGCTTCCCACACGTGCAGCTAGATGGAAGACTACATCTGCCCCGTTAATAACCCTTAACGCTTGATCATATTCACTTAAGTCGATCTTTTGACATTTGATTTGAACGCCTAAGTCAGAGAGGTTAAGTCTGCTTCCCCTTGAGAAATCATCTGCTATTACTACTTCTCTACCTTCATCGAGAAGCCTTTTCACCAGATGGCTGCCAATGAAGCCAGCACCACCAGTTACTACGGTTTTCAATAATCTCACCCTGAATATATGTAGATGCCCTGATCGTCCTTCAACTTATTTTTCTTCCAGAATATCTCTTATCGCCTTTTTCACGGCTTCATCTGAACTGTAATTGGCCTTCCATCCCAATGAATTGAGCTTCCTCATATCCAGCCTCACTTGTGGCACATCCCCAGGCCATCCTCTGTCACCACCAGCGTATTTGAATTGGACATTATTGAGTCTCATCTCTTCAACGACAAACTTAGCTATGCTATTTACGTCGGTGGTTGTGGAACAGCCTAGGTTGAAAACGTTAACTTTATCATGAGAATTCCTAAAGCTGAAGAGGATGCCATCAATGCAGTCGTCAACGTGCAAATATGGCTTGCATTGGCTACCGTCCCCTAATATTGCCAGTTCAAAGGGATTTCGCCTTAGCTTGTTAATAAAGTCGTAGATAACCCCGTGAGTCGCTCTTTTTCCTACAATATTGGCGAGTCTAAGAATCCACGCTTGCATGTTGAAGGTGTGACAATAGGCACTCATTAGAGCCTCGCAAGCTAATTTAGCTGCGCCATACAAGGAAATTGGAAACAATGGGCCATAATTTTCAGGCAAAGGAATTACTGGGGTTTCACCATAAATCGTGCCGCTGGAGGTGAACACAATTTTTTTAATCTTGTTAACTCGCATCGCTTCAAGGACATTATAAGTTGCGATCGTCTCCTGCTTCAGATCAAGGTCGGTATTCTCTATACCTAATCTTGCATCTGGGTTAGCGGCAAGATGGAAAACCACATCATGTCCCGCTATGGCTTCTTTGACTTTGTCTAAATCAAGTAAGTTCGCTTCAACTAGCTTGAAGCGCTCATTTCCAAAATGTTGCTCAATGAATTCTTTTCGACCAGAACTCAGATCATCAAAAACTGACACAAAGTTTTCCTCAGCTATTAGCCGGTCGACCAGATGGCTACCGATGAAGCCAGCACCACCAGTTACCAAAGCCCTCATAGCTAGACATCCAAGGTATTGTTACTTATTCCTTCGCAGAATATTTATTGAGCTCTGTATCCATCCCCGCCAGAGTCCGAATGAGTATAATACATGTTCTATGATGTAGATAACAGGCACTGCCACCACAAGTTTGCTGTTTCTCTCACTAATTGCAAATTTTAGCCCCATGAATGCTATAATTAGTAGGTAGAAGCAGGTCACACTTACCATGATCCAAGACATGAAAACCAAGGATAAGATCAACAAAGGAAGTACCAATGCTGGAACAACTTGCAAATCCCATTTTCGCACCATGCCCCTATCCTTCCCATAGCGGTACATCTTCTTAGCAAACTGAACTATTATCCCTCCGCCTCCTTCTAACGCCCAACTATGATGATGAATAACCACCGTCTTCGGAGTATACCGCAACCTTCCTATTTTCAATAACCTACGATTCATTTCCAGATCTTCAGCTCCAGCCAACTTTGTCTTAAATCCGCCAACCCTTAGTATATCTTCCCTGCGGTACATGCTATTGCTCGTGCTAATAGAATTGACAAACCGGCTATTTGTGAAAAACCTGCCCTGTATCGATCTAGCGCTTCCTAAAAAAGTCCTAAGTGCAAGATTGATGGACTTCTCCCAAAGGCTATCCCCAACGTTTTTTATCCCTCCGCCAACACCAACGATTTGGTGATTAAACTCTTTGAGCAAAACCTCCAGCCACTCCCTTGATGGCACACAATCAGCATCAGTGAAAGCAACATATTCTCCTTGCGCATTTTCTACCCCAACTTGGCAAGCGCCAGATCTATTGCGCGCGTGTGCATTGTGGAAATCTTCGTGAAGTGTTTTAACTGGAAACTTCATTGCTCTCTCAACGGTTCCGTCTGTAGAATGCCCATCTACAACAATCACTTCAAATGGTTTATGGGACTGAGAGAAAACCGCCTTCAAACACTGCTCGATCTTGTCAGCTTGGTTCCGCGCTGGTATTATCACTGAAACTTTAGGCTCGCTCACCGTAACACTCCTTCAACTCAGATCGTCACATTTCGTGGCGCTCATCGTATTAATAAGTTTCACGAAGCACATTTTTATAGATTGACATTGTGGCAAAGAACGCCCCTTGAACTTAATTGCCTGAACTCTTTTAATCCCCTAAACGAGCCTATCTCATAGAAACGGTTATAGGTTTCGTAAGCTAAAAGCTCTCCGGGTTCGATTAAAACCCTATAAAATTCCTGTAGATCCATAACCACATCAGGCGGTATAAGCGCAAGAGACTCCCTTCTTAAAACCGAGACTCCGTAGTCTATGTAAACCATATCTGGCGTTTGCCTCCTCTTGTCATAAACCTTTACATAGCCATCCTCAACAATCACGTTACTTTTGTCAAAACGATTAAAGTTCTTATAAACAACCATCAAACCAAGCTTATTAAACCGTTTAAAGTACGCCATTGCATTAGCATAGTCCAGCATTAAATACGCGTCTCCATACGTGATGAAGAACACATCGTCCAACAGAGATTCAGACCTCTTCAAAGCTCCAGCTGTGCCGAGCAACCTATTCCCCTCGACGCTATACCTTATTTTAACGCCAAACTTACCACCGTCACCGAAACACTCCATGATTTTCTCAGCCAGATAACCGACGCATAGGACGATGTCCCTAATGCCACTATGTTTAAAGAGCTCTATCTGGTATTGAAGGAAGGGCTTACCCTTTACTGAAATCATAGACTTTGGCATCTCTTCCGTTAGAGGTCTCAGCCTTGTGCCTGGGCCCCCTGCCAAAACCACAATCTGCATATCCAAGCCGCGCCGCGCTACCTCTATTAAGCTGTTAGGTTGATTTCTCAGCCCTCTTAAACTCCAGCCAAGCCTGATCAAACTCTTTAATGGTTTCCTCAGTCTTTGGGTGGAAGGGCATCTGAACAAGGATCTTGTAGGGAATAGTTATGATATGGGCTCCAGCAACAGCCGCCTCGTTCACGTCCTCAGGCTTTCTCATACTGCCCACGATGATGCGCGTTGCGAAGCTACCTTCCTCGATTATGCGTTTAGACTCCTGAATAACCTTCACTGGGTCTCCGCCGGAATCTCTCACCCTGTTGAAGAATAAGCTGGCGTAGGTGGCTCCAGCTTTAGCCGCCAGCAAAACTTGGTTCGTCGAAATCATGCAAGTCATGTTCGTCTTAATGTTTTCCTTTTTAAGCCTATTGACGATTCTTAGGCCCCGACCGTCCCCGAACATGGGAACCTTAATAACGACATTCTTCGGGTTCCAGCTTGAGTACTCCTTAGCCTCCTTAACCAAATCGTCGTCGCTGCCAGCAGTTTTCGTAAGCTCCACACTGAGTGGACCATCCACGAGGCTCAGAATCTCATGGACCCTATCCCTGAAGCTGACGCCTTTCTCAGCCAAGAAGATCTTCTGGTTCGTGGTAACGCCGCTGATTACGCCCCAAGGCATAATCTCCTTTATCTCCTTCACGCTCGCTGTGTCAAGAAATATTTCCATTTTCATTCACTTCCCTTTCAATTATTTTAGACGCGCGAAGCAGGCTCGGGGCAATGAGGTCTGGTTTAACGCCCTCATCCTCCATGAGCCTGCACAAGTCACACTTCAAATTGCCAATCAGGAAGGTCCTGCAGCCAACGGCCCTACCAGCTTTTATATCTGTCAAACCATCACCCACCACGTAACACTTTGAAAGATCCAACTTAAAATCCTTCGCAGCCCTCAAAATGAGCCCAGGCTTAGGCTTCCTACAATCACAATTAACCCTATACTTGGCATTCTTTGCTAAAGGATGATGAAAACAATAATACTCAGCATCTATGCGTGCACCCCTTTTCTCAAGCAGCCTCTTCATCTTCAACCTAACCCTCTCAAAAACCTTCTCCGTCATTTTACCCTTCGCTATGCTGGGCTGGTTTGAGGCAACAATAACTTTAAGACCCAAACGGTTGAAGGTTCTAATAGCCTTTGTAACGCCGGGCAGCAACCTAAACTGTCTAGGATTGAGAGGCGAATCCAACACACCAAAGTCTGGAAAATAGACAATCTCGTTTATAACGCCATCTCTGTCCAAAAGCACGGCCCTAGTCATTGGGCATCTTCAAGCTCCCCGAGTTCGCACGTCTCAACTATCGTGTACGTGACCCCTATTTGAGTTAAGGATTCCTTAAGCTTCTCAAGAACTTTTTCAACACGCCCCTTTCTACAATCTATCCAAACGATGAGTCGTTTCACATCAAGCACCTTCCAGCCAAAATCATTTTCAACATGCTTCTTCTAGGTCTAAACACACTTAAGCTTTACCGACTCATATATTTTCCACATAGATAAGAATCCTGCCTTCATGATTCAGCTATCAATACACGAAGCCTAGCACAGATGAGATGCATCAACACCACATGAAAACCTTCCACATGCGGCGTAGAATTTACGGGCACAACTATGCATGCATCGGCCATCTGCTTTAGAACGCCACCGTCGAAGCCAGCCAACCCAACAACCTTGCCACCATTATCCTTCACAAACTTGGCTGCCTTCAAAAGGTTCTGAGACCAGACACCGGCCTTGTCCGCTCCAGAGCCACCATGAACACTAATAACCACAAAGATGTCACCCTCACGCATCAAGTTCTTCAGTTGCTCAACGTAAACACTCTCCCAACCCAAGTCGTTGGTAAGAGCCGAAACCAAAGGAACATTATCTGTTAAAGCCATGGCTCGAAACCTCCTCTTACCCTCCACCGAAGCGAACTTGGCTAGATCGCTTGCAAAGTGAGTGGCTGTAGAAGCGGAACCCCCATTCCCAGCTAGGAAAACCTGTCTTCCTTCTCTCCAAGCCTCGTACAAAAGCTTTATAACTCTATCAATTTCTTTCTGCGATATACGCTTGATTATCAACTCTAGCTCTTGAAGGTAGAGGTTGATAAAAGTCTCGCTATCCATAGAACCACTAAAGATTTATAATTATCTTAGAACCCTCGCGCTCAAAGCCAAACCTAACCTCTGTTAAGCCTTCCCTAGCCATGCTCTTCCTTACCCTGTCCTTGCCATTTTCACAATAGAACATGAGGAAACCCCCGCCGCCAGCACCCATGAGCTTACCGCCAATGGCTCCATTCTTGAGGGCTCTTGCGTACCATCTATCTATTAGGCCATTTGCAATCTCTGCAGAAGTGCTCTTTTTTGCCATCCAGTGCTCATGCTGAAGCTTACCAAACTCGGTCAAGTCCCCATTTTCAAGGGCGTGTTTCACCCTGAACCCTATCTCCTTAATACTGTGCATAGCCTCCAAAGCCTTTGACCTGTTTTCTTCAATAGCCTTCCCTTGGTCTTGAAGGACTAAAGAAGAGCTCCTCTTGATGCCGGTGTAGAAGAAAAGCAGATTGCCCTCAAGCTCACGAACCGCGTCATCAGAAATCCTCAAAGGGGACACGTTGACCCGACCGTTCCTAGCTATGTCTAGGCATATAAAACCCCCGAAAGCTGCTACGTAGGGATCCTGCACGCCACAAGGCTCCTTAAGAATCTCCATCTGCAAGCGACAGGCCTCCTCGGCAAGCCTTTGACGTGAGGAATTCTCATCCTTGAAGGCGTGGAGAGCATATAAGAGGCCGACTGTAAAGCTTCCTGAAGAGCCTAAACCTGTTTCCGCTGGAACATCACCTATTGAAACTATTTCAAGATGACTCTTTAACCCTAAAAGCCTTAAAGCCTCCTTAACCGTAGCATGCCTAATATCATCAATAGACTTCACTATCTCGGTTACAGAGTAGCTTACCCTAACCTCCTCCTCAAACCTACGCTTAACCACAAGATAGACATACTTATCCAAAGCTGACGTAACAACAAAACCCCCATACTTAGAGCTGTACGGGGGTAGGTCTGTTCCACCCCCACCGAGAGTTAGACGAAGAGGAGTTTTGCTAATAATCAACTAATTGCCTCTTTCAATGTGCGTGTGGTAGTGCCTTCATATGCGTATTCGCTCTATTTGCTACTATGCATTTCTCGTACCATCCAATTGTTCTTTTAAGTCCCTCCTTGAAATCAGTTTTTGCTTCGAACCCAAATTCTTCTTTAGCTTTACTGGTTTCGAGACATCTTCGCGGTTGTCCATCTGGCTTCGAAGGGTCCCATACGATTTTTCCCCGATACCCAGTAAGTCCTGCTATTAGATCGACAAGTTCTCTTATTGTAATTTCCTGGCCTGAACCTAGATTCACGGGGTCTGATTTATTGTATTTCTCCGTTGCTAGAAGAATACCTTCAGCTGCATCTTCCACATACAAAAATTCCCTTGAAGCCTTACCAGTACCCCAAACAACAACCTTATTTTTTCCCTCTAACTTTGCATCAACCATTTTCTTTATAAGGGCCGGAATAACATGCGAACTTTCAGGATCAAAACTGTCCCTTGGTCCATAAAGGTTAACTGGCAACAGATAAATAGCGTTAAAACCATATTGTTGCCTATAAGCTTGGGCTTGAACTAGCAGAATTTTTTTAGCAATACCATAAGGCGCGTTTGTTTCTTCCGGATATCCATTCCACAGGTCTTCTTCCCTAAAAGCAACCGGAGTGTACTTTGGGTATGCACATACAGTTCCTACTGCGACAAATTTTTGCACTCCTTCTTGTCTAGCAGCTTCCATTAATTGAATTCCCATCATGGCATTATCATAGAATAAAGTTGCAGGATATTTCCTGTTAAATCCTATACCGCCAACTTTAGCTGCCAAATGAACAACAATATCCATATCCTTAACGGCTCTTACACAGTTTTCCCATTTTTTCAGATCTAGGTCTTTACTTCTTGGAACCCGAATGCTTCCAGGATTCACGTTCCTTTCCTTTATCAGCTTCTCGACCACGAAAGAACCTAAGAAACCAGCCCCACCAGTCACCAATATCTTCTTATCCGCCCAAAATCCCATCCTAATCTCTCTTCCACCATCTATTCGGAAACTTCTTTTCCAGAATTTTATCTCCATCCCTAGGTGGCTCTAAACCCACATTGCGCACATCCGCATCCACCATTATTTTTACCAATTCTTTAAATCTAATCTTCGGATCCCAAGCCAACTTTTTTCTAGCTTTACTTGGATCAGCAACTAACTCTTCAGTCTCAGTAGGCCTAAAATACCTCGGATCAATCTCTACATATTTTTCAAAGCGTAAATCGACATAAGAGAAAGCTTGTTCAACAAACTCGCTAACTGAATGTGCTTCACCTGTCCCTAAGACAAAATCTTCTGGCGGGTTAATTTGCAATATTTTCCACATAGCTTCTACATATTCTGGTGCATATCCCCAATCGCGTTTTGCACCAAGATTCCCAAGATAGAGAACTTTTTGTTTTTTAGCTAAGATGTTTGCTATGGCTCTCGTTATCTTTCTGGTTACAAAAGTTTCACCTCTCCGAGAAGATTCATGATTAAACAGGATTCCATTACATGCAAACAGATTATAACCTTCCCTATAATTCACCGTCATCCAATAGGCATAAAGTTTAGCAATTGCATAAGGGCTTCTTGGCCTGAAAGGCGTTTCTTCATTTTGGGGAGATGGAGCGTTTCCAAACATTTCGCTGCTGGAAGCTTGATAAAACTTAACCTGGTTTCCGCTTCTTTTGATAACCTCTAAAATCCTCGTCGTGCCTAAAGCAGTAACACTTCCTGTGTATTCTGGAATATCAAAACTTACTCGGACATGACTTTGAGCTCCGAGATGATAGACTTCATTTGGCCTTATGTTATAGATTATGTTTGATATCTGCTCAGAATCTGAGAGATCTCCGTAATGAAGGAAGAATTTTGCCTCGGGTTCGTGGGGATCTACATAGATATGGTCTATCCTAGAAGTATTGAAAGTGCTGGCTCTTCTGATAATTCCATGCACTTCGTAACCTTTGGAAAGCAAGAGTTCTGCTAAATAAGAACCATCTTGCCCCGTTATTCCAGTAATAAGTGCCCTTTTCATCGTTTACTGCCTATTTGTCCTATGCATCAGTCTCGCGATAGCATAGAGAGTTATAGCGGTGAAAACCGCAAATAAACCGATCAATATGAAGGCCACCGAAGCCAAGGCAATGTTAGTCACTATCTGGCGTTCTATGGCATAGATTTGCAACATCCAAACCCCAAACAATACTCCAATCAACAAGGAAACAACGCCGGGCGCACCTAAAAAGACCAGCGGCTTCTCCTCTACCACCAACCGTACAATTGACATAACTACACTGGTTCCATGCCTTAACTGCCTATTTGTCGATGTTTTATCTAACCCATGATAGTTACATCCAGTTGGGACCTCCACAACATTTAAACCGTGCTTTTTAGCCTCCATTATAATCTCCACACTCACACCCATCCCGTTCTCATTAAGACTTAAGCTCTCCAAAGCCTTTCGACCATACACCCGGAAGCCACTCTGAGCATCACTCAACCTATGATTAGAAGCAGCACCTGTTAACTTGGTAATCACCTTTATACCGACCCGCCTATGCCTAGGAACACTATTCCTCTTCCCCCAATCACCCAG
>Ga0315280_10003705_pt1 | contig 23203 bp, 21 predicted proteins | sample YL17G06_40_MG_FD_203697 | JGI IMG/M metagenome (GOLD analysis project Ga0315280, IMG submission 203697) | Sediment microbial communities from Yellowstone Lake, YNP, Wyoming, USA - YL17G06_40 | ecosystem: Environmental > Aquatic > Freshwater > Lake > Sediment | place: USA: Wyoming | collected... | reverse complement strand
GATATTGCCTGGATAGAGGAGGCATCAAAGGCATTGGAGCAAGAACCAATCAAACTGGAATTCTTAGAGGAAGCGCAAGTTGCCTAAAAGGATTGACTTAGATGATAAGAGGGTATAGAATATGGCTAGATCGAATTTCCACCAGTTATGGGACGCAGCCCAAAATAAAGAATGAAGTACAGGATCAGAATCTTGCCTCATTATCATCTGAAACAGAAGCCTCATCAATTAAGATGCATTACGCCTTCTAGGGATTACACCCCTGAGTTATTCTTCAAGCGGAATTTCTTAGTAGTACCTAGTGGGCGCTGGGGAATTTCTGCTATCTTGAAGAAGCTTAGATTAAAGACCGAGGACGAGGTCTATATATCGACATCGTCAGGGTCACCATATGTTACAAGCTGTGTTACTTGCACTATATTTAATCACTGTAAGCCATCTCGCGTCCTATCAAACATAACAAAAGTCATATTTATCATCCACGAGTTTGGAATCCCTGACCCAGAAACGGTACATTTGCTTAATTCTGCCAAGAGCAAAGGAATAGTAGTCATAGAAGATTGTGCCCACACCTTTGATTCCAAGTTAAACGGCCAGCTAGTAGGAACTTTTGGAGATTATACTGTATACTCTCTTACAAAGATTTTCCCTATGGCCGAAGGTGGCATTATTACCGGAAGCACTCTTGATTTTCCTGAGTTAAACGACTTGGAGCCAGGGAGGATAGAATCCATCAAGGAAGATTTTGCAACGTACCTACCATATCTTCCCGAATTTTCGAAGATAAGAAGGCGAAATTTCAGCTACCTCCGAGACAAATTTGGAGGGGATTTTTTGACTAATGAGATTACGCCTTACCTCTTCCCTCTCAAGCTTAAGAAGGATGTGCTTCAGTTCGTTGCAAGGATGGACGAAAAAGGAGTAGAATGTGGTGTTTGGTATGGCAAAGGTGCTGTCTTGCTTCCAATTCACCCAATGTTAGATGAAGATGATTTGGATTACATGGTCAAAGTAATAAAAAGTTTATATTAGAGGAGCAAGGGATTAGGTACAAATATGTTGATGACACGGAGATTCTCACTCCCTGTGATGTTTTTTTATGCCTATCGGGCAGGGCATATTAAGCAAAACATCTCACCCAAACAAATGACTGAAATTGAACAGACGTGTCTTAAAAGTTCCGTTGAAGAGGGCTATCATCGACACATTGTCATTTACTCTGAACTCAGAGGTACTCACCCTACCCAAAATGAACCGAAACCATGAGACCAGTTTGGGGCATTTAGTTCAAACGTTTGGTCTGCTATGAGTATTTACCTAGGGAGGATTAGATGAGCACTTACGCAACATTGGTAAGCATCTGCTCGCCCATCTACACACCATTAAAAAAATATATCCCCGAGGGGCTAGACAGGGTGCTGAGAATAACACTGCTCACTGGCGTGCAGGGGTTATCATGGCAAAGAGGCTATGGGGATCTAGTTTTGAGCAGCTACTCAGCTCTTTTGAAAAGTGACAGAGTTCTGGGAAGACCAGTCCATTTAACAATTGAGCCAACTAATATTTGTGACATGGGATGCCCGGTATGTGAAACTGGCGCCGGCATCCTCAACCGGGAAAAAGGCTCTATGTCGCTTGATAACTTTAAGATGATAATAGATAAACTGGGTGGGCATACTAATACCTTGTTCTTCTATTACGTGGGCGAGCCCTTTTTGAACAAGAATGCCTATGAGATGATTAGCTATGCTGCACAAAGAGGCATCTTTGTCTCCACCTGCACCAATGGGCACTTTGTTGACGCCAAGGCTATTATTGAATCTGGCATAGGTGAGGTCAGCTTCCAAATTGGGGGGATGACTCAAGAAACGCATGAGAAATACAGAGTTCGGGGCGATTTAAGGAAAACCTTGGATAATCTAGCAGCCACCATAGAGGAAAAAAGAAAGCATCCTCTGAGTAGGACGAAAATCGTCGTTGGTTTAATTGTCATGAAGCACAACGAGCATGAGGTCGATTACTTTCTCAAATTTGCTCAAGAAATCGGAGCTGATTATGCCAACCTAGATAGTCCCTGCGTGAGAAGTCTAGAGCAGGGGAGACAATTCCTGCCTCAGAATGATAAATACTGGCTCTATGATAGAAAGGCTTTCGACAAGGGCATCTTGCGTCCTTGCCTGGCTCCCCATAACCACTGTGAATGGTTATACTACTCGACTACCATCCAATGGAACGGCGATGTTGTCCCATGTTGTCGTGATGCCCAAGGGGAGTATATAATGGGGAATATCTTCGAGCAGGATTTCTATGAAATATGGAACGGTGAGAAATTCAGAGAGTTCAGGAGGAAAGTTAATTCAGACCAGAAGAACCTTGAGTTGTGCCGGCTTTGTTCGGGGTTTGGGATACCAAGCTTATGCTGAAGGAAATTATATTCAAACCCATTTTTAGAGTGCTAGACCTCGTAGCCTTCATAGTTCTAGCGCTAGGGTTTCCTGCCTGGTGTGGACTTGCCTATTTTCATAGCCATATTTTCAGGCCATCGAAAGAGTCCAAGAAACGAAAAATCCTGTTTTTTGTCGCCGAGGCCAGCTACAAAGCCCTTAAGGAAAAGGGTGTCCTCCCTATGATTTCGGACAGGGAGGAAGGCGGTTACTTTGATATGGTTTACAGTATCCACCCCTTTGTCTCCCCGACACAAACTATAAGAATATCAGACAAAAATATTCTTATAGAGTATGGAACAGAGCGCTATGATGGTTTGAGGAAATCGGGATTCAAGTATACGGCGCTCCTCCTTGTCTCATGGGGTCTGCTTTCCTTTTCTACCAAACTAATTAGAAAAGAAAATATAAGCATTGTTCGCAGCACCGCCCCTCACCCTGCCGGACTCATCGGGCTGATATGTTCTAAACTTACTGGTGTTCCTTTCTGTGTCTCTATCCACGCCGATTACGACCAAAGATACAAAATTTCTGCGCATGCCCCAGTTTATTTTGGTTCTCGCAAGCTGGCTAAGAAGCTAGAGAGATTTGTCCTGTCTCATGCCAGAATGGTAATGCCTATCCGGGAGAGCCTAGCCAAGTATGCTATTAACTATGGGGCCAAACCAGAAGCAATACGGGTTATCCCACATGGTATTGACCTTGCACCGTTTTTGAAGAAGCCTGATATGGAGCTAAAGAAGGAACTAGGGATTGAAGGTAAAAAGGTCATTTCCTTTGTGGGCAGGTTGGCTCCGGACAATTATGTTAAGGATGTTGTCGAGATAGCTTCGCAAGTTTGCCAGAGGCAAAAGGATGCGGTTTTTCTCATGGTGGGCGATGGTGGGGAGAGGGAAAATTTGGAACAACTAAGTGACGATTTAGGGCTTAATCGAAATGTCAAGTTTCTAGGATATCAACCTTGGCACAGAGTTGCCCAAATTCGGCTGGTTTCTGATGTTAGTTTATGCCTTATGGCAGGCTTTACCCTGATAGAGGCAGCCGCTGCTGGCACGCCAATGGTCGCCTACGATGTGGAGTGGCATTACGAGCTAGTCAGGAACAATGAGACAGGATTCTTAGTACCTGAGGGAGACATTGAGGGAGCAACCAATGCCATTATCACACTTCTGGATAGCCCAGAGTTTGCTCAAAGACTAGGGGAAAACGCCAGGAAACTGGCTATAGAGAGGCATTCTTTAGAAAACACCAGCAAGATAAAGGTTAAGTGGTATGAGGAGCTGTTGAAGGCGGGAAAACAGGGCTATACAGAATAATCTAGAGAACTTTTTCAGGACTATTTTGCATGAAGTCAGCAAAAACCCTGATAATTGGGGGCATTTAGATTACTATTTAATGAAGAAAAGAGAAGTAGACATAGTCTCAAAAGAAATACAATTAAGGAGGGCTCAGAATTGATGCGTATTGTGATAATTGGCGCGGGAACTGTAGGAGTTGCTACGGGGGATGGTTTTCGACGTTTTGGCAACGATGTCGTTTTCTACGATAACGATAATGATAAGTTGGACAAGGTCACGTCGGAGGGTTTCCGCATTACTACGGAGCCTAGTAGGGAAAAGCCTGACGTGTTCTTCGTTTGCACTCCAGCACAAGCAGTTGAAGAAATAATTCAGAACTTGCCATATGAACATGTTTTGACAGTTATCCGAAGCACTGTAGTGCCTGGAACAACTAATAAGCTAATCAAGATGACCTCTGGCGGACATATAATAATAAACCCTGAATTCTCACGTGAAGCAACTGCCATCTGGGACTTCCAAAATCCCTTTCGAATCCTCTATAGTGCCTGTTGCCACCAACATCGAGAACTGATACAAAGACTCTATACCCCATTTCAAGCACCAATGATTTGCGTTGATGACCCTACAATAGCTGAAATGGTCAAGTATGCGTCCAATCTATTCCTGACAACCACTATCTCTTATTGGAATGAAGTGAGTAGTGTGTGTCTTAGGTTGAACATTAATAGTCATACCGTGGGTAAGATTGCCGCTTTGGACCCTAGAATACCTTCTTACGGGGCGAGCCTTCACGGTAAGCCTTTTAGTGGGAGGTGTTTGCCTCATAATCTTCAAACCTTCATCACATTTTGCGAAAATCTTGGTTATGATCCTATTCTCCTCAAAGCGGTAGAGGAGGTCAATAAGCGCAAGCGGGACGCTTAAAAAGAAACTAACAAGCCTAAAATTTAAAGTGCTACGAGGAGCTAATCGGTGAGTAAGGAACCCATTGAGCAGATAGGGAAAGGTAACCAGTGGTATATAGCTGACCAGATAGCTGAGTCCGAAAGCCCAAGGCAAAGGCGAGTCATCGCTGACAGAATTAGATTTATCTTGCAAACAGTGACAGAATGGAGGGACAAAACCTGTCAACAGCAAGACAGTGTACTGCCACTGAGGTTGCTTGACGCTGGCTGCGGCGACGGAGTATTACTAAAGGCCTTGGCACCGTTAGAAGGTTTCGAAATCTACGGTGTTGACTATAATCCTCTCAGAGTAAACAGGGCTAAGGAAAATGTACCAAAGGCAATAGTGAGACAGGGCGACTTAAGAAACCTCGACTTCGAAGATAGCTTCTTTGACGTTATAATAATGAGCCAGGTGCTGGAGCATATTCTAGAGGATGTGTTAGTCTTAAAATCTCTGGCCAGAATCCTGAAGAGAGATGGGATTCTTATCTTGGGTGTGCCAAACGAGGGCTGCTTATTAGCTCAGCTTCGTAACAAGTATCTCGAGTCATACATCTTGAAAATTACTGACCATGTCAATTTCTATACCGAGAAGACAATCATGATGAAGATAGTTGAAGCTGGATTTGCTGTAGACAGAGTAGTGCGGATTGGTTTCGCTTTCCCTCATCAGATGATTACCGCATGGCTAAACAGTCGGGATTGGGGATATCAACTAGGACAACTTCTAGGAAGGCTAGTAAAATCTCAAGTGGCTGCTTTTCATTTTGTGTGCAGAAAGGTAACCTAGCTTGTCATTAGCATGATTGAGGATACCAAATCCTTTTTTAACAACTACTTCCATGTAATACTTGGCAAAGCCATTGGTTTTGGTGCTATTCAATTCGTTAGCCTACTTCTAATAGTTAGAATCCTGGAACCAGAAAGATACGGTAGCTATGTCCTGTTCACTTCGGTAGCTTCAATCGCAGCGGTATTGACCAGTTGGACTTCAGCCTCTATCGTCAGGTTTGGCAGAGAGGAGTTTATCACCGAGGGCTCGGTAAGGAAAACCTTCTGGGCTAACTATTGGATACTGCTGCCTGCCTTTGTCTTTTGCTTTCTATTGATTTTCATTTTCAGAGCCAGGCTAAGCCAATACATTGGGATGTCACAGAGTTATTACTACCTGATTTTTGCTTACATTTTGTTGAGCAATTTATCTCTTAATATCCCAATTACCTTTCAAGCCATGGGGAAGATGAAGTATTTCTCTTATCTATCACTTGTTTTTAGCGGCAGCTTCCTTGTAGCCCTAGTAGTTATTTACTTCCAATCTCTCTCTATCTCAGTGGAGCTGATAATCGGATTGCTTATTTTTGGTCACCTGCTCGCTGGTATCGTCGGCCTATGGCTGCTGAGGGAAGCTATAATGCCGATATGCTTCCCCGGAAGCTGGATAAAGAGGTGTTTCTCCTATTCCTGGCCTCTAGCCTTTGGAGGCGTAAGCCAACAAGTTGTCCAAAACATGGACCAGATAGTGATAAGGATGTTTATGGCGTTGGCTTTCGTGGGAATCTATAATGTTGCTTACTTACTGCAGAACTACCTGATAATGATCCCCTTGCTGTCAGTCGACTTGATGTTTCCGCTGATGACTTCACTGATAGTAACTAAGGAGGAGGCTAAAATCGGTCAGTTCATAAAAGTTTATGCGCCTCAAATAGCCTTTTTCTGGGCGCTTACTTTATCTTTGTTCTTGATTTTAGCCCCGGAGATATTCTGGTTTTTTGGCACTGATTATGCTGCGGCTTTCTTCCCCTTTACCATCTTGCTTATCGGCGTAGCCTTTAGAATCATCCCTATAATTGAGTCGCCGGTACTTGCTTCCTATGCGTTAATTAAAGAGATGGTTAGCGTAGGCGTAGCTACCGTTGTAATAAACCTTGGCTTAGACTTTTTGCTTATCCCCAGGATGGGAATCTCCGGGGCAGCAGTTGCCACAACTATAGCCTTTGTCTGTGGTATTTTTGCCAGGACTTTCATGGTAAAAAAGAAGCTACAAATAAATAATTTTATATCTTACCCCTGGCTTTTCCCAGTTGTCGTTAGCTTTATTGGTTCTGTTTTTTTAGATAGCTTGGTGCCGAGAGCTCTTTTCCTGTTGATGGTCGTAGTTGTTTCACTCTTCGTAGCAAAGAAGTCGGCTGTTTTCAATTCCGAGTCGTTAGCTATCTTGGATTCTATTGACATGCCAGCTTTCCTTCGTCGAGCAATAAGAAAAGTCTATTCCCTTGTGATATAATATGCAATTGTGGATCTATTCTTTGTTATCTCAAGCTGCATTATCCTAGTCCTATTTGCCTTCTTCATTCGGGTTAAACCCATTTGGAAGAGTCGCTACCGCGGCGTTGACACTTACTATTTTTTGCTATGCGCACAGGAATTCAGGAGGAACAAAAAGATTCCCATTGTCCTACCCCCATATTACCTGCTTGATATTCAGGAGCAGTGGTATCCACCGGGATTCACTGTTTTCCTATCTCTATTTAATGGAAGGTTTGTTAAAAAATACTACTGGATACTATCACCAGCGGTTGATTGCCTGATTGTAGCCCTACTGTATGTACTAACCTATCTAATAACTGCAAGTATGGCAGCAGCGATACTTGCTGGCTTCTTATATGCACTAACCCCGGCGGTCATAGTAGAGTGTTCTAGCCTCAATTCACGCTCACTGGGCTGCCTTTTTCTAATTGCTGCTATGCTGAGCATATTTGCCTTTGCCAACTATCACAGCCTATATTCCCTCGGAATTTGTCTTTTGTTTGGATTCTGCCTGCTTATGACCCATATAATGAGCGCCCAGCTTCCGTACTTTGTTCTACCTTTGATGTCTTTGGTATTCTGGGATTCTACTTATATTTTAGTCATGCTGGGTATCGTAGCCATAACCTTCCTTCTCTCAAAAGGATTCTTTATCAAAGTGCTGAGGGGGCAGTATGATGGATTGAGCTTCTGGAATAGAAACTGGAGAAATCTGGGTGCACATCAGGTATACAGTTCGCCTATATATGGAGACGAAACTAGAGACGACCCGGGAAGGGTTTTCCAGAGGGGGTTTAAGGGCTTATATAGCCCCCTTCGATTTCTAGGTGTGAATATTTTTGTTGTGCTGTTAATCTTTCCCTTACTCCACTACAAGCAACTATCTTTATTTGATAGACAAATATTGTGGTGGGTTATTCTAACTTATGTTCTAGCGGTCCTGACCCTATCAATCCCTCGGCTCAGGTTCTTTGGCGAGGGATTCAAATACCTGAGGATGGCAGCTTTCCCTGTCTCCTATTTGGCGACAACGCCTTTTCATTATGGATGGGATATCAGTTATTACTTCTATCCCGTGCTAGCCGTGGCTATTCTGGCATCTGTATGGGTTGTTCTGCGGGTCTATAAATCTGTGTCTCCCACGAGTTGGACTAATCCCTCTATGGATAGCAATTTAGCCAGTATAGTAAAATTCCTGAAGGAGAACGATAATGTCAGCGCCATCCTATCCATCCCAGTGGATCTCATGGAAACGATTGCCTTCCATTGCCGAAAGAAAGTATTATGGGGTGCGCATAGCGATAATATGCGCGCTGTAGAGCCTCTCTACCCTGTTTATAGGCAACGACTAGAATCCTTTGTCACCACCTATAATGTCTCACACATTGTGGTCAATACTACTTATGTGTCACCCGAGTTGTTGAAGTTATCTCCAAATAATAGGGTATTTAGCGCTGGATCCTACGAAGTATATGAAGCGTAAATCGTCAGTGCAAATTGGACACGTCGTGAGATTGAAGTAATGCATATCTTCAGTATTTGAGAGAAGTGTAACGACCCCAAATTGTGTATAGTTCCTCTCGTGGAAGGAATTTCTTAGGTACCCAACCAGGTTTCTTCTTGGCCATAAATAAACAAGAATCGCGTCCACCAGTAAAAATGTTAGTCAAGGCAACCCACACTGGACGCAAGAATATTTGTAAATCATGAACCAAGTGATGGCAACCGCGTAACTCGGTACAATCTAAGCCAAGGTACTGAGTCAGTTTTACCAAGTCGTCCCTTACATACTCCCGAACATGGCCTCTCCATGGGTTGGGATACCAGTAGTAGTGGAATGGGGGTAGATTTGTCCGTCCCAAGACGACTCGGACACGCTTCATCAGATCGACGGCATTGGGACCGTAACAAAGAAGTAACCCTCAGGTTTCACAAACTCCGGCAGGTCGTTGACTAGATCTCTGGGGAGTCGTGAAGGTGCTCCAACACATCGTGCATCATGAGTATGTCAAATTCGCCCTTCTCGAAAGGAAACTTGTTTCGTCATCAATTACACATTAACGTACATTACATTTGTGAGCAAAGGAAAGTACTTTCTCCCGGTTGCTAGGGAGCATATACTAATGGTCTCTGAAGTCATCACATGCGGAGCACTCCATATTCGACTAATATCATTACAACTTGCTTCTAGTCTTAATAATTCCCTTATACCACTCAATGTATCTCTTTACTCCTTCCTCGATGTCAACTTTTGGCTCCCATGCCAATTCTTTCTTAGCTTTGTCAATAGAGACAATGGCACCGCTATAGTCCCCAGGTCTTGCTTCTTTGTATTCGATAGCCACATCGCCTAGCAATTTCCTGACTGTCTCAGCAATCTCCTTAACGGAAACCGGTCTCACTCCCTCCAAATTATAGGTTTGCTTTGCAGCGACTTCTTTTAGCGCCGCTACATTTCCCTCAGCCAAGTCTTCCACATAAATGAAGCTCCGATATTGCAAACCATCGCCAAAGATAGTGAGCGAGTCTCCTTCCAAGGCTCTCTTTACGAAGCTGGCTATTACTGTCGCTCCCCGTGCCCTTGGACCATACGGAACGCCATAGCGAAGAATTGTGAAATTTAGGTCGTAAAGTTTCTGGTAAGAGTGGCAGTACAACTCGGCGGCGAGTTTTGTGGCTGTATATACATGTTTCACCTTTGAAAGGCAAAAAGGCGTTTCTTCATCCACCTTCTCGGTCACTGCTATCTCATATACCCAAACAGTACTGGCTAAGATGACTCGTCCAACGCCACTTCTCCTTGCCGCTTCTAACACGTTAGCTACCCCCAGAATGTTGACTTCTCCAGCTTCTACCGGGTTCTTATACACATCATTAACGTCTGCCATTGCCGCCAGTATGTAAACCACGTCATGAGCACCCGCTAGAGCTACACAGGTCTTGGAGAGGTCAGTAACATCAATATAAATGTGCCGCACATCATTCCTATGAGGCCTCATGATGTCAAACACGGTAACTTCATGCCCATGCTCTATTAACTTATCTACTACGTGAGAGCCAATAAATCCTGAACCGCCAACAACGCCGATGTTCATCCCAGCACCTCCTTTAGAGATCTTACAACGTATCTTGCCTCTTCCTCTGTCATTTTAGCAAATACCGGCAGACAGATTTGTCTCTTGCAAAGGTCCTCCGCCATTGGAAACTCACCACCTTTAAATCCATATAACTCTCTAAATATGGGCTGCAGATGACAAGGAAGTTCATAAACCTCACCGCTTAAACCCACGCTATATCTTTCCTTAAGCTCTTTTTTAAGAGACGCCCTATTAATGCCCTCTTTCAGGAAGGCTACATATTTGTAGTAATTTGAATTTACTCCTGCCGGTATCTTAAGTAGGGTTAGGTCTTCCATTCCCTCCAGCTCCTCGTCATAAATCTTGGCTATCCTCTTCCTATCAGTAATGAACTCATCCAATCGGGCAAACTGAGACAATCCCACAGCGGCATGAATTTCACTCATTCTCCAGTTATACCCCATCTCAGTGTGTACATTACCATAGAACCCAGCCTTGCCCTGGTCCCTGAAGACTAGTGCTCTCTGGTATATCTTTTCATTATTGGTGACAATCATCCCACCTTCTCCGGAGGTCATTACTTTAGTGGGATAGAAGGAAAAGGCGGCAGCAGTAGCAAAACCTCCCGCTTTCTTGCCATTCAGCGTGCTTCCATGGGCATGAGCAGCATCCTCAATGAGGAAGAGATTACGTTCTTTACAGATTTGCTGAATCTCTTTTATCTGGGGAGGAACTATTCCCCCAATGTGAACCACAATAACAGCTCGGGTATCCTCAGATATGCTGTGTTTCAAGCTTTCGATGTCAATGCAGAGGTTATCGGTCACATCTGCTAATTTTACCTTTCCCCCAGCGTGTATGACTGAGGCTAGGGTAGCAAAAAAGGTATTGGTAGGAACTACAACTGACGATCCTTGTATATCAAGTGCTCTTAAGATTATCTCCAAAGCACTGGTGCCACTGTTCACCGCTACAGCATATTTCGTGCCTACATATTGAGCAAACCTATCCTCAAACTCCTTCCCGTATTTGCCAAGAGTCAACTGGCCGCTTTTCAGGACCCCATCAATCCGGTCCAGCAACTCCTTTCTGTCTTCCTCTGGGAAATATACCCTAGCTGCTGGTATTTGCATTCTGAACCTCCTCATACTTTTTACTAATTGCCTCTATATAGTACAAATGGCATATTCTTGGGAACAGCTGGTCGAGCCTGTTAACTATTCTTGACACCCACGCTGGAATCAACTTTCCCCTGAAGTCCCTGAATAGGCTGACAGGAGTTAGTAAACCAATCCCCCGCCTGTGAACCACACTAAATCCAGCTTGCTTCAAAATCCTCTCAAATTCTCTTGGTGCATATCCAAAAACGAAGCTTGCCTTGAACCCGCGCAGTTTGACCCAGCGACCATGGAAAGAGTTTCTATTCGACATGTTGATTAATAGCAACGGAGTTACTGTAGCCAGTTTGGATAATAACTCGGATAATTCCTTTGCATTAAGGTTCTGTACCAACTCGATGCAGGTTATTAGGTCATATCTTTCGCCAGAGTTAATATGTCGAACATCACCATTCATTACTTTGATGGGGGGGAATCTACCTCTCAATTCAGCGGCAAACTCCTCATTAAATTCTACCGCAGTAACCTGGTAGCCCTTCTCTACCAGATACGAGACAATCCTGCCATGCCCTGAGCCGATATCTAGTGCCTTTCTTCCTCCGTCTGGGGGTATCCTCTGACGTACATATTGATTGAGGCTATCAAAGACCACTTTTCTGATATCCTTTGGATTCTCCCACCATTCTGAGTAATACCTCTTTATCTCTTCATTGTTAGACGTTGGCCATCTCATTTTCCCACCAAATCCCAGTAAATCGTTCCCACCTTTCCCATTTCCTCTTCATACTCAGCTCTTTCCTGTATGATTTCTCGCCCTAGTTTACCGAATTTCCTTCTTACCACCTGGTTTCTGAGCAAATAGACTATCTTTTGAGCCAGTGTTTGAAAATCATTTAGGGGCACAATAAAGCCATTTTTACCATCGGTTACCCATTCCCGGTTGGCTGGTATGGCGGTAACTACGGGGACTAGCTCACATGCCATAGCTTCCTGCAAGCTGAGTGAAGTGCTATCGGAAACTGAGGTTGATACATATACGTCTGAAGAAGCCAGGTATTGAGGCAACTCATCATGCGGAATCCAGCCGACAAACCTGATACTTTCTGAAATCCCTAAGGACTCGGCTAAGTTCTTCAGATAATCTCTCTGCTCGCCATCGCCACCGATTACAAACCTCACCCCTGGCATTTGAGCCAGGACTGAGGGTATTGCTTTGAGCAGCATTTCCACATTATATATCGCTCTCAGGCTGCGGATGCATATCACCATTGGTGCTCTCTCTATTCCCAGCCTAGCTTTAAGGCCTCCGTCCCTCTGCCGGGAGTTGAATTGCTGGGTATCTATACCGTTGTAGATTTTCCTTATCCTACCTGGGTTCATCCCCATTCTTAGTAGCTCTTTCTTAACCGTCTCCGAATCACAAACCACCAGCTCCGCTTTCCTTAAGGCATATTTGGTTAGAGCTCTCCATAAAGGATTTTGCTTTGCATCAATCAGTATATCGGACCCCCAGGCACTCAAGATAAGGGGATGAAAACCAGAGGCAACCCCGAGGTAGCCATTTACGGTGATGGCGTGGGCATCGAGTATGTCAGGCTTTATTTTCTTTAGCAGCCTCCGAATTTGGAAGAACCACAATATGCCGCTGGGGTATCGAGATACCTTCCATACTTGGGGAAGGAGCCTGGTCAGCGGGTGGAACACAATCCTCTTATCATATCCCTGATACCCTTCCCTAAGCTCGGGTGAAATCAGGTGAACCTCGTGTCCTCTTTGGACAAAGTAGTTCACCCACCTTCGAGTGTGAATGCTTGCAGCATTAGAGATATAGCATATTCTCATTTTGCGTCAGTACCTATGATACATTAGCCAACCAAGCTAAGCAATGGTTCTTCTCCCTAATACCTTGCTCATCTTCCTGCCACTTTCTTCTGGGAGCGTCTACTGTTTCCTGCTTGCATTCAAAGATAGGCCTTAATTAGCTACACTAACCCCTTCCGGTCAAGGTGCCAATATCTGTGCCCCACCGTTGTTGTAGATTCTGTTTTTGCTTTCGATAATATCATGAAGCCCTAGCTCATCAAAACTGAAAGACCGTCTCAGCCCGATTCCAGCATTAACGCTTATCTCCTGCTTCTCTATATTCCAGCTGGTAAGAAATGCATACATACCTTCAGATAGTCTCTCCAGATCCAACGACTGTAGCCGACTGTGAAACTCAGGCCGGCCAAAGAGAAATAGGCAACCGGCTGAGTCAGCGTGGACAATAGATTCGTCACTAAGGTTTGGTGCTAGCCAGTTAGCGCCGGCCTCATCCTTCCAGTAGAGGTTGCCAGTCAAGGGCAGCCGGTAGCTGCTCAGGGCAATGGAATAGGGGGCATCAATCTTATCAGTGACCTTCTGCCCGGTGACCTCGTAGATAAAGCCTGAAGTAAATAAGAAGTAGGGTATCAGCACCACCAGCACTAGGAACTTGAGATAGCCTTGACTATCCTCAGCAAGGTCTGAGGCCTCTATTCTTCGCCTCAGTTTCTGCCAAAGGGAGCTTACCCCCCCAAAAATAGCCTCACCACCTAAGATACAAAAAGGCGCTAATGTAATCAGAGCGATATGATACCACCGGGTGGTATTAAGCGAGTTGGCAAAAAAGGGCACGAAGATGCAGCCTAGTATTAACAAGGCGCTCGTCACACTTAGCGCAACATACTCAGCGGTGAACCTAAGCTGTTTTGGTCTGAAGATAAGCCTAAGACAGCCCGCAATCAGGAAAAGTTGGGTTATGTATTGCAGAATTCTAAAGCCTTTACCCTGGGGGGATACCTGAGGAAAATCTAGCCCTAAGGCGGTCCGAATCAGAGGCTCACGCTGACCGAACTGGAAGAAAGCAGTTGGCTGTGTTGGTGTTGGCTGTGTTGGTGTTGGCTGTGTTGGTGTTGGCTGTGTTGGTGTTGGCTGTGTTGGTGTTGGCCCTGGACCTAGCTCAGCAAGCCCAGCGGTAATAGTCTCTGTTTGTGCTGTCCAGATTCCACTTAGTACACGAAGATTTACTCCCAAGGCAATGGTTCCATACCAGGCAAAGCCAGCCACAAAGTAGATAACCACCACTACTACCAGCATTTTTGCTGGCAAAGCTTTTGGCATTATCAGACTTTGTGGTAAAACGCCAAGCTTTCTAGTTAGCCAGCCCCATGCTTTCTGAAAAACACCACTTCTTGCTATCGCCACTGGCAATAAAAGCCCCATGTAAATGAAGCCAATAAAGCCCAATGCGTAGTGGGAGGTAGCTATTGACATGGCAAAGATAATGGCCAGGGCGAGCTTTGGGCCTGGGTTAAGCTTTCTATCCACCAGAAGCAGTATGAGCAGAGCCAAGAAAAGCTCAGCAATCTGCTGCCGACACAGGCCAATCATCTCGAGGGAGAAGGTGGGCACGGCGACAAAGAAAAAGGCAGCCAGAAAGGCCTTTTTGTAACTCATTTGTTGACTAAAAATGTGGAACAGGATTAGCGGCATCAGCGAAAAAAGAAGAGGGTAAATAGCCTTAAACATCCATACGCCATCGATATTGAGCAGCAGAGAGTAAACTGGCGCTAATATCACGATACTAAGGCATGAATTGATAGGGCTAGCCATGGAAGCATCCCAGAAGCCGCTGTCAGCCACCAGCCGATAGTAGTAATACTCGGAATGAATGTCACTGCCTATCAGGTGAGGGGATATTAGTGTTGTCTGATATAGAAGGCAAAGGCCTATTGTTAATATAGCCAATGGGTATACCCCAGGCTCAATAAGCTTGCCAAAGGCAGCCAAACCGATAACCCCAGCTATGAGCAATACAACGATAAGAAGGACGATATTATTCTGGAAAGAATCAATTATGGCAACACCGAGGATAGTCAATAAAAGGAGCAGAACAAGGAAGAGCACCGATGGCAATCGTGGCTTCTTCCCTGGCGCTGTCTCACCCGAACCTATGAAGGCTCTATCTCGCAAATAGGCAACAGCCATCAATATGAGCGTGAATACAGCTAAAGTGGCAGCTACCGGCGTGAGGGAAATCGGTTTAGAAATGTCCATGAAAGGAAAAACAAAGTTGATAAAAGCGCCAGAGAACATAACAAAAGCAAGGCTCAAGCCCACTGAATAAACAAGGCATTCTATTATGCCTATGTTGTGGATTTTGAGGATTCTAAGGATAAGAATGCCGGGGACGAAGGTGAGGAAAGCAAAGCCGATAATTTGCCTTAATATGGGGATGTCAAAACCTAGACCAGCCAGCCCGACCAAGCTGAGCATAGCTAGTAGGATAGCCGATGATAAATACAGGCACCTCTTAATTTCCCAATCGTTAGGTGGAATCATCAATTGCCTAGCCTATTTAAAGTCTTACCCCAAGTTTTCATTACCAGAAGCTCTATATCAAAGTTTAATTACTTCTTCATATAACTTTTCATATCCGTCAACCATCCGTTTCACATCAAGAAATTTCTTAACCCTTTCCAGTATCGCCTTTTGCTTCCTCTGGTAAAGAGTTGTGTTCGAAAGCAAAGCTACAATAGCCTGAGCAATTCCAGAAGTGTCATAAGGATCGACAAGGAAACCACCTTCATTATTTCCAACCAAGTCATGGACAATCCCAACCGGCGTGCTTATAACTGGCTTGCCAAAAGCTGCCGCTTCTATGTGGGTTCGCCCATAATTGCCATAAGGACCCGTGTAAACGAAGATTCCGCTTGAAGCATATGCTTTCTTAATTTCCTCCCCCAAAAGTGGCCCAGTAAATACGACCCTACCCCCTACATTAAGCTTATGGCATAATTTTAGTAATTTCCGTTGGTAATCGCCTTTGCGGTTTATGTATGTGTGACCAAATGATGAGGGACCAACAATGGTTAACTCAGCATCAGGCACTTGCTTTAATACCATAGCGAAAGCCCTAATTAGAGTATCCCAGTTTTGTTCAGGGTCAACTCTGCCAACAGCTAGAATTCTATGGGCAGGTTGGCACGAAGTCAGAGGCACAGCCGTAACAGCTAAGTTTTCAGCATGGGGCATCACCTTAATCTTATCTCGCGGTATCCCTATTTGTAAAGCCTCTTCAGCCTCTCGGTTGCTAGTGACAGCGATGTAGGCCGCTTTTCTCAAGGCATGCTTAAATGTTAATGCATCATAAAGAACATGCAGTGCCTTCTCTAACCTAGAGGTGGATAGATATCTATAAGCTAACAGACTACCGTGGGGGCTGAGCACAAAAGGAACTTTCTTAAGCATCCTCAGCCAAGCGGCAAGCTCTGAGTGAAAGCAGCGATAACCATGCACATGAATAACATCAGGCCTCTCTCCTAGAACATCAATTATGAGCCTTATGCTTAGAGGAAAACTCCAAAGTCTGAAAAGAGGTTTATAGTTTTTTACCAAGTAGCCATTAATTTCGCCGGTAACTAACGGCTCATTACCAGTTATGGTGGAGTAGATAATGCATTGATGGCCCCGCTTGGCGAATTCGGTTGATAGAACATTAATAAATACATTTGGCCCTACCGTACTCGGGTGAGCATAACCATCCACAATGCGAATAATCTTCATTTCCTATACCTTGTCTTACCGTCAAAACCCGACGCTTCCTCCTATCTCGTCCCGCTATGCTCCTGAAGATATTCTTCCCTTTACAACTTCATCGAGAATTTTTTCAAGTTGAACTGTTATATTGTGCCAGCTGTTTCTTTCAACAAAGTTTCTCGCTTTGGTTCCAAGCTGTTTTAAGCTACTGTCTTGGATTAACCTGATAGCTTTTGTGATGACATCTTCCGGTCTATTAATGTAGACGACGCCGTTACCTTCACCAAACTCCCTCACTATTCCAGGCAGCCTAGTGGAGATTACTGGCTTTGCCATTGCCATATACTCATAAATTTTAATAGGCACAATGTCTTGCATTATTTTCTCTGTGGGATACGCTGGTAGTAAGCAGACATCAGCGGCGGCGATGAACGATGGAATCTCTTGGTAGGGCTTCTTACCGGTAAGAACAACCCTATCCTGTAGGTCATATTTGTACCGTATTTGCTGAAGTTCATCGTAAGCATCGCCCTCGCCGACGATGAGGAGCTTGAGGTTATTATCTTTTGTTTCTGCCAGCCTAGCAACTACCTCTTTTAAACCTGAAAAGTGATACAACCAGCCCATGAAGAAGAGCACGATGTCATTTTCCTTAAACCCGTACTGCTCTCTAATGGCACTGCCATTGTATGTTGGATTGAATCGCTCAACATCGATGCCAGCTCTCAGCACTTCGGTACGCTCAGGTGAAGCCCCCATTCGTACCAAACAACGCCTAAGCTGTTCATTAATCGCCAGGACTCTATCTGCCTGCCTAAGAGCTTTGCTTTCCAATATTTTGGCAACAGGCTGAAAAGGCTTGAATGATATGAGCCTGTGTAACAAATCTATCCAGTAATAAATGAAGGGGATGTCATTTCTCTTAGCCGCCTTCATTGCTGAATAACTACTCAGGATGCCAAGGCCTATAATTACATCTGGGGAAAACTCTTTTATCTGCTGATGAATTTCTTTTCTTTGGGCAAAAATCAAAGAAACATAATCCAGCCAGGGGATCTTAACGATGCTAGGGCGAATTACTGTAATTTTCGCGCCCTTATAAATCCTGGATACATTGTCAAATACCTGCCGCTTGGAGTAAAGCATTTTTCTGCCGTGGGTCCTCCACAGAATCTCGTAGTCGATGACATGGATTTTGTGTTGTTTTAGCGCCAGCCTTTCCATTAAGTGATGCTGCTGATGAGGACCACGCACTAACCAGTCACTATCCTGAACCAGAAGTATATTCACCCTAACTCACCTTTGCCCTTAGCCCATAGGCTATTCCTTCTTTTGTTGGTTGAATCTTAATATTAAAGGGTGACGCATGACTTTTGTAATCTCGGCTTCCTTTTGAGCAAGTTCCCCCTTGATAATCTGATGCTCTACCAGAATAACTAAGCAGTCTGCCCCTTTGGCTATGTCTTTAATAGACGAATATCGATAGCCTTCAGCTAATGGGTCATAAGCTTTAACTCGGTAGCCATCGGCTCTAAGCAGTTCAATAATTTTAAGTGCCGGGCTGTTCCTCACATCATAGGTATCTGGCTTGTAGGTGACGCCTAACGCCACAATTCGAGGATTTTTTATATCTCGCAGTGCCTTCCTAATCTTAGCCGCAATTCTATGAGGCACATCATCGTTAATAAGCCGAGCAATATGGATAAGACGGGAGTTAACCGGGTCAACCTGCTTGATAAACCAAGGGTCGACGGGAATGCAATGTCCCCCCGTGCCGATGCCGGGATTGAGGATGTTCACCCTGGGATGCTTGTTGGCTAGCTCAATGACTTGCATAATATCTACACCCAGCCCCTCAGCTACAGCAGCAAATTCATTAGCCAAAGCGATATTCACATCTCTATAGGTATTCTCCATCAACTTCACTAGCTCCGCTGTGACATCGTCGGTGAGATAAAGCTTTCCTTTGACGAAGGAGGCATAGATTTCTCTTGCCATTTGACTAGCTCTATTGCCAAGCCCACCGATAACACGGTCATTGTGTACAATCTCCTCAAATACATTTCCGGGTAGAATCCTTTCTGGGCAATGACATAAGAAAATATCTTCGCCGACCTTCATGCCCGTCTTTTCAATGAGGGGGGCAATGGTCTCCCTACAGGTGAGGGGTGGGACAGTACTTTCTATAATGACTAAATTACCCTGACGCAGGTGGGGCAAAATAGATTCCACTCCAGCTATAACTTGAGAAAGGTCAGCAATCCTTTTCTTTTCATCGAGGGGCGTAGGCACGGAGATAATAAATACATCTGCCTCACAGGGGGTCTTTTGGGCACGAAGGTTTTTTTTCACTTGGGGTTCCTGAAAGACTCGCTTGATGTCTTCCTCAGCGAGGTGCAAAACACCTTCATTAATAGCATTGACTATGTTTTCCTCAATGTCAACGCCGATAACCTCATAGCCTGAACGTGCTAGCATCATGGCTAGAGGTAGTCCCACGTAGCCTGTGCCAATTACTACGATTTTTTTAGCCACGTCTATAAACCTCTTTCTGCCACTCGATAGTTCTGACGATGCCCTCTTCAAGGCTTACGGTGTTTTGGTGTCCTAAATCACGAACTGCCTTAGAAATATCCGCCTTCTTCTCCAATGTGGTAGTTTCTTCTACATCGCGATATTCTACTAAGCTATCATCCTTGCCCAAATAACTGAGGACAAGGTTAGAAGCCTGTTTCATATCATGTAGGTTACTCCCAGCTATGTTGTATACTTCACCAGGCTTGAAATTATCAACGATATTAGCCAACGTCCTTATTGCATCATCAATATAGGAAGAGGTTCGTTTGTGCTTTGTATAAACGACATAAGGCAGGTTATGGAGTGCCCTATATATGAAGATACAGATGGCACTTCTATACTCCGAGTAATATTCTCCCGGACCATAGGTATTGAACAGCCTGACCCTCACGGTTTCAGTGCCAAACTTACCAGTAGAATTCAGGATCTGCATCTCGTTCACCCACTTGCTCATAGCATAATCGTTCATCTGCTTTATGGGCACCTTGTCCATCACACCCTCCTCCATAATCTCCCTGTAATCTCCGTAGACCTCCGAACTACTAGTGAAAATCATCCGGAATCTAGCCTGCTCCTGCATCCTTATGATATTCTTTGTACCGATAGCATTGGTCTTCCATAAAGCGTCGTAGAAATCCTCTCCATTTCTTCGTCCGAATTCAGCAGCTAGATGGTAGACATAATCAAAATCGTGCTGTTTAAATATCCTGTCAAGCTGTCGATATTCAGCAACATTGCAGCGGATGTAATTGGGGACCTCTGAATGTCCTAGGTCACAGACCCAGACATCGTGGCCTCTCCGCTTTAGTTCAGGGACAAGGTTTGAACCGATAAAGCCAAGACCTCCGGTAACCAATATCTTAGTCATGTTTTGCTCCTGTTACTATTTTCACGATTCTCCTGCCTGTCTTCCCATCACCGAAGGGATTTGTCCAGTTGCTCTCCTTACTAAGCATGAGTTCAGTATATTTAAGTATCTTATCTGGAGAGGCACCAGCCAGAATGTTGGCGCCAACCTCAATAGTTTCCGGCCGCTCCGTATTGTCCCTCAAAGTAACACAGGGCACACCAAGGATGCAAGCCTCTTCCTGAACCCCGCCGGAATCGGTCAGAATAAGCCTGGCATTGCTCTCAAGTTGAAGAAAGTCAAAAAAGTCAACCGGCTCAATTAGCTTGAGGTTTCGGGATTTGAGACCAAACTGGGTCATCATCTTCCGGGAGCGAGGATGGATAGGATAGATTACAGGCAAGTTAAACTCGTTAGCTACCTTATCTAAGCCCTCCAGGATTGAGGCAAATCTTGTCGAGTCATCGACATTCTCCTGGCGGTGAAGGGTTACCAGAAAATATTCCCTCGGGACAAGATGTAAATTATCGAGGGTGTTTACCTTCTTTTTGGCAATGCCTAAATTCTGGTAGACAGCGTCAACGATGGTGTTACCGGTTACAAATATCTTCTCCTCAGGGATGCCCTCACCGAGGAGGATTGTTTTTGCCTTCTGGGTGGGAGCAAACAGATAATCGGAGCAATGGTCAGCTAGGGTTCGGTTGATTTCCTCAGGCATCTGTCTATCGTAACTCCTTAGACCTGCCTCGACATGCCCGACCTTTATATGGAGCTTTGATGCCGCCAGGGCACCGGCAAGAACCGTATTGGTATCACCTTCAACTAAAACGACATCGGGCTTTTCTTTTAACAGGACTTTTTCTACACCAATAAGTATTTTCCCCGTCTCCTCGGCATGAGTTCCAGAGCCAACACCAAGGTTATATTTCGGCGAGGGTAAACCAAGCTGCTCAAAGAAGACCTTGTCCAGGTTGTAGGAATAATGCTGCCCAGTGTGGAGAATGAAGTAATTCAGACCCAAACGGTCGCACTCCCTTGTTATTGGGGACATCTTAATTATTTCGGGGCGAGTTCCTAGAATTATGGCGCTCTTCACTCGCCCTGTTCTCCTTCAATTCGGCGACATTGGAAAATCACGGTGCCACCTTCAGTATAGGGTGTGCCGGGGTCTACGCACTGCATATAGGCATATTCCTTGTCCTTCGACAGCCCCAGCTTTATCGGGTCGGCTCCCTCTTCCAGGGCAACCACATAATGGAGTAAGGTTGACAAAGCGTGGACACATAAAGCGTCTGTTTTGTTCAGGACGATACTAGCTCCATTAATCACCATTCTATCCCCTACTTTATGCACCGGGCATTTCCCCCTAATTTCGCAGACCCTTATTTCAAGCATGGCTCAATCTCCATTTAACGTAAACTTTATATGTCGCTTGGTCATTTTGTCAATCTGGCGGTCTGACATCAATATACAGCCGGAGGGGGTCTTGGAGATAGGGCTCAGCTTCGTTATCTCTATATAGCCAGAACTCGACTTTCTGCTTATCCCCCGGTGTTTGAGCGACAAAGTTGACTTCCCCTTCCCATTTCTGCTGGTGAGCCATGGTGCCGATGTCTACCTCTTTATTTCTGACACCATTTATAGTTATCTCAACACGGTATGTTGTTGGCTGGTATTCATGATTGACCACGCCTATAATTACATCTACATTGGCACCTGCTATGACTTGCTGCGGGTAATTCTCAGCCTTGCCTTGAGAGCCGAGAATGTAGAATTCGGTAAATTTCTCGCCCGGCTTTGGGGTAGCTATGAGATAGCCGAGCCAACCTAAAGCTACCACGATAGCTACCACTAATGCTATGGATAGGGCTTTATTTAACCTGGGCATTACGTTTTTTCCTAGCGGGATTATATCACTTTGGGCAAGCGCCTGGCTAGCTGGGTGCTAGCGGCTAAAGAGGCGATGTTTAATGACATTAAAGGCAACGGCAAGGCCATGAGCTACAGGGTTGAGGCTAGAACTCTGGGAATGATAAATGCAGGAGACAGGCACTTCCTTGATGTTAAAGCCCCTTCTTCTGGCTTGGATTAGCACTTGAACACTAAAGCTAAAGCCAGCATCGGTGATTTTGACCGCCTCAATTAGCTTGCGATTTTGGGCGCGAAAACAACACTGAGAGTCAGATACCCTTACCTTTGAGCCGAAATTGTAGAGAAAGGTGATAACATTAATGCCGAATTTGCGATATTTTGGCATCTGTTGGAGATTAGGTTTGAGGAAGCGGGAGCCGATGACCAGGTCGGCTTTCTCATTTAGAATTGGGGCTAATAACTGAGGGATTTCATCAGCATTATGCTGACCGTCGCCATCTAAGGTCACCAGTATGTCGGCATGGCTCCTTTTCGCCGCTTCAAAGGCGGTTTTGGTAGCGGCTCCGGCACCCTGCTTTGTCTTGTGCCTTATGACCTCAGCCCCAGCCGCCTTAGCGACCTCAGAGGTATTATCGGTTGAGCCATCATCGACCACAATAACGTCATCAGCATACTTTCTGGCTTTGGAAACTACTCCGCCGATGAACTGCTCTTCATTATGGGCAGGAATAGCAGCTATAATTTTCGGTCTAGATTGACTACAATTCATTTCACCGTCACCGATTTTGCCAGGTTGCGCGGCTTATCAGGGTCGAGTCCCCGTGCTATAGCCACATGATAAGCCAAAAGCTGAAGAGGCACGACGCTTACCAAGGGGTAGAAATTTTCCTCTACTTCTGGAATCTTAATCCACTGATCGAAGGCGTCCTCCCGATGGTCAGAAACGCCGATGATAAACGCTCCCCGAGATTTAGCTTCCTCGACGTTGGACAATGTTTGGTAAAAGGTATAGTCCCGAGGGCAAATGGCAACTACCGGAGTTCCCTTTTCAATCAAAGCCAGTGTGCCGTGCTTCAGCTCCCCAGCAGGCATGCCATCGGCATGGATATAGGCAATTTCTTTTAGCTTTAGGGCCCCTTCACCAGCGATATGCA
>Ga0315280_10003704_pt1 | contig 23204 bp, 24 predicted proteins | sample YL17G06_40_MG_FD_203697 | JGI IMG/M metagenome (GOLD analysis project Ga0315280, IMG submission 203697) | Sediment microbial communities from Yellowstone Lake, YNP, Wyoming, USA - YL17G06_40 | ecosystem: Environmental > Aquatic > Freshwater > Lake > Sediment | place: USA: Wyoming | collected... | reverse complement strand
GAATTGCCAGCGATATTCTATGGACCCTATGTCATCTATGACCTTCAAGGCACACCGTTCATATTAGGCTTGATAGGATTCATTTCATTAATAGTCCAAGCTCTAGTGCAGTTTCCAGGCGGCTACCTCGCCGATAAACATGGAAGAAAATGGCTTATCGCAACCATGACAACAGGCGTGGGCATAGCCTACATCTTTTACGCAGTGGCGCCATCGTGGCATTGGATCCTAATCGGAGCTGTGATTGCAAGCTTTTGCTTAATTTATCAGCCTGCTTTGTGGGCGTTGACTGGAGATTCAACGACTTCAGAGAAAAGAGGTTTGGGTTTCAGCATAATCACGCTTATAAATAATGTGGCTACAACCCCGGCGCCTCTTGTAATAGGCGTAATAGTAGCGGTTTTTACACGTCCTTTAGGCATGAGAATAGCATACAGCATAACAGTTCTAGGCTTTTTCGTGGCTGCAGCCTTCAGAAGCCGACTGAAAGAAACTAAACAAGACCCAGAAAGAATAGGATTCAGTGATTTTTTTCGACATTATCCTCAGGCAGTAAAGGAAAGCTTCGGTGTGTGGAAAACTCTGCCGAAATCCGTAGTTTACCTTTTTGCAGTTGATGTCTTAGCCATGCTTGGGTTGTTTCTCTTTCAATTATTCTTTTCAGTTTATGCGGTGGAAGGTCCAGACAGTGTGTTGCATATCAGTCAAACGGATTGGGCTCTAGTAAATACAGTGTTATTTTTATCAATGCTTCTTATGGCTGTTCCAATCGGCAAAGCCATCGACCGCTACGGCAGAAAAACTCCACTTGGACTGTCTTTCTTATTGTTCGTTCCAGCGGTTCTGATGTTTGTTTACGCCGACTTGTTTAGGCTATTCATTGCCATGCCGCTCATGGGATTAGCTCAAATACTCTATTTCGCTTCTTTTTCCACTTTACAAATGGATTATGTGCCCACTGAGAAAAGAGGAAAAGTGATGGGCTCAGCCAATTTTGTGAGCTGCATTCTAGGTGCCATAGCACAATTAGCAGGTGGGATAATGTACGAAATATCTCCGCAGCTTCCATTTTTGATAATACCACCTATTGTAGTAATGGGATTTTTGATAACAGTGTTACTGATCAGCGAACCAAAACAACGTCAGAAATAAGCCCGTGATTCATGTCTTTGCTAAAACTTGCTTTAATTGTTCATTTTTGGTTTTGTTCAGGCGTTTCAACACTTTTAAAGCGTTAAGGGTTATCCACTTGCTTGGTTTGCCAACGGTTTCAATATTGGTTTGCATTCGTCCTGTTGGAGCGTTTTCGAGGAGCCATGTTCCGTCTTGGCGACGCTTTTGAAGCAACAGTTCTACAGCGTCTTTTAAGCGTTCATCTTCCGTGTAGCCTAGCTTGGTGAGAACTGAGAGCCCTCTCAAGACGTTGTATCCGTAGAACCATGGAAAACTAAACTTCAACCATTGACGATTAATCACTTTATAACCGTGATGGTCTGCCTTGAACAAGCGATGCATCAGCAAGAATTCGGCGCCCCTCGCAATTGCTTGCCTCATTTCTGGTGTGCATTTTTCTTCAGGCATTTCGGAGAACGCTTCGAGTGAACAGATTGTTCCGTGGAAACAGCTGTGAGTGTCCTTGATGTGTGCTTTCCAGTAGGGGCAGAGCCATCCGCCGTCTCTGTTTTGAATTTTTACGAGCCAGTTTAACGCTTTTATTAGTCTTGGGTCTTTCCCATAACTAAGTCGTAACAGGGCAGCGCAGAGGTTGCCTGTGAGACACGAATATTGATGTTCCATGACAACGGATTGCGCCCATGACTTGGCGTCGGTTGGCACTGTTTCTTTTAGAGTTACTTTGGTTCGCATCCAATCATATTCTGTCAAGGCTGTTTTTCTAGTGTAGGCTGAGAATCCGCCTTCATCTAATTGCAAATTTAAAATGAATTCGCAGGCTCGCTGAACTCTTTCATGGCTTTTGTCCATTCCCAATTGTCCCAATATCATGATTTGCCAGTAGGTCGACTTGTATTTTGGAAGGTAAGGACTATTCGGGTTTTCCCAATAACCTTCAGATTTCTGCGTTGAGAACATCTTTTCAATAACTTGGTAAGTAGGGATAGCAGCCTTGGCCTCTTTAACTTCAAAATCTGTCTCTTCTCTGCCCAATATATCTCGTAAAGTGAAATAGCGAACAGAAGGATTCTCTTTCTCCAAAAGCCATTCAATTGGGCTTTTAGAGAGAATGTCTTGCCTATGAGACATAGGTTAGTCACTGTCACTTTTTAAGTCAAATGTGAAACATTAACTACGTTTAAGCGATTATAAAAATGCTTTGAGGTGCCCAAGTTCATCAGGGTTTTGTCGGACAATACAAATAGAGCCTCAAAGAAAATAATGTAACAAGTGTATGATCGTAGGGTGAGTACATGCCAAATCAAATTGACGATTTGAGGCAACTTGTTAACGAAGCGTTAAAGACTAACCTTCGAGAATTTGTGCAGTTAACTGACAACTCTATTGAGTTGTTAAGAAAAGAAGAGGGACATGTCGGAAGCCTAAACATTATTGGCAGACTTGTTGAAGCTCAACCTAAAGGCGAAGCAACGGTTATAGGCGACATCCATGGCGACCTAGAAACTCTAGCGCAAATTCTTCAAGGTTCAAGGTTTATAGAAAAAATGCATGAAGAGAAACGACCTCTTCTAATTTTCTTAGGAGATTATGGCGACAGAGGCATCTATTCGCCTGAGGTTTACTATGTTGTCTTAAAATTGAAGGAAACTTACCCTGAACATGTTGTTTTGATGCGTGGAAATCACGAGGGTCCAGAAGACATTCTTGCCTCACCTCATGACTTGCCTAAGCACTTGCACAGAAAGTTTGGAGAAGACTGGTTCAAAGCTTATGAAAAACTGCGCCAACTCTTTGACCAATTATATAATGCAGTGCTGGTGAACGAACAATACATAATGTTGCACGGCGGCATTCCAAGTCAAGCCAAATCCATAGAAGACTTAGCCTACGCCCACAAAAAACATCCAAATGAAACTCACTTGGAAGAGATTCTCTGGAACGACCCAGAAGAAGGCATAAGCGGAACTTATCCGTCACCCAGAGGAGCAGGAAAACTCTTCGGCAAAGATGTGACCGCCAAATTTCTTAAAATGCTCAATGTTAAAGTGTTAATTCGAGGACACGAACCGAGCGAAGAGGGATACAAAATCAATCACGGCGGTAAAATATTGACGCTGTTTTCAAGAAAAGGCGAACCTTACTTCAACACTCAAGCCGCCTACTTACAATTAGACTTAACTGCCCAAGTAGCAAACGCGTATCAACTCAAAGATTCTCTGAGGCTGTTGTGAAAATCTAGCTCAGTTTGTGTCTTAATGTCTTTTCAGACCGCCCTCTAGTTTGTTTTGAGGTGCGAAAGTAATAGCAATTGTTTGGGTTGCCTTGGCAGTAATGTTGAACATCGAAGTCTGAGACCTCGCCACCCATGCCCTCCTCTACCATTCTTTTGCAGGTTTTTACATTGTCGTTGACGAAGAGGTGCGGACATTGCATGGGTATGGGCGACCTGTACTTGTGTTGTACAGTTAAACAATATGTCTATTTTTGGACATAGTCACTTATGATATCTCCTCCGCCTCTTAAAAATATTCCTAAAAACATATCAAAACATACCACTCACTACCAAAAAGACCCAAAACGACTCTCTACCCGTCTCTCTGTCTCTCACCCAGTATCACTTTCTATTAGCATCCAAATAGAGGGGCTAGGTCAACCGAGCGCACACACATAAAAAAATATTTTCACTCAACCAAAAACAAAGCAAGCAAACAAAAGAAACATTAGAAAGTAACATTCCATACTTCTCAACTGTACAACAAAACAAAAGAACGAGCGTGAAAACTTGAAAATAGGCATTCTAACCAGAAACCAAAACGGATGGTGCTCAACCCAACTGCGCACAGCAATGAAAAAACAGAACGTCACACCATTTTGCTTCAACTTCCATCAACTCGTAGCCAGAGTCAAATCAAAGCCAGAGGCATCAGTTAACGAAACCAACATAATCAATGAATTAAACGCACTCATCATACGCCCAATCGGAAGAGGCTCATTAGAAGAGATAATCTTCCGAATGGACCTCCTACACAGGCTTCAACGCCTAGGCATGACTATCATCAATCCACCTTTGTCAATCGAACGCTCAGTCGATAAATATCACACAATTGCCCTCCTAGAAGAACATGGCTTACCCGTTCCTAAAACAGCAGTAACCGAAAGCCATGAAGAGGCACTCAAAACATTCCACGAACTGGGCGGCGACATCGTAATAAAGCCCTTATTCGGATCAAGAGGAATAGGCTCCACAAGAATTTCTGACCCAGACGTAGCTACTCGACTGTTTAGGGCTATAGCCTTCTATCACGGAGTCCTCTACATTCAAGAGTTTATCCAACACGGATTCTCAGATGTGCGAGCGTTTGTGATAGGCGAACGTGTCGTGGCTGCCATGCGTCGGGTGGCTCAAAACTGGAAAACAAACGTGAGCTTAGGAGCAAAACCAACTGCGCTCAATCCAAGCAAAGAATTAGAAGATTTAGCCGTGAAAACAGCGCAAGTTATTGGTTGCAAGGTTGCTGGAGTCGACATATTAGAGAGTGAAAACGGACCAGTAATCATCGAACTCAACAGCCAACCAGGATGGAGAGGCCTACAATCAGTGGCAGGCGTTAACATCGCCGAAGAAATCGTTAGATACATTATTTCAGAATTGAAAACATAAAAAAGAAGGAGTGAGCTTTCATGAAAGAGGTAACAGTTTCACGTATAGATGTAGCCAAACACACAATTGAACGAAAAAAAGACTTGGTTGCCGAGGAAACGCCGCTTCACATGTTCTTGAACCAAACCCATTATGTGACCATTCTGTGTCTCCCAACACAATTGAAGGAATTAGCCGTGGGATACCTCCTTTCAGAAGGTGTCTTAAAGTCGGTTGACGAGATACAAGAGGTTAGATTGAGCAAAGCGGGCAAGTGTCAAGTGCGCCTAAAACCCGAAGTGGATGTCAGAAAACGGGTTTCCATCACTCAATCCTTCACGCGACTAGTGCTTTCTGCTTGTGGTTCACCAGATTATTGGCCTTTATCTAAGCTTATTGACAGGCTTGACCTTCGTAAGTTACCGTTGGGTTTCACTGTTAAGGCTGACGTTGTTTCTGAAGGCGTTAAACAGCTTAACATGTTGGCTGAGACTTTTCGCAAGACAGGAGGCGTCCATGTTGCGGCGCTCTATTTGCGAAGTGGAGAATTGATAACTTATGCCGAGGATGTTGGGCGTCACAATGCCGTTGACAAAGTTATTGGAACAGCCGCTTTGCAGAAACTGAATTTTTCGACTTGTTTTTTGGCGTCTAGTGGACGCTTAACTGGTGATATTGTGTTGAAAGCGGCGAGGATGCGTGTTCCAGTTGTGGCTTCTTTGGCGGCGACTGTTGATTCCGGTATTGAAGCGGCTAAACGCACAGGTTTGACGCTTATTGGTTTTGTTAGAGGCGCTCGCATGAACGTTTTTACGTATCCAGAAAGGATAATTTACAGAGCAGATTGAGTTGACAAAAGCTATTGTAATTCTCGCAGGTGGCTTCTCAAAGCGATTCGGTCAAGACAAATGCCTAATCGACTTGGTTGGCAAACCTCTTGTTCTTCATGTGGTTAACCGTGTTTCATCTGTGGTAGATGAGAAAGTGATTGTTTCGGGCTCAAATGCCCTAAAAGAGAAACTCTCAAATCTGCTTAAATCGAAAATCAGAGTGGTCGTTGACAAGTATGAGGAACAGAGTCCTCTTGTTGGAGCGTTAACCGGCTTCGAAAGCGTTAACGCTGAATATTCTTTGTTATTGCCGTGCGATACACCCTTTGTATCTGCAGAAATAGTTGCGTTGCTCTTAGACTTGTGCGTGAACAAATGCGCTGTTATTCCACGATGGTCAAACGGATACATTGAACCTCTACAAGCCGCATACAACAGAAAATCTGCCATTGAAGCCGCAAAAAAGGCGCTGAATGAAGGAAAGCGTGATTTATCGTCGATGATTAATTATCTGCATGGAGTGCGGTATGTCTCCACTTTGGTTCTTCAACAATTAGACTCGAAACTGTTGACCTTCTTTAACGTTAACACTCCAGAAGATCTTAAGAAAGCGGAATCCATGCTCAGAAAGGGAAAACAGTTCTTCTGAAAATTTTTGTATGTTGTGCACTCAATTGGCTAGGCCAAAGTCTGTCAATTAAAATGCGTTTTCCATCTGCAACTTCTTTATCATAAATTCTTTTCAAGGCAATCGGCATAAGCATTAACCAACAATTACGTTTGTTCCTTTTTTCTTTCCTTATAGTTTTTCCTGAGTTTTGCTGCAGCTTTGCCGTTTTCGATGATTAGAACTCCGTGATAGCCACAGTTTTTGCAATCCCATAGAGACCACATTTGAGGAAGTCCATATGCCCAAAAAACTTTTGCTGAACCACATCGAGGACAATATTTCGTTCTCTTCAACACGCGCTCAATCTCTTCGGCTTTTTCACCGTTTTTCTTGTAAGCCCATTTCTTCTTGAAAAGTGTGCCAAGCGCTTTAAAATCGAACTCTTGAGCCGTTTTTCCACATAGAGGACAACGCTCTTCTGGTTGCATCTGTTTATCGTAGACGCATTGTATGTTTGGACACATCCAAGTGCCCATATTTTTTCACTGATTAAAGAAAAGGGTTGCTTAAGCTATTTTAATGTACTCTGCTCCTTTCCCTTCTGGTGAGCCCACTAATATTCTGTGGTATTTTCGTTTGTTCTTTTTGTCGTGCACTAATTCCAGTTTTCCTTTCACAAGTATGCTTTCTCCAACCTCAGCTAAGTCGCCGTACAATCCTTCGTACGAGACAACTTCTTCTATGTCTGCAACCTGAGGACCCTTGATGACTCTTGCGTCTTGAACGTGATAGACAGCAGGTAAAAACATGGAATCAACGTTTTCAACCACAACTGCGCCCATGACAACGAGTCCTAGTGGCTCGTAAATCTTGTCTCCATATTCCTCGTTAACCTCCTCTTCAAGCTTCCCTGGATGAACACTGAACGCTGTGTCTTCGAAAATGCCCATGTTCCACTTCCGCTTGTAAACTTGCATGGCTTCATCCAATGTTAAGGGGTAAATGCGAGTCTTGCTGTGGCACCAAGTTTTAAGCGCTGACCCTTCAAGTCGTCGAATATTGGAGGATTTCTGAGAATACGCCTCCTGCAAGACCCGTTTCACTGCCAAACTGTTTTTTGAGCCGTAGATGGTTAGGTCAATGTCTGAAACGCCTAAGCGATGGATGTTAAGCAGTATGGAGCCAGTTACTCCAAAGAATTCTGGTGGAACATTGCTTTTTTCCGACAAGAAGGAGACGAATCTGGTTACTTTTTTCTGTAATATGTCTGGGCGTTTGGCATTCATGAGTTGCGCCAATTTTTCTTCAGGTTTATACTGCTTAACAACGTATTCTAAGGGCACGGCGGTCATCAAAATGTTGTAGAAAGGCGAATAAAAAAGATAGTGCGGATAATCTTTCTCAAGAAAATTGAAGGTTTCTAACAGGCTTGGAATGGTGTAGTCTCGTAGGACTCTTTTGAATCGCCATATTCCTTTGCCCCAGCTTCCAAGCTTAGCGGGAACATACTTCAAATAGGAAATAACCCTGTTCGGAGGATGGTAAGGTCCGACTACACAGAAGAAGAAACCTTCTTTGGTTCGCAAAAAGTCTCGGTCTCTGAACCTTCGCATAAACTTAACCCTTTTTTGAATATGCAACTGTTATACTTTATTTCAGCTTAAAAGAGGTGCGTTTCTCGTAAGAATCATGTAGTCTGAAACATTGTTTCCCAACAGTATTCTATAAAATTCTTGTTCGCCCATTCTTTGCACTCGTTCAATTTTGCCCTGAGCCATCACAGACTCGCCTTTTCTTGCTTGTTCACAAAATCTGCCACGAAAAGAAACTATTTCTTGAATTGACTCAATTTTTGGTCCTTCCACAATCTCTACATTGTCGATTTTGTAGTGGCAAGGAGTGAAAATCATCTGAGAGTTGTCTATCACTTTTGCTTTGATTTGTGCATATCCCACGGGTTGATAATGAACTGTGCCATATTGCTCTCTTATTTCGTTCCAGTCTTTCACACATCGGATGAAGTAGTCACGATCATTGAACTTGCCCTGCAAAACCTTCCGAGATTCAGTTCGAACAAAATCTTCGAAAGGCATGGAAGTGTCCTTCGAACGAAAATCGAATAAATGCTTCAACTCTTCCTTGCTATACATTTTAACTGGACTATCTCTGTCATTCACTAAAGTTTTCAGTGAGTCGTAAACCTTGAAACAATTTTGTGAACCATAAACGATAAGGTCGATGTCTGACTTGGGCGTTTGCAGCCCAACAAGCATTGAACCAGAGACACCGAGCATATTCCACGAAACATCAGCGTTTTTCTTTAACAGTTCTGCGAAATGCAACGCTGCTTTTTCAAGTTGAGTCAATTGCCTTCTATGACGAAGTTTGCGCAAATAGTCCACTGGTTTATAATGGCGCTTTATTGCTTCAATTGGAACCTCCGAGAGCCACTCGTTGAAAACTCGGTCAAAAACCAAATATTGCGGAAACCTTTCCCGAAGCAGCTCGAATCGTTCATGAAGCGGATAGACTTTACGATAAGTTACTCCCTTTCTTTTTCTATCACCTTTCAGGTCAGGCGTAAAACGAATGAAAGCTATGATTTTTCTTGGAGGATGAATCAATCCTTTAACATCGAAGATATTGCCGTCGAAGGTTTCGATAAGGTCGCCTTCCCGAGCTTTCATAGTTGTCACATGGTTTAAGTGGCGAATAATTTCTTCGTTTAAACCTTTAACGGCTTTCCTTTGCTGATAAAGCCAGCGGCGTTTAGGGCTTTAACTAACGGCACAGCCACAATGGTTGCTATAACTGCTTGTATGATTCTTATTGCAGGATAAAAAAATGGACTGACCACAAATAAGAAACGTACTTGGTCTACACTTTGAATGCTAAAAACTCCTCTGTAAACAATCGGTGTGGCAAAGACCAAAGAGCCAAATGTGCTGTCGGCTTGGTTTCCAATAAAAGCCAACAAGAAGAAGAACAATGGAAGAGTTTTAAGGGAAGAATATTTTTCTTGAATTTTTGCCGTTGGTATAATTAACAAGAGAGCAATGATTTTGTCAAAAAGAGCGGCAACTGCAACGTAATAGAAATCGGTTATGGGTGAAACAGGCGGAGTAAACAAAAAAGCAAAAATCATCACCGCAAAAATGACGAACGCTTCTCTCCACCGCCTTGTATAAATAAGACCAACGATTAGGGCGTTGATAACTGGCGCCAAAATGAATGGAAGTCCATAGGGATTACCACTGCTCGGCGGCAGAGTCCAAGCCACTACGGTTCCCACCAGAGCAGTAAACGAACCTAGATACGGACCTAAAATTATCCCCAAAAGTGAAGCAAAACTTGCCTCAAACTCTATTGTTAAGTTTCCCAGTCCAACAATTGGAATGCCTGGTAACCAAGACAAGCCGTAGTATAAGGCGGCAAAAATGGCTGCTAAGGCTATGCTTTTTGAGGTTAGATGAATCATAGACATCGAGTGTAATTTTTTACACAACGTCTATTTAAATTAGACGCACATTGATATGAAAACAACGGAGTCTGAATCATCATGATGTTCAAAATACCCAAAAACGTGCCAGAATATGTTTCAGAATGCTTGCAGTTGGCTGTTCTGTTGGAAGTGAGCGCTTATCCTAAGCCTGGTAATGTTCACAGAACTGCGGATTTTGAGGGAACGCGATACGAGCATTTTTTTGCTTCAGCAATTGCTGTGGAACCACATTTTAAACAAGCAGCTAAACAAGGTGTGCTAGTGCATGATGGAAAAATTGGTTTTGACAGAGTTGGAGTTGGAAAAATAATCAAGGATGCAGTTGTAGATGTATTTTCTTGGCAGCATGGTGGAAACACGGTTCTAGGTTCAATTATTCTGCTTATGCCAATAGCGGTCGCAGCGGGAATAACTCTTGCTGCAGGTGAGTTTTCAATTCGTAGGCTTAGGAGAAACATAAAGTCGGTTGTAGAGTCAACCACTCCAGAAGACGCCGTAAACGTTTACGAAGCTATCAACATTGCTCAACCAGGAGGACTTGGCAAGGCACCTAAACTCGACGTGACCGACGCCACCTCGAGAAAGAAAATTTTAGAAGAAAAGGTTAGTCTCTACGAAGTTTTCAAAATCTCTGCGCCTTGGGACTCCATCTCTTCAGAATGGGTCAACAATTACCATATCACATTCAACATTGGCTATCCATTCTTTGCTCAGCAACTTGAAGAAACAAACGACATCAACACTGCCACGGTGCAGACTTTCCTCAAGATTTTATCTGAAAAACCTGATACGCTTATCGCAAGGAAAGCGGGAATAGCCAAAGCCAAAGAGGTTTCAGCCCAGGCTAGAACAGTGTTAGAAGAAAGCGGTTTGTCAACACCCAAAGGCAGAAACAAACTACTAAAATTTGACAAAAAACTGCGCGCTTCTGCTCATCAACTTAACCCTGGAACAACAGCCGACATAACATCCGCAATTCTAGCGTTGATTCTCTTAAACGGATACCGCCCATAAAACACCCACCAAAACTTCACCTCAATCATCATCTTTCAAATGATAGATTTCATATTTGGATCCTAATAGGATCCAAATAGAGGGGCTAGGTCACAAGTGCGCACACACAAACAAAAAAATGTTTCTTGAAAAAGATTTATCTCAAAACCCCTTCATTCATTAAAGACATTAAAAGAAAAAAAGGGTGGACTGAAAACATCAGCACGGCTATGCCGATAATCGCTGTTGTTGGAAGCAAACAGTCAGGTAAAACAACAACCGTAGAAGCCATAGTTCAAGGATTAACTGCAAAAGGATACAGAGTCGCCACGGCAAAACACATTCCCGAAGCAGATTTTACCATAGACACTAAAGGAAAGGACACATGGAGACACGCCCAAGCAGGAGCAAAAACAATACTGAGCGTATCACCCAACGAATTGACAATTATCAAGAAAGTCGACACCACAAGATATGATTTAAGCGCCCTTGTCGAGCAATGTGAGAAAGAAGCAGACATCTTAATCCTAGAAGGCTTCAGAAAACTTGTAGCAAAAAACCTAACAATTCCAAAAGTGGTCACCGTGAAAACTGCAAAAGAGGCTTCTGAAACCTCAAAATATTTTAAACCCATACTAGCCTTAGCGAGTCCTGCCAAAATAGATGCAGCGAGTCTCAAAATCCCGAAAATAGACATGCTTAAAGAACCACAGAAACTAATAGAAATTATTGACAAAAAAGTTGAACCAATCATAAAGCAAAGAAGAGCACAAGAAAAGCTCTAAAACTGATTGCGACTTCACCTCAAGTTTTTGGGGTTTAAAGAAGCCCGCCTAGAGAGAGAAAGGAGTTTATTTCTTTTACAAAATAAACTGACAGACCTCTCTAAACCTTTCCAATCTTGAGGCAAAGTCTCCTCTACTCGACCTGTGCCTTTTCTTGGCACTTTTTACACGTCTCCTGTGACAAGGAGAGCTTGAATTACAGAGCCTTGAAGGCCTCAAACCATCGGTTGTAAGACGCAATCATATCGGGCGAAACACTTGGCTTTCTCGCTTCCAATATGTTTCTGAAGTCATCCATGCAAATCGGTCTCGGATGTGCTAACTTGTCCTTAGCCTGTCCAGACTCGAAGAATTCGCCGACAACCGAGAGGTGGGCTGATTGAGCAACGTCTCTTATGTCGCTACCTGAAAAACCTTCAGACATTCGACTCAAACTGTAAAGATCCATATCTGGCGACAAAGTCAAATGACTAATATAGAGTTTAAACATATGCAAGCGTGCATTGTAGTCTGGTAGAGGCACTAGAATGCGTTTTTGAAAACGTCTAATAAACGGCCAGTCAAGGTCCCAAGGCTTGTTGGTGGCGCCAATAACATACGCATGAATATTCTTACCCTTATCAATGACACCGTCCATCTCCTTCAAAAACTGGTTGCGCACACGCACTTCGCCGCCCACTTCACTCGAATGCTTGCCTATAAGCGAGTCTAATTCATCAATGAAAACAATAGCTGGACGCCCTTCCATAGCTGACTTCCTAACAGACACGAACAACGCAGCAACGTTTTTCTCAGCTTCACCAAGCCACTTTGACATAACCGACGCTGCATCCACAGAAACGAAAGAAGCAACAATTTCAGTGGCAACAGCCGCAGCTAAAAGAGTCTTACCGCAGCCAGGTGGTCCAAAAAGCAATATGCCTCTTGGCCATCCGAGCGGAAACAGGTCAGGTCTCTGAACAGGATAGACAATGGCTTCTTTGATAGCTTTCTTAGCTGGCTCTAACCCAACAACTTCATCCCATTTCACGTTAGGTTTCTCTTTCAGTATTAGCTCGTCGAAAGATGATTTTCGGGCACTTTCAGACGACTGTGGCGTCGCTGCCTCCTCTTCAGCAGGTTTCTCTTCACCATTTTGTGTTTGTGCCTGTGGTTCAAATGAGCCGCCGACGCCTTGAATGGCTTTTATTCTTTCTTGATACGCCATAGCCCGTTGAATGTACACTTTGTTCAAGCCGTAATCAGGATACAATTGAACCAGTTTTAGCAGCGTTTCAATTGCCTTCTGATACATGGTGATAGCCATTCCCTTGGAGCCTTGCTTATCCAATCGAACAGCTTCAATGGCATAATTAGTTGCAGCTTTTTCTAACTCTGAAGATGCACTCAAAATTTTCACCTCTGAATCACGATTTTTTGTTTCTTACCCAAATCTTCCAGTGCTTGCTCAACTTCGACATGCGGAACATTTAATTCCAGCGCACATTGGTCAATATCGATTTCGCCTTTGTTTCTAGCATAGTCCAAGATGGCGTCTTCCAATGAAGATTGACGCTCAATCGTGAAGGAAACACGTTTCAGTTCCACATCCTTTTTGTATGTCACGTAAGATTCAGATTCTCCGTCTTCGGCTGGTTGAGTAATTTCAGAGCAAGTGGCTGAAAGTGCAACAAGCTGCTTTTTCACGTTTTCCCGAGTTTGAACTTTCTCTTCAACAATGGCAACAGGAGGCGCAGGAAGCTGCTCTGTAAGCTTCTCTTCAAGAACAGCTGAAACTTCTCTTAAAATTTCTTCACTTGCTTGAGTTTTAGCTGCAATTGGCACGATTGATTCAGGTGATGAAGTGAATTTGGTCACGGCTAAAGTGTCACTTATGCTTTCGTTTACTTTTTCTAGTTCTTGTGCAACATCGGGCATGACGTTGACGAGGTTTTCTGTTATAACGTGTAGGCTTCTAAGTGCAGGTTTCAAGTCAGCCATTATTTCAGAAACTTCTTTGATGGTTTCAAGACGCAGAATGATGCGTTCAAGGGCAAGTTGACACTGAGTCACCATAGTAAGCAATTTTCTAACTTCAGATAATTCGTTGGCGCATATTGCCGCTCGTTCTCGATGTTGACTTTTTATTTCCCTCACGCAAGCTTCGAAAAGAAATCGGTCTCTTTCACGTAACCGAACAGTAGCCTGTTCAAGTTTTACACGTTGAATTCTTAATTTACGAACTGATTGAAAAATGGTTTCTCCGATTGGTTGTGGAGGCTGGAAAAGCCTAATCACGTACTCGTGCCTCCACGCTCCCTTTGGTCTCGAGTTAACTCGAGCCTAAAGGCCCGTCTTTGTCGCACTTTTTACGTGAACAACTACAGGGGGTTCTGGAAGAGCCGGAGAAGTCGACTGAGCTTCTTTTCCAACTGCTGGTGTTTGTGTATCTCCGAGGAGTAAGTTTGACAGTTGATTTCGCATGGCTTCTAAATCGTTTTTTTCACTGTTGGTTTGTTTAAATCCTTCTTTTATCATTTCCATTGCTGTTTGATAGGCGCTTTCGTCCATTCTGCCTATTTCGCGTTCAATTTCTAGGTGGATGAGAGCAGAGTTAAGTTCTCGAATTTGCAGGTTACATTTGCCAATTTGCTTTTCTATGTTGTCAAGTGTGGCTTGAGCGTCTGTTTTGAGTTGACTTAGAGCACCTTCAAAGTTTTTGTGGAGTTCGTTGAACATTTCAGGTGGAACTTTCTTTTTGTCAACAAGTTCGCTTAGGGCTTGGTCCTTTCGCCAGATTAATGGAATTTCGTCGCATAAGGCTTTGACTCTGATTTTTATTGAGGGCGATAAAGTTACATCTTCACCATCTACATTGATTTGTTCTGTTGGGTAGCGTAGAAATTCGCCGTCACCGTGTTCCACGAAGACTCCGCTTACTCGACCGTTGGGGCTGACTGCAAACGAGGCTATTTTGCCAACTTGTCTTCCGTATTCGTCTTTCACTGGTTTGCCGATGTACAGAAAAAAGTTGGAAGGTTTAGACATTTTTTCACCTTCTCATTGTCAAAGCGCTCTATGTTTGGGTCCCTGGCGTAGGAGTCTTCTCGCCAAGGCTGGGCATTCCTGCTGGTAGATCTGGAAACTTTTCCTTAATTCTCTGTTCGGCTACAGTAGCTGCTTCGGTTAGGATTTTTTGTGCATCGTCGTTTGCTGTTTCGAAGTTGATGGTTAAGCCTGTGCTTTGTCCAGCGTCGATTATTATTCCGCTTAGTAAGTTTCCGATTTGCCCTAATTCTCGTTCAGCCTCTGGAAAGATGCTTGCCATTCCAGTTCTAACTGTACGCAACACTCCAACTGCTGGAGCCAGTGTGGTGACAACATCGCCGAGTTCTGAAACTGTTTTGAGTCTGAGTACAATTTGTTCAAGGGCTAGGCGAGCGTGCATTATCATTTTTTCCATTTTGCGTATTTCTGCCAATTCGTTGGCGAAGACGCTGGCGCGCGGCATGTCGTGTTTTGTGTAGGCTTCAACGATTCGAACGAAGATTGATTTGTCGCGTTCCGTGAACCTATCTGTAGCTTGATCTAGTCTCTGAACTTGGAGTTCAATGCGTCTGATTGCAAAGTCAAGTCGTGGCTTCAGTGGACCTGGAGGTCTAACAGCTTCTTTGACCCTCGTGGTTATTGGTGCTTCTATCTCTTTCTCTTCCCATTTTTTTGCAAATCTTTCTGACATGTTTATTCTTCCTCCAGAAGCATTGCTTAAGAAGCGTATTATTACATTGTTAACATGCTGGAAATATTGACGTATATATGTAGTAGCATAGCCTTGTCTCGGTTTTGCTTAATTCTTTAATTTTTTACACGCAAAAGTCCGAGCCTGATTCGAGTAGTTAAACATAATCGTGTAGGTTAGACTGAAAAGCCAGTTTACAGCGTAATATTCTGCAAGGTGAAATCTAAATGAGTGACAGACTCAAAATGATAGCAACTTTCTCCTTCCTAGGATTCGTTGCAGGAGTTATGGCAAACTTCACGGGTAAGTATGTGATTCCATGGCTCAGCGCGATGGTGCTTCCAAGCATTGGCTTGGACTGGATCTTGTCTGGTGCTGCTGGTGCTCTCATAACAATTGGTCTAGTGACTGCTTGGGCTTACATGAGTGGACCTGGAGAACAGTAAGCGCTATTCCTAAACCTCACTTTTCTTTTCTCTTACACTAGATGTAGTTGTGAGTTTTTTCCATTCTTCTGTTGATATAATGCCTTTTTCGCAGATGACAGCGGTTACATATTTTATTGGAGTGATGTCGAAAGCAGGGTTTAGCGCTGTGACTCCTTTTGGTGCAACGTCTTCAGAACCAAAGTGTGTCACTTCTTTAGGGTCTCGCTGTTCAATGATGATGTCTTGTGAAAAATGTGTCAAGTCGAAGGTTGATGTTGGAGCAGCCACGTAAAATGGGATTTGGTGTTCATGGGCTAGAACAGCGATTGAATACGTGCCTACTTTGTTGACTACAGCATCTTGCACAATTCTGTCGGCGCCAACTATCACTTTATTCACTAATCGTTTGGACATGACATATCCGACCATGCTGTCTGTAATCAAAGTGAACGGTAACCCGTCTCGTTTCAACTCGTAAGCGGTAAGTCTAGAACCCTGCAATAGGGGTCGAGTCTCTGTTACGACAACACTTATTTTCTTGCCTTGTTCCCAAGCCGCACGAATAACGCCTAAGGCTGTGCCGTAGTCCACTGTTGCTAGACTGCCTGCGTTGCAGTGTGTAAGAACAGTGTCTCCGTCTTCAATCAGTTTAGACCCGTGTTCTCCTATTTTTTTGTTCATCTGCACATCTTCGTCTGCTACTTTATTCGCCTCATCAACAACGACCCTTACAACTTGGTCCACAGAACCTGACGTTCTGCCTGCTTTTTCTAGAACTCGGTCAACCGCCCAAAACAAGTTCACGCCTGTTGGTCGAGTCTTTTTCAAAAGCTCAGCCGAGTCTTTAATTTGCTTCATCAGTTCTGTTTTGTTTCTTGCTTTTGAATGGGATGCTGTTAAGGCTAACCCGTATGCTGCAGCCGCGCCTATTAGTGGAGCGCCTCTAATCTTCATGGTTTGGATGGCTGAAGCCACTTGTTGGCATGTCCGCAGTTTTAAGAAAACCACTTTGTGAGGTAGTCTTGTCTGGTCGATTGTAGTGACCACGCCGTTTCGCCATTCTATCGTTCTCGTTTTCACGCGCCTCCGTCGGAACCTCTTTTATACTGCTCAGGGTTATCTATGAATTTTGTCTATACAACTAGACTAAAAAGTATGGTGCCTATGGTGAAAAAACAGGACTTAGCCACAATTGTTGAGAAGTATGGTCAAAGGTATTCGAAACTCTTAGGCATCAATTTAGAGCATGGAAACGATGAAGAGGTTTTCAAATGGTTCTTGGCAGCGGTTCTGTTCGGTGCACCCATAACCGAAACATCAGTGATAAAGACATACAAATGTTTTGAAAAGCATGCAGTTCTCACGCCCGAGAAGATTCTCAAAACAGGATGGCAAGGACTGGTTGAAATCCTCGACGAGGGAAGTTACACTCGATACGACTACAAAACGGCGGACAAACTCTTGGAGGTCATGGGCAACTTAAAAACTAAGTATAATGGTAGTCTCAAACTCCTCCATGAGAAAGCAGCAGACTCTCTTGACCTTGAGAAACGATTGAAAGAACTTGGAAAGGGCATAGGAGACGTAACCGTCAGCATCTTTCTACGCGAGCTTAGAAGCATTTGGACTAAAGCTGACCCAAAACCCACTCCACTGGTTATTTTAGCCGCAAAAAACTTGAAAATAATACGAAGTGAAAACCCAGAAAAAGCAAGAAAAGAGTTGAAGGAGTTCTGGGAGAAAAACAAAGTTAAAAGCATGTCTTTTGTAAACTTTGAAACCGCTCTTCTACGTTTAGGCAAAGATATGCGCCGAAAACAAGCAATCAATACCAGTCCTATTTGAGGCATATTAGACGGGTTCTAGACGACCCTCTACCCGTCTCTGTCTCTCCATCAAAGCGCCTATTTGGATCCAAATAGAGGGTCTAGGTCTAGCATGCGCACACACAAATTAGGCTAGGCAATCTGTTTTGTTCCCTCACCCTATTTTACAATCAGCGGGTTTCTACGGGTCATCATGACCCCCCTCCCTCCTAGGCGCACACACAAACACAAAATTTGTTTTCTCAAGAAAATTATTGAGTTAATGTTAGTTTGGTCACAACTTCAATTGGGCAGTCTTTGGGTAAGTTTATTTTTTTCTGCCATTCATCGCCTACTGCAATAAGCGAATAAACGCCTGATACTTCAGCCTTAGCCTTGTGAACAATGTTGATGAGGGAAACCATTTCTTCGCCTGTCTTAATCATGTCGTCGACGATTAAGACACTGTCGCGTCTCTTTAGCGCATCTCTGGGTACATATAGTGTCTTGGTGACGCCTGAGTCTTTCAGTGCAAAGGTCTCTTCAAGGAATGCTGGCACTCCTATTTCCTTGTTCAATTTGGCTATCACAAGGTTGACGCCTAAGGAATTTGCCACCATAGTGGCGAGAGGTATGCCGTCTACGGCTGAGGTTAAGACCTTTGTGACCCGTCTTCCTGCAAAAACAGCCAACGCATGATGTGCCGCCTGCCTAAGAATGTTGAAGTCTCCAATGATTTCAGTGTTGTCAAAGTAACCTTCATTGTTGAATTCTATTCTTCGGCGCAACTCAATGTGTAAACCAACCATTTTTGTTAAGGTTTTCCAAAGCAGGCGAGCTCGTTCAGCGTTGGGTAAGACGTGACCCTTTGCATATCGACTCAGAACTGTAACAGGTAAACCTGTTTTGCTTGACAAGTCTCGATAAGTATACTGTTTCTTAGCTGTTCTCAGCAGTTCGATTGTCATCAGCCTGAGTTTCAGATTTTCGGCATGAGTGCTCATGTTATCATCTCACGTTAATATACAATAATGTGGCAATACTGTAATGTAGCCTATCCTATTTTATCTCAGAGGATTTATAACTTTCCATTGCTAGTTGTAAAGACTTTCAATGTTGTTTTTATTTGTGAAGCCTGCTTTCTGAGAGAGCGGTAGAATGTTAAGGGAGTGGTTTGCGTATGTGTGTGCGCACAGTAGACCTAGCCCCTCTATTAGGATCCAAATATGAAATCTATCAATTGATAGGCAGTGACGGTAGAGGGTGGTCTGAAGCCCTTCTATTTGGATCCAGATATGATTGAATGAAGTTTGATTGTTGTTTTTTATTTTTTGTAGGTTTCTATGCTAAAGAGCGGAATGGAGTGGCGGGCCCGCGGGGACTTGAACCCTGGACCTACGGCTTAGAAGGCCGCCGCGCTATCCGTGCTGCGCCACGGGCCCTTGTGCTTTCTAAACTAGTGTAGTTTCTCAATGAATGCGGAGATATTAATTCTTTCACTCTATGTAGATGGCTGGTCGATAAGGCTTAGCTAAATATGCCCTTTTCTTCGGGTCATAGCGTTTGGAATCGTCTTCACTGTTAACATTTATCTCAGCGTTGAGTTCTCGTTTGAAGAAGGCTTGGGCTTCTTTCAATGCTTGATTCTCATCTATGACTCCAACTCTCAGTTGCCTCTGCTTTCTCTCATCTGAAAACTTGTTGATTTCTTCAACGATTTGACCCACGAATTTTGCCACCTGTTCAGCTTTTGCTTTCAACTCGTGGTCTTTAATCAATTCTTTCATAAGTTCGCTCTGAACCACTTTTGCAGACACTGCCTTCTCTAAGGCTTTCAGATATGTTTGCCATTTCCAAGGTGCAGCAACATAGTAACATATTTTCTTAGGCGTCATCCCCGTTGCTTTCACAATGTTCAATGTGTCTTCTAAGGTGTTCATTATTAATGCTTCGTTTTCTTCCGCCTTGATGTCAAGTTTTGCCAAGTCAGGTGTGGGCCAAGAAGCTAATGAAACGAATCCTTTTCCACCCATTTTTTCCCACAGTTCTTCGCAGATGTGAGGCGTCACTGGCGCAAGCATTCGGATCTGAGCGTCTAAAACGTCAAAAACTATTTTATTTATTGCTTCTTTTCGCGTTGGAACCTCTTGTTGGTCGATTGTTCTGCGCAAATACCATTGAAAGTCTTGATCCAGCCCGTATAGGGCGCTGTGAATTGCCTTGCGCACAGCCAGTTTGTCCATGGCTTCAGTTGCCATTCTAACATGTTCTTGCAGTCGGCTCAGCATCCACTTGTCAGTTAAAGTTAAAGAAACATCCTTGACTTTACGCGGCGTCTTCTCTATGTATTCCAAGGCGAATCTGTAGAGGCGTTCAAGTCGATCTCGCATCGATTTCGCTACAGTTGGACTGAAATCGGCGTCTTGCAGCAACTCAGCCGTGGCTAAAACCCCTAGTCGAAGCGGGTCGGCTCCAAATTTGGTCAAGCCTTCTCTCAATGGAATAATGTTGCCGAAAGACTTGCTCATCTTAGCACCTTCCATCAGCACGCTGCCGTTAGTCACGATTTGGCGGGGCCACAAGTCTTCAGGAAAGACAGCTGTGTGATTGAAAATCATGAAGGTCAGGTGATTAGTAACCAAGTCGCGTCCAGAATGGCGGCTGTCCAATGGATAAAAGTACATGAATTCGTTGCGTATTTTCTCCAAAACAGTCGTTTCGATGCCTGTTTCCTTTGCAACCTCTTCGACTTTTCCCATGCCTAAGAAGATGTAGTCAAACAGTGAATCGCTTAGTTGATTGGGTTTTATGTCAAATTCTTTGATGCCTCTGACTATGGTGTAATATGCCATGTAAATGGTGGAGTCAGACAATGACTCGATTATCCAATCAGGGTCCCAAGGCAATCTCGTGCCCATGCCTGATTTTCTGGCGCAAGCCTTCTCATGGAGCCAATCGACAACATAATTAAACTCAGTGCGTAGTTCTTCGGGTAAGATTTCCATTTTTTTTAAGCACTTGTGCGCTAGCGCCTTCCACTCAGGCTTTCCATAGTCGATGAACCATTGGTCTTCAAAAATCTTTACGATGCATTCTGTTCCACATCGGCAAACAACAGGTCGGTTCAGCAGTTCATACATTGTTTCCATGTTGCCTTCTTTAGTCATGTCCAGTTTGACCTTCTCCTTGGCTTCGGCGACCGACAATCCAGCGTATTTCCCTGTGTTACTTTTCATTCTGCCATTGTGAAACTCGTGTCTGTAAACCTCTTTAGTTGCCTCTTCCAGTTTTGGATCTAACTGATTCTCTATGCCCATCTGTTTGACAACGTCGCCTGCTGGAATTTCACCGTATTCAGAAACAGCGATGATGGAAACTGGCTTAATTGCGCTTACAGTTTCTGGTGACAGCCCATATTTCTTCAATTCTACTGTAGCCTTGCTCAGATTTTCTAAGGCAATGTAATCGTAGGGTGCATGCCCAGGAACAGACATTACAACTCCTGTGGCGTTTTTGGGATCAACGAATTCAGCTGGTAAAATGAGAATCTTCTGCTCGGTAGCGGGGTTCTCAATTTCTTTTCCTATGAGTTCTTTTCCTTTGAAGGTTTCTAAAACTGAAACCTTACGGTTTAGATACTGCAGTTTTTCAGCTGCTTCTCGGCTGATTATCCATTGTTCATCGTTTACTTTAGCCTTGACGTATTCAACTTCAGGGTTCAGCCACATGTTTGTTACGCCGAAGACTGTTTCAGGACGTAGAGTTGCTGCGGGCAAAATCCAGTTGTTGTATTTGAATTTTATGAGTGTGAATTCGCCTATTTCTGGTTCTACATCGCCTTTTGTGTCGTGTTGACCTACGGGGTTGCCGTCTTTTGGGCACCATCCCACTGGGTGGCTTCCACGGGTTATGTAGCTTTTTTGTTTTAGTTTTTGGAATTGCCATTCTATGAAGCGATTGTAGTGTGGGTCTATTGTGGTGAATTCGCGTCTCCAATCGATTGAGTAGCCTATTTCTTTCATTCCAGCTTTGATTTCTTCGTGGAAGTAACGAGCCATGTAGAAGGGTTCAACGAATTCTCCAAGTTTTTCTTTAGGAACCTTGTAAACATTTACAAAATCATTGATTAGGTCTTTGTCTTTTTCTGCTAGGCGTTTAGACATGGCTAAGACAGGCGTACCAGTGTAGTGAAACGCCATCGGCAAAAGCACATTATAGCCTCGCATGCGCATGTACCGAGCGTGAACATCTGCCAACGTGTAAGTTCTGCCATGACCAATGTGCTGTGGAGAGTTGGGATACGGATAGGCTACGGTTATGAAACACTTCGGCTTAGACGGGTCGGGATTTGCCTCAAAAACTTTGGCTTCTTCCCACTTACGCTGCCATTTTTGTTCGATGCTTTTTAAAAATTCCATAAAGGTTGTTGGATTAGATGCCACGCTATTAAAGGTTTTGTCAACTACAGAGGTAATGATCCCTCATTTTTAGGCACCGTTTGAAATAAAACAGGGAACTTGCTTTAATCTTTTCTGTTTCTTGTTGGTTAATTTGAGTAGCTCTAGGAGGGAGGGGGGTCATGATGACCCGCAGAAAGGCGCTGATTGTTAAATAGGGTTAGGAAAGAGTTCTGATTGCTTGGTTTTCAAGGGATAAAGCCTAGCTTGTAGATTATTCAGGGCTGTTATTTTGTCAAGTGGTTCTGGTAAGTCTTCGGGACTTCCCTATCAAATCTTGTGAGTGGTAACTTTCGGGACTTAAGTGCCATAATGACTAACAATGAACAGTTTGGGTTATGCTGAAATTAGAGTTCATTAGCTTGAACTGAGATATTCCAATTTTCCAGTAATCTAATGATAACTAACATAGGTTTAAAACTTAATGCCTTTGCCTTAGAAATACTAATTGATGTAGGCTTCTTATGAGGGTTCCTTTCTCCTTTAACCGTTTTTACCTCAAATAGGTAAGGGTTTCTCCAACGCCTCAAATATTGTTTGCCTTCATGAACGACTATATAGGGTTCACATTCCAGTTTAAACGCTACATAATCCCACGATGGAAAAGTCTCTAAGTATTCTTTTTGTTCCTCTGTAAGCCAACGTCCATAATCCAGTTTCGGTGGTTTTATCTGATAATGTGCTGAAATCAGAGATAGAGGTAACTTGCCATGTAAAAGTTTTACAGGTCTAGTCACGATGAAAAAACCATGACTGCTTAAGTAATGCAGAGCAATAGCTTCGCCTATATCTCCTAACAACGTAGAATTTTTTGTATCCCATAGATTGACTTCCCATGTTTTCATTACTCTTTCACCCTAACGATAATCTATTCAAACTAGAAGATTAGCTAGGCATTCTTTCTGTGCTTGCCATTTTTAGTCGTCTCCGAATAGTGCGTCCCAGATGCAGTATGCGAGGAACAAGCCGTTTACTACTGGTATTAGGATTAGCCACCAGTGTTCTTTGCGCCATTTTTTTGTCATTTACTCACCTCTATTGTAGTGCACCTTCTATTTGGGTGGTATTGGGACTGCCTGTTTCTGCTTTCTGTGTTTTAGCCATCTTATGACTTCGGCAACGATGGCTACGGGAATGCTGAGAAAAGTTCCTAGCATAGTGAGAACGAAAATCCATGTGAACACGCCGACTGTGCCTCCAAAGGCTTCAAGCGCTGCGAAAATAGTTGACATGAGCCATAGGACGCCACATATGAAGAATACGATTAATCCCCACACTATAGGACGCATCAACTCACCTCCT
>Ga0315280_10003703_pt1 | contig 23204 bp, 21 predicted proteins | sample YL17G06_40_MG_FD_203697 | JGI IMG/M metagenome (GOLD analysis project Ga0315280, IMG submission 203697) | Sediment microbial communities from Yellowstone Lake, YNP, Wyoming, USA - YL17G06_40 | ecosystem: Environmental > Aquatic > Freshwater > Lake > Sediment | place: USA: Wyoming | collected... | reverse complement strand
CTCAACAGGATTTTGGAGTCGTTCAAGAGTCTGGACGAGCTCGACCTCGAGGGAGTGGAGCCGACCTTTCACGTAGTAGAGGTCACTAATATAGTGAGGGAAAATGTGGAGAGACCCCACTTGAGCCAGAAGGAGGCCATCTCAAACGCCTCCAAGGTCAAGGACGGATTCTTCGTGGCGCCGAGGATAGTCTAGAGGGCAGAAAGCATGAGAGACCCACTCGATCTTACTTTATTTGAAATGGTGGAGGCGGTAAAGAGCGGCGAGGTGGAGAAGGAGAAGGTCCTAGAGGCATACAGGAAACAGATAAGTCGATACGATGATGAACTCAAGGCGTATATCACCATTAATGATAGCGTGACGATACCCTCGGGAGGTCCTCTGGAGGGTGCGCCCATCGCCATCAAGGACAACATGTGCACGAAGGGCCTGAGGACCACCTGCGCCTCCAAGATGCTGGAGAACTACGTCCCGCCCTACGACGCCACGGTGGTGTCCAGGGTGAAGGAGGCTGGCGGGATCGTCATCGGCAAGACCAACATGGACGAGTTTGCCATGGGGTCCTCCACCGAGAACAGCGCATTCTTCCCATCACGGAACCCGTGGGACAGGACCACGGTTCCCGGCGGTTCCTCCGGCGGCAGCGCCGTTGCCGTTGCGGCGCGCGAGGCGGTGGCTGCGCTTGGATCGGACACGGGCGGATCGGTGAGGTGCCCTGCCAGCTTCTGCGGCACGGTGGGGCTTAAGCCGACTTACGGATTACTGAGCAGGTACGGGCTAGTAGCCTTCGCCAACAGCCTTGAGCAGATAGGACTGCTGACCAGGGACGTCCGGGACTGCGCTCTATTGATGAATATCATAGCTGGATACGACGAGATGGACGGGACCTCGCTCAGCCTCCCCAAGGAGGACTACCTCTCATACCTCGAGAGGGACGTGAGGGGGCTTAAGGTAGGGGTTCCGAGGGAGTTCTTCGGCGAGGGGACGGACAAAGAGGTGGAGAGGGAGGTCTGGAATAGCGTCCATATCCTAGAGGTTCTAGGGGCGACGTGGGAGGAGGCTGAGCTGCCCACCCTCAAGTATGCCCTCCCAACGTATTACTTAACGGCCATGTCGGAGGCCAGCTCTAACCTCGCCAGGTACGACGGGATAAGGTACGGCGTGAGGGCCGAGGACGAGGGACTCGACTGGTCGTCTTCCTACTCCAAGACCCGGAAGAACTTCGGGAACGAGGTGAGGAGGAGGATAATCCTCGGCACGTTCGCTCTCTCCGCCGGATACTACGAGGGTTACTACCTCAAGGCGCTCAAGGTCCGGACGCTGATGAGGAGGGACTTCGAGAGGCTCTTCAAGGAGTTCGACGTGCTGGTTGGACCGACCGTCCCCACCCCGGCCTTCAAGCTGGGGGAGAGGGTGGACGATCCGCTGGCCATGTACATGACGGACATAGACACCGTCGCCATAAACCTGGCGGGCATACCCGCCCTCTCGCTGCCGTGCGGCTTCGTCGGGGGGCTACCGGTGGGACTGCAGATAATGGCGCCACCCTTGGGCGAGGGAAGGATATTCACCGTGGCAAAACACATTGAGGAGGAGCTGGGGCTTGACCTCAGGCCACCACTGTGAGGGATCGTGATGACTATGGAAGAGGGCGACATAGTGATAGGGCTTGAGGTCCACTGCCAGTTAACCAACCTGAAGACCAAGCTCTTCTGCGGCTGCAGCTCGGACTACAGGGGAAAGGAGCCCAACTCCAACGTATGCATCATCTGCCTGGGGCACCCTGGCTCGCTCCCGAAGCCCAATAGGATGGCGGTCGAGTACGCCATAATGACCGGTCTCGCCCTGAGGAGCAACATAAGCCCGAGGACCTCCTTCTACAGGAAGAACTACTTCTACGTGGACATGAGCAAGAACTTCCAAATATCGATGTATGAGACTGGCGAGGCGGCGACCATATGCGAGGGGGGTCACCTCGACATAAACGTCGGTCCCAAGAGGAAGAGGATCAGGATCACTAGGATGCAGCTGGAGGAGGATCCCGCGCGCTTGGTGCACATTGGACCTATCGACCTCTCGCCCTACACGCTTGTTGACTATAACAGGGCTGGGATGGCCCTGCTCGAGATCGTGACCGAGCCGGACATGTCCTCTCCAAAGGAGGCGAGGCTCTTCCTGCAGAAGCTCAGGTCCATCCTGGAGCACATAGGCGCCTTCGACGGGGGGCTGGAGGGGGCAATGAGGTGCGACGCGAACATCTCCATAAGGGGAAGCAAGCGGGTTGAGATAAAGAACATCTCGTCGTTCAAGGAGGTCGAGAAGGCGCTGAACTTCGAGATCTCGAGGCAGAGGGGGATTATTCAGAAGGGCGGCAGGGTGGTGAGGGAGACCCGCCACTGGGACGAGATAAGGAAGGTCACCATATCGCTGAGGGAGAAGGAGGAGGAGCACGACTACAGGTACTTCCCGGAGCCGGACATAGTTCCCCTCGTGATAAGCAAGGAGCAGATAGAGCTGGTGAGGGCAAGGATGCCAGAGCTGCCGGACGCGAGGGCGGAGAGGTTCGTCCGCGAGTACGGTATCCCCAGCTACGACGCACAGGTCCTGACGGGCGAGAAGGCGCTGGCTGACTTCTTCGAGACCTGCGCAAGGGAATACGGCGACGCAAAGACGGTCGGCAACTGGGTAATGGGAGACCTCCTGGGAGTGCTCCACGACAAGGACTTGGAGCTGCAGGAGTCCAAGATCACGCCGGAGTCGCTGGTGGAGATGCTGAGGCTGATAAAGGAGGGGGAGATAAGCGGCAAGATCGGGAAGATCATACTGCCGGAGCTCGTGACCTCAGGGAAGAGGCCGGGGGAGATCGTCAAGGAGAGAGGGATGCAGAGGATCGCTGACAGGGACTACCTCGACACCGTGGTAACGGAGGTCTTCAACGAGAACAAGAAGGCCGTTGAGGATGCCCTGAAGGACGACAACGCTGTAAACTTCCTGATAGGCCAGGTAATGAGGAAGACGAGGGGGAAGGGCGACCCGCAGCTGGTAAATGATGCCGTCAGGGACAGAATATTGAAGATGAGGAAAGAGAGGCAGTAGCCCAGTCCTAAAGTAGATTACCGACGAATTTGCGGTCTCACTTGCTGTGGACTTTCCCTATAGAGAAGCCAGCATCGAACGCCTTCAGGTTCTGCTCTAGCGCCCTCGGTATGTTCTCTTTTATTGCCTCCTTAAGCACAGTCTCTGAGAACGGAAGGAGACCTAGTCCTGCGAGAACACCGAGGACCACGATGTTGGCGGCTATCGGGATTCCGGCCTCCTCAGCGACCTTTGTGGCGTCCAGCGTTACGATCTTCCTCGAGGCCTTGCCTATCACCGCGAGGATGTCCTCAAGCTTCGGGTAAGATGCCTTGCCCGTGTTTACCTCGACGGGATAGATCGGCCTCGTGCTGAGAATGACCGTTCCGCCCGGCCTGAGAAACCTTGAGGTCGCCCTGAGCGCCTCCATCGGCTCCAGCCCCACAACGACATCAGCCCTGTGCTCCTCGACCATGCTCCCATAGATCTCCCTTCCGACCCTTACGTGACTGAGGACGGGACCTCCCCTCTGGGCGATGCCGTAGACGTCGGAGACCCTCGCCCTATAACCGGCCTTCACGGCGGCCGTACCGAGGATCTGGGCACCCCTGACGTTCCCCTGTCCTCCGACACCAGCGAGGATAATGTTCAGTTCCTCACCGTCCTTCACGGCGGTCACTCCCTGTCCCCTCCCTGAACCTTCCCCCTGGCTATCGCACCCTGAGGGCAGACATCAATGCAGACGCCGCAGTCCATGCATGCAAGCGGATCAATGAAAGACTTCTTCCTCTCCTTATCAAAGCCTATGGCGGGGCAGCCGAAGGCGGCCACACACGTTCTGCACCCGATGCACTTCTCCTTGACGACGACGCACGGCACAATCTTATGTCCAGTCTTCCTCAACATTCTGAGGTACTCCTGGGAGCAGAGCCTCCTGAATATCACCACGGCTGGCCCATTGAACCTAAGGGCGTCCTCCATGGACGCTACGCTGCTCTTCATATCGTACGGGTCCACTATCCTGATGAACTCTATCCCGCAGGCCTTGGATATATCCTCTATCAAGACCCTCTTCGTTGGCTTGCCGGTCGCGGTCTCTCCGCAGCCGGGGTGTGGCTGGTATCCTGTCATCGCGGTCACCTTGTTGTCCAGCACCATGACCTTGATGTTAGCCTGGTTGAACGTCGCGTTGATAAGGGCAGGTATCCCCGCGTGGTAGAATGTGGAGTCCCCGATGGTGGCTAATACCGGATCTTTGAAACCAGCCTTGGCTATTCCGTTGGCGACGCCTATGCTGCCGCCCATGCAGAAGACATCCTGCATGAACTTGAGCGGAGGGTACATCCCAAGCGTGTAGCAGCCGATGTCGCCCATGGCTATGTACCTGGCGTTCGCAATGGTGCGGGTGGCCTTCTTAGCGGCGTAGTAAGCGGCCCTGTGGGGGCAGCCGGCGCACATCGTGAGGATCCTCGGCGTGAGGAGCTTCAAGGCAGCCTCCATAACCTCAGCCTTCTCATGCGGAACGGTTTCGGGATCAAGCCTCAGCATGCCGGAGAGGAACCTGTCCACGGCGGAGTAGTTGAGCTCCCCGGTCCTAGGGAGGTGGGCGGTGAGCTTGCCACATATCTTGAGGGACGGCTTCAGGTTCCTGGCCAGCGCTATCAGGTGCCGCTCTATGAACGGCTCCCCCTCCTCCACCACGACTATCACTTTGAAGTCCTTGGCGAACTTCGAGACGACTCTCTCGGGGAAGGGGTTCGTGAGACCGAGCTTTAGTAACCCGATCTTGCCCCTGAGACCCCTCCTCTTTAGGTAGTCGAAGACGTAGTTGGCCGGGGCGGAGGACGTGATTATCCCTACTTTGTTGGCACGTTTAGAACCCTTCTCCAATAGAAAGAGCCCCTTCTTCGTGGCGACCTCTTCCACCTTCTTCAGCTTCTCGTGGAGGATCGCGTGGAGCTCCGGGATGACCTTCGGGCCCACTATCCCGTCCCCAAGCACGAAGTTTGTGTAGTAATCGTCGTGGAACTTCGGCTCAACCGGGTGCCTCTCGACCTTCCCGAGCACGACGTCCCCCCTCGAGTGGCAGATCCTCGTAACGAGGCGGAGCATCACTGGCAGGCGGATCTCCTCGGACATCTCAAGCGCCAGGCGGACGTGGTCCTTTGCCTCCTGGACGTCCGACGGCTCTAGCGCGGGAATCTCAGCCATGAGCGCCAGGTACCTGTTGTCCTGCTCGTTGGCGGAGCTGTGCCCAGACGGGTCGTCCGCGGACACGAGCAGAAGGCCGGCGTTGAAGCCGTGGTAGACGGCGTGCATCAGCGGGTCCACTATCCAGTTTGCGCCGATGTGCTTCATGGAGGCCATGCTCCTCTTCCCGCAGAGCGCCCCGCCCACGGCCACCTCGAAGGCGACCATCTCGTTCGTCGACCACTGGACGTGCATCCCAACCTCATCGGCGACAAGCGCCAGCGTATCAACGATCTCCGAGGCGGGAGTGCCGGGATACGAGGCGACCATCTCCACGTTTGACTCAACCGCGCCCCTTGCTATGGCCTCGTTCCCGAGGAGGAGGACGCGCTCACCGGGCAGTCCCTTGGCTATGATATGAGCCATCAAGAACACCCAAGATACGGTAAATAGGAATGCACAACAATATTAAAGTTTGTTTTGGCAGGCTCTGTAGAGTCTTCGTTGGTTTCATGCATACGTATATACGGACTCCCCAGGGAGCTCTGCTGACTCTTCAGAAACCCTTCAGAAACTTATCAGCAACTCATTAGAGACTCAACTGAAGGGCTCAACACTCTTGATATATACAACTCTCTCATCAACTTCGTCAACTCCTTAAGGAGCTCCACGGAGGTTACCATGATCCTCTCGTGATGGTACCGTAAATTATGATCTCCCGCCATTAGGCTAGTTTTAACAGGAAAAGTAGCCCTGAATGTAAAGCATAACTTCCTTTATGATGTTGGAAAATGGGGAGGGGAAATCCAGAGGGGAAAGCTAGCTTCACCTATTCAATTGGCGGGAGAGGGGTTGATCGTTTGCGGTATTACCAAGAGGCAAAAATCTAGGAACAGAAAAAGGGTAGCGTTCAGTCATGCAACCTTAGGATTTTGAAATCGCAATCAAATGACATTCTCGCTGGACCAATATATTCTGACTGCAGTATTATAGTCGAATAACTATTAGTTGCTAAACCACATACTGGAAAAACTTGCTTTTGAGTCACTCAATTTGCATGCGCCTATTGTAAAGGCTTTCAAGCGAGGAAATCGGAAGACAGTGAAAGGAGTCAGTCAGCGAGGAGTATGGTGGAAGCAACTGGGGATATATATAGGGATATGTGCAAACCCCTCAGGGATGTCACTTTTTTCCTTTTATCGTCTCCGTTCCGTGATTCTCTCGTAATTTCTCCGCAGTACTTCCGTAAATCTTATGTGTGACCATCGTCAAGTTTTCGATAGGGTTCGTAATGTCATCGTCGAAGAGCCGTGAAAGCTCTGTTAAGCTCTCAATTCCCAGGGCTCTGAATATGGTCATCATAAAGCTTCAAGCGTCGGAGGAGCGGACTGGGAGGAGGTGTGCGCCAAGGCTGCCGAGCACATTGACGCAAACAGCGAGGAGTTCAAGCGGGCCGTCAAGCGTGAGGCAGAGAGGATCTACAACAGCCGCTTCATGACCCAGTTCAACAAGGCGAAGAAGGAGGCTTGGGGCGACGGTTTAGATAAGGGACTCGATTATGCGTACGAACAGGATTTCTTCCACGTTCCATGTAGCATCTGCGGGAAGCCCATGGATTTCTGGAGCGGGGACGACAACTGGGAGAGCCAAATAAAGCCGACACTTTACGAAGCTTTCAAGAACTGGCAGCACACAAGCTGCGCCAAAAATAGGTAGAACCAAAATGCGTGAGCAAACTGCTGCATAGCAGGTCACCTCTTCCCCGATTATTTAATTCTGATGTCCTCAATTGACTGTGTTTTTTGTTGTTATTGGAGGTAGCGACGGTTTACCTCTTTTTAATTTATCTTATGAGGAGGAGGCTATAGTAAATAAAAATACTGAAAATAACTACTATATATGAAAATCAAAGGCTCTTGCTCGCTGGGAGGATAGATACCGTTCTCCGGAGCGAGGCTAAGTGTGAGGTAAGGGACTACAAGACGACCAAGAAGGTTGCCACGAAGGAGGAGACTACGGAGCAGCTCCGGATTTACGTTGTGGGGCTCAAGAAGGTGGGGAGGCCGGTTAAGGACGGATCGGTGGTGTACCTAGAGGGCGGCAAAAACATCGACTGGTCGTTATCTTATCCGAAATTTTTCGGTCTTACCATTATACTTTAGGAGATCAGAACTGCCCATTAACTAACGTTGATAATATAGAACTTTAGGCGCGCGAAACTACATATGATCCATCAAAGCTTTAAGTTCGGGTGCGGATATATTGGAAACATCTGGCGTTGGTGGCTAGACCTTGGCAAAGCTCGGGCATGAAAGGTTGCTGGTTCTAAAGGTAAGCATCCTGTGCATCATTATACTCGCGGCTGGGCTCTTCGCAGGCTTTCTGGTTGGGCGTCAAGCCGCAGTGCCCTCCAAGCCTGTTATCGGAACCATAAGTTTGTATGGCTACGTCTTGACGGACCAAGATCTTGAGCTATACCTTCGCTCCATACTGTACGCTTCGGAGAACGAGACGGTTGCGGGGCTTGTCTTACGGGTGGATTCGCCGGGTGGCTATGCTTCCATGGTCGAGGACATCTACAATGCCTTGAGGGGGCTTAGCAACCGTAAGCCGGTCGTCGCGGTTGTTGAAGGTCTCGCGGCTTCAGGCGGATACTACGCGACCTTGGGAGCCAACTACACATATGTGGCGCCCTCTTCGTTCATCGGCAACATAGGCGTTGTGACGAGCACTCCTGAGATGGTGGTTCCATCCGAGACGACCCTAGAGACTGGGCCGTTCAAGCATACAGGCTTTCCAGTACACGACTTTCCGTTCGTGGTCAGGCAGGGTTTGAACAACTTCCTGGAGGCCGTCAAGGCGGGCAAAGGTATCAAGCTCAATGTGACTGACGAGGAGCTCTCCCTTGGGAAACTCTACATTGGGAGCACCGCTGTAAAGCTGGGGCTCGTGGATGAACGCGGTTCGCTGCTAGATGCCATAGCTTGGGTCGCTAAGAAAGCAAATGTCACCACCTATGAGGTGGTCGACATCACGCAGGAGATCGAGGCTGGCCTCCCAAGCCCCCTAGGTTCAGCGCTTTGGAGCAACAGCTCGATGGTCTCGCTCAGCCTTCTTCAGACGCTTCATCCTGAACCTCTGGGTGTGTACTATCTCTCGCCCTACTACATTCAAGGATACAGAGAGTTGGGGGGCCAGCCTGTAGAGTTCACATATCCCGCCCCTCAGGAAGAGGAGGGAGGACTGGGCGCGCCACCGCTCAACTTGACCAATGCGGTTTTGATAGATGAGACTCATGAGAACATATTCCTACAAGAACTCCTCGGGGCCTTCTTCGGTGAGGTCGTCAAGAGTGGCTATGTCGTCTCTATGGCCGAGCCGGGCATGAACCTTACAGAGCTGTTGGCCGCTAAGCCGAAGGCCTTCGTCATCATAACACCCACAGTTGAGTACGGCTCCGATGATGTGAAGGCTGTCAAGAACTACGTACTCGAAGGGGGGAGGCTCCTCCTCATTTACGAGACGTCAGCCTCCTGGGCGAAGTATATGAACAGCCTCGCCCAGACGTTCGGCCTCTACTTCTCGGACGGCTACCTGTACAACGTCGAGGAGAACTATGGCATATATAGAAACATCGTCGTGAAGAACTTCGCGAACCAACCGCTCGTCGCGAACATCACGGAGCTGACGATGTTCACTGCCACCCATATATACGGAAACGCCACAGCACTGGCAAGTACGCAGGCTTCAACCTACCTCTCCCTCACGGAGACCCAAGGCGTCTACACACCCATGGCGGTATCCGGGAACGTCACGGCCATCGCTGACCTGACGTTTCTGCTGGACCCCTTCCTCGGCATAAGCGACAACAACAGGTTCATGGAGAACCTCGTCGAAAACATCACAGGTTAGGGCGCGTGCTCAGGAAACGGCATTACACGTGAAGATGAGATCTATGGCCAGAAGGAACACCTACCATTGGTCAATCCTGACTTCTATCAAAATCGCTTCCAGAACCGCTCAAATACCATCTCTTCGTGAGCTACCAACCCCTGAAGGGGGTTAGCTTCCGAGCTTGCAGGCTACTATTTCTCTTGCCTGTTCATCCCCGGTTTGGGCTGGCTAATTCTAATCTTATTCGAAAAGTATTTAATTATTCAAAACATATTGTTCTATGAATATGTCATAGCATATTGGTGAAGGGTTCGTAACAGCTACAGGAAAATATATAAAATGTGATTTTAATGACATGATGAAGCGTTATACTCAGAAAGAGATGACGCCATTCAAATGAACCATCCCTGGAGATCGAGGGGGGAGAAGAGAACCATAGCCGTAGAGTACCAGCCAAGCGAGGAGATCCTGAGTTATCTCAGCGATATGAGGGATGCGCTGAGGATGGCCCTCGTATACGCATATGTCATGGCAAGGGAGGACGACAGCAGGCTCCCGAGCCCTATAGCATTGAGGAGGAGGTTCAGGGAATGGTTCTATTCACGATATAGCTATGCCAGGCACCACATCAACCCTGTGTGCAGGAATGGGGTGGCCCTACTCAAGTCCTACAAGAAGAAGCATAAAAAGCTGGCAATACCCAAGGTGAGGAGGCTTGCGGTGAGGATAGATGCCGAGCTCTTCAAGATAGAACAAGAGCAGGGAAAAGAAGGCACGGTGTCCGCCAGGATAACACTCCAGCCCTTCAGGTACGGGTACATCACGTTCACCCCGAGGCACAAGAGGTGGGAGGAGTACAGCAGGGGAAGGGCATCCGAACTCCTGATCACAGATAGGAGGCTCTTCATCACGTTCGTTACCAGCGATGGGAAGAAGAAGCCCCTCGGCAGCAGGTTCGTTGCCTCTGACCTCAACTTCTCCACAATAGACTCGACGGCAGCATCAAAAGAAGGTGAAACAGTCAAGCTCCGGCAGGTGGAGACAGAGCCTATTGGCAGAATCGCTCGGATACAGAACGACTTCTCGAGGAGGAGAAGGAGGATACAGCTGCACGTGAAGAACCCGCAGAAGAGGGATAAGAAGCTCAAAGAGACGAGGGGGAGGCAGAGGGACAGGATAAGGGACGCTCTCCAGAAGCTCTCAACTGAGCAGGTAAGAAAGAATCATGATACATCATTCATCTTCGAGAGGCTTACCGGGATAAGGGAGAACGGAAATGCAAAGAGGAGCAAGAAGCTTCGAACGTACCTGAACAGGTGGCCATACCGGATGTATCAGTCAATGGTGGAGTACAAGTCTCCCTTCAGGACCGTGTACGTGAGCCCGGGAGGGACCTCGTCGAGGTGTCCCGTATGTGGTGGTAAGATAAGGCACCCAGCCTGGGCGATGAGCAGCTGCAATACCTGTGGCGCAGACTACGGCAGGAACAGGCTCGCCTCGCTGGCAATACTCCTGCGTGGTATGCGCCTGTGCGGCCAGCCGTTTGCCGTGAGTGCGGACGCCTCCTGGCAGCATATGAGGGATGAGTACCTGTACGCCCCTGCCGTGCCTGACGGCTGGGGAGCAGGATGGACCGAAGAGGCTGCCAATGCTCCGAACGGGAATGTTGTATATGAAAATATACATTCCTAGAAACGGTTTGAGATATCGTTCTGGTCTGGAAACAAGCTTGAAGATCCTTGAGTTGTTGGAAGAAAAGAAGGAGTTCGCTCAATACGATATTGGTAAGGCAATTGGAATAGAGTATCGGACAGTATTAAGGCATTTGCACTCGCTAAAAAATGAAGAACCCTACCCTTGCGGGTAGGGTATCCGTTCACTAGACGTGGCTCGATCTGGCGATGTAGTGCTGTATCGTCTCAGCCGTCACGTTGCCGATGGACCTGTAGAACTTGCCGTCAGCGGCAGGAGATAGAAAAAGAGACTGCGATTCATCCGCACCCTTCCGGGTGCGGAATTCTCGCAGCTTTTAATAAAAACTGATCCGCCTCAGCAAGACAGAGCCTGCGAGTAAGAGAGGAAAAGACCGCAACATCTACGCCTTAACCATAATTGGTTTGATTGCTATTTTGAAAAGGAAGATTCGTTCCGAAAGCGCTAACGTGAACTTTGATCGCTTGGCCTCAAGACACTCTGATTTCTTGCCTCTAATCTTTGGTAAATGGCAATTTTTCAAAGATAATGGTCTAGAAGATTTTATCATTGAAAGCCTGAAGCAAGTTCTGTATAATTTGCCAGACAATCTGGATTTATTGATTACCGAGAGTGAAGAAAAGAGAGGTCTGGAAATAATGGATATAATCTATACGCCAGAGGCCGCTTCTAAGATGGTAAAAGAAATAGAAGACGCAAAAAACAAAATTCTTGAAGGGATCGAAGGTATAGCCGAAGAAGAGTTTCCGTATAGAATCACCAAGAGTATACTGTTATCCGAGGGCCAAACCGTAACTGATGACCAATACAGGCATTTCCTTGACGTTCTAACAAAAGATAAAGAACTTCGGGACTTCTATGATTCCGTTCTCTCAAGAGCAGAGGAGCAATATCAAGCTTACTTGATGCGTCTTCAATCTTGGAGGCAATACTGGGATAAAATCAAGAATGAGTTAACTACCCCCTCACAAATCTATGTATATGTAATCAATGCATTTTCTCTCTCTTTTATCGCGGCCGGCTGTTTAATTGCCTCGCAGTCTGAGGTGCTCCCTCTCTTCCTCTACTTCCTCTTTTATCAAGGGTTTCAACTCCGCAAGCAGCCGCTCGATCCTCCCCACTCGGTCTTTGAGGTCTGCGTTCTCTGCTACCAAAGAGTTGACGAGCGTCTTGAGCCTCTTTGGTTTCATAATTATGCAAGTCTGGGGGGTAGCAGACTTGTAGCACTTAATGAATAGGCAGGTTTTTTCAAAATCATCTGCAATGCCAGCGTGCCCCCAGACAAAGATTTTTAACGCCATTGTCCATAGCATAAAACGATGATCGCTATGGCAAGGGAGATCGTGCAGGGGGGCATGGAGAGGGGATGGCTCCTCGAGCCGGAGGCGAAGGAGCTTTGCAAAGTCTACGGCCTCCCGGTCGGAGTGTGGAAGATAGTCAAGACGGTGGATGAGGCGAAGGCTACAGGCAAAGAGATCGGGTATCCCCTCGTGATGAAGATAGTCTCCCCTGATGTCATTCACAAGTCGGACGTCGGCGGGGTAATACTCAACATTAAGGACGGAAAGGAGGCGGCTGATGCCTTCAGAAAGATAGAGGGGATCAGGGATAGGACGGGGTGCAGGCTGGAGGGGGCTCTGATCGAGAAGATGGCGCCGCAGGGTACGGAGACGATAATAGGCGCAAAGAGGGATCCTCAGTTCGGCCCTGTGATCCTCTTCGGTCTCGGGGGCATATTCGTGGAGGTCTTCAAGGACGTCTCCTTCAGGGTAGCCCCGATAACGAGGGAGGATGCGATGGACATGATCTCGGAGCTGAAGGCGTACCCCATACTCAAGGGGATAAGGGGGAAGGGGCCGTTAGACACCAAGAGCATTGTGGACTCTCTGCTGAAGGTCTCGTCCATGATGATGGACGTGGCGGAGATCAAGGAGCTGGACCTCAACCCGACGATAGTTTACGAGAAGGGCTGCAGGATAGTGGACGCGAGAGTAATACTGAAGTAGGTGCAACGGTTTGAGGCTGGACGTTCTGGCAGTGGGGAACATAAACATAGACATGTCGTTCTTCGTGGATGGTATGCCAAAGCCGGACGATGAGACTTTTGCTCGGAACTTCGCCGTATTTCAGGGCGGGTCGGCAGCAAACTTCGCCGTTGGGGCTGCCAGGCTTGGGCTGAGGACGGGCATCCTCGGGTGCGTCGGCGCGGATCCCTTGGGCAGAGAGGCGCTCAGGCTCTTGAAGGAGGAGAAGGTCTCGACGGAATTCGTGAGGGTCTCCAAGGAGAGGCGGACCGGGACCGTGTGCGTCCTCGTGGAGGAGAGCGGAGTAAGGCGGATGGTAGCCTACAGGGGCGCGAACGAGGAACTCGAACTTCTTGTGAGAAAGGAGATCCCCCGAGCCAAATTCGTCCAGCTCTGCAACGTCAGCAGGGAGGTCCTTGGAGCGGTGTTGAGGAGGAGGGGAGAGAGTAAGGTTATACTGGACCCCGGGGGAGGATCCAAGGATTTGAGGATTGAGGACCTGAGGGGCGTGGATCTGCTCTTCGTGAATGAGTTGGAGTGTGCAAACCTGACCGGGTCTGATTATGAGGGGGGATCCGAGATTCTGTCAGAGCACGTGGGTACGGTGGTCGTGAAGCTTGGCAGCAGGGGTGCTTTCATGAGGGATGGTAGAGAGAGCGCGTATCAGGAGGCATTCCGGGTAAGAGTGGTGGATACCACCGGGGCCGGAGACGCATTCAACGCAGGTTTCGTCGCGGCCTTATGTGAGGAAAGGAGCAAGAGAGAGGGGCTCGCATGGGGATCGGGCGTAGCCGCTCTCAAGATACAGAGCGAGGGAGCGAGGACGGGGCTACCCACCTTAAAGGAACTGACCGCTTTTCTCAGGAAAAACAAGGCCGTTAAACGCGAATTTCTTCAGTATAAAACGAATAAAACTAAAACTTGAAGTGACCTCCTCCCCGCCCTTTCGGACGGGGCTTCCGCTTTTCCTTCCAGTTACTCCTTCATTGCCTCTGCTTCAGGGAGCGTTTTGCGGAGGCCTTTTCCCTTCGGTACTCGAGGTTCCTGCCTCATCCACCAGACTCGATCCCTGCTCCTCCGGAGAAGAGCAGGTTACGGAGGTCTCGATGTCGGGTCTCTTTTAGGATCATCGACCACACATAGGCTTATTGGTTCGGGGTGGCCCCTCCCTACCTTTATCATAATATTTCATGAAGGAGAGTATAAGATTGTTGGCTTTCCTCGAATCCCCCAGCCTTCGCAGGGGGACTTCCCGCCAAGAAAGTTAAATATTTAACCAGCAAGCTGGTTGTTTGACGCCACGGCTGTAGCGTTGGGTGTAGCGGCTGCTACGGGGTGTAGCAGAGGGCGTAGCGCTATCAGTAGGTGTAGCGCCAGCTGCTACAGTAGGTGTAGCAGGTGCTACAGAAGGTGTAGCGGGCTGTGGCGCAGATATGGTGTAGCGTGCAGCAGGAAACTGCTACGTTTCTTTCACGTGGACGGGTACGGTCGTGGAGTAATAAGGAGCGGTTCTCATCATCGGCGCATGTCTCTCCTGTCCCATGATCATTCTTTTAAAGACCTTTGTCATAAAAGATGGTGGTGATCATAATGGCAAAGTGTCCTAAGTGTGGGGCCGACGTCGCAAACCCGACCAAGAGTTGGAAGATGGGGCCGAAGGGAAGGAAGCCGATAACCGTTGGGCTGTTCAAGTGCTCCTGCGGGAAGTTCTTCAGGGCGGCAGTGAAGTAGTGGCTCCATCTCATTTTTTAGCACGCTTTAAACGATTCAAAGCCTTATACCGAGGTTATTTTATAAATTGTTTTGGTGATTATGTTCGTTTGCCTTGCTGCCTAAACAGGAAATTGAATTGGAAATCGAAGGAAATACTTTGAGTTGGAAGGCAATTTACGAAGGCATTGTAATGAATAAATTCGCTGGGCACAAACCGTAACAATTGCTTCAGGAAAAGGACAAAAAAAAAGAAAGATCGCCAGCCAGAAGCCGGCTTCTTTCATGAGTGAGGGTGAGGTTTTTAAATCCCTTTACGGTTACTTCTTTACTTCCTCCTGCTTCTTTTCCTTCTTCGTTTTCTTTTTCTCGGTCTGGGGAGTTGACACGTATATTCGCCTCCTTGGCCCCCAAGGGCTCTAAATTTTCAGAACGGAAAAAAAGGATTTAAGGTTTTCTCTCCATTCCATAATTCTTATGTGGCATAGGTGCGGTACTCTAGCATGTGCCCCTTTGCCCCACACTACTTCTCGTAGAGCACCCCCAGGTCCTTCAGCTTCTGGTGGATCTTCTCCACCGCTATCTTTACCTCGTCCTCATGCTTCGCCCCCGTGCAGACCATCTTCCCCGAGGAGAAGATCAGTAGCACCACCTTGGGCTCGCTCATCCTGTAGATGAGGCCAGGAAACTGTTCCGGCTCGTACATGACGTTCTCCAGCAGGACCGCCGCCTTCTCTTGGTTAACCTCCGCGTTCAGGTTGGCAGAGGCAACCATGTTCTGTATCTGTATCTCCGGCGTCCCTATGATCACGATGTTCCTTTCCTTCAGGTTCTTTATCACCCTCTTTACGGCGTTGTGGACCTCCTTCTCAGACTTCGCACCGGTGCAGACCATTTTCCCAGAGGAGAAGATCAGCGTCGCGGTGCGCGGCTTGGAGAGCCTGTAGACCAGCCCGGGAAACCGCTCTGGGTTGTACTCCACCCCAGGGACGTTCCCGGATATGGCGTCGAGATCTATGCGCTGGTTCATGGTAACAGTGGCGACGACGTTTTCAATTCTCACAAAAGGTTTTATCACAAACATTCGCTTCGAAAAACGAATTTGTGTTTAAAAAAACTTTAAGGTGCTTTTAAGACTAACGGCAAAAACTTCATCAATCTCGCCTAAATCGATAATAGGTTTTAGTTTAAATGAATAGCGTCGCGACTCTTATTAATAGGATGCCAGAAGACCCACACCGTTTAAGGGTGGGATGAATGGCATTGCAACGTTTATATACACCATCAACAATCGAATAAAACATGGCAGTCAGAACCATCCAAGTAGCCCTGCCTTACGATCAGTCCCTCGTAGGGACCGCCATAGCGTTCAACAGGGCCTGCCAGATGGTTCTTGACTACGGTTCTCAGCACAAGACTGTAAGGAAACTTTACCTGAACCAAGGGACATACAAACAGGTTCGTGAAGCCGTGCCCCTTCTCCCTTCTGCACTCGTCCAGACCGCCCGTGACGAGGCTTCGGAGATGCTCAAGCACTACAAGAAGACTCACAAGCGATTTGGACACATCAGAAAGGAAGGACTCTCAATCCGCTACGACAACCGCTGCTTCAAGTTCTATCCAGACTCAAACCTTGTTTCCCTCACCACAGTCGCAGGTCGCATGGCTTTCGGTTTCAAGCACTACGCCTACATGGATCACTGGAAGGGTCGCTACACCAACGCCCAACTCGTCATCAGGAAGCATAGAATCTTCCTCAATGTTCAAGTGCAGCTTCCAGACTTCCATGTAAAACAACCAGCCTCCTTCCTCGGCATCGACGTCGGTATCATCAATACAGCAGTGTGCTCTGACAACACCTTTTACAACTCAAAGAGGCTGAGAGCCGTTAAGGGTCGATACCAGTTCCTCAAGCGTAAACTTCAGCACATAGACACTCGCCCCGCCCACCGCAAGCTCCAGCAGCTGTCGGGGCGAGAGAGACGGTTCGTGCTGAACACAAACCACTGCATCTCCAAAGCCGTAGTGTCTAAGCCGTACGACGCCTTCGTGATGGAAAAACTGACTTACGTCCGTCGTAGAGGCAGGGGAAAGAAGTTCAACCGCAAGCTCGGCTCGTGGTCTTTCTCCGAGCTCCAGCGCTTCGTCGAGTACAAAGCCGAGCAGTTAGGGAAAACGGTGATATACATCAACCCCCTCCGCACCTCCCAGACCTGCTCCCGCTGCGGCTACTCCTACAAGTACAACCGCGTCGGTTCAATGTTCAAGTGCCGTCGCTGTGGCTTCACCCTCCACGCCGATCTTAATGCCGCCAGAAACATCGGGGCACTCGGCAGGTCTGGGTGCCTCAGGCTGTCCGTGAACCAGCCAATCGTGGCGTCCGATGAACCCGCTGCTACGGTAGCGGTGGATGGGCAGCCGCAAGCCCAAGGTGGGCAATTCTGCTTTTACAGCAGGGGATGCCCACAACCCTTTAGGGGTGGGTGGTTCACTTGTTCACAAAGGCGATCAAGTTGAAGAGGAAGTTCCTTGCGGCCAAGGAGAACGTGGCGGACAAGGTGAATGAGATCGCAAAGGAGAGCGGGAGGACCGTCTTCAGCATCGTCAACGAGGCGCTGTCGGCTTTCATCGTAGCAAAGGAGGCGGGCAGGAGCCTCCCCTCCATCATTGAAGAGGGGAAGAACGCGCAGCTGGCAAGGAATGCAGGCATGATCCTTGTGCCGGAGGCTTCCTATGACTCCCTCCTCGAGAGCTGCCCAATTACGCCGAGGATATATGATGGCTGGAAGTCTGCTGGAACCGTCTTCGGCAAGTACCTTTATGTGAAGGAGATCCACGAGGATACCAAGAGCGTGGAGACCGCCCTGAAGGAGGTGATCGGCGGGAACCCGGACATCACGTTGTCGGAGGAGAAGCTCGTCTGCATCTCGCCGAGGCTGGGAGTAAAGCAGACCGAGGCGGTGTCCGCCTTCTTGGAGGGGTTGCTCCAGAGCCTCAATTTGACCGTAACGGCTAAAGAGGTCTCCAAGGGGATCATAATTATCAACTTCAAGCAGGAGGGCGAGTAGCTTGCCGGACAAGGTCGAGAAGAAGCTCGTCGTCGTCAGGTCGGACATTCTGGAGAAGATACAGGAGATGGCGAGGAAGGAGAACAAGACGCTCTTCGCGATTGTCAACGAGATCCTGCAGGACGCCCTGATGGCAAGCGAGTCGAGGGCGACCATAGGGGACCTAGCAAGGTTTTACCAGCTCATGAAGGTTGAGAAGGACTCCGGCGCTCTTATAATACCGGCGGACCTATTCCTGAAGCTGATTCGGAGGTCTGAGTACAACGAGGAGCTGAAGTCGGAGTGGTTCTTGGCCGGCGAGTGGTACGGGAAGTACCTCACCGCGAAGTTCGAGAGGCCCTTGGATGTGCTCCCCGCGCTTCTCTCCACGTGCCTCTGGCACCTCTCGGAGGTCAAGGTGGAGGTAAGGGCGGAGGGGAAGACGCTTGTGAACGTAATAGCACCCAACATTGACCAGCAGGTCCTTGAGCTGACCGGAAAGTATCTGGAGGGGATGATGAACGCCCTTGGTTACAGGGCTGTCAAGAGCGACATAGTGAGGGGAGTCGCCATCCTCGAGTTCCTCAGGAGACTCTAGTCGAGTCGGCGTCCCGACGGCGCCAGGGCGTTATCCCATCCGCGGCAGTACGAACCTGTTCCTCTGGTGGTCGATGACCTCAACTTCCATTGCGTAGACGCTTTTTATGTTGGCCTCTGTCACAACTTCATCGGGTCTCCCCGCGGCGAAGACCGTTCCCTCTTTCATGAGGACGACAGAGTCGGCGAAGAGCATGGTGTGGTTCGGATCGTGCAGGCTTGTGACGACCGCAAGGCCCCTCTCCCGGGCGATCCGCTTCACGGTTCCCAGAACGACGAGCTGGTTTTTGAAGTCCAGGTGGGCAGTTGGCTCATCGAGGAGGAGGACCTTTGGCTCCTGGGCGATTGCCCTGGCTATGAGGACGAGCTGTCTCTCCCCGCCGCTTATCTGCGTGTATGGGCGGTCCTTCATGGAGTAAATGCCCACGAGCTTGAGGGCCTCCTCGGACTTGGCGTAATCGCTCTTGGACGGCTGCTGGAATATCCCCATCGAGGAGACCCTTCCCATGAGGACGATGTCTATGACCGAGTATGGGAAGGGCGGCTGGTGCATCTGGGGGACGTAACCAACCAGGCGCGCCAGGCGGTTCCAGCCCATCCTCAGCGCGTCTTTGCCGTCGATGCTGACGGAGCCCTTCTCCGGCTTCACGAGTGCGTTGATGCACTTGAGGAGAGTGGTCTTGCCGCACCCATTTGGCCCGAGGAGGACCGTCAGCTCCCCGCTGTTCACGCTCAGTGAGGACACCCTCAGCTTGAAGTCCAGCCCGTATGTGAAGTAGAGGCCCTCTACCCTGACTACTTCCAAGACCCGCCACCCCTCCTCTTGAGAAGGTAAAGGAAGAACGGAGCCCCGATGACCGTTGTTAGTACCCCCACGGGCAGCTCGAAGGTCGTCAGGGACCGCGCCAGGTCGTCGGCGATGATGAGGAAGACCGCTCCAAGGCTGGCCGAGAGCGGCACCACGACCCTGTTGTCGGGCGTCCTGACCAGCATCCTTATCATGTGGGGGACGACGAGGCCCACCCAGCCGATAATTCCGGCCACCGAGACGAACGCAGAGACCATGAGAGTGGCGGCGAAGAGCACCACGAACTTGTCCCTCTCCACTTTCACGCCGAGGGACTTTGCCTCCTCGTCCCCCATCGAGAGGACGTTCAGCCTCCACCTCATGAAGAAGATTATGAGAAAGCCGGCAACCACCGGAACGAAGATCTTGGAGACCTCTGTCCAGCGGGCTATGGCTAGGCTACCCATGAGCCAGTAGACCACCCCCGCCAGCCTTTCAGCCTCCGTGAAGAACTTGATTATGGATAGAGCCGCCGAGAACAGGGCGGTGACTATTATGCCCGCCAGCACCAGCGAGACTACGGGGGTCTCGCTCTTGGTCTTGGCGACGAAATAGGTCAGGAGGAAGGCGGCGAAGCCGAAGGCGAAGGAAAGGATCTGCGTGGCCCCGGGGATCAAGGGGATGAAGGCTATGGCCAACGCGGCGCCAACACCCGCCCCGGCTGAGACGCCCAATATGTAGGAGTCCACCAAGGGGTTTCTGAATATCCCCTGCAGGGAGGCTCCAGAAACCGAGAGGGCGATGCCACCTAGGAGGGCGAGGATTATCCTGGGCAGGCGGATGTCGAAGAGGACGGTCTCGTATACCTGCGACCACTGCGTGGGCGAGAGGGGGGATGCCAGCTTTGCCAGGATGACCCTCATCACCATGTCCGGCGGGAGCGGGTAGGTTCCAATGAAGAGCGAGCCGAGGATGATAGGGAGGGGGATCAGCAGGAGAAGCGCAGACTTCCACCTGATCCCGGACGAGACCACAATTCACACAACCCAGGGGGGAGGTCGGGATTTAAACTATAGCTATCTCGCAGATAGGCCGCCGTAGAACTGGTTGAAGAGCTGGTCAACGACCACATTTACGTTCAAGTCAGAGTAGTACGTGGGCTGGATCATCTTTGCCAGTTGCATTTCCCCTATTATCATCCTTGGTCCCCAGTCTAGGTAGGCTCCCGCCTCCTTGGATCCTATCTTGAGGGGGAAGAGCTTCCCGTCCTTCACAGCCTTCAGATGGTTCCAAGAGCTGTTGCTTATGGAGCTGAGCTGGGACGCCAGCGTGGCGTTCTCGTAGCCCAGGACGATTATTATGTCGGGGTTCCAAGCAAGCAGTTTCTCGAGGTTCACCTTGGGCCATGACTGGTCGGGGTAGTCCCTGAGGGCAACGTTTATTCCGCCAAGGTCTTCCACGAGGGTACCGTAGGTGCTGTTGGCGTAGGTGTAGATCAGGCCCTCCTTCCAGACATCTAGCTTGCAGACCAGGACATTAGGCTTATCAGATGCAGGTATCGTTGCTGCTGTAGAGAGGAGACCCGAGTGCCTGCTCTCCAAGAATGTTGCTAGATCGCCGGCACTCTTTTCAGCATTCAACACCTTGCCTAAGATCCTGATCGCAGCCACCTGATCGTCGAAGTTGTTTGATACGAGGGTGACCACAGATATGTTGAGGGATTCTAAGGACCTTATGATCTCACCGGTCTTGCCGTAGCCGTAGTCGGTTATCACGAGGTCTGGCTTGAGGGCTACGAGCGTCTCCACGTTAATGCCACGGAAGAGGTCGCCCACTACGGTCAGATTCTTGACCGTGGAGGGGATGTAGTACGAGGCGGTGGAGTACTTGTCTATCCCGACTATCTTGTCAGATGCACCGAGGATACAGGCGATCTCGGTCCAGTAGGAGTTGAGAACCACCACCCTGTTGACGGTGGCGGGTATCTGCACGGTCCGCCCTGCCATGTCGGTCACGGCGAAGGCCCCTGTGGGGGCAACCTGCGCCGACCGGATGGCAAGGAAGGATGCGCCCACTGCGGCGATAACAACCACCGCGAGTATCAGTGTCATATGGAGTTTTGTCAGACCTCTTCTTCTCATGTCGGAAACCCCCAGAGTCATGACCGTACCTCTGCTCTCATTTTATTAAGATTTGTGTTTCATATGAAACAAAATTCAATATCATAACATGAACCTAGGCGTCCTAAAAAAAACTGGGCAGGGACTTTGCTGATTCTGTTCGTTGAAGTATAATGCGCACTGAGGGGTGATGTAACTGCTACCTAAAACAATACCTTTTTATACGTGGGAGCGTTCAATCCGTTTCGGCATTCGCCCGATGTGTGGCGTGAGCCGAATGGGCGAGCCTGAGCTAAGGATGTGGGGAGGGGGCCGGAGGAGACGATGAGGCCCCTTATCCAGTGGAAAGCCGTTCCCCCCGAATGCGGGCTTGGACGGAAAGGCGGGCTGTGCCCGGGGTGAAGCCCAGGCCAGAGCCCGAAAGATTCCCTATGTGTAGTTTAATGCGGGAATTTAGAACGGCTAGTGTCCAACTTGCAACTCGCTCAGGACGATGAGCCTTCCAAACTCGAGGAGGTTATCGGTATCGCCCCTCTTCGAGGACTCGGCGTAAACCCTAACCACGTTTTCTGTGCCAGACCTCCTGAAGAGCAGCCAGGAGCCATCGCTCAGCATGATCTTAAGCCCGTCCATCCTGTTAATGCCGGAGACCCTCTTTCCGAGGATGGTGTCCCCGATCTTTGATTCGATCTCTCTCAGACTGCCGTCCGGCAGTTTGTCCACCTTGAGGTCGAGCCGGGCCGACTCGAACCGCCCGTACCTCTCGTATATATGCTCCATGATGGAGTGGAGAGAAGCCCCGGAGAGGACAATACTCTCCATTACCAAGAGGGCTGAGGCAATGCCGTCCTTCTCTGGGATGTGGATGACTAGGCTGATGCCTCCGCTCTCCTCGCCCCCCACCACCACCTTCCTCTCCCTGAGGAGAGTTCCGATGTACTTGAAGCCGACCGGCACCTCGATGACCCTTCTGCCGTGAGAGGTGGCGACCGCATCGAGAAGGTGGGAGGTGGCGACGGTCCTCGCGGCATCCCCCGTGAGCGACCTCTTCTCGTTCATGTGTAGGTATATGAAGGGCAGCAGCTGGTTCGCCATGAGAAAGGTTCCCTTCTCGGTGACCGCAGCCAACCTGTCACCGTCGCCATCAAGTGCCAAGCCCAGAGCGGAGCCACTTCCGAGAACCGCGCTCCTGAGCACGTTTAGGTTCGATGGGACTGGATCCGGAATGGAGCCGCCGAAGAGAGGATCGATGTTGCCCCTTACCACATGAACCTCTGCGTTCAGCCGGCTCAGGACCTTGTCGATTATGCCCGACGATACCCCGTGCATCGGGTCTACCGTCACCTTGATCTTCAGCTCGTCCACTGACAGCAGCCGCTGGATGTGGCTCAGGTAGTCCTCGACGGGATCGAGGACCGAGATCAGACCCTTCCTCTCCAGCTCGCCGTATCCCTCGTACCGTGGCACCTCTGCAGGGATCATGCGCTCTATGGACTCAGTGATCTCCGTGGTCGCTGGACCCCCGTAGTGAGGGATGAACTTTATCCCGTTGTAGGCGGGCGGGTTATGGGAGGCGGTTATCATTATTGAGCCTTGAAGGGAGAGTTTAACTGCGGTAAAGGCGGCTACTGGCGTGGGCACAGGGCGAGGGGGGATCAGCGACTCTATGCCGTTGGTGGTGAGAACCTCGGCGCACGCCTCTGCAAAGTTCCTAGAACCGCCCCTTCCATCGTACCCTATGAATATGCCCTTCCTAGGAGATTTGGAGGATATCAGATAGTCGGTTATGGCCTTGGCAACCCTCCTCACATTATCCGCTGAGAAGTCTGCGTCGACCCTTGAGCGCCAGCCGTCGGTCCCAAAACGTATTCTCGAGCTCATCCAGAGTCCCCGTGAACGATCCTTACCGCCTGAATTACCCATTATTGCGAGCTATTTAACAAAAAGGTGTTGGGTGCGTCTCAACGCACAATTATGGTCGTGCAGGGCAGGCTTATGGCGAGGGAGACGGCCACGCTCCCCATCAAGATTCCGCGTTCGCCGGCAT
>Ga0315280_10003702_pt1 | contig 23209 bp, 22 predicted proteins | sample YL17G06_40_MG_FD_203697 | JGI IMG/M metagenome (GOLD analysis project Ga0315280, IMG submission 203697) | Sediment microbial communities from Yellowstone Lake, YNP, Wyoming, USA - YL17G06_40 | ecosystem: Environmental > Aquatic > Freshwater > Lake > Sediment | place: USA: Wyoming | collected... | reverse complement strand
GCTTTAATCTGATTCTGGCTAAACGATGTTTTTAAAATCAACATGGAATAGAATAGCTAAAATTAATTAATTTGCGACCTAATTAATTTTACTAAATCTGTTCCAAATCCTTTATATCACCTAAATTCTATAGAAGAGAAATCCGCTTTACGGATTTTGCTTTTGGTTTTACACTCCAACCATGGATCCAAAAGAAATTGGGTTTCTCGCTGAAAATATTGCAGCCAGATACCTTGAGGAAAGGGGATACGAGATAATCGCCAAAAATTACCGCAAGCCATGGGGAGAGATAGATATTATCGCCAAGACAGGGGATACGATTGTTTTCGTGGAGGTGAAGGCAAACAGGGAGGAATTTGCGGGGGATTTCAATCCAGAGATAAGAGTTGATTACCAAAAAGCCCAGAAGATAAAACGAACGGCAATGCTTTTTCTGGAACGCGAATTAGGCAATATGGATACCGAATGGCAAGTGGATGTTATTGCCGTTACTTTTGATATTCCAAATAAGAAGGCAAAAATCCGCCACTTTAAAAATATCTAGAATCCTACTATATTTAAGAAAACAGGCCCTTAACAAAGGAGGTGTCTAATGAAAATCGGCAAGATGCTTCTCTTTGTCACCATTGGTCTTTGGGGCCAAGGAAGAGAAAAGATAACAATTACCAATCCTTTCAGGACGGATGCGCGCGCGGCTATTGTGGAAGTAAGCCCCCTGCCGAAATTCACTTTCGCTCTGAATAAAACCTTCCGTATAAGAAAAACCGATAAGGCGGAAATGTATGAGTATAACCCCAAGAAGCCCGGCAAGTCCTATCGGCACCTGATGCTTTTTCTGGAATTGCTGGAACAAGAAACTAAAATAAAACTTTCCGAGATTGACGTTATTGATGTTGTAGTGGTAACGGCAAGAGAGTTTCATGACCTTACAGAAGTAGACGGATTTGTCTGGACAGAACCATTGATGGAAGAATCGGCAAGGCTCAAAGGGAGCGGATTTGTGTGGTTTGTAGAAGAGGATATTTTCAAGGTGTTTATGGTGAACCTCAAAGACCCGGCAAGAGTGTTGCTTTTGGAGAAATTCTTAACGCATCTGACACTCTTGACAGAATGGGAATTAAGCGTTAGAAACGTCAGCCCCGAGGACACTAATGTCCTTGTGACTAAACGGAAGGCAGAATGGGAAAAACGAGAGGGGAAAGCATTCATACTATTCCACAGGGTTTCCGGGCATTGGCGTTTGTTGCAACTAGATTGGCCGTCCACATTACCGCCCCGGCCAAAAGTTCTATCCATCCCGCTCCCATGGCCGCCCTGGCCCCGAAATAGCCGTCAATAAAGAAATATTAATTGAGGGCTAAGGAACAGCAATCAGCCAAAAACGCAGGTTTTTGGCCGTTTTTTTACTCTTTATCCCCACACTCAAACCCTGTTGAGTGTGGGGGTTGACTTTACTACTGGATTTTGGTATAATTAAGGTATCAGGATGAGGACTGTACTTTGACAAACCTCGTCCCCTTTCGAAAGGAAATTGCCCCGAAAAGGGGCAAAAGGAGATTCCCATGAAACGAGTTACTTTGCTTGTTGTTTTCGTCGCCATCTTCGCGATGGCGGCAAACGCGCAACGTTTTGGCAACTCCACCTGTGGGCTCGTTCCGGGCCCCTGTATGGAGCGCGCTGCCCGACAGGCGTACGCCCCTGTTGATTACATGATCAACAACGGCTATTACGGTGGCTACGGCTATGGTGGCTATGGGTACGGCGGAGGGTACGGTTACTACGGTAGCCGGCTCGGCACCAGCGCCATTGTTGGTGGTGTTGCCGGTGCAATTACCGGCGGACTGGTCGCCTATGCTACCACTCGCGGCCGCGGCGGCAACAATCGGACAACGTACGTTACCGCCGAACCTGGTGGGGGGCAGTACTATGCCGAGCCCCAGCGGCGCGAAATGGTTTTTGCGGCCCCCAAGCCGCAAAAACCCTTGGACTGCCGGAAGCCGGCCGGCAAGCGCGGCCGCAATGAGGCGGCCTGCGCCACCGCCGAGCAGGAAATGAAGGCGACAGATGATGAGGCAAAGCACCAGGCCTGTCTCGCCGACCTCGCCACCAGCTCGTGGCAGATTCGTAACTTTTCGCCGGTTGCCACGGTTTACCCAACCATAAGCAGCCAGCCGTTACTAATCTGTGGAGAGCAGGCCGTTCTGCAACCCCTGCAGACCATCCATATCTTCCCACCTGACGGTCAAGTGGGAGGATACTTCTTCTTCGCCCATAGCTCGGGCAAGAAGATGAGAGCGGAAGCCAAAGTCCAGGCAGTCAACGAGCCCGGCTTCACAGGTTTCATTCTGACGGTCCCAGGGCCGCCAAAGGGAGGAAATTAACATGGCAACTACACCCCCTCCGTGGCCTCAAGCGGCGCAACAGCCAGCAGCACAACCGACTCAACCGCCCGCTCCGCGTCGCGGGGCCGCCGCTCCTGCTCAGCCATCGGTACACTACGGGACTCGGGTCCAGTACACCCATCCCGTTCGTGCCACCCGCGGCCGGGATGAACACTGGCTCTCGAGATGGCTGTTCCTTGCCCTTCTCGGGCTAGCCATCCTCGGCGGGCTCGCTATTATGGGCTGGGCAGTGTTCGGCTCATATCAGTGGGGTTGGCACGCCAACCCGTGTAAGCCCCCGTGCGTAGCCGCACCAGCAGTGATTACCACCCATACTGCCCCGGCTCGGCCGGCTGCTCCCCGACCGTCTCCGGCCCCACGGCCGGCGGCGGCTAAGCCCACACCGGCACCGGTGGATCTCTCTCCAGTTGAGCGCGGACTCAACCGGATTGCTGATTCAATCTCGCAGCCGGCCGCAGAGCCGGCGCGGGTCAACAACCATCGTTCCACTCTGGAGGAACAGGAAGCTCAGTTCTGGCAATGGGCAGAGGGGCGAAATTATTAGCTCCCGCGCCTCGTGCGCAGACCCCGCTTTGTTATGTCGCCGCTTCTCGGCGACCTCTGACAGGCGGGTTTTTGTTTTTTCCCACTCCAAATTATTTCTCTAAGCCGTCTGTTAAAATATTTATTCCATTTAAATATTATTTTTAAACGTTAAAATTGTGCGTTAAAACCAAACGCTAAAGCACCTCCTGCCTGCATCGTTTTGCAATTGCAAAACGATGCAGGCAGGGGTAAAATAGTTTGTAATGGCAATGGCCAGTAAACAAAACTCTTTTGCAAGAAAATTACTTAAACTGCTGGCCTTCAGCGGGGCCGTTATCGTTGCTGCCAGCAGCCCCTATTTTGGCCTTGGTTTAGCTAGGGGAATTCAAAAAGAAATTGCCCGGAAAAAGTGGCGGCAGTTCTATAACGATTTGTACAGACTAAGAAGGCAAAAACGGATAAATGTAGTTCAAAAACCTAATGGCTCCTATGAAGTAACTATTACGAGTTTGGGATCAAAGATGGCAAAAACTTACGAACTAGACGATCTACAGATTAAAAAACCCGAACAATGGGATGGTTTTTGGCGTTTTATTGCTTTCGACATCCCGTCAAAAAATCCAAAAAGCAAACTGGCAAGGCAGTGCTTAATTAATAAGCTGAGGGATGTGGGATTTGTCATGGTACAAAAAAGTCTATGGGTGCATCCTTACGAATGCCGTGAAGAGCTGGCAGTTATTGCCAGAGCATTTGAAGTGGAGCCGTATGTTTATTTTTTCGTTGCTCACGATTTTGACAAAGATTATAAACTTAGAGAAAAATTCGGAAAACCTGGTAGTAAGTTAGAATTAACTTAGATATGATGTGGTGCCTGCATCGTTTTGCAATTGCAAAACGATGCAGGCAGGGAGTAAAAAAGAAAAACAAAACACCCTACCCAAAGCAAAAACTACTACCCCTAAAATCGCTAATTGAAACAAGAACAAATAACTCTTATGATGGGCATATGATTTTCAAAACAAAAAGCGCCAAAGAAACCCAAAAATTAGCCGCTGATTTAGCCCAAAAAACCGTAAATTCCAAACCACTTAAGCACGCCCGCGTTTTTGCTTTGGAAGGCGAACTGGGAGCGGGGAAAACGACCTTCATTCAGGGATTCGCCAAGGCGTTAAAAATAAAACAAAAAATCACCAGCCCGACCTTCGTTCTAATGCGCTACTACAAACTACTTACTACTCACCCCGAAAAGGCCAGTGGCGTAAAGCCACGTGGTGGCCACGCCACTCTACGTGGCCCTCGGGGCTTTACTGGCTACTCACTACTTTTCCATATTGACGCCTTCCGCCTTAAAGACTGGCATGACTTGGATTCTCTTGGCATAAAAGATATTTTTGCCGACCCGGGAAATATAATCCTGATTGAATGGGCGGAAAGGGTTCGGCCGATCTTGCCCAAAAAACACATGAAGATTCATATTGACCATCTGGGAAAAAACACCAGAAAAATCACTATAACTTCCGTGAATAATCTACTTTGATAGTTTGGCGAGTAATGCTTTATAGCACCGTCAAAAGAGTGGATTGCACGGTTTGCGAGCAGTATAATATTTCATCACTGCGAGCCCTCACACTTATGCATAAGTGTGAGGGCGAGGCGAATCCACGCTTTTGACGGCGGTGAAGCCAACTGCTTGGCTTCACCCAGAATTTTAGTGAGGCCTCCGTGCCGAACGGCCGAAGGCAAAATTCTGTGCCATCCTCGCCCCGTTACTCATTTTATGAGTAACGGGGTAAACTGGGGTTGCAAGCGGTGATAGAAAGCATTACTCGCCAAACTTATTAAAATGAAAAAGCTAATACTTATTGACGGGAATGCACTGGTGCATCGGGCATTCCACGCCCTGCCGCCACTGACTTCGCCGCGGGGCATTGTTACCAATGCCGTTTTTGGTTTTTCCTCAATACTTTTAAAAACGATCAAAGACCTGAAACCGGACTATATCGCCGCCGCTTTTGATTTGGCTGGCCCTACTTTCAGGCACAAAGAGTTCGCCGAATACAAAATCCACCGTGAACGCGCACCCGACGAATTGTATAATCAAATACCGCTCGTCAAAGACGTGCTCAATGCTTTCGGCGTACCCGTTTATGAAAAACAGGGCTATGAGGCCGATGATCTGATCGGCACCCTTGCAACAGAAACGAAAAAAAACAAAAACGTTCAGGTTGTCATCGCCACGGGCGATCTGGATACTCTCCAATTAGTGGAAGGCGAAAAAGTCGTCGTGTTCACCCTGAAGAAGGGGATGAACGATACCGTCATATACGACGAAAGGGCCGTTATGGCAAGGTACGGCCTCAAGCCGGGGCAATTAAACGATTACAGAGGCCTTAAGGGCGACCCCTCGGATAATATTCCCGGTGTCCCTGGAATAGGGGAGAAGACGGCGGCGGATCTAATACAGAAGTTTGGCAGCTTGGACGGATTATACAAATTCCTGGAAGGACGAAAACCCGGGCCAAAGGCAAAAAATAAAATAAGCGATAAGCTGGCGGAGAAATTACTTGAGAATAAGGAAAAAGCTTATTTCTCCAAACAGCTTTCAGTGCTTGTTACCGACTTGGACGTGGATCTGTCTCTTGGGAAAATGGATTGGAAGCAAAATATGGACCGATCAAAGATTGAAACGTTATTCAAGGATTTGGGTTTTAACAGCTTGCTAAAAAGATTGCCGGAAATCGGGCTAGCAAAACAAGAGGCCTTGCTCCCGGAGGGAGAATCGCCAAAAACAGGGACGCCCTCTTTTGACCCCGACGAAAACAATATTTACATAACGAACCCAAGTGACCCCGTAAAGTCGCTAAGAGGCGACCACGGGGCAAGTAAAACTTTGGATAATATTGCGGCGAATCCGGGCGCGACATTAATCGGTCACGACCTCAAGGGCTTATTTAAATCCTTCATCGGCCGCGGTACGCCCCCACACCAAAGTTTTTGGTGTGGGGGCGCGCATATTAAAAACAAAATTTTTGACACAAAAATCGCCGCTTATCTGCTAAATCCCGATCTTAGGGAATATGATTTTGACAAGATGTACTATTTGGAATTCAATGAAACCCCAAGTGAAGACCCCGTTAAAAAACCGGCCTACCTTTGGAAATTAAAAGAGCACCTTTGGGAAAAGCTCAAATCGGCCAACCTTATAAAAATCTTTGAAGACATTGAAATGCCTTTGGTTAAAGTACTGGCCGAAATGGAGCTTAACGGCATTAAGATAAAAACCGAGACCCTGAAAAAACTTCTTGTATCAACCAACAAAGAACTCGCCAAACTTGAAGATAGAATCTACAAACTTGCCGGCGCCAGTTTCAATATAAACTCGCCTGCCCAGCTGGGGGAAATAATTTTCGGCAAACTGCAGATCAAGGGCAGGGTCCGCCGCACGGGCGGGGGTGCAATGTCCACGGCCGCTCCGGAACTGGAAAAATTAAGAGACGAACATCCGATAATTGATTTAATACTGCAATACCGGGAATTGCAGAAATTAAAGACGACATATATAGAACCGTTCCCGCTTCTGGTTGATAAATCGGACGGGCGCCTTCATACGACATACAACCAAACCGGCACCGCCACCGGGCGGCTCGCATCCCAAGACCCGAATTTGCAGAATATCCCGATAAGAACGGCGTTGGGACAGGAGTTTCGCAAGGCCTTCATAGCCGAAAAGGGTTATCGTTTGACCTCTTTTGACTATTCGCAAATTGAACTACGCGTCGTTGCCCATATTGCCCAAGACGAAAAAATGATAGAGGCATTCCGCAACGGCGAAGACATCCACACCCGGACCGCCGCCGAGATTTTTGAGGTCACGCCCGAGAAGGTCACCAAAGAAATGCGGCGACAGGCAAAAGTTCTAAATTTCGGTATAATTTACGGCATGGGGCCAGTTGGCTTTGCCCGGGCGGCCGGCGTTGACCGCCAGAGGGCGAGAGAATTCATAACAAAATATTTGGATGATTTTTCGGGCGTAGCCAGATATATGGAAAAAACCAAAGAAGAGGCCCGCCATAATGGTTTTGTTGAAACGCTCTTCGGCCGCCGCCGCCAGCTTTTGGATATTTACTCAACAATCCCACAGGTTCAGGCGCAAGCGGAACGTATGGCGATAAATCACCCCATTCAAGGCACCGCCGCTGATCTGATGAAAATGGCGATGATTAGAGTCCATGATTTTATTCATCGAAACCTCAGGGAGGGAGAGGCCAAGATGCTTCTTCAGGTCCACGACGAGCTGGTCTGTGAGGTTAAAGAGAAGCTCATCGCCCAAATCGCCTCCGAACTTAAAAAAATAATGGAATCGGTCTATCAGCTTGATGTCCCCCTGATTGTTGACGTTAAATACGGCAACAATTGGCAGGAGATAGAACCGATAAACCGCATAAATCGGGAAGAAAATTTATAGTTTTGGTTTTTAATCTTTGTCGGCTTAGGAATTAGAACTCAGCATCAATGTCAACTAAAATTAAGGAAAAAATCTACGGAGAAACAACAATTAATCTGCCCGTGATTGCTGAATTGCTAAGTTCTCCTTTGCTTCGGAGATTAAAGAAAATCGCCCAATTTGGCATACCCGATGAGTTTTATCATAAGAAAAACTACAGCAGGCTTGGGCACAGCGTTGGGGTAATGGTTTTGTTGAAAAAACTGGGCGCGACGGAAGAAGAACAAATAGCCGGCTTATTGCACGATGTCTCACACACTGCCTTTTCTCATATAATTGACTGGGTTGTGGGCAAAGGAAGGACCGAAAATTACCAAGACAGAGAACATAATAAATTCGTGGGGCAAAGCAAAATACCGGCCATTCTTAAAAAATATGGCTACGATTTCAATGAGGTAAATTACAAAAAATTTAAACTGCTAGATAGAAAAATACCTTATCTTTGCGCCGATAGAATTGACTATGCGCTTCGGGAATTTCCTAAACCATTGGCAAGGTATTGCTTTGCCGGTCTGGCTGTTAGGAATGGCAAAATAGTTTTTAAGGATAAAAAAACTGCTAAAGTTTTTGCCGAAAATTTCCTGCGGTTACAAAAAGAGCATTGGGGCAGTTTTGAAGCGGCGTCGCGCTACAGATTATTCGGGGATTTACTGCGCGAGGCATTGAAGAAAAGGATCATTAAATTCATTGACTTTTGGAAAGATGACGATTTTGTTTTAGACAAACTAAAAAAGAGCAGAGACCGTCTAATTCAGCGATATCTCGGGATATTAAGAAAGAAAACTTTAGAAGAACTTCCAAAAAGCGGCGTCGTTGTGTATAAAAAATTCAGATACATTGATCCGGAATTCGTTCTTAAAAACAAAGCGGTCAGACTGAGCAAAGTCGACAGAGAATTTAGAAAAGAGATTGAACAAGCAAAAGCTGAAAATAAAAGGGGGATTTTTGTCCCCTTGGTGGTTTAATTAAATATCAAAAACATTATGCCGGAACTGCCGGAGGTAGAGACGATTGTCAGACAATTAAATAAAAAGGTTGCGGGTCGTAAAATCACCGACGCTTGGACGGACTGGCCCAAAATGATTAAGACCCACGCCTTGAAAAGTTTTATTTCCGATGTCCGACATCGGAAGATTTTGCGTGCCCATAGAAGGGCGAAGTATGTAATAATTGATTTGTCCGGCGGCCCCGTAAAGTCGCCAAGGGGCAACCTCGGGGCAAGCAAAACTCTGATCATCCATCAGAAAATTTCCGGTCATTTGCTATACGGGAAGTGGGAAATAGAGAACAATAAACCTGTGGCAATCACGGAAGGTCCCATAAAATCCGACCCCCAAAACAGATTTATCAGGTTTATTCTCTATTTGGACAACGGCTATATGCTCGGCCTTTCTGACCTTAGACGATTCGGCAAGGTCTACCTGACGGATACTGACAAAATTGAAAAAATGACCGACATCGGCAAGTTGGGACTGGAACCGCTGGATAAAAATTTCACACTCAAAAAATTTAAAGAGCTGCTTGCCAAAAAGAGGGGAGTGATAAAAAAGGTGTTGATGGACCAGTTTGTGATCTCCGGCATCGGCAATATTTATTCGGACGAGATCCTCTGGTACGCGGGCGTTCATCCGTTAAAACGAGTGGAAAAATTGAACGCTAAAGAGCTGGCGGCAATTTATAAATACATTCGTTTTGTTCTCAAAAAAGCCGTTGGCGCGCTGGGAGACAGCGAGCAGGATTACCGGACGCTTGAAGGCAAAATGGGCAGTTATCAAAACAAAAAGAAGGCGTATCATTTAACCGGAGAAAAATGCCAGAAACACGATGGGGGTATAATAAAGAAAATCAAGATTAACGGCCGGTCAGCGCATTTCTGCCCGGTACACCAGCGGTGAACCTTATTATTTTTCTCTCTTTATCATCAACCTGACAAATCTACACTCGTTGAGCTATTGTTTCTAAGAAATATGCGGTTATCCATTCCCCCTCGGCCTGCTGGCCTCGGGGCCCGCATATTTCAAGAAACAACTACGCTCAACTCGCAGATTTTTAGCGGTTGAGATAGAGTTCGAAAAACAACAAGGTTCACCTCAAAACAAACCGACAAAATTATGACAAAAAGAGTTTTTATAATTCACGGCTGGGACGGTTATCCCGAAGAGGGCTGGTTCCCGTGGCTCAAAAAGGAGTTGGAGCAAAACGGTTTTGAAGTTTTTGTCCCTCAAATGCCCGAGCCATCGGCCCCAGTTATTGATAAGTGGGTTAATCATTTGACCGAAGTAGTAAACGAACCTGACGAAAATACGTATTTCGTCGGCCATAGCATCGGCTGCCAAACTATACTAAGATATTTGGAAACTCTGGATAACAAAAAGGTTGGCGGGGCTGTCCTTGTTGCCCCCTGGTTTGTTCTGAGCGACCTAGAAACCGAGGAGGAGAAAATTATCGGCAAACCATGGATTGAAACGCCAATTAATTTTAATAAGATAAAAGCAATAACCAATAATTTTGTCTGTATTTTTTCCGAGGATGACCCGGTTGTACCGCTGGACGAAAACGTCAAGTTATTTAAAGAAAGGGCGAATTCAAAAATAATCATAGAGCGGGGCAAGGGTCATTTTAGCGGCAGTGACGGCGTTATGGAACTGTCCTCCGCCCTGAACTCCGTCTTAGAGCTGGCAAAAAATGAATAGAATTTTAAATAAAAAAACCGCTTGCGCGGTTATGAGATTGTGCGGAACTTAGTGCCAGGCACCGCAGGAACAAGGACCACTTCTGACATCACAGCCCTTGCCTCCGTTGTAACCAAACCGGCCTTCAAGTTCCTCCATTTTGGAAAGATCAATAGCGAGGCCATCGTGGATTGTCGCATAGGCAACGACATCAGAGAAATTTGGCCCTACTTCCGTTGCCAGTCTTTTGGGCGGTTCAAGCCCAAGCGCAAAATAGGCGAATTTTTCAATGAGACCCAGGTGGGCCTTGGCGTCGGAGGGGGCTATCTCAAAATGCACTCGGTCAGAAGAAAATACCCAGCCTTTTTCGGGATGAAAATTTTCCTTCTGAAAATCAGTCATTTCTCTCGCAATACTATGCCCTTCCTTCAGCGCAAATGCAAATTGAGCAACTTGCAGGCCCATATTCATAGCGCACTGATGACCATGGACAGAATGCAAGAACCCATCTTCGTTGCATTCATCAAAATGGGGACACCGCGAAGGTCCAATTTTCTTGGCTTCACTGACAGTCATCGGGCCACCAGGATATAAGTTGGTATCGCAAAAAACGCTGTTAAAGACCAGTTCTCTTTCCCTCTTCGGCTTCATAAATCCCTCCTTGTTAAAGCCATACAGAGAATAGCACCGCAATGGCAGGTCTGTCAACAATTTTGAATAGGGCGTAAAGTTGTAGTAATCTTAAACCGTATAAAGGAAGTATGAAAATCTCAAGGAAAAAATTATACATCGGGATTGGCATAATCGCGGTGGTTGCCGGGGTTGGTATTTTTTTAGTCGGGTATAAAAATGAATTTAATATCTCTGGCTCGGAAATAGAAAAAAAGGTAAGCTCAATTTCGGGACAGGAGTGCGAGAATACCGGAGCGCGGCCGTTTGCAGTGATGGTATCGTCAGATAAAGAGGCAAGACCGCTGTCGGGAATCGGCGAGGCCGATATGGTTTTTGAAATGCCGGTAGTGGAAAACGGTTTCACGCGGATGATGGCGGTGTTTCAATGCGGCAGGCCCAAAGAGGTGGGCTCCGTGCGCTCGTCACGACTTGATTTTGTACCGCTGGCGCTGGGTCTAGATGCAATTTACGCGCATTTTGGCGGCGAACATACGGTTTTAGAAGAATTGAATGCTGGCGTAATAAATAATATTGACGGGCTTAAATATGACGAGATTTACTATTACAGAAAAGCGGGGATTCCAAGGCCCCACAACTCTTTTACGAATTTTGATTTATTGACTGAAATTGCCCGGAAGCTCGGCTATAATCTTGATGGGGCAAAAGTAAGCTACCCACACGAAGACCCTCCTTCGCATAAAGCTACGGAAGGGCAAGAGAATTATGTTGAACCGCCATCTGTTTTTAACAAGGGATTTGAGGTGGTGTGGAAATATAATAAAGAAACTAATTCCTATTTCAGGTCGCGCAGCGGTAAACCGGAAATGGATAAAAATACCGGCAAACAAGTTGAAGCCAAGAATATTGTAATTATAGAAACGTCGGCTTCGCCGATAAACAAAGATTATATTCGGGTTAAGACGGTTGGCTCCGGCTCCGCCACAATTTATAAGGACGGTATCGCTATTAGCGGCAGCTGGGAGAAAAAAGATGACCATGCCAAGATGTTTTTCTATGATAAGGACGGGAAAGAAATTGATTTCGCGCCCGGCTCCATCTGGGTGGAAATTGATGCTCATTTACCATGATCATTTTCCTCTACGGCCGGGATAGTTACCGGCTCAAGCACAATCTGGATAAAATCATAGCTGAATACCGAAAGAAAAACAGCGGTATGGGTTTTTCGATTCTTGATTTCGGCCCGGATGCCCAAGGCGGCGCAAAACAGCAATTGGGAAAATTAAATGACTTGATTAAAACCGTATCCTTTTTTGGCGAAAAAAGATTAATCGTGCTGAGGAGCGCCTTTTCGGTCGGAGAAGAAATAGCCGGTTTGATAACAAATTGGGAATTGGACGCCGACAAGGAAAGGATTTTGGTTTTCACCGAGAATTCGGAAGAAAAAGAACTGGCCAAAAAAGACAAAAAGCTATTCAATTTATTGTCGGCGAAACCGAATATTGCCAAGTCATTTGAGCCGCTGGAGGGAAAACAGCTGGAAAACTGGGTGAAAAAAGAAATAGAAGCATCGGGCGGCAAAATTGAACCGGTGGCTTTGAGAAAATTAATTTCTTATACGGCAAATCCGACCGGCCGGGACAAACTTTCAGATCCAACGGCCACTTGGAGATTAAAACAAGAAATAGACAAGCTGGTAAATTATAAATCGGCCGGGGGCAATGGTCCCGATTCGCAAAGCGAATCGAGGATCCTCGATCGGTATCCCGATCGGGACCGCGCAAAAGACAAAGTTATAAACGTTTCCGATATAGAGTCGCTCGTGGGGCCCAATGTCAATTTAAATATTTTTGAAGTCATTGACGCCATAGCAGGCAAAAACAGGTACAGAGCCCTGACCATGCTTTACAACCATCTGGAATCGGGAGCCGACCCTTATTATATTTTCTCCATGGTTATCTTTCAGTTCCGAAACCTTTTGAGGGTTAAAACGCTAATAAAGGATGCCGTACCTTACGCCAATATAGTCAAAAAAACCGGTTTAAACCCCTATGTTGTAAAAAAAACGTACGAACAGTGTAAAAAATTTGACCCGGACGAGTTGAAACGCGCGTTCGCCATGCTTGCCCAAACCGAGGTAAGCGCCAAATCCGGCATTATAGATATGGCCGAAGGGTTATATCGTTTCGCCTTGTCTTTAAGCGCTTAGCATGTTATCGTGGGGACTTGGGGCGCGCGCCCCTTTTTAATATTGTGAGTTATTACTACACAAGGGTAGGCAAATATACCGACCTGGCAAAAAAAAGCGAAAGGAGGATTTACCGACTTTTTGAGATCCTGCCGGGATTTTTATCGTGGGCCACGTTGGGATTGGTATTTTTTCTATCCTTCGCCCAGCCGGTGGCCATCGCGCTTTTTATTATTGTCTTTGACGTTTACTGGCTGATAAGGGTGATCTATATGACCCTGCACTTCCGTGTCGCTTTTGGGCAAGTGCGCAGGAATATGAAAACTAATTGGCTGGAAAGATTGGAGCGGTTATCTCCCGCCGAATACAGCCTACCCGCAGTCAAGTCATGGCAAGAAATTTTTCATCTAATCATCCTCCCGACTTACAAGGAGGGGGCAGAAGTTATCGGCGCCGCTCTCAACGGTCTCATCGGAGCCAATTACCCGAAGAGCAAAATGATTGTTATCCTGACTCAAGAAGAAAGAGCCGGCCGGGAATTCAATGAAGAAGTTGTCCGTTTAATTAATTCGAAGTTTCAAAACGAATTTTTTAAATTGTTTATAGTCCAGCATCCGTCGGACATAACAGGTGAGCTGGCCGGCAAAGGAGCGAATCTCGCTTGGGCCGGAAAACACGCGAAAAGAGAAATCATTGACAAAATGGGTGTGCTTTATAACCATGTGATGGTATCGGCATTTGACATTGATACTATCGTTTTCCCCGAATATTTTGGACGGTTGGCATATGTTTATTTGACTGCCCGCGACCCGCTGCACGCCTCTTATCAGCCGGTACCATTTTATATCAACAACGTATGGGAGGCTCCGTCTTTTGCAAGAATCATCGCCTTCTCGTCAACTTTCTGGTATATGATATTGCAGGAAAGAGTAGAGGCCGCTACTACTTTTTCCAGTCATTCAATGCCTTTTCAGGCGCTTATTGATGTTGATTTCTGGCAAACCAATATGGTTTCGGAGGACTCAAGAATTTTCATGCAGTGCCTCCTGCGCTACGACGGCAACTATCGTGTTGAACCGCTCTTTTATCCGGTAACCATGGATGCTAATGTCGCGCCGACATTCTGGAAAACGATAGCAAATGTTTACAAACAGCAAAGACGGTGGGCCTGGGGCGTGGAAAGTATTCCTTACCTGCTTTTCGGTTTTCGCAAAAACAAGGCCGTGCCGAAATTCAAAAAATTCTTCCTCCTTTTCACCCAGCTTGAGGGCTTCTGGTCTTGGGCGACTAATGCCCTCGTCATTTTCTTGCTCGGCTGGCTGCCCGTGGTTTTTGGCGGCAATGAATTCAACCGAACTGTCTTATCTTTCAACCTCCCCAGCTTAACCCGCACAATTATGACCCTCGCCACCGTAGGATTGATAACAACAGCGATCTTTTCAATTATGATTTTGCCTCCGCGCCCGCCCAAATATGGCAAATTCAAGTATGTTTGGATGCTTCTGCAATGGGTCCTTTTTCCGGTTACCACAATCATCTTGGGCTCCATCCCCGCCCTAGACGCCCAGACCCGGCTGATGCTCGGCAAATATATGGGGTTTTGGGTAACTCCGAAAACTCGGGTTGAGACAAAGCTCCACTAAAACCCCGCCTTGCGGGGTTTTTTTAGTTATGCTAGGATACGGGAGGGTTCTTTCAAAAGGAGGACAAAATGGGTTGTGGTCAGAATGTAGGCTCTGAAAATAGTGCTGGAGATCAAATTGCTAAGATAGCCGATATCGTTAAACGGGTTACGCGGCCTCCAGAGGGTCAAGAATGTTGGGAGCTTCGTAAAAGCGGCGGATGTACAAATTGCGGTGGGTTTGGAACAGAAGAAGCCTTGGCTTGCGGCCCCCACTGTAGGTTGACTGATCATCGCTCTTGCGGGACCAAGTTGATTCCCTGTTTATTTTGCGCAGGCACAGGCTTAGGAGTGATGGAGCTATTTAGATTACTAGGACAGATCGGCTGCATTGTTAATGTAGACGTAAAATTACCGGGCGGACAGTATCTAAAAGAGTAGGGGCTTGCTTTTCTTTTTTATCCGTTGCTTCGCCGCCGGAAATGGCGGCCCGCCCCGTTGTCGCGTAGCGACTTTACGGGGTTTTTAATTTTAATGCCCGACAGAGGCTAGTTTGGGGGCATAGCCGATATGCCCTCTCGGGTATTCCAGCGAGCGGATTGCTTGGCTGATTTTTGATATAATATCTCAGCATCAAAAATCAAATCCGCGAGATGAAATAGTGAAGCCGCCGCTGGAGCGGCGGAGCGTGCCCGAGAGGGTATATCGGCGGAGCTCGTCATTCAAAATGAATCAACCTCTGCATCCGGGCTAGTTGAGCCAAAAGCAGGGGATAGCTTTTCAACGTCGGATCTTTTTTAAGTAGGAGCTTCGCCTCAAGGCGCGCCCCGTACCAGAATAAATTCGGTGCGGGGTAAACTTTTTTATTCAAAATGGGTTAACCTTTGAAACTCGTCCACTTTTTGTTTTAGAAGTGGATTTTTTTTAAGCAAAGGGTCGTTCTTAAGAAGAATGCGCGCTTCCAATCTGGCTTGCTTTATCAAGTTAATATTGGCAAGCGATGCCATTGCAAAATCAGGAATGCCGGATTGCTTAATGCCGGCAAATTCCCCCGGCCCGCGGATTTTTAAATCCATCTCGGCAAGTTCAAAGCCATTATCGGTTTTCTCAAGGGCATGCAATCGCCGACTGGCCAAAACAGTGTCAGAATCTGTAAATAATAAACAATAAGATTGGTACTCGCCGCGGCCGACCCGTCCCCGAAACTGGTGCAACTGGGCCAAACCGAAACGTTCTGCCGACTCAATCATCATGATGCTGGCATTCGGTATGTCTACGCCCACTTCAACTACTGAAGTAGAAACCAAGATGTCGTGATGCCCGTTCTTGAAATCCTCCATAATTTTATTCTTATCTGTCGCTTTCATTTTGCCGTGAAGCATGACCACGCGGCGGTGGGGAAATATTTTTTCGGCAAGTTTCTTATATTCCTCGGTTACGGCCCTTACTTCCGCCCAAAGCAGTTTTTTCATTGACAGTTGGCCGCTGCCACTGCTGTTTTCAGGACTGGAAAGCTCAATTCTCGGGCAAATCACAAAAATTTGCCGCCCTTTTTGTATTTCTTCTTCAATAAACTTGTGAGCCCCTTCCCTTTCAGAGGCAGGTACTACTTTGGTGATTATGGCTTGCCGGCCTTTCGGCTTTTCTTTGAGTAAAGATATATCCAAATCACCGAAAATTGTTAAGGCCAAGGTGCGTGGAATGGGCGTTGCCGTCATTGACAGAAGATGGGGAACTAAACTAGTTGGTAGTGAGTAGTTGGTAGTAGGTAGTGAGGAATTTTTAATCAACTTCATTCTCTGCTCAACCCCAAACCTGTGCTGTTCGTCAATCACAACGAGCCCCAGATTTTTGAATTTAACATTCTTTTGGATAACGGCATGGGTACCTATGACGATGTCTATCTGCCCCTTGGCAATTTTCTGAAGCATTAATTTTTTGCCGATTTTCTCGGTTAATGTCTCGTCAATCGGCCATTGCTTTGCCCCGCTCCCGGTAAGCAAGCCGACTTTAATTTGGGGTTTGGGATTTAGGATTTGTTTGGGATCTGGTGCTTGGGATTTGGGATTTCCTGACAATAAGTTCTTTATTGTCTGGTAGTGCTGCTCGGCCAAAATCTCGGTTGGCGCCATAAAGACGGCCTGATACCCGGCCGAAACTGCCTGATAAGCCGCAATCAGCGCCACCACCGTCTTGCCGGAGCCGACATCGCCGTTCAATAACCGATTCATGGGGTAATTGCGCTTAAGGTCTTGTAAAATTTCATAGGCGGAGATTCGCTGATCATTGGTTAGTTCAAAGGGAAGATTTTTTACGAAAGCAACGATTAGTTTTTCATTAAATGCTATCTGGGGCGCTTTGAGAGTTTGAAGCTGTCTGTGGTCGCGCAAAACGCGCAATTGAAAAAGGAGCAGTTCTTCAAGGGCAAATCTCTGGCGGGCCAGTTCTGCCTCTTTGTTTCTTTTTGGAAAATGAATGGAACGCAAAGCATTTTCTAAATTGGGAAAATTATATTTTTTTATTAACTCCTCGGGCAAATGATCGGGCAAATTTTCTACGCCCGCAAGTAGCGGTTTTATCAGAAAGCGCAAATATTTGGAGGTAATGCCTTCGGTTTCAGGATATACAGGCACAAGGCGGCCGGTATGCGTCAGTTCCCGACCGTAAATCTTCTCGTAGGCAGGATTTGAAAGAAAAAGTCCCTTTTTGTCTATCACTGCTTTGCCCGCTAAACTGACCATGGTCCCTTCCGGCAGTGATTTCTCAATATACGGTTGATTAAACCACACAGCGTGGATTATCCCGCTTTCGTCTTCCACTGTGGCATTGGTAACGGTCTTCCTTCTTCTCCAGAGCGAAGCAGTGTTTATATCTACAACTCTGCCTTTTATGTTCACAACCGTTCCCGATTCAACTTGAGCGATAGGCAAAATGGCGCTGAAATCATCGTATCGCGCCGGGAAGTGCCACAATAAATCTTTTACCGTTTTTATGCCCAGCTTTTTCAGGCGAGACAGGCCTTTCGGTCCGACATGAGCAAGTTTTTCAATTGGAGTCGCCAGATCAACCATAGATTAATTATACATTACTCTTCATACCATTAGTCGCGTTAATTTAAAAGCCGCTTGAAGCGGCTGGATATTGCAATGCCTAGAAGCCTGGCGGTTAGAATTGGGATAAAAGAATATCAAAGGTGGCATTAAAAAGACGCTGGCGCTCGATGGGTTCTTCCTTCAAATCTTTCCAGGTAAACGTCTCGCAGACGTTCAGAGCGGCAAAATAGGCACGTGATTTCTCAAGCGCTGCCTTGTTTGAAACAACAAATAGAAACGCTTTCTTGAGAATTTCATTACTCCTAATATTCTGAAGCATCTTTACGCCAAATCTGAAATCATCCGGTACCCAAGGGGCAATCACAAGCTCGGAAACTAAAAGGATGGGGCTAAGAGTTGCGATTCCGCCGGGAGAAACCCCATCTCCCATGCCGCCCCGCTCTATTTTGGATTGCGAAAAAGAACCAAACCAGTGAATGAAAAAATCTTCCAAAAGACCGTTAAGGGCAAGGCCGAAAACGGAGCGATGGAACGCTTGGAGAGGATCAAATACGCAGATTATCGGTTTTCTTTCCTCGCCTATCAATTCTAACTCTTGAGTTGCCGGGGTAATTTCTTCGCATTCCAGGATTGGCATGAAAACCTCCGTTTTTTAAAGGCTTCCTGAAATATACCTAATCCCTCGAAAATTGTCAACAAACAGATTAATAATCTCATCCTTTAAAAATCTTGAAAACGCAAAAAGGGCCACACATAGAACAGTATTTTGCATTTGTGAACAAGGGGTTTTTCTCACACTCCTCTCTTCTTAACGCAATAAATTTACTCCGGTCAATTGCGTATCTCGACATTTTCTCCCAATCTACTTCTTCTCTGGCTCTTGCCATTTTTAAATCCTCCAAAACCGCTTCCTTGTTTCCCCTAGCAATATCGGCTATATGAGCGGCAATCTTGGTAACAACTACTCCCTCTCTCACATCTTCAATATCAGGAAGGCCAATATGCTCTTTTGGAGTTACGTAACAAAGGAAATCAGCTCCCTTCCATCCTGCTAAAGCCCCGCCAATGGCGCAGGCAATATGGTCATAACCAACAGCTATATCGGTAGGTAAAGGACCTAAAACATAAAACGGCGAATCATCACAATATTTCTTTTCTAAAACTACGTTCTCTTCAATCTCATTCAAGGGTATATGTCCGGGGCCTTCAATCATTACTTGAACCCCCGCTTTCCTTGCTCTTTTGGCAAGTTCCCCTAAAATCCTTAACTCTTGAATCTGGGCCTCATCAGTAGCATCGGCAATACATCCGGGCCTTAATCCGTCTCCCAAACTCAATGTAACATCGCATTGTCCGGCTATGGCAAGAATTTCATCAAAGTGCTCATATAAGAAATTTTCTTCCTTATGATATTTCATCCAGGCCAGCAAAAACGATCCGCCCCGACTAACGCATTTCATTACTCTTTTCTTTAATAACGGGATAACTTTTCGGGTTACTCCAGCGTGAACCGTAGCAAAATCAACTCCATCTTTAGCGTGCCTTTCAAAAACAGTCAAATAACCGGCCATATTCATTCTCGTTATTCCTCCCGCCTCTATCATTGCCTGATATATGGGAACCGTTCCCACCGGCAGAGGACAATTTTTAACCACCTCTCTTCTTATTCTATCCAGATCGCCGCCGGTGCTTAGATCCATTATTGTATCTGTCCCAGCCTCAATGGCTGCTTTCAGTTTTTTCAATTCTGTTTTTAAATCCGATTTAACAGAAGAAGTGCCGATATTGGCATTAACTTTTACTCTTAAACCACAACCAACCCCTATTGGTTTGAGATTTTTGTGCTTGATATTTGCGGGGATTACAACCAATCCCTTGGCAACTTTTTGTCTCAAAATATCAGCGTCTATTTTTTCCTGTTTGCTAATATATCGCACTTCGCTTGTTATTACTCCTTTTTTAGCCTGTTCAAGTTGCGTCATCATTTTAAATCCTTGAATTTCTTTAATCCTATCTGCTCGGCCACCCGCTTGCCCGAAAGTAGCATGCCTCCAAAGATCGGACCCATCCGCGGCCCCCTGAACGTGGCACAGACGCTCATTCCTGCGACCCAAAGGCCCGGGAATACCTCGCCGGCTCGTTCCACCACGAACTTCTCCCCCGAATCTGCATCCATCGGACCATCGCCAACCCGGGTTGCCACCTTTGACCGGTCAAGTAGGTCTCGCTTTCGTAGTGTCTCCACCACGACTGCCTCATGTCCGGTGGCATCCACCACCATCTCCGCCATCAGGGTAATCGGGTCAACCGGAAGGACGCCTGAAATCATTGAGCGATTGACCACAACGCCTGCCATCCTGCCGTTCAGCACGCAGACGTCTTCAACCGTAAGCAAATTCAGCACGATGGCTCCCGCTTGGAGCGCCCTTAGGCACATTGCCGAAGCCAATTCCATGGCGTCAACGAGGTAAAGCCCTCCAACGGTGCAAACATGCCTGACACCGAATTCATCCAGAATAGGCAGGGCCTCGGTGCCTAAGACAACTTCGTTCATAGCCATGCCACCGCCCCAGAGACCGCCACCCGGCGACAAACGTTTTTCCAGGACAGTAACATTAAGTCCCTTTTCGACCAGATAAAAAGCCGCGGTCAGACCGGCCGGACCTGCTCCAACAATAATGACATCGCTGATAATCTGGCGGGATAGTTTCTCGTGGTAGGCGTTAAGAATAGCTCTTGAGATCTGGGCCTCAATAGGTTGTGTCATTGTACTCTTCCTTTCCATTGTCAAGGTTCTACTGCCCCCTTTATAGCGCAAAGCCGAAAGTTTGTCCAGAGCGGTTTTTCCCAATAAAAAAGGCCGTGCTCTGTAGCGCAGGCCCTTGCTATTTGACCCAGACCTTAACGGGTTGTTCGATTTCAATGGATTGAGAAGCCCTCTTACTGAGAGTCACTAAGCCATACTTGCCTGGCTTGACCTCGTTCGGAATCTTAAACTTGATTGCCGTAACTGATTGGCTGATGATCGGCGCCTTAAAGTCGTTGGCGCCGTCCGTTAGACGGAGCTCAGCCACATTAGTCTGGTCGAGGTTTTCCCCCGATGCAGTCAGTTCATCTCCGATATGACCACTAACGGGCTCAACTGAGGTGATCCGCGGCACCGCGGCCTGACCGAATACCAAACTGCTGCCTAGAAGAACAGCAACCAGCAAGTACAGCATTTTTATCCAACCCTTTCTGATTAACATGATTTTCCTCCTTTTGTCAGGGTACTAATGTAAAGTTTCCAATGGTTCGACAAGGGCCTCAACTGAGCAGTTCGGCCCTGAGCTCACTGCCGAAGGGCTTGGCCGAATGTCCTCACCACAAGACTTCTGGAAACCTTACTCCACTAATCACTTTCTCTATACTCCTGGCACAAAAGCCTGTCAACCCCCTTAGAGATAGCTAGAACGTGGTAGATAGAAACACTTTATAGTGCGCCATTTTGTACGCCCGGCAGGATTTGAACCCCGATAGTATAACCTCGCAAGCTCGGTTAACTACGGGGCGCCGCCTGCGATGAGATACTGCGTGGCACTTGCCCCGTACCATTGTCCCCTCGAGAGGATTCGGCTTTGACTCAAGCTCGCTTCCGCTCGCTTGGTCTAGCCACCGCCTTGCGTGATTTTCCGCCGAACGCGGAAAATCACATGCTCCGGCGTTCGATTCCCCACGCAAGCCGCGCAGGCGGCTTGCTTCTCGCGGCCAACTTCGTTGTCCCCTCGAGAGGCGGTTGGAATGGACTACTCCATTCCAACCCTCAATTTTAGACTTGCGTTGCGTCAAAGCGCCGCAAGTCGTTAAAAAATTGAGTAGAACCTGAAAGGTTCGATATGTCCGAAGGACATTAACTAACTAAAATACCCGCCGACGGCGGGTATTTTAGTTAGTTGTCCCCTCGAGAGGAATCGAACCTCTATTACGAGATCCGCAATCTCGCGTTCTATCCGTTGAACTACGAGGGGAGTGATGTTTTGTATCCCCAGGAGGATTTGGCTTTGCCTCTCGTCGGCTTCCGCCTCCTCGGGCTAGCCATCGCCTCACGCCCCGACTCCCCAAATGGTCGTCAGGGCATGTTCCGGCGTTCAAATCCTCACGTGCTCAAAGCAGTTTGAGTACTCTGGTGATATCAAAGTATCCCCAGGAGGATTTGAACCTCCGACCTTCTCCTCCGGAGGGAGACGCTCTTCCGCTGAGCTATGGGGACAGATTCAATGGCTCATCAGATTTTACAATCCCAACCTTCTGGACACCGTATCCGCCAACGTATCCTTGTGCTCCACTTCGGGTAGAAAGTTTAACAGAACCAGGCGTAATTGTACAGGATTTTGCTCATAAATCGGGATTTTAACGTAGGTATGGTACCACTTTTTCAACTGCAAACTTAATTCCCTTATATCAAGCGCCGGGTCATATTCTATCCAAAATGACTTAATCTCGCGAAACCCGTAAAGCCGTTCCCCGACCTTGATTCCGAGCGGATTAATTTCAAAATCCACGACTTCCGGTTTTTTGCCTGCCCTGATCAAGATCACCACTCCCAGCAAGCCAAAAAAAATTGTGGTAATGATATTTTTCTGGAATATCTGCATCAACGCCGCAATGGCAAAAAGCGTTAGCGATACTACTACAATAATTTTCATATCCGGCCGGTGGATATAAAGCGGCCCTGACCAGCCAAGTGCTTGCATTTTGGGCCCGCCTAGACTCGGCCCGCTTCGCTCTCGCGAAAGCGAGGCTGGCTCTGGCGTTGCTTGGGGTGGGGGAGGGCTTTCTTGCAATATTGGTCTTACAAACCGATGCGGCCTAATTCCCACCACTTCAACTTGCGGCTTTGCCAGCCTGTCTTGAGGGGCGGGTTCATCCTGAGTCTGTCGAACGGACTCCTGCGATTGGGGCTTCCTATTTTTGAGGTCAATTATTCTTGCCAAGGTATTGTGTGTTTAATATCCGGTTTACCCGATTGATAATAATACAATCGCTATAACGGCGGTAATCATCCCAAAAATTCCAACCATACTAAGTTTTTCCCCAAAAATTAAAACTCCAATCGACACAGTTGCAAACAAACTTAATACTGACCAAATTGTACCAGCAATCGAAAGTGAATTCTTTTGTAAAATTGCTGGCAACCACGCAAGGGCACCAAATGAGTAGGCCAGTAAGATTAGGACAATTAAACTCAACCTAGGATTTAGTGCAAACTTTTTTGATAAAAACTCTCCACTCGCAAAAAACAAGGCGGATAATATCAGCCAGATAATATAATTAACTGACAGTAAAAATTTCATACTTTATTTTGATTTAAAAACTTGGCGGAGGGTGCAGGATTCGAACCTGCGAGGGCTTGCGCCCACTGGTTTTCAGGACCAGCGCCATAAACCACTCGGCCAACCCTCCGATTTTATCTACGGGCAGAATTGCCCCAAACATTTCTCGGATATTCAAATTTATTGGCTTGATTTCCTTAAGCTGTTCCAAAGCGCCGCAAATACCCATCCCAGAACATTACCTACAACAAATACCATAATGATAAGACCTATGGCAGTACCGAGACTAAAATCAGACACAA
>Ga0315280_10003701_pt1 | contig 23219 bp, 22 predicted proteins | sample YL17G06_40_MG_FD_203697 | JGI IMG/M metagenome (GOLD analysis project Ga0315280, IMG submission 203697) | Sediment microbial communities from Yellowstone Lake, YNP, Wyoming, USA - YL17G06_40 | ecosystem: Environmental > Aquatic > Freshwater > Lake > Sediment | place: USA: Wyoming | collected... | reverse complement strand
GTCCAGCTGATCTCGAGGTATCCGAGCCAGAGGCCCGAGAGGATCGAGTAAAATGCGACCTTCCTGAGCGGCTGAGGCCTGATGGCCCTGAGGAAAAGCCACGTGCAGACCACAATGCTCAGCACCCCTATCGTCTCGTGCTTGAAGAAGCCGAGGTAGGTCCTATCTATGTGGCTTCCGCTGAAGGCTATGAAGAGGGCACTAAGAAGGCCCGTGGTCTTCCCCCTGATCTCACATCCCAGGAGGTAGACGGCGAGGGCCGTCAACATGCCCGCGAAGGGCGGGAAGTGTATGCACACGTCTAGAAGGCTCACCCTCAGGCCCAGCCAATTCAAGACCATGTATGCGGCAGCGGCTGTCATGGGAAGGCCTGGCGGAGTTGAGGGGCCCGCGAGCCTCCCCTCGGGATACCAACTGAGCATGTCCCTCCACGTGAAGAGGCCGTACAAGCCCGAATCGACGATCTTCTGGGCCGTCCTGTAGTGCCAGAAGGGGTCGAACTCCGAGAGGAAGACCCCCGAGGGGAAATTGATAAGCCTGATCGAAAGGGACAACATGAGTATGGTCGCCAGGGCGGAGTAGTGGATTGCGTCGTAGAGGCCGATCTCGGGCCTAGCTGACCATACCGTCTTAATCCTCGCGCCAAATGGGCCGAGCGGGATCGATGGGAGTCTCAATTGCAGCCCAACACTTCAACCCCCATTGCCTCCTCCGTCCGTTTTAAACAATATCCCTTGGGCATCGGGACCATTCGAGATGGTCGCCCGACAGCATCATCGATGCGTTTATAGGAAGCATTGCGATTGAAACTCCCTTGCTTGTCGAGCTGACCGACCTTGGGGCCTGCCGAGTCCCGTGACCTAGTTCGTCACATAGGTGACATGAAAAGGGAGATGAACGCCATCATCCTTGCCCACAACTACCAGAGGGATGAGGTGCAGGACGTCGCGGACTTCGTCGGCGACTCCCTCGAGCTCTCGAGGAAGGCCGCTAGCACGGACGCGGACGTCATAGTATTTTGCGGCGTGCGCTTCATGGCGGAGACGGCAGCGATAGTTAATCCGCAGAAGACCGTGTTGCTGCCTGACATCTCAGCGGGCTGTCCATTGGCGGACATGATAGACGAGCATAAGCTCGAGGAGTGGAAGAGGGACTATCCGAAGGCAAAGGTCGTGTGTTACATCAACAGCTCAGCTGCAGTAAAGGCGGCGAGCGACGTCTGCTGCACGTCGGCAAACGCGGTTGAAATAGTGAGGCAACTCGAGGGCGAGGACATACTCTTCGTCCCAGACGAGAACCTAGGGCGCTTCGTCTCATCTAAGTCCGGAAGGAGGATGATCCTCTACCCGGGATTCTGTCCGACACACATGAGGCTCAATGCCGAGATGATGATGGTCGCCAAGGAATCCTATCCAGATGCACGCGTGATGGTCCATCCGGAGTGCACGAGCAGTGTAATAGGATTGGCCGACGTAGCCCTCAGCACTTCCCAGATGCTGCGCCATGCCAAGGGGAGTGACGCAAGGTCGTTCATCGTGGGCACCGAGGCCGGCCTGATCCACCGCCTATCCCTTGAGAATCCGACCAAGAGCTTCTACCTTGCTTCCCCCCTCCTCATATGCCCGAACATGAAACGCATCACACTTGCCAAAGTGGCCGAGTGCATGGAGGGGCGGAAGTACGTGATAGAGGTGCCGAAGGACGTACGGGCCGGGGCCGCGAAGGCCCTGGAGAGGATGCTCTCGGTGAACTAGGGCTTTGCCTGACTTGGCGATCATAGGAAGCGGGATCGCGGGCCTGTACGTTGGCCTTCAGGCATCGAAGAACTTCGACGTGACCATACTGACAAAGAGCAGCATCGAGGAGTGCAATACTAAGTACGCGCAGGGAGGAATATCGGCGTCCATCGGCGAGGGAGATTCCCCAGAACTCCATTACAAGGACACGATAGCGGCCTCAGGGGGCCTCTCCGATCCCGAAGCCGTTCGCGTCTTGACAGAGGAGGCCGTTGACAGGATCCATGACCTGATAAATTTCGGCGTCGAATTCGACACGGTGCACGGCGAGATAGCGCTTGCGAGGGAGGGCGCCCACTCGGTCCCGCGGGTGATACACGCAGGGGGCGATGCAACGGGCGCGAGGATAGAGGATACGCTGAGCAACTTGGCAAGGAAGTCGGGCATCAAGCTGATGGAAAGGCACCTCGTGACGGAGATCCTCGTTCAAGACGGAGTCGCGTCGGGCCTCAGGGTGATGGATTGCACTTCGGGATCGTTGAAGGAGATCGAGTCAAAGTGGGTCGTCCTCGCAACGGGAGGGGCTGGCCAACTGTTCAAGTACGGCACGAACTCGAAGGTGGCAACTGGCGACGGCGTTGCACTGGCCTACAAGGCCGGGGCCATGGTCACGGACATGGAGTTCTTCCAGTTCCATCCGACCGTGCTTGCACTGCCGGGTGCCACGCGATTCCTCATATCGGAGGCCGTAAGGGGTGAGGGTGCCATACTGAAGGACGTGACCGGCGAGAGGTTCATGGAGAGGTACCACCCCCAAGGGGAGCTTGCCTCCAGGGACATAGTCGCGCGGGCGATAGTAACGGAGATGTCTCGGACCGGATCGAGCTTCGTCTATCTGGACCTGACGGACCTACCAAGGCAAAGGGTCATCACGCGATTTCCGAACATCTACAGATTCTGCCTCGAACATGACCTGGACATAACCCGGAAGCCAATCCCAGTGGCTCCCGGAGCCCACTACATGGTCGGAGGCGTGAAGACCAACCTGTGGGGAGAGACGAGCGTGAAGAACCTCTTCGCCTGTGGCGAAGTTGCTTGCACGGGCGTACATGGGGCCAACAGGTTAGCCAGCAACTCTTTGCTCGAGGTGCTCGTCTTCGGTAAGAGGATAGCCGACAGGGTCATTAAGCGGACGTGGGAGTGGGAACGTGACCAACTGAAGCCAGGGGACTACATAGCATCGGTTGGGGACCGTGGCGATGTCCCGGCGGGCGACGAACCTACCGTTGGGAGTTTGCAGGAGCTGATGTGGAACTACGTTGGGATAAAGAGGAACGGCGAAAGGCTTCGGGAAGCGAATGAGGTGTTGGGCAGATGGGCGGCGAGCATTCACGAGGGGACAATGGAGGATGAAAGCGCGATCGAGTTGGACAAGATGGTACTCGTAGCAAGGTTAATGGCAAGGGCCGCGCTGATCAGGGAGGAGAGCCGAGGCTGCCACTTCAGGGAGGACTTCCCGGAGGATTCCTCCAGCTGGTTGAGGCACATAGCATTCAGATCGACGAGGGGTTGATAGATGATCTCCGAGATACTGCTGGAGAGGATAGTCAGAGACGCCCTACAGGAGGACTTGGGTTCGGGCGACGTAACGACATCTTCCGTGATTCCGAACGCGCAGAAGGCCAGGGGAGTGGCTCTGGCCAAGAGGGCGGGGGTGTTGGCCGGCATCGAGGTGTCGGCCAAGGTCTTCAGGACAACCGACCCTTCCTGCAAGATCGTGATCCAGAAGGGCGATGGTTCGCGATTGGGCGAGGGGGATTCCATAATGGAGGTTGAAGGTCTTGCGGCGCCCATGCTCATGGCGGAGCGAGTCGCCCTGAACCTCCTGCAGAGGATGAGCGGGATAGCTACGGAGACCGCAAAGTTCGTGGAGGCAACCAAGGGCCTTAAGGTGAAGATCGTGGATACGAGGAAGACCACGCCAGGCCTGAGGGCGCTCGAGAAGTACGCGGTCGTCGTCGGCGGCGGCTTCAACCACAGGTTTGGCCTTTACGACGGCGTTCTTGTCAAGGACAACCACCTCGCACTTCTTCGAGGCCTGGGTGTCACCCTGAATGAGGCCGTGAGGGCCCTTAAGGCAAAGGTGCCGCACACGATGAGGGTCGAGGTTGAGGCCAGCGATTTGGCAAAGGTGCGGGAAGCGCTCGAAGCGGGTGCCGACGCCATATTGCTCGATAACATGAATGCAGATGAGATCAAGGCCGCTGTGAGGCTAGTGAGTGGGCGCGCCTTACTGGAGGCCTCTGGCGGCATCACCTTGGAGAACGTAAGGAGGATCGCAGAGACGGGCGTGGATGTCATATCCGTTGGCGCGATCACGCACTCGGCCTCGTCACTCGACATCAGCCTCGAGATCGAGCCAGTTATAGCATGACAGGGGCGTTCTCTGGGCTATCGCACGCGTTTTTTGAATTCCGCTATGGAACATCGGGCATTGGCTTCAGTACCACCATCTCAGCAGCACTTCGAGCACATCGGCTCCTTCTGTCCTAACGACCCTCGTGTCTATCTTCTCCATGTGCGGCTTCATGGCTAGGTTCTCAGCGGAACCCTTGTACGCTTCAGTGAACTCGACCTTGAGTTCCACAGGTGATTGCAATCTGTATGGCTTCATCGCGTCTATTTTGGCCAGTGCCGATCTGGCCCCTTCCTTGATTAACCTCCTGGCCTCGATTGGGGTCACGCTTATCGCAGCGCCATGGCTGATCCCTTCCTTTACGATGACGGTTTCAACCTGCGGAATAATGGACTTGGCCTCCAAGCACGCAGCTCTATCTCCAGTCACCAAGATGGTCGGCACGTTGTAGTGGCCTGCCACTGCGGCAACAATCCCGAGCTCACCAATTCTCTTCCCGTTCATCCACACGTTCTGTATGGAAGTGTGGCTTTCCGTATGGCTGAGATGCGCCCGCTCAGTTCCGGCCATCGCGTGCTGCCCCACTATGAAAGCAGCATCGAAGGCATCGTCAAGCCCCCATGGCAAGGGTATAGGCCTTCCCGACAGAAGCCTCGCCCTGTTGTCCAGCTCTTCGACATTCACTCCGCCTGCCCCATGGCCATCCACCACTAAGATTTCGTGCGCGCCAGCACCGAATGCCCCCTCAGTTGCGGCGTTGACCTCCTGTGTGAGAAGTTTCCTCGAGAGATCATACCATCTGCCCTGCGGGCTAGCATGATCGTCGAAGCTAAAGACCCCGGCCACTCCTTCCATATCGGTCATAATCCAGATCTTCATGTCGCGTTCGACCATTCATGGGCGATGCGCGCTGATTTAAGTTTTGGTAAATGGCGTTAAGCAACAGATCCGATCTTCGGGCCTAATGTTTTAAGTGCTAATGCGCACGATCCGATACATGAGCGAAGCCGCATCTCATACCGCTGAGCACATATTCGCCGGCACCATTAACAAGATGAGCCCTGGTCTGAGGGTCCATAAGGTTGAGCTCGGGGCCGTCAATTCCGTATACCTGGATCTCGAATCGCTGAACTGGGAGACGATTTTAGAGGCAGAGCGCATTGTGAACAAAATCATAGGCGAGGCCAGGTCAGTGAAGGCCCACGCATTCGGTAGCCTCGAAGAAGCCGAGAAGGAATTCCCAGGACTCCGCTCAAGGGAGGAGAGGATCAGCGGCGAGGTCAGAGTCATCGAGATCGAGGGGCATGATTACGCCGCATGCACGGGCAACCATGTCCCCAACACGGCGGAATGCGCGTACTTCCTCGTGTCCGGATTTTCCAGGTCGGGGGGACTCGCGAAGGTCGAATTCTTGGTTGGTGAGGAAGCCATTAACAGATCTCTGTGTCTATGCAAGGCATGCTTCAGGGCGGCCGAGATACTCGGCGTAAGCGTTGACAAACTCGAGAATGGTGCCGAGAACTTGAAGCTCGAATGTCACTCATTGAGGGGGAGGCTTAGGGACGCGACAGGCGAAACATTGAATAGAATCGTGCCAGAGGAGAGATCGGGTTTCGCGATATATTCGGCATGCCTTAAGGGCGCTGATGAAAGGGTGACGATGGAAAAGGCCGGAGAGCTGATAGAGGGAAATGCAAAGGCCATCGCCATTTTCGGGGTTGAAGGCAAATCGGCATTCTACATCTTGGCGAGGGGACCTGAAGCTCCTTTCGATTGCAGAACAATCCTCAAGGAGGCTCTTGGGACAAGGGGGTTCAAAGGGGGAGGGAAGCCGAGTTTTGCGAGCGGCACTGTCGCTGCTGGGATATGCAGCGAGAACATCGGGTTGATAATCGACAAGGTGCAGGGCTCACTCTGATACGTCACCATTGGGAGCTACGAGGCAGCCACCAATAATAAAATACTGCCTGCACATCAACGTTACATTCAGCTTTAATATTAAATAATGTCGGAGGCGCTGTGTATACCTCACATGCGCAAATCGAACTCCAAGATCAAGGCCGTGACCCTGGACCTCTGGCAGACGCTCCTTCTGGATCGGGATGGGGCCAGTGAACGTAGGAACCTCATCCGTTGCCAGAATCTATCAAAGGCCCTTGGGCAAATTGGCATCGAGGCTTCAGTTATGAAATTGTCCTCGGTACTCAACGAGACCTCCTCTTGGCTTGCGACTGTCTGGGCCTCGGATAGAGAAGTCACCCATTACGACCAAATTCGCTTTGTGCTGGAGAAAGCGTCTGGCGTTGCAGTCGAGATGAGCGATGAGCGGTTAAAACTACTCAGTTCGGCATACGTGTCCCCCATCCTAGAACATCCACCCTACTTGGATCCAGCGGCCAATCGCCTCCTTCAGTGGCTGAGAGGGGGTGGCAAGGGCGTTGGCTTGATAAGTAATGTGGGCATGACGCCCGGCTTCGTCCTTAGGCGGGTCCTCCAAATGCAGGGCATTGCGCATTACTTCGATGCCCTCATCTTCTCTGACGAGGTTGGGATCCGCAAACCAGATCGTTCCATATTCCATCTGACTGCGGAAAAGTTGGACGCGAGACCAAGTGAGATCGTTCACATCGGCGACGATCTGCGGAGCGACGCCTTGGGGGCGAAGAACGCTGGCTTCAGGACGATATTACTCTCTACGGACGTCGGTCGAGACATGATAGCCGAGCGCGATCCCACGTCCCTGGTGTCCATAACGAGGGAGTTCGGCAGTGGCCTGAGGATTGACGAAGTGGCTCCAGATAGGACGATCACCTCCCTCGACATGGCAATCGAGGCGATAAAGCAACTCGACTATTGATGATGCCGATTCGATCATTTATTATGTCCACCGACCTTTGTACCGAAATTCATACCGTTATCATTTATTGTGTTATTGGTTCATTACACGTGCATAAAAATTGGAATCATAAGGTTTATTAGAACAGCCCAATGAATTCCCCCACCATGGCCGATAAAGTTCATTGCGCGCACATACTGGTGAAAACTGAGCAGGAAGCTAGGGGAACGCTCGATCAGCTGAACAAGGGAGCGAGTTTCTCAAAACTCGCGATTGAACGATCACTCTGTCCATCGAAGAAGAAAGGGGGTGACCTTGGGACATTTGGAAGGGGACAGATGGTTCACGAATTCGAGTCAGCTGCCTTTGCCCTGAAGAAGGGCGAAATATCCCAGCCGATAAAGACCAAGTTCGGCTGGCACATCATAAGGCGACTTGAGTAAGGCGTTTACCAAATAATAACACAAAGCTGGCTCTATGGGTTCTTGTTCGGATTTAGGACGACTTAGGGATTTCCCACTGAGAACGTTCGAATATCGCGTTCACCGATATAACTCCTCTTCGATTTCCTGCGAAGGGCATGCTCCTTCTCCTCATGGCGAATTCCGTTCCAGGGATGTTCCTCTAATTGCTCTATGTGCGTCTGGGCAATCTCAAGTTTGCCTCAATCATTGGCATAGGCGATCTGACGATTGTCAACCGATATCGTATAATTATAATACAGTGGCATGTCCAAGTGAATCCATATATCTCATCTATTAAATGGCATTCTAGGGGTGTGCGGTGGTCTAGTTGTTATCGAAGAGTGGAAGGTTGATTTACGCGATGGGCAGGCTTGGCTCCTCAGCTCTACTCTCGTTGATCGATCTCGCAACTTTTTGGCTATACCTGGAGTACTTCCACCTCGGCGGAATACTGATAGGGATGGCGTTCACCATTGGGAAGCTCGTCATCGCCTTCTTCGGATGGTACTTCGGCTACCTGAGCGACATAACGAAGTCGAGGAGATGGGGGAGGCGCAGGCCCTACATCCTTGTTGGAAGCCTGTTGCTCGCCTTCTCGACCATCATGATCTTCATCCCCGATTACTTCGTCTCGGTCACAGATGAAATGTGGCTATTCCTCTACGTGACGTCGTTCCTCAGCCTCGCAAACTTCAGCTACGGCCTCTTGAGCACACCGTACATGGCATGGCTAGCGGAGATCGCAGATCCCGAGGAACGGGTGGCCGTCTCGGCATACCAGAACGTCTTCGGGATGATGGCGCAAGTCGTGGGAGTGCTCCTAAGTTTCTCGTTGCCGCTTCTACTCGTGAGAGGTACCTCTCAGGCGCTCTTGTTGCTGCTAGGACTTGGTGCCTTCGAAGTCATCCTTTACGTGCCAGCCATCATCAAGATAAGGGAGAAGGAAAGGCCGATCCCGAGGCCAAGCGTGCGTAGGGAGATCGCAGTCGTAATTGGGAACAGGAACTACCGATCTTGGCTCGCTCTCCAGGGATTTATGTCGATGCCCACCGCCATCCTCGCGAGCTTGATCCTCAGTTATGTACAGAACGTCCTAATGGTCGTAGGGGTTCAATATATGATGGTTGGCGGTCTGATGCTTTTACTGACCGTCGTCTTTTTCGTCGTTTGGACGGCAACTTCCAGGCGGCTGGGCAAGAAGAAACCACTCGTGACATCGATTTTGGTCCTGATGGCGTCCTTGCCGCTCACGCTCATCATCGGTCAGCCAATTCTCAACTTCCTACCGAGCATCTCGCAAGCATTTCTTTTCATATCGCTAATGGCGGCCGGCATCTCGGGATGGTATCTCTTCCCCAGTCCGATCACGGCCGACATAGCCCAACAGGATGAGATGTTAGGAGGGGAGGCACGGGCTGGCAGTTACAATGGATTAGTGTCCATTCCATTGAATATCCTACAATCCCTTGCTCGCCTCATTTCAGGATTCCTAGTGGATCTGCCAGCCGTCGAAGGCCATACCTATACGGTTGGGATGCTCCTCTGGGGGCCCGTGTCCTCGGTCTTGCTGCTTCCCTGCCTCCTTCTCCTGATAAGATACGTCGAGACGGATCCATTGAGAAAGTAGTACACGCGTGCACCATAAATACGGCCGCCAACGTCCTGACGACGTACAGGATCAAAATGGATACCTAGGGCGATGGGCCGTGGTACCTCCGAGCCACTCCAAAAGCATAGGTACAATGCAAGAAGGTTCGTTACACGCCTCCCTGAAGGCATGGTATACGCTACCCGGGGACCTTTGCGAGGTCACAGTCGACGGATACTTGGTAGACATCGTCCGCGGTGAACTGCTGATTGAGATTCAGACCCGTAACTTTTCCGCGCTGAAGCGGAAGCTCAAAGCCCTGATAGAGCGTCATCGGGTTCGGCTTGTCTACCCAATACCAAAGGAGAAGTGGATCGGGTATGTGACGGCAGATGGACAGGCCCCCCTCGGGTGGAGGAGATCGCCAAAGCGAGGGGGCCTTGAGGACCTTTTTTACGAACTGGTGAGCTTCCCACAGCTAGTTCGCAACCCGAGTTTTTCTTTAGAAACCCTCCTGATTAGAGAGGAAGAGTTGCGCCGCAGGGTCAGTCATGGATCGCGCAAGGGTTGGGGTACCGTCGATCGTCGTCTGCTAGACGTTCTGGACCACGCCACATTTCAGTCACCCTTCGACTTTCGCAACCTACTTCCTCACACGATGCGATCACCTTTTACCAGCCACGATCTGGCCAACACACTGCGCCTGTCCCGTAACCTGGCACAGAAGATGACCTATTGCCTTCGTGGGATGGGTGCTATCGAGGTCGTGGGTAAACGCGGCAAATCCCTGCTATATGTCACCTCAGTTTCCCCATGAGCGAATATGGGCGAAAGGAAAAAGAAATAGCTGCCATAAGATCCTGGACACGACAGGTGGCCATGGTGAAGGAAGGCGAAGTCAGGCCCTTGGCGATCTGTGTATTTAGGAAGATGGACCTAATACTTGTCGCTGAATGCTTTGACGCAGTCAAGGGCGAGACCTTTTACCGACCGCTTGGCGGTACCATAGAATTTGGCGAGTACGGCCAGGAAACAATTGCTCGCGAAATACGAGAGGAATTGGGCTTAGAGGTAAGAAATCCTCGATATCTAGGTACTCTCCAAAATATCTTCACCTACGAGGGGAAGAAGGGTCACGAGATCGTCCTCATATACGAAGGGGACCTATCGGACAGGTCGATATACGATAGAACATCCATTGAAGGTCTTGAAGAAAATACCCCCTTTACGGCCGTATGGAAGTCGCTCGGCTATTTCCAAAGTGGAAGGGCTCCCCTTTATCCCGAGGGCCTGTTGGATTTGATCGTTGAGAAAAACCTTTCCGACTCCTCGGCAGACGATGTAAGGGGTGAGTGAATAGAATGGCGATTATCACAATAAGGGACGTTGATGGCGATGACCTAGATGATCTATGTCAATTATGTATAACTGAGAAAAAGAGGGACGATCCGACCTTCATGAGGGGAATCGAAGAAAAAAGGAAATGGGCAGTCGACATGCTCCAAAGATGGGGATCGTTCGCCAAACTGGCCTATGTGGGGCAGTCTCCAGCGGGCCTCATCCAATATGAACCCATTCCGCGTGAGAGAGTCGTCCACATCAATTGCATCTACGTCCCAGAAGAACGAAACTGGCGAAAGGGGATCGCTAGGCAACTATTGGCCAACCTAATTGCAGAGATGAGAACCCCCAGGCGTTGGTTCGGCAATGAATCGGCACTGGCCCTCGTGACAAGGACCTTTCCCGGTGAACAACCGCGTCAATACCCGGCGCGCCTATTCTTCGCGAAGATGGGATTCAAGCAGATAGGAGGGAATCCTGACTTATTGTATTTCCCCCTTGAGGAAGGCTTCATCTACAAACCCGCGGTGGAGAAGCAAGTCGAATACGTCCCCCAGGAGGGGGACAAAGGTAAAGTGCTGTTCATCTATGGTCCCTCCTCCTGTCCCTTCTCATACGTATTCCTGAAGAGAGCGGAGCAGGCAATAGGGGCACTCGCCCATGGAGTTCCGATAAGGTGGATGAATAGGGCCGAGGAGCCAGACGGGGCCGCGAAACGAGGAAACGCCGAAGGGTGCATCGTGAACGCGAGGTACATAAAGTCCTTCGTACTTAACAAGGAAGCCTTTCAGAAGGAAGTCATGGATGCGTTGCATGGAGTGGAATAGAAGGTGTAGGCTCAGCAGATGGCAACATCGAGCCGATTATCGGCATTGACCGGGGGGGCTCTTTTGGTCACGTTCTTATGATCAACGTCGTACGTCCTTATCAAGCTGGGCCTTAAGGAGATCAATCCATTGGCGTTTGCGGCATACCGATACGCCCTAGCGTCCATCATATTGGCACTTTTCGTGTTTTACCGACGCCGTAAGATAAATGTGATCTTAGACCTCAGACGGATGTCATCTTTTTCGCTTCTGGGATTCACTGGCTACTTCGTGGCCCAAGGATTGCAGTTCGTGGGCCTTTATTAATTGCAGGCCATTGCTGTGACATTCATCCTGAATCTGACTCCAATTTTCGTGCTGGTCCTTAGTTTTTTTCTCCATTAAGGAGAATCCCTCATCGATTCAGTTGATGGGGATTGCCCTCACGTTGTTTGGAGTGCTTGTTTTTTTTGCCAATGATGTATTTTTGATCGGGGAGTCTGTGGGATTAGCCGCAACGCTCATTTCTGGCATCGGTTGGGCGACATACATGATCCTTACAAGATACTGCCTCAGGGGAAACGGAGAGAGCGTCATCGTGCTGACCACCTGCTCAATGGCTTTGGGATCATTGATGCTTCTGGTGACCGCCATTCTGACTGGGAACATCGTGGCGATATCCTATGGCGGTTGGACCACAATTCTATGGCTGAGCGTGGTGAATACGGCATTCGCGTTTTTAATATGGAATCACGCGTTGAGAACACTGAGGGCGTACGAGCAATCGATACTGCAAAACACGATGTTGATTCAAGTAACGCTGTTGGCCTCTTTCCTTTTGGGTGAGGCTTTAACGACGCTTAAGGTATCAGGTATCATAATGGTCTTCACTGGGGTATTGGTGGTGCAACTGTGGTCCAAGGCTAGGTGAAAGGTGAACTTTCATCGATGTCGGTAGAACAGAACCATTAATATCCCCTCAAAGTAAAACGCTGAGAATCGAGGTGCGAAGAACTGTTCGTGAGCGAACGCGGCGCCTTGAAGCCACTATCAGAGCTCATGTCATTAAAGGGCAAAAGGGCCATAATTACGGGCTCCGCGTCGGGAATCGGTAGGGCAATAGCATACAGGTTCGCGGAAGCGGGTGCAGCCTTGGAGCTAGTGGACATAAACGAAGATGGCCTGAAGGTAGTGAAAGCTACCCTTGCGCGTTTTAGGGTCGACATAAACATCCACAGAATAAATATCTCCGTGAAGAAGCAGATAGATGGTTTATGGGAGGAATTAATCGGTAGGGAACCGGACATACTAGTTAACAACGCCGGTGTCTATCCCTTCTGGAGATTTACTGATGTAGACGAGGAGTTCCTTCGGAAGGTGATGGAAATAAACCTCAATTCCGTATTCTGGATGTGCCAACATATGGTAAAGAGGCGATCGCGTAAGGGAGGGGTCATAATAAACATCGGCTCTATTGAGGCCTTTTTACCCTTCGAAAGGGCCCTCGTACACTACAGTGTCACAAAGGCTGGAGTTATCGCCATGACGAGGGCCCTCGCGAAGGAACATGATCGTGCCTTCAGGGTAAATGCCATCATACCCGGGGGAATAATGACACCTGGAATAAAGAAAGTCGCAAAGGGCATCCTCAAATTCGATTTCGGCATCGTAAAATCGGGGGTTGAATACAAAGCAAGGTTGCCAATTGGTAGGTTCGGTAATCCAGATGAAGTCGCCCTGATGGCTTTGGTTCTCGCCAGCGATTTAACGAGCTACGTGAATGGCGCTTTGATACCCGTTGATGGAGGCTTCCTATCGGCATAGCCTCCAATGATAGCTCCCGAATCTCTCGTCAATACCCCATCAGGCATGGAATATTCGATTTTCATGTCGCGTGAAAGACTTAAACGATGGATTGATCAAGTATTTATCGTGCGGCATTCAATCAATGCTGTCAGCTTAGGTTTCGGGCTAATCTTTCTGGCCGGCGTGTGTTTCGGGTCTTCAGGCATTCTAGCGAAGATGGCCATGGCTAATGGCTTGAGCCCACTGAGCGCTGCTGGCTACCGGTTTGCCATAGCCTCCTTCGTGCTCCTCCCCGCGATTTTGTTCATCGGCCCGCGACGTTTCCTGGTGAAGCCCATAGACGCCCTTTTATTGGGCGCGCATGGCGTCATTGGGGTCTCAGCGGGAATACTCCTCTACTTCCAGACCCTACGGTTAATCACTGCGTCGATGGCGGTCTTGCTCCTCTACTTGCACCCAATCTATACGCTAATAATTTCCAAGCTTGTCCTCCACGAAAGGTTGACGAGGTTGAAGGTTCTGGCATCCGCAACCGTCCTGGCAGGATGCCTCCTGGCCGTCAGAGGACTCGAGATGGAAACTTCGAGATTGGACGCCACTACTTTGGCAATTGGGATCGGTGCGGGACTGGCTTACTCCTTCTACACAGTGTTTGGGAAGTTCCTGCTCGAAAAGCGGGGGATCAGTGCCCAATCGCTTACCGCATACTCCATTATCTTCGCAGCATTGGCTCTGTTGCCAATCCAGGGCTTGTTGGAAGGTTATCAATCGGTCGATAGCGGCGTTACATGGCTTGTCCTCATCGGCCTAGCTCTTATACCAACACTGCTTGCCTTCGCCCTGTACACCTACGGGCTCAAGTATGTTGACGCCGGGAAGGCCGGGATAATAGGCACCGTGGAAACGGCTTCCGCTTTGATCCTCGCATTCTCGGTATTAGGAGAAAGGATGGATGTGGTTCAGTGGATTGGGGCATTGATGGTGTTGTGCGGCATAACGATCGTGCAAAAGCGCTGAATCGGGAAGCACACGTTTGCATTCTTCTGTGAAAACTTCCTGGTGCATGCAGATATATAGATCGGAAAAATGGTGGATGGGCTTGTCTTCGTTAAGGCCTAGCGCACTCGATTGGCCTGTATCTTCTCCGCAAAGACATAGTTCGCAATGTGAGGCCCGCTAATATTAATAGTCTTCAATTCCTCTATGACGAAGTACGGTTCAAGAAGGGTTCTCAATTCATCTTCCGAGGAGAAATATAAGACAGTACCCAGCTGCGTTGTTCTATATTTTCCAGAGCCACCAAAGTGCGGATCCTTCTCGCTGAAACAAACAGAGAGGTACTTCCCACTTGCCTTGAGCATTTTATGTACATTTTTTACGTATCTCTTCCTATCCTCAGGATAAATATGATGCAGTAACTCCCAGTCGTAGGCAAAGTCAAAGGCTTCGTTGAACTCATCCCGATCGTCGAGGACGTCAGCGACAATGAAATCGCACTTGACTCCCCTCTTCCTTGCATTTTCCTTAGCAATCCTTATGGCCGATTCGGCAATATCGAATGCTGTGACGTCAAATCCCATACCGGCAAGGTAGATGGCGTAATTGCCAGCACCACAGCCTAGGTCAACGGCCTTGGAAGGCCTGACCTTACCGCTCTCAACCAGCCCGACTAGAGCATCCGGTGGGGTTTCGATGTTCCACGGAATCTCTGTGATGGACATGTCTCTATAGATTCTATCCATCTCAACCCCTTTCATGGCATTTCACATGTGTCCTTTTATTTAAGGTATAGGGAACGCTGTAACTAAGGCGCTGCAATTACTCATGAGATTAGGTCAACAACAACTTGCAATTCGAAGAATTTTTCCGCATCAACGTATTGGACCTCATCGTCTGAGGCAGCAAGGATTTCAATTCATCATCCTGCGTTGTGTCACACGAGAATAAAAAAACGATCCACTTACTTCTCTCTTCATCTTAACCCCCGAGTAATTCCCTTAGCCTCGCCTCCGCTTGGCGTCCCTTAGCAGTATGACCGATGATTTTGATCCTGCCCTGCTTCTCGGCTGCCCTGAATCCCTCACTGTCTCTAGAATTGTACAGTTCATGGAGCGAACCGTAATCCGCACGGAGGGTGATGTCTGGATTACGGGAGAGATTCCTCTCCAGGACTATGGTACCATCTTTTAAAATGGTCATAGAGGCTTTGCCTGCATCCGTTATTATGTCAACGGCCAATGGCATGAACATCCGAAAAACGCTGCGGTCGATAAAGTTCCTTCGAGATAATTCGGATTTGATACCGTCTTCCGCCTCTCTCCTTATTCGCGAAAGGAGTCCATGGAAGTCAGCGGACATGCTGATCTCTTCCTGTCGTTTTCTTCCCTCTATGGCGGTCTAACCCAATTATATATCAGATTTGTAAGTGGCCCACCAAAGGGCAATAGACTTTTATTGGCAACCACAACGGCATCGACGGTAATTCATGGGATTAGTTGGCAAGAAGATTAGGCTGGGACGGATCTTCAAGGGCGACGGGAAGGCTTTCGTCATCACCATGGACCACGGCGTGGACTTGGGGCCGGTCAGTGGACTTGAGGACATAAAAGGCACCGTTAGGAAAATTGTAGGAAGAGACCACATACCTGACGCCATATTGATGAATCCATCCATGATAAGGCTGTGTCACGATGAGATCGTTGGCAAGCTTGGGGTCATCGCTCGGCTTGATGGAACGGCCACAATCATGGGGCCGGATATAACAGATTATAGGCTGTTCTCTTCAGTGGAAGAGGCATTGATGGTTGGGGCCGATGCGGTTGCCTCGATGGCCTTCATCGGAGTGGAAAGGGAATCCCAAAACTCAGAGAAGGTTGGGAATGTCTCCCAGCAGTGTGAGAGGTGGGGTGTGCCGCACATAGTTGAAGCCTTACCTCCCGAAATAGTGGAGTATCACTTTAAGCCGAAGGCGAAGCGGGAGTGGCCAAGTTTGGACCACGTCAAGTTCGTCAACAGGGTCGCTGCGGAACTTGGTGCCGACGTGGTGAAGTCATACTACACGGGCGATCCCGACACGTTCAAGGAAGTTGTCAAGTGTTGTCCCGTTCCAATCATCGTATTGAGCGGCCCTGAGGCTGGCGATCCTAAGGGTTTGATAAGGATTGTGCGCGACGTGATGAACGCTGGAGCTAAAGGGGTCATCATGGGCAGGAATGTGTGGGGGTACAAGCATCCGGTAGCCATGGTAGGGGCCATCTTGAAGATAGTACACGAAGACGCGAGCTTCGAAAGCGCTACGAGGGTACTTGACCGAAGCTGATAATACGGTTCCCCAACTAGGTTAATATCGTTTCTATCCCAAGCAATCTGCAGAGATCGAGCAATTCCTCCGAATAATCGCCATAGACGACGTGGTAGTGTTGGGCCAGTATGTTCTCCGAGAACTTCTTGGTGTCCGGGAGTGCTATCTCAAGGCTCGGATACAATGGCGCTTCCAGCTGCCATCCTATCTCGTGCCACGTTCTCGGTTTCATGGCCTCGCCAACCGCGATGTGCATCGCGTACCTGTCGCCCTCCGACACCAGTCTGGCCAACGTCACCTTCCCAGTCCTCATCGGGCCGACTAACATCAAGCCAGTCAATTTACCCCAAGCATACTTGTAGAGCCTCGGGGTTTCGGTAAGGGCCGGCTGCGGTATCATGCCACAGACGCCCATCAATACCCTGTCGTCGAATATGTCGTAGAACTCAAGGTATACCGAGCGCTGTTCGCTAACGTGGTCCATGACCAATTCGGTAACAAGGCCAAGGGTGTCGCTCTCGCAAACGACGGGCATGCGGGCGCCGATCAATGCAAGCGGTACGCAAGGCGTTATCCCGTAATATATCGGCAGACCATACACGCACTTCATGCTGACTGCATTGAATTTCCTTTCATCGACGATCTTCTCCAGGGCCAAATACACCTTGATGGCCTTCTTCAGGTCCTCCTTTGCCACGTTCTCATCCACCTTCCATTCCCCGATCTGTTTGATGATGAAGTCGTTGACCTCTTCATCATCCACTTCGTCCGCCCTTGACAAGAGCCTGTGAACCTCGTAATCCTCCACTTCAACCCCCAACTTGCTGCGAAGGGAAGTTTGGTCAAAGGCCGCCGTGTAGCTTCCCATGTCCGCATAGCCAAATATGCCCACCCTTGAGTGGGCCAGTTTGTTTATCGCCGAAGCCGCTCGTGCGAAGCTCGCTATCTTGCCACGCACGCGATCGGATTCTGGTCCTCCGTATGCAACCTTGAGCTTGGCGCCCATGACCTTCAAAGGGTGCATCACGGCCGCCATGCCCGCCGCCCCTGCAGGCGCTATGAGCGCATCACCCTCTCTGAACGATGGCAGGGCCCAAAGCAATATCGGCTTGTTCAGAAAAGGCATTAGCGTGTTGATGATCATGGGAGGTTCTGCCCATGATGGGATGAGGGCCGTCACGAAATCAAATTCTCTCGATCCCATTTTTGACACAGCGACATCCACGTCGGATAGGTTGATGACTGGACCAGCCTCAGAAGTTACTTCGATATCCATAGGCCGCAAAGCATCTCTGGCATGGCCCACGATCTTCTTCAACACTTCAACCGTGTCTTGGGTATAAGCTGGCGCCATGAAACTTACAAATGCCGTGCGCAACTTAAACACCGACCAAGTAAACGCCACATTCGTTTAAAGGCTTTGGTTTTGTGCCCATCTAGAATAGCTTCTCGACGCTATAGTAGAGCTCCACATACCTTTTGTACCTTTCATCATATATCTCCACATTGGTTTGCGATGGAGCCAACCTCTCCTTTAGCGAAACCATTGACTTCCCAGCGTCTTCCAGGGACGCGAACGCACCCGTGGCCACGCCAGCAAGCATGGCCACGCCCAATGCCGCCACCTCCTCGCCACGAACTGCCAGTATGGGCCTACGAAGAACGTCGGCCTTTATCTGATTCCACAGGTCACTCTTGGACGCCCCTCCCGTCGATCTGATCTCCCTAACTTTGATCCCCAGCTCCTCGAGGAGCTCAACGTTTCTCCTGAGCATGTAGGCGACGGATTCCATAATCGCCCTTACAAAGTGACCTTTCCCATGATATGGTGTCAGGCCGAACAGGACTCCCTTTGCGTCTGGATTTAATTCTGGTGAGGCCGCTCCCATGAAGTGAGGCAACAAGATCAACCCGTCTGAACCTGGCGGGATTCCAGACGCTTCAGCTGTCAATAAGTCGTAGGGATCAGCCCCAGTCTTCTTAGCATCCTCCACCTCTAACGTGCCGAAGTTATCCCTATACCACCTTAGTATCGTGCCAGCTGTCTGGCACCATGGCTGGAGGAAGTATTTCCCCCTCACGGCGTGATGATGGCAAGGCATCCTGCGCAAAGGATCGAGGATGATGCGCTCAGTCGTTGCAACTAGAGCCATCGCCGCTCCTGTAGTCTCCGTAATGACGCCAGTCTCTATGTTTCCAGCTCCTATCGCGTTTGCGGCCTGATCATATGCGCCAGTTGACACGATGCTACTTGTGGATAACCCTGTCTCCTTCGCTGCCTTCGGTGTCAGGTTGCCCACAGGCACGCCCGAATGTTTGGGTTCCGGCAACTGGTCTTCACTTATTCCCAGTAAATGTAAGATCTCCTCCCACCATTTCCTGTGGTTTATATCGAACAGCAGCGATGAACTTAAAATCGAATGTTCGGTCACGAATTTTCCTGTCAACCTATATATCACATAATCCTCAAGCAACAGATACTTGTTCACCCTCTCGAATAGCAAGGGCTCATTTCTCTTCAGCCACAGTATTTTGGTTGCCGTCCATGTGGGCACGATGTCATTCTGTCCCGTAATCCTGTACGCTTCATCCACCCCGAATTCTTCCTTAATGAGGCGGGCCTCTTCCTTCGCCCTGTTATCAAGCCACACTATTGCCCTGCCCAACGGTTTGCAATCCTTGCCCAGGGCTATGAATGTCTCCCCTTGACTTGATACACCGATCCCCCGGATGTCCTTTGCATCCGCCTTCGATAGGCTAAGGACAACTTCAAGCGACCCCTTCAATGCGCTCCAATAGGTCTCTGCCTCGACCTCCACGAATTCCGGTCTTGGCATGGAGAGCTCATATTCGCTTCGACCCGATGCCACAATCTCCCCCTTCTGATCGAACAAGACGCATTTGACGGAGGTCGTGCCAAGATCTATGCCCAACAGATAACTCATGCAGAATCCCCTTGATCTGTCTGACTAATCAACTCATAAGTGCGCCCTTGCGATGCGATTTTCCAATCCTGAAAACAATGGAGCAGCTGCCTTCGTATGGTGGCACTCTCTCGTAATCGCGCTCGATCCGCCCTCCCATATCTCTGAAGACATGTATGTATAGAGGCATGCTGCTCTTTCCCTCTAGGTGACAACTTGCCTTTTGGGTCATTGGGTCATAGTCTGCATGCGTGAGATTCGAAGCAGACAAGTTTTTGGCATATTCCGCGATGTGGCTCCAGCTCTTGTAGATCTTCTCATACTTCGATGTAAGCGCGTCGACGCGTGAGAGGAGTTGGTCCCATTCTCTATCATTCAAGACGGCTATGTTCTGCTCATGAGTGACCAGCACGGCGAAGGACAAGCCATCTAGGCAGAGCTTGATGCCAAACGCCGCATACCAAGCAGCCAATTCGATATCGACCTTCGTCCTGGCCGTCTCCCAAAGGAAATCGTAGGTTTGACCCTCGGGCGTTATGGCACCTTTTTCGGTCAACATCTTGAGCATCGCATCGGGAACGTTGTAATAGCTTGGTGACGCGATGAAGAGATCGGGATCGTCGGGATGGCGATCGATTATGCCGCCTTTGCCATCGAAAGGCCTCAAGTCCCTCAGCCTATTCCTTGGGAGCTGCAAGGCTGACACGCCGTATGGTTGACCGAAATCATACGGAATGGCGAGATATGTGATGCCCCTCTTTTTCAGGAAGGGTACCGACTCCTTCCCCACTTCGCCGAAATGGGCCGTCAGCACCTTTGACCATTTGATGCCCCATCTGTCCTGCACTTCGTCCAGTTCCTCGAAAAATCGTCCCAGTTCGCCTTCACTGAATTCGCGGCCCTCGCTGTGGTCGCTTGGCGACTTGGGTTTCCAGTAAGTCTGTTTGTTCCATGTGAACGCGTGCACCGAGAACTCAGCCAACCCGCCGTCGTAAAGGCGTTTTATGGCCCTCGCTCCCCGCTTTCCGATATTTTCCGTGAATAGAGACACGTGGGGCATGAATCCGTGCTCATTGAGGATCCTGACCCACTTGAAGTTGCCAGCGCCACTGCAATCATCGATGCGGATCGTGACGAATGGAAGCATGGACAACGTGACGAAGGGCTTCCTCGCAACCCAGACGATGCTCTTCCAGAAGATGTCGTCCAGTCCGCCGAAATGGCCGAGGTAATCGTCCAGCCAAATCTTAGGAGATAGGGAGGATATTACGACTTTGCCCTTCCCATAAGCCTCGGTGATCAGGGCCGGACAGCCACTATTGTTCGCGATTACGGCTAGGATCTCATGCTCCCTCTCGACGTTGACGATGTTGCCAACCTCGACTGGCTTGTTGAAGCGGACGAAGTCAAGCTCCTTCGTTGAGGTGATGTAGTGCGCATTGTCCCATATCCTCACCATCTCGGTGCTTAGATGTGGCATGTGAGTTGGCTCCTCTGTCGTCCTAAGGCCAAAGGCATCCTTGAACGGGTCCTTGTATCGGTGTACATCGCCGTCGAAGCAGACGAGGCCGGCCCCCTCCCAAATTGCACCGATAATGGATTCCGTGTCCCTCATCGACAGGCTCTCACCCAGGTGATGCTGACCGATGAATAATGCGCTGTGAGGCTCCAGATATTGGGTCGAGGGATCACCTTTCGCCAGATCTATCATCTCGTGTGGAATGCCGAAAGAGTTAAAGGAGGATAACATCGAATTACGGAAATCCTCGTACTCAGTTCTCTTCGAGCTGTCCACTAGACATGCGACCTTCATGTTGACATTGTGCTTCAAGCCATTATGCCCCCTGCATCGGACCGCCATTATCTGTAATGGCGTCTCATCTCCTCGTGGCCCCTCATTGCCAGCATATCCTCCAACAGCCCCTTGGCCTGTCCTTCGGACCTCGTCCATGGATCCATCATTATGAGATCGAGTAGCCGCTCCCTGCTCCAATTCTCGTAGGCTTCCAGTTCGATCTCAACTGGCGCAACCCTGTCCCTCAATATATATTGGACCAAGGGCCTCGGCAACGGCTCGGTCCTGAGGCCATGGATGCCCTTTCCGTTGACGAGCGCCGGAACCTCGACCTCAAAGTCCCTTGGAACACCAGGCACGAGATCTCCACTGCTGTTGATGACATTAACCGTAAAAGTCCTTGGAATGTCGCAGGCTATCGACTCAACGAGGGGGATCATGCTCTCGCCCGATTTCTCCGCCGGGAATGCCTCCGTGACCTTGGCACTCGGCTCCTCAGCCACTTTGACGATTTCCAAGAAGTCGTCCCGCTGCGAGGGCTCGAGTACCCACCTCCACCAGCCTTTGGGATCTTCCTTCCACCTCCTTTCGGTCTCGTCGTCCACATGGTACCACCAGGGCCAACTCCCTCCGCCGGGAGTGCATGTGTCCCCTATCGGAAAGACGCCAAACCTCTTGTAAAGGTCTACGGCTTTGGGGCCGATGTCATCGCTGGGCGGGCATTTCAGCCAATATTTTGGGGCTTCCCCCTCGATCCATTTGTCCAGCAGTGGGTAGGCGTCCTTGTCTTCGTGGAAGAAATGTGTCAACCATATGAAGTGGTTCACTCCCGGTATCTGATATTCCAATCGATTCCTATCGAGACCTAGGACATCGGCGATGTGGTACACCCCGCCAAATCCGTGGCACAGGCCAATGAACTTCAACTTCCCGTATTTACGTCCAATATACGTAGTGCCCGCCAGAACGGGGTTTGCGAGTTTGATGTACCAAGCGTCTGGGCACACGTCCAGCATGTCGTTCGCGATGGAATCGAACAGCCTCAATTGGTAGAAGTTTATCCAGAAGCCTTCATCGTGCATGACGTGGTAACTGCCGCCAAACCTGTAGCCGTGCTTGAACCCAATGGACCAACCTTCCCTATACCCACCGTGACCGACAACCAACGCCGTGTTGATAACGAAGTCGGCGTCACTCAGCGACTCCCTCCTATTCAACGTCTTTTCCAATTTCAACTTGACGCCCATCTCGTCAGCATATCTCCTGCACAGCTCGTGCACGGCGTCCAATCTCTCCCTATTCACGTCCATGAAGCTGACCGTGCTGCCCTCCAAATTAGGTGTCAGGCAAAGGTCCTTGACGAGAGAGATTGAGAAGGTTGTACTACCAGCGCCGATAATGCTGACCTTCACTTCGGTCGTGCCAGACCACTCTTGGTTATATATTCCAATTACTTATTAGCCTTTTCAGCGTTCCAATCGTTCTTGAATATCCGAGATCGCTGAGTAGACTTCTATGTCTTCTTTGCCTGTCTATGCCTCAAGTAAGTACCGACAGTAATTACTACAAAGACGATGATCAGCCAAAAGACCAAATCGGCAATAAAATTGACCCAATCAATGTATATCAGGTTGCTGGGAATAACTCGTGTCATCCACGTTAGTGGTGCGCCCATATGAGCTACATCGAGGATGCGCACAAATGGGGTTTGAAAGAGACCAGATAGCGAAGTAATGACTACACCAAGCACTACCGATAAAATACCACTTATAATTCTACGGTCCATATTTATCACTCCTTTTGAATATTATGTCGCCATCGACTATAACCTTCCCCTTTTAAACTCGTAAATTCATATTCATAAGAACTTTAATATTTGAATACTTACGTAATGTTTTTGAGTTTTTTATAAAGGGATCGTGTGTCATTTAGATGAATGCCACAATCCAAATTAGATACAGGCTGGGCAGTGTGAGGGAGTTTGTTTCCAGACATCGAAATTATAGCAATCAGTCCTATACCTCAACGACCGATTACTACCATAATGTTCTCGTATATGAAGGCTTAGCGGGTTGTCATGTCCCCAATACAAGATTTACCATGTTCTATTTTCTTAGATACACAATATCCGTAGAGAGACAAAAAGTTTTTATCTTTATACAAAGTTCATGGTGCATGCCCTATCCCTTCAGCTTTGACTTGTCCA